>Ga0335082_10005085_pt1 | contig 14341 bp, 12 predicted proteins | sample Lox_Sample_41_FD_206718 | JGI IMG/M metagenome (GOLD analysis project Ga0335082, IMG submission 206718) | Soil microbial communities from Loxahatchee National Wildlife Refuge, Florida, United States - Lox_Sample_4.1 | ecosystem: Environmental > Terrestrial > Soil > Wetlands | place: USA...
CGTCGGCGGCCAGCACGCTGTGGACGATCGTTAACCGCAATGAGTACGACACTTTCGGCGAACAGATCTCCATCCCTTATGTGCCGGGGATGCACTACTACGATCTGTGGCATGGAGTAGAGGTGAAACCTTTCATTCGCGGCGACTTCGCAATTCTCAGCTTCCCGATCGAAGGCCGGGGTTTTGGCGCGGTCCTGGCCACGACGAAACTCACAAGCAACGCAAAGGACCTTCTGGCGTTTATGGCCGGGCGCGCGAATCGTCTACTGGCCAGCTACTCGCGGGATTGGAAACCGGTGCCGCAGAAGATGGTCGAGATCGCGGCAACGAATCCCGCAGCCAGCGCACCTGCGGGAATGATTCGCATTCCGGAGACCGACTACGACTTTCAAGTGCGCGGCATCGAGATCGAAGGCGGCAACGATCCCGGCGTGGACGTACAGTATCCATGGGAGGACGTGCCGCGGCGTTCTCACCGACATCGAATGCACGTGCGTAGCTTCTACATCGATCGCACTCCGGTGACGAACGCTGAGTTCAAGAAGTTCCTGGATGCCACTGGCTTTCATCCGGCCGACGATCACAATTTTCTTCGCGATTGGAAGAATGGGACTTATCCGGATGGCTGGGGCAACAAGCCGGTGACGTGGGTTGCGCTCGAGGATGCCCGCGCCTATGCCGCGTGGGCGGGCAAGCGATTGCCGCATGAATGGGAGTGGCAACTCGCCGCACAGTCCGCCGATGGCCGTACTTATCCCTGGGGCAACGAGTGGAATGCTCAAGCCCTTCCGGCGCCGGATCACGGACCAACTGCTCTCCCCCTCGCAGACGTGGGAAGCTTTCCCTCCGGAGCGGGTCCGTTTGGGTTGCTCGATCTGGAAGGCAACGTCTCGCAGTGGACCGACGAATTCAGAGACGAGCATACGCGGGCTGCGATCGTGCGCGGAGGCGCGGCTTATCAGCCGCGCGGATCGATCTGGTATTTTCCCCAGACCTGCCGGCTGGATGAACACCAAAAGTATTTGCTCATGTCACCCGGGCGCGACCGGGCAGGGACGATCGGATTTCGCTGTGTGGTAGATGCGGAGTAGTTAATCTCACTCCCCGTACGGCACCCAAATGTTCTTCACCTGGGTAGCGTGGTCGAGGAACCAGCGGCCTTCCGCCTGCTTCGAATCAAACCAGTCGATGGCCCGGCCTTCGTTCGTCCAGACCTGCTTCAGATTCCCTACGGAATGGGCTTTGGCTGCGGCGGCGCTCGCCTCATCGGCAAATGACCAGATGGCGTCCAGGTTGTCGTGCTCGGCCAAGGTGTTTAAGAGTTGCTGCGCAGGGCCTGTGACGATATTCACCGCCCCGCCCGGGACATCACTGGTATCGAAGAGCTGGTAGAGGTCCCCTGTAATTAACGGATACATCTCCGAGGGAACGGCGACGACCGTGTTCCCCACGGCCAGGGCGGGCATCACCAACGAGAGGAACCCGAGCAGCGGAACCTCATTGGGACACAAGATGCCCACCGTTCCGACGGGCTCGTTCATGGCGATGGCTATGGTACGAAACGGCGGATTGTGCACGCTGCCGTCAAACTTATCCGCCCAGGCAGCATAAGAAAAGATGCGCTGGATACCCAGATCGACCTCTGCAAAGGCCTGTTTCTCCCCAACGGCGGCAGCCAGCCGGCGAGCCACTTCCTCGCGGCGTTGTGACAGGTTTTCGGCGCAGTAATAAAGGACCTGGGCCCGGTTGTGGGCCGTAGTCTTGGCCCACGATCCGGCTTTTCGCGCTGCCTCGACAGCATTGCGAATATCTTTCCGGTTGCCGAGGGGCGCTTCGCCCAACAGTTGCCCGTCCGCCGCGCGAACCTCCATGCTATAGCCGGAGTCGGGCCGCACCTGCTTGCCACCGATGTAGAGCTTGACGGTCCGGTCAATGGCAGGCGCCGACGGTTCGCGCCGTTCCACCTCTGTCGGCGTGTTCTTCCTGGCAGCTTGCAGCTTCGGCGCATTCTTGAACCAAAGCGGCTCGAGATACTCGCGCAGGCCTTCCCTGCCGCCCTCGCGCCCATAGCCGCTTTCGCGGTAGCCACCGAATCCGCAAGCAGCATCGAACAGGTTCGTGCAGTTCACCCAAACCACGCCCGCCTTAAGTTGAGCCGAAACATGCAGAGCGACGTTCAGGCTCTCGCTCCACACGCAGGCCGCAAGCCCGTACACCGTGTTGTTCGCCAATTCCACAGCTTCGGAAGGTGTGCGGAAGGTCATCGCCGCCAGCACCGGGCCGAAGATTTCCTGCTGCGCCACAATCGAAGTCGGGTGCACATTGCTCAGCAGCGTTGGCGGAAAGTAAAGCCCCTGGGGCGGCAGTGTCATTGATGGTTGCCAGCAGGTCGCGCCCTCGGCGACTCCCTGATCGACCAGCCGGCGAATACGCTCCAGCTGAACCGGCGCGACAATGGCGCCGATATCAATGGCCTTGTCCAGCGGCGGACCTGCCCGCAAAGTACTCATGCGGTCGCGTATTTTGCTGAGCAACGCTTCAGCAATGCTCTCCTGCATGAGCAGCCGGGAGCCTGCACAACATACTTGACCCTGGTTGAACCAGATCCCGTCCACCAGGCCCTCGACCGCGCTTTCGAGATCGGCGTCTTCGAACACGATGAACGGAGACTTCCCGCCTAACTCGAGTGATAAGCGCTTGTGGCTGGAAGCGGTGGCGGCGCGGATGGCGCGCCCGACCTCGGTCGAGCCGGTAAAAGCAATCTTGTCCACGTCGGGATGCTTGACGAGAGCTTCTCCGGTTGAGCCGTCGCCCGTCACAATATTCACCACTCCCGGCGGCAGGCCGACTTCCGTGCAGATTTCCGCAAACGCAACAGCAGTCAGCGGAGTAAATTCGGCGGGCTTCAGCACAACCGTATTTCCGGTGGCCAACGCGGGCGCGATCTTCCACGCCAGCATCAGAAGGGGAAAATTCCAGGGAATGATCTGGCCAACGACGCCGCACGCCGTTTGCCCAGGGAACTCCGACTCCAGCAACTGCGCCCATCCGGCGTGATAGTAAAAATGCCGCGCCACCAGCGGAATGTCGATGTCGCGGCTCTCACGGATGGGTTTGCCATTGTCGATTGTTTCTAGCACCGCCAGCCGGCGCGAATGTCTCTGCACAGCCCGGGCCAGTGCGTACAGGTAGCGGGCACGGACATGTGGCGCGAGGGCCTGCCATTTCGGAAACGCCTTGCGCGCAACTTTGACCGCGGCATCGATGTCCGCGGCTGAACCTTGCGCGACGGCCGCAATCTTCTCACCGGTGGCGGGATCAAGGGAGTCAAAAAACTTGCCTTCCACAGGCTCCCGCCAGGCTCCGTCGATGAAATGCCCGAAACGCCTTCCGTGGCGATCCAGCCAGACCATGGCCTCTTTTGGATCTTCCGGCGCCGGGCCGTACTCCATCGTCAAAAACTTCTCAGCTACGCTCATGCCCACGTCTCCGTGTTGTCACGCAATCGGATGCCTGTAATCCGCCGAATACCTCCCCGTCGCGTAGTGCTCCAACTGTCGCTCGACGTCATTCAACAGGCCGCTGGCTCCAAAGCGGAACAGCTCCGCCTTCATCCACGGTATACCCAATTCCTCTTTCATCAGCGACAGCCAGTCGAGCGATTGCTTCGCATTCCGAATTCCGCCCGCGGGCTTGAAACCCACCGCCATACCGGTTTCCTGGGCATATTCACGAATGGCGCGAACCATAACTAGCGATACCGGAAGCGTCGCGTTGGTCGGCTCTTTACCCGTGGAAGTCTTGATGAAATCCGCCCCCGCCATCATTGCTACGAGGCTGGCGCGGCCCACGTTGCGCAGAGTAAGTAAATCTCCCGAGCCGAGAATCACCTTCATGTGGACTTTGCCGCAGGCCTGCCGGAATTCACTCACCTCGTCGTACAGTTCCTGCCATCTGCCGCCGAAAACATGTGCCCGCGTGATGACCACATCGATCTCCTGCGCTCCCGCCTCGATGGAGCGGCGGATTTCCGCCACCCGCTCTTGCCGCGGTGACAGGCCGGCCGGAAATCCCGTGGACACAGCGGCCACCTGGATCCCGCTGCCTTCCAGCGCCCGGCGCGCGGTTGCCACAAAGTGGTGGTACACGCAGACTGCAGCGGCTTGGATGTCGAGTTCCTCGATCTCAAGACGCTTCACCAGGTCGTGCTGAATCGGATGTCTTGCCTTCGCGCAAAGGCGGAGAACGCGTTCGTCAGTATCGTCGCCCGAAAGCGTAGTCAGGTCCATGCAGGTGATGGCGCGCAGCAGCCACGCGGCCTGCCATTCTTTCTTGACCGTCCTCCTGGCAACGTGGGTCTGGGTTCTGCGTTCGACGGCGCTGGTATTCACCCTCACCTGCTGCACCCAGTCGAGATCCAAAGCCAAGCCACGGTTCGGCAGCAGGGCCCTCCCTGCCAAACTGGCGATGGGGGCTTCGGAAACTGATGCGGGAGGAAACTTGTCCGGCGCGGCATCGATCAACCGGTCTGTCACCCCAAATCGCCTTGTACTTTCACGAGGCATCGTTTTGCATTGTACGGCAGTTATAGCGAAAATCGCACTTCTCGCTTGACACTCTTTCTGTTGCGCAGCTAGGCTCTTGCCAAATTCATTTCAGGAGGCAAAAACGCCGAAGCATCGCTACACCCGCTCTCTTGCAGGTCTCCTCACTCTGCTTCTTTTGACCCTAGCCAACCCGGCGACTGCCGCACCCAAGAAGATCATCTTCGACACCGACCCAGGCACCGACGACGCCATGGCGCTCATGCTGGCGCTCAACTCCTCCGAATTAGATGTCCGAGCCATCACCGTGGTTCCAGGCAACGTTACCGCTGTGCAAGGCCTGGAAAATGCCTTGCGCATGGTCTCGCTGGCAAATCGTTGTGATATTCCGGTGGCCGGCGGTGCGCAACACCCACTTTTTCAGAAGCTGACCACCGCTGAGTTCTGGCACGGCAAGAACGGTCTTGCCAATGTTGCCTCCGAGCAAGTGCACTGTCGACGGACGATTCGGGCCTGATCTCATCATTCAGATGGTGCACGCGGCGCCTCATGAGATCACTCTGGTGCCGGTGGGGCCGCTGACTAACATTGCGCTGGCGATCGAGAAGGACCCTTCAATCGTTCCCCTGGTGAAGGAAGTCATCCTGATGGGCGGCTCGATCTCGGGTGGCAACGTCAATGCCGCTGCAGAAGCCAACATTGCCAACGATCCGGAGGCGGCGCAGATCGTCTTCCAGGCAGGATGGCCACTGACCATGGTCGGGCTCGACGTCGGCGACAAGACCCTGCTTTCCCAGAAGCACCTCGATCAACTCGGCAGCAAGCATGGACCCGTAAGTGATTTCATCTACGCGGTGGCCAAGTATCTGGTGGACCTTTCCGCAAAGTTCGACTCGCCCGGTACGCCGATGTACGATCCCCTGGCAGTAGGCGTCGCCATTGACTCGACCCTGGTCAAAGCGCCGGCCATGCACGTGGACGTCGAGACTCGCGGCGAGTTCACTCGAGGAGAGACCGTTGCCAACCGTCGCGGTTATGTAGAGCGGAATGTCTTGCAGGGCGACCGCTACGTAATCGAGGGGGTTGACCAGGTTGCGCCCAACGCCAAGGTTTGCGTGGACGTGGAAGCCGACCGATTTCTGCAAATGTTCGTCTCAAGAATTCAGGGGAAGTGAAGGTGCGGATCACAAGGGGGAACGATGTTCACACCACACAGTCTCTCCATCGCCTTGGTCATGATGATTACCAGCGCGGTCTGCTGGGGGTCCTGGGCCAACACCTACAAGGGCGTCAAGAATTACCGCTTTGAACTTTTCTACTGGGACTATGCCGTCGGCATCTTTCTTATTTCCCTGATCTTGGCGCTCACCATGGGGAGCACCGGGAACGACGCTTCCAGTTTCCTGAACAACGTTCACTCCGCCGACACTGCCAACATCATCTCCACCATGATCGGCGGCGCAATCTTCAATCTCGCCAATCTCTTGCTGGTCGCGGCGATTGACATGGCCGGGCTGGCAATCGCGTTTCCGGTGGCCATCGGAATCGCGCTGGTGGTCGGCGTGGTCCTCAGTTACGCGCTTCAGCCCAAGGGGAATGCCGGACTTCTGGCTCTGGGCGTGGTGTGCGCGGTCATCGCTGTCGTCCTGGATGGAAAGGCTTACGGCAGCTTGGCCAGTTCCGGTCGTTCGATCTCCAAGAAGAGCATCACGGTCTGCATCGTCTCCGGCGTGCTGATGGGATTGTGGGCGCCTTTTGTAGCACGAGCCATGACAAACGGCAACACGCTTGGCCCCTACAGCATTGCCGTGTTCCTGACCCTGGGCGCTCTTCTGTCGTGTTTCATTTGGAATATCTATTTCATGAAAAAGCCTCTCGTGGGCGAACCGGTGGGATTTTCCGGATTTTTTACCGCGCCCATATCCGGCCACCTGCTCGGCCTTCTCGGAGGCTTTATCTGGGGCGTCGGGATGGTCTTCAACCTGGTCGCGGCGAACTTCACGGGCGTGGCCATCTCGTACGCCATCGGCCAGTCCGCCCCCATGGTTGCAGCTCTCTGGGGAGTCTTTGTCTGGCAAGAGTTCAAGGGAGCGACGGTCCGGGCGAAGGCTTTCCTCTTTCTGATGTTCGTCTTCTATTGCCTGGCCATTCTGCTGGTAGCTCGCGCCAACGGGTGAGGTACGTCGGCTCGAGCCAATCAAATGGCGACTTTGAACTTGCCGGGCTGGAATCGCCTGCGTATCATTGCCTGCATTATGGCTGCGACGAACTCCTTGCCCAAAGCCGCACTCCGACAAAAAAATGAGCTGATGTCCGCTTCGGAAATCGAACGGACTCTCGTTCGGCTGGCGCACGAGATCGTAGAGCGAAACGGCGGTGTAGATGGGTTGGGCTTCGTCGGCATTCGTCGGCGTGGCGTACCTCTGGCCCAGCGTCTCGGTAACCTGGTGGAGCGGATTGAGCGTGCGCCGGCCCCCGTCGGCACCCTGGACATCAGCTTTTATCGGGACGACCTTTCGACCATCGGCCCAAAGCCGGTGGTGCAGAAGTCGGACATCGGCTTCCCGATCGTGGATAGAAATATTGTCCTGGTAGATGACGTTCTTTTCACCGGGCGTACCATCCGCGCTGCCCTGGACGCGCTCTTCGCCCACGGGCGTCCGCGCCGGGTTCAACTGTGCGTGCTGATCGATCGCGGTCACCGTGAATTGCCGATTGAAGCCGGTTTCGTCGGTCGCAATGTGCAAACTACCATGAATGAAGTCATCGAGGTCAAGCTGGCAGAGATCGACAGCGCAGAGAAGGTTCTATTGATGGAAAAGTACGCCGAAGCATAGTTCGCTGGACCTCATATCTCCAGCCTTCCCGCTCGCTCTGAATCTCGGATAATCTCACCTTATGGAGCCTGTCACCCGTCCCCGGGTAAAGATCTGTTGCATTGCTAATCTGGCGGAGGCCAGACTTGCCATTCGCTACGGTGCGTCGGCCCTGGGGTTGGTTTCCCACATGCCCAGCGGGCCGGGCGTAATCCCCGAGGAAGTGATCGCGCAGGTCGCGGCTGGCGTGCCCCCTCCGATCGCGACCTTTCTGCTGACGAGTCTGCAGGACGTCGCTGCCATCATTGCGCAACAGCATCGTTGTCGTACCAACACCATTCAGATTTGCGATCGCCTTGCCACTGGCTCATATCACCAGTTGAAGGCCGGCCTTCCTGGAATCCCGATCGTGCAGGTGATCCACGTCGTCGGCCCTGAGTCGGTGGACGAAGCGGTTTCGATTGCGCCACATGTGGACGCGATCCTGCTCGACTCTGGAAACCCGGCACTTGTCGTCAAGGAACTCGGGGGGACGGGCCGAAGACACGATTGGGTCCTGAGCCGCCGGATTCGAGAGCAAATTGACATCCCACTCTTCCTTGCGGGCGGGCTGAATGCCGGGAACGTCCGCCAGGCGATCGAGGAAGTGGGGCCTTTCGGATTGGATTTGTGCACGGGCGTGCGCACACACGGCAAACTGGATGAGCAAAAACTGGCGGCCTTCTTTGCCAGGGTGTGGGGCAAGTGAATCCAGTGATCAGTGGCCAGTGGTCAGTGACTTGTTCCCCCGACTGGCCACTGCCCACTAACCACAGGCCACTCAGCAACGCTTCTTAAAATCCGCAATCAGGTTTACAATCAGGCGCGCTTTTAACCGGCTCAATAAGAAATGGCAACGAAGGGGCTCCCCCGTCCGTGAACCCGATAGCAAACGTCCCCGTCCGCGCCGTGGATGTACTCCGCAAGACTCGGGACAAACAGGAATTGTCTGCTGCCGAGATCGCCAGTTTGGTGGACGGCTATACCCGCGGCGCGATTCCTGATTATCAGGCGGCTGCCTGGCTGATGGCGGCCGTTATTCGTGGACTAACGCGTCCTGAAACCGCGGCCCTCACCGACGCCATGCTGCGCTCAGGCGAGGTGCTCGATCTTTCTGAATTGCCCGCCCCAAAGGTCGACAAGCATTCCACCGGAGGCGTCGGCGACAAGACCTCCCTCGTTCTGGCGCCAGTTGCCGCCGCCGGCGGCCTCATCGTGCCCATGATCAGCGGCCGCGGCCTGGGACACACCGGCGGCACGCTCGACAAACTGGAATCCATTCCCGGATTCAACGTCAACTTGCCCGTCAACGACTTCCGCAAGGTGCTTCGCACATGCGGCTGCTGCATGATTGGTCAAACCGCAGAAATCGCGCCCGCGGACCGCAAGCTCTATGCTTTGCGTGACGTCACGGCGACCGTCGAAAGTCCATATCTGATCTGTGCCTCAATCATGAGCAAAAAGCTGGCGGAAGGGATCGATGCCCTGGTGCTGGACGTCAAGACCGGTTCCGGCGCTTTCATGAAGAAAGAAGAAGACGCGGTCTTCCTGGCCGAGTTGATGGTGGAGACAGGGCAGCGCATGGGGAAGAAGATCGTCGCGCTCATCACCGACATGAACCAACCCCTGGGACTGCAGGCCGGCAATGCACTCGAAGTGGCAGAGGTCCTGGAGGTGCTGCGCGGGCAAGGTCCCGCCGACCTGCGTGCTCTGTGCATCGAACTTGCAGGCTGGATGTTCTATCTTGGCGGCAAGGCACCTTCCGTGGCGGCGGGCAAGGAGATTTCTGACCAACTGATCAGCTCCGGCCGAGTATTGGCGAAGTTCCGGCAAATGGTGGACTTGCAGGGTGGCGATGTGCGGGCCATTGACGATCCGTCACTGCTGCCGCGCGCGCAGCACACCTCAGACGTCACAAGCACGCGCGCTGGATTTGTCTCGGCCATCGAGTGCGAAGCCATCGGCACGGCATGCGTCATCTTGGGCGGTGGACGCGAGAAGAAAGAAGACACTGTCGATCCTTCTGTCGGCATCACCGTGCACAAGAAAATCGGCGACCGGGTCGCAGCCGGCGAGCCCCTCTGTACAATTCATCACAACTCGGAAACGCGCGCCGCCCGCGCCAGGCAATTGATCGAAGCAAGCTACCAGATCACCGGCACCCCTCCCGCCAATGCGCCACCGCTGGTGCACCGGGTCATCCACGGTTCTGGAAAGGAGAATTGAATGGGCCGCTTTACTGGCATCCTCGGAATTCTCACCATGCTGGGACTCGCGTTTCTCTTTTCTGCTAACCGGCGCGCCATCCGGGTCAAGACAGTCGCCTGGGGACTCGGACTGCAATTCGCCTTCGCCGTCTTCGTCTTGAAAATGGAGATCGGACGAATACTGTTTCAGAAAGCGGGAGACGCTGTGAACCGGCTGCTGGTCAACGCCTTTGCCGGTTCAGAGTTTGTATTTGGTGTCCTGGGCAAGCAAGGCTCCCCGCTTGGCTTCTATTTTGCCTTTCAGGTGCTGCCCACAGTGATTTTTATCGCCGCGTTCTTCGCCATTCTCTATCACTACGGAATTATGCAGTTCATCGTCAAGCAGGCGGCGCGAGTGATGACGAAATTCATGGGCGCCAGCGGGGCCGAATCGCTGAACGTCGCAGCCAGCATCTTTATGGGGCAAACCGAGGCTCCGCTGACCATCCGGCCCTTCTTGCCGGACATGACACGGTCCGAGCTCATGACCGTGATGACCAGCGGCATGGCGCATGTTTCCGGTGGAATTATGGCGGCGTATATCGCCTTCGGCATCGAACCCAAGCACCTGCTGAGCGCTGTCATCATGACCGCGCCCGGGACAATTCTCATCTCCAAGATGCTGGTGCCGGAAACCGAAGAGCCCAAAACTGCCGGTCGGGTGGTCATGAGCGAAGAGGAGGTGGACGTCGAGAAGAAGGAAAATCTGCTGGGCGCGATTGCGCGTGGTACCACCGACGGCCTGCACCTGGCCCTAAACATCGCCGCCATGCTGATCTCCTTCCTCGCCCTGATTGCGCTCACCAACGCCATTCTTGGCGGAATTCACAACGGCCTGGCGCACGTCGGCTTTTCCTGGTTCCCCTCGAGTCTGGAGCGGATCTTCGGAACGTTGTTCGCACCCATTGCCTGGGTGATCGGTGTCCCTTGGAAGGACTGCCCCGCCATCGGCAACCTCTTGGGTACTCGTATGGCGCTCAATGAACTGGTGGCGTTCTCTCTGCTTGGACCGCAGCGCGCGGCGCTCGATCCGCGCTCCTTCACCATTGCCACGTTTGCCCTGTGCGGCTTCGCCAACCTCAGCTCGATCGGGATCCAGATCGGGGGCATCGGCGCTCTGGCGCCGAATAAGAGAGGCGAACTGGCGCGGCTGGGATTCCGCGCCATGCTGGCCGGAACCATGGCGAATATGATCTCCGCCTCGATTGCCGGCATGCTGTTGTAGGGATCCGGCGGCTGCCAAATCCGAGCCAGCCGCCGTTCTCGATCTAGTGGGGCCAGAGCCAGCCGAACGTACCGGCGGTCAAGAGTCCATATACCAGGCCATCGATGACTTCCTTAATCGTCATGCCCCAGGGCTGGCCTTTCCAGATGCCGTTGACCAGGTTCCCCAGACCGTAGGCCATGAATCCGGCCGTTCCAGCCACGCGGAAAACAATCAAGTAGTGCGAGCCGGGCGCGACCGTGCGCCCCGTCAGATAGGCGACGAAGAAACCGATCACCAGGCAGTAGATAAACCACTGGATGAGAAACTTCGGCATCGCCGGGATACCATTGGGCCGCAGCGTTAACATCCCGACCGGACCCTGCTTGAACTTCTCCATCACCGCAGGAGATTTCATGTCTCCGTGCTTGCAATACGGAAACAGGTAAAGACCAGGAGTGACTCCGGCGCCGCGCAGGGCGGCCAGAACTTTTTCCTCGTCCGGCAGTTGACGACATTCCGTCTCGTGATACTTAAGCACGACGTGCATGATCGAGCTGGCAATAAATACAATGACGGCGGCCAGCACGATGGGCAGCCACAGCGCAGTGACAGGGACCATGCGCAACCTCCTTGTTGGCGCAACCGCAACGGCGGAAGTTTTTTCCCCGAGAGGGTACGCTTAATGGTAGCAGACGGTCAAGTAGCCGGCATTGGCCCAAAGTGAATATCCGCACCGGCCATCATGAGTTTCCGCTAGTGGTGCAGCTTGCTCGTCATTCTGGAGCAAGCGTTGCTTGCGCGGCGAAGGAACTGGGCGAGCCGGGCGAGGCTTCCTTACCCAAACTGCCACTACGGAGTTCCATTTCTGTTTGACCTGAGGAGCTCACCGACTTATAGTTCTCCCGCTGATGTGGAAAGGAGAAAACTATGTACAGACTCGTCGTTGTGGTGTGCTCGTTGCTGTTGACCGTTAGCGCGTTTGCAGCGGGCGACAAGATCTCGTCGCAATGGAAGTGCGATGCCAAGGCTGGCGACGAACACAGTATCGCGGTCGGAGATCACGATGGCCATGCCTACGTCGTCAACCAGGGCAAGTGCGCGTCGGAAAAGGGTGCCATGGGTGACGTCAAGGAGCAGGAAGGAATGTGGACACAGTTTCTTGACAGCACCGGCAACAAGGTCAAGAACCACGGCATCTTTATCGTGACGTTGGTCAGTGGTGACAAAGTATTTTATGACTACCACGGAACCCAGCTGGTGAAGGACGGGAAAGTCGAGTCCGGCAGCAACACCTGGACCCTGGCAGGAGGCACCGGCAAAATGGCCGGAGTCAAGGGAGAGGGGTCGTGCAAGGGCAAAGGCAATCCGGACGGGTCTTCCATCTGGAATTGCGAAGGGACGTACTCGGTGGGTAAGTAGTCTTCCGACGCTGAATTGATCTGTGCCGCTCTGATCGAGAGCGGCTTTTCTTTTTGGGGTGCTGCTCAACCCGGGGGCTTATTATTCTGAACTGTGCCTGCCATGCCGGACACGCCCACCCAAACCCCACGCAGGAGGCGCCCCCTTCGCGCATTGATTTTGTGGCTAGTCATCGGCGTAGAGCTTCTCTGGTCGCTGGCCGCGCTGATGCTGGTGGCCGCCCGATGGATCGACCCTCCCACCACCGCAGTCCACATCCAGCGCCGCTGGCAGGCTTGGGGCAGCCAGAAACCGTATCGCGAACGCTACAAATTCATTCCTCTCAGCCAGATCTCGCCCGATCTCCAGCACGCGGTCGTGGCCGCAGAAGACACGCGCTTCTACCAGCACCACGGATTCGATTGGCACCAGATTGAAATCGCGGCGCAAGAGGATATGGAAGGCGAGCGCACGCGTGGAGCTTCCACGATTACGCAGCAACTGGTGAAAAACCTGTTCTTCGGGACCGGCCGCTCGATCCTTCGCAAAGGAGCTGAGGTCACGCTGGTGCCGGTGGCCGAATCCATTCTCGGCAAGCGCCGCATCCTGGAGATCTACCTGAACGTAGTCGAATGGGGTCCTGGTATTTATGGGGCGGATCCGGCGTGCCACTACTATTACAACGCCGCAGCCAGGAATATCGGCGCCGAGCAGGCGGCACGGCTCGCGGCAATTCTGCCCGCGCCGCTGAAGCGGCGCCCCGAACGCATGAACCAGTACAGCGCAATTATTCTCCGGCGGATGCGGCAGATGGGCTGGTGAGGAGGGGCGCTTTCACGTCTTCATCTACCCTAAACGAGGCTGCCTCACAGCCCCGCAGATTATCTGCGCAGTGGCCATTTCCCTGGGCGGAGACGCGGATACATTGGCCTGTATCACCGGTGGAATTGCGGAAGCCTTTTATGGAGGAGTTCCCCAGGAGATCGCCAGAGAGGCTTTGGCACCTCTGGATGAGAAGCTGCGCAACACGGTCCTGAAGTTTCGGGAGCGGTATCAGGTTTGAAGGTCGGAATTGAGCTCAGTTCCGTCCGTCCCCGAAATTCCTACATTGTCATGTGCCTTACGGCATAGACAAAAGTGCGCGAAAGGAATCTCATGATTGGTGGAGATCCCAGCTAGATCAAAACCAAGCGTAAGCAGTATGCGGAAAGCGTGGCTCTCCAGGGGCAGTTCAGTCCGATATGGTGGACTAAGGAAGGCTGAGTAGCCGCCCAGTGCCGTTCGAATTTTGCCTCGCTCGGAGGTGAATATGACTGAAGCAGTGTGGCCCGTGCACAAGGACCCGACAACAAAAGACGAGATCCGGGCCTTGAATCGAGATGTCCTAGCAAAGCTTGCTCAATTGGGGTTGCGAAGCGCAGCTATCTTGCTGTTTGTCGCGGTAGCGCTACTGTCAGGAATTGTTACGACGCCATGGGCGGAAGCCCAAACCTTCACGGTTCTGTATTCGTTCACGAACGGCGCCGACGGCGGGCTTCCGTTTGCCAAGTTAGTACGGGACTCCGCTGGAGACCTCTATGGGACCACAGCGTGGGGCGGCACCTTTGGCCAAGGGACAGTATTCAAAGTGGGTGTGGGCGGTCAGGAGACTGTGTTGTATAGCTTCAAAGGTGCGTCTGATGGAGCCAACCCCTACGCGGGTGTGGTGCCGGATGGCGCACGGAACCTGTATGGCACCACGTACTACGGCGGACTCGCTCTAGGCACTGTGTTCAGACTAAGTAAGTTCGGCAAGGAGCGGGTACTGCACAAGTTCCAGGACGGGGCAGATGGTGGACATCCATTAGCAGCCGTTCTGGTTCGCGATCAGGCGGGGGCACTCTTTGGTACAACTTCTGGCGAAAATACCACGTCCAGCTATGGAACAGTATTCAAGATCGACAGAACTGGCAGGGAAACCGTACTGTACAGCTTCACCGGAGGTCTAGACGGCAAATATCCGGAGGGCCCACTGACGATTGATGCAGCCGGCAACCTCTACGGAACGACCATAAATGGCGGCAACTATGGTGGGGGAACAGTGTTCAAGGT
>Ga0335082_10005086_pt1 | contig 14340 bp, 15 predicted proteins | sample Lox_Sample_41_FD_206718 | JGI IMG/M metagenome (GOLD analysis project Ga0335082, IMG submission 206718) | Soil microbial communities from Loxahatchee National Wildlife Refuge, Florida, United States - Lox_Sample_4.1 | ecosystem: Environmental > Terrestrial > Soil > Wetlands | place: USA...
CTTCGAGCGCCGGTCCATGCGATAGCCCAGCGAGCGCAGGACGGAAGCGAAGTCCTCGCCCGATGCGCCGGTGAGCGAGGTCATCGCGCCGGTGACCACGAAGCCGCGGCCGTCGAACGCGCCGTTCGGTTTCGGGCCCGGCGAGGTTTCGCGCCAGGACAGCGCCGGGCGGATGAGATCGGCGAGCCGCTCTAGGATATCGACGCGCACCGCGCGCTCGCCGCAGACGCGGTAGCCGGAGGTGCGGTAGAGTGGCTTCGGCGTCTCCTTATCCACCGGAATCGAAGTGCGTCCGCTCGACGCCAGATGCAGCAATTCGCCGACGCCCTTGGCATCCGGGCTCTCGTGCTTGAGCGCCCAGAGCTGGGTCGCCAGCGCGCGCGGCGCCGGCTTGAGCAGGATCGGCAGATAGATGTGATAGGCGCCGAAGCGCACGCCGTATTTGCGCAAGTTGGCGCGCGCCGGCTGGTCGAGGCCTTTGACCTCTTCCGCCACTTTCTGCCGCTCCAAGACGCCGAGCGCCTCGACCAGCTGGAAGGCGATGCCGCGCGCAATGCCGGTGACGTCATCGGCGGCGGCGATCGAGAACAGCGGCCCCAGCACCTTCTCGATATGCGTCTTGAGCCAGAGGTCGAGCCGCGTCTGCACCAGTTCGCGCGCCGGACCCGTCAACTGCTCGTCGGCGACGATGCGCACGCGCGGCCGCAGCACGTCGTCGCCGGGGATCAGCTTGCCGACCACGTCGCCGGTCCAGCGCAAGGCGCCGTCGTTGGCCAGCACGATGTGGTCGTTCGAGGCCTGCGACAGCTTGGTGGCGCGCTGCTCGATCTCGCCGGCGAGCGCCTTCTGCGCGGCGGCGTTGAGCGCCTTGGCTTCCGAGCCCGCGGCCGAGGCGTCGGGCGCGAACATGAAACCGTCGAGGCGGCCGATGACGTGCCCCTCGACGGTGACTTCTCCGGACTTTCCGATTTCGGTTTCCAAATTCGCCTTCTCTCGCAGCCGCCGCATCAACACGCTGGTGCGGCGGTCGACGAAGCGTTCGGCCAGCCGCTCGTGGAGCGCATCGGACAACTTGTCTTCGACCGCGCGGGTGACGTTCTGCCAGTGCTCCGGGTCGGCGAGCCAATCGGGGCGGTTGGCGACATACGTCCAGGTCCTGACATGCGCGATCCGGTTGGAGAGGGTGTCGATGCCACCGTCGGTGCGGTCGGCCTGCGCCACCTGCTGGCTGAACCAGTCGGTGGGGATGTTACCCTCTCGCATCAGGAATCCATAGAGGGTCACCGCCAGTTCGGCGTGGGTAGCGGGCGCGATCTTGCGGTAGTCGGGAACCTGGCAGGCATCCCAGAGCCGCGCAATCGCCGCCGGCGAATTGGCGAGCGCCCGCGCCTCCTCGTCGCGCGCGGCGTGTTCCAGAACCAGAATGTCCTCGGCAATCGGCGCGCGGGTGAGGCCCGGTTCGTCCGGCGTCGCCGCAAGCGAGGCCTGCAGCGCGCCGATCGAGCCGAAGTCGAGCGTGGAATTGCGCCATTGCAGCAGCCGCACCGGCTCGAATGTGTGGGTCTCGAGCGCCTGCACCAGTTCCGGCTCGAACGGGTCGCAGCGCCCCGTGGTGCCGAAGGTGCCGTCGCGCGTCGCTCTGCCGGCGCGGCCGGCGATCTGCGCGAGCTCGGCCGGATTGAGCTTGCGGAATTGATAGCCGTCGAACTTGCGGTCGGCGGCGAAGGCGACGTGATCGACGTCGAGATTGAGCCCCATGCCGATGGCGTCGGTGGCAACCAGATAATCGACATCGCCGGACTGGTAGAGCGCGACTTGCGCGTTCCTGGTTCGCGGCGACAGCGCGCCGAGCACGACGGCGGCGCCGCCGCGCTGGCGGCGGATCAATTCGGCGACGGCGTAAACTTCGTCGGCCGAAAAGGCGACAATGGCGGAACGCGGCGGCAGCCGCGTCAGCTTCTTCTCGCCGGCGAAAGTCAGCATCGACAGCCGCGGCCGGCTGACGATGTGCGCGCCGGGCAACAGCTTCTCGACCATCGGCCGCACGGTGGCGGCGCCGAGCACCAGGGTTTCCTCGCGCCCGCGCATGTTCAGGATGCGATCGGTGAAAACGTGGCCGCGCTCGAAATCGGCGCCGAGCTGCACCTCGTCGACGGCGAGGAAGGCGACGTCGATATCGCGCGGCATGGCCTCGACGGTCGAAACCCAGAAGCGCGGGTTCGACGGCTTGATCTTTTCCTCGCCGGTGATCAGCGCGACCGCGTCCTTGCCGACCCGGTCGGCGACCTTGTTGTAGACCTCGCGCGCGAGCAGCCGCAGCGGCAGGCCGATCATGCCGCTCGAGTGCGCCAGCATGCGCTCGATGGCGAGGTGGGTCTTGCCGGTGTTGGTCGGGCCCAGCACGGCGGTGACGCCGGCGCCGCGCGCGCGCGAGGCCCGGTTGGGCGGAGAAGAGAAGGAGATGGCCATCACGCGTCCACGCTGGCGGCGGGAGCTATTTTGGGCCCCACCAAAAGCTTCCTGTATCACAATGCGACGACAGAAAACGCCGCCGGTTAAGCTTTAGAACGAGTCTGGAACGAACCGCGCCCGAATCGCTGACTCGCGGGCTGTAAGGCTTCGTTCACGGCGATATCTGGCGAGCGTTAACCGCACCCCCACAAGATCGGGTAGCAAAAGGCCGATTCAAGGGCTCTTTGGGGGCCCAAAAGGTTAATGCGGTTGGAGGACTCACCTTGGCCCCGGAGTCAAGCCGCCGTGCGGTGGATTATTGCGTCTTCATGCCGTTGACCGAGGCCCGGGCGGCGATCGGTGCCGAGACGAATTGCGTCGCCTCCAGCACCATACGGCCGATGGGCGTCGGGCCCTGCACGCGATAGGGCACCAACACGTGCGTGCCGGCGATCGGTGCGAGCCAAGCCTCGATATCGTGCTGCTTGACGAGGTAGCGAATAGCGGCACGCGAGGGGATGAAGCCGGCGATCGGCGTGAAATAGACCGCGCAGACGACCACCGGGCCGGCATAGCCCTTATCCGCCTTGACCTGGTCCATGCGCTTGAAGGCGAGCCGCAGGTCGTAGCGCAGGCGCCCGTCGAAAATCGCAACCGTGCGCTGGCAGGCTTCGGGCGCCAGCGGATTGCCGGCGCCGGGCGTGCGCAGCAGCGAGGCGGTCATCGGATCGAGGATGCCTTTGCGGTGCGCGTCGGTGAGCGGCACGCGCTCGGGCTCGGTTTCGAGCGGCGGATCGACCCGCGATTCCTTGACCACGCCGTTGGCGACGGTCAGCTGCACCTCGTCGGTCTTGTGGCCGCTGGCAATGGTGGAAGCGAAAGTCGAGTTGACCGGCTCGCCCGCGTGCAGCGTGCCGTGCGCGGCGCTGGTGCCGTGGCCGCCGGTGAAGGCGCGGATCAGGCCGGTGGTGGTGCCGCTCGCGGCAGCGGTGTAGCGGGTGTCGTTAATATCGATGACCCAGGAGCCTTTGCCGATCGGAATGCCGGCGATCGACGCCTCGTAGCGCGCCTCGAGCTTGCCCTGCGCTTGCGCGGGCGCCGGCACAGCGGCCGCCGCGGCGACAAGCGGGAGCAGGACACGCAAATGACGATGCGCAGCCAACACGAAGATCGACCTCTCTGGCGCCTCAGCCGCGGCTGAGCGGCGAATATTTAGCCGGCGATTGCGCCCATCATGCAAGTGGCGCGCCGGGCGTCCCACAACTATGGGATTGGGCCGCGGACGCGCTCGGGTGGTCTAAGTCGGCGCGGAATAAGTCGAATGTTTGGTGGCCGGGGGTCGCGGGCCCGCCCTCGGACAGCATTACCTGCGCATAAACCACGGCCGAAAGCGGGCCAAAATCCGCGGCTTGACGGTGCTTTCCCCGCTCTCTATACGTCCGGCCAATTCCACCATTTGTCGAACAGGATCGGCGCGGTAGGCGCCGCCGCATTGCTGAGGGACAGGCCATGTCATGGCGTTGCGAGCTGACCGGTAAAGGGCCGCTGGTCGGGCACAAAGTCAGCCACTCCAACATCAAGACCAAGCGCCGGTTCATGCCCAACCTGCGCAACGTCACGCTGATCTCGGAATCGCTCGGCCGCAAGGTGCGCGTGCGGGTGTCGGCCAACGCGCTGAAAAGCGTCGACCATCGCGGCGGACTCGATGCCTTCCTGCTCAAGGCCAAGGACGCCGACCTCGCGCCCAAGATGCTCGAGCTCAAGCGGCAGATCGCGAAGAAGAAGGCCAAGGCCGCGCCGGAAGCGGCGGCGAGTTGAGCCGCGCCCGATAACCTATCGATTGTCATGGCCGGGCTTGTCCCGGCCATCTCGTTTAGGGGAGCGCTGTGCCCGCCGAAGCGGGCTCACCCGGTAACGCCGGTATTCTCAAGCCACGCGCTGGCGGCGGACCGGGCCGCGCGGGCGCTCGGCCGGCACGGTTTCCTCGAACAACTCGGCGAGCTTCTCGGTCATGGCACCGCCGAGTTCCTCGGCGTCGACGATGGTGACGGCGCGACGATAGTAGCGCGTCACGTCGTGGCCGATGCCGATGGCGATCAATTCGACCGGCGAGCGAGTCTCGATCTCCTCGATCACCCAGCGCAGGTGGCGCTCGAGATAATTGCCGGCGTTGACCGACAGCGTCGAATCGTCGACCGGCGCGCCGTCGGAAATCATCATCAGAATCTTGCGCTGTTCGGTGCGCGCCAACAGCCGCTTGTGCGCCCAGTCGAGCGCCTCGCCGTCGATATTCTCCTTCAACAGGCCCTCGCGCATCATCAGGCCGAGATTCTTGCGCGCACGCCGCCACGGCGCGTCCGCCGCCTTGTAAACGATGTGGCGCAGGTCGTTGAGGCGGCCCGGATTGGCCGGTTTGCCGGCGGTGAGCCACTGCTCGCGCGACTGGCCGCCCTTCCAGGCCCGCGTGGTGAAGCCGAGGATCTCGACCTTGACGCCGCAGCGCTCCAGCGTGCGCGCCAGGATGTCGGCGCACGTTGCGGCGACCGTGATCGGGCGGCCGCGCATCGAGCCGGAATTGTCGAGCAGGAGCGTCACCACGGTGTCGCGGAATTTGGTGTCCTTCTCCTGTTTAAAGGACAGCGGATGGAACGGATCGATGACGATGCGGGTGAGCCGCGCGGTGTCGAGCTGGCCTTCCTCGAGATCGAACTCCCAGGAGCGGTTCTGCTGCGCCATCAGGCGGCGCTGCAAGCGGTTGGCGAGGCGCGCGACCACGCCCTGCAGGTTGGACAGCTGCTTGTCGAGATAGCCGCGCAGGCGGTCGAGCTCTTCCGGTTCGCAAAGATCCTCGGCGGCGATGGTCTCGTCGAACTTGATGGTGAAGGCGCGGTAATCGGGACCGCGCGGCTGGTTGTCGCCGAACTGACGCGGCCGCTGCGGCTCGCCCGGCGTCTCGGCGTCGCCCATGTCGGTGTCGTCGGCCATGTCGGCGGTCGGCGCCTCGGCGGCCTCGGCGGCGGCATCGGGCATGTCCTCGGCGGACACCTGCGTGTCCTCCGTACTCATGCGCTCCATCTCGTCGGCGTCGGCGGCCTCGCCGTCCTCGCCGGAATCCTGCTTGCGGCGATCCTCCTCGCCCTCCTCGTCTTCGTCCTCGTCGTCGCGGCTGCGGTCGTCGCCCATTTCCAGCGCGTCGAGCAGATCGTGCACCGCGTCGCCGAACTGGCGCTGGTCCTCGACCAGGTTCTCCAGGGTGTCGAGGTTGCGCCCGGCGCGGTCCTCGATCAGCGGCCGCCACAGATCGACCAGCTTCTTGGCCGCCGGCGGCGGCGCCATGCCGGTCAGCCGCTCGCGCACCAGAAGCGCCAGCGCATCCTCGATCGGCGCGTCGGCGCGGTCGGAGATCTGGTCGAATTTGCCGCGGTGGAATTTCTCGTCGAGCATCGCTGTGAGGTTCTTGGCGACGCCGTCCATGCGCCGCGCGCCGATCGCCTCGACGCGGGCCTGCTCGACCGCCTCGAAAACCGCGCGCGCCTGCTGGCCGGCCGGCTGCAGGCGGCGGTGCACCGCCGGGTCGTGGCAGGCGAGCCTGAGGGCGATCGAATCGGCATGGCCGCGCACGATCGCCGCCTCGGCGCGCGTCAGCTTGCGCGGCGGCTCCGGCAGGCGGACCTTGCCGCCCATCAGGCCGGGGCGCTCGGCGGCGAAGCCGACCTCGAGCTCCGGCTTGCGCGCAATAGCGCGCAGGCAGCCGGTGACGGCCCGCTTGAACGGCTCGGTCGGCGAGTCCTTCGGGGACGGCTTGGTTTTGCTGTTCGAGGCCATTCTGTCCTTACGACAGCGCGACGTTCACCGAACTCTCCGGCAGCTCGACGCCAAAGCAGCGCTGATAGAACTCGGCGACGATTGGCCGTTCAAGCTCGTCGCACTTGTTGATGAAGGTGAGGCGGAAGGCGAAACCGACATCGTTGAAGATTTCGGAATTCTCGGCCCAGGTGATCACCGTGCGCGGGCTCATCACCGTCGAGATGTCGCCGTTCATGAAGGCATTGCGCGTGAGATCGGCGACGCGCACCATCTTGTTGACGATGTCGCGGCCCTGCTCGTTGCGGTAATGCTTGGCTTTCGCCAGCACGATCTCGACCTCGTTGTCGTGCGGCAGGTAATTCAGCGTGGTGACGATCGACCAGCGGTCCATCTGGCCCTGGTTGATCTGCTGCGTGCCGTGATAGAGGCCCGAGGTGTCGCCGAGGCCGACGGTGTTCGCCGTGGCGAACAGGCGGAACGAGGGATGCGGCTTGATCACCTTGCTCTGGTCGAGCAGCGTCAGGCGGCCGGACGCTTCCAGCACGCGCTGGATGACGAACATCACGTCCGGGCGGCCGGCATCGTATTCGTCGAAACATAGCGCGACGTTGTTCTGCAGCGCCCAGGGCAGGATGCCTTCGCGGAATTCGGTGACCTGCGCGCCGTCCTTGATGACGATCGCGTCCTTGCCGATCAGGTCGATACGGCTGATGTGGCTGTCCAGGTTGACGCGCACGCAGGGCCAGTTGAGCCGCGCCGCGACCTGCTCGATATGCGTCGACTTGCCGGTGCCGTGATAGCCGGTGACGATGACGCGGCGGTTCTTGGCAAAGCCGGCGAGGATGGCGAGCGTGGTCGGCCGGTCGAAGCGGTAATCGGGATCGACGTCGGGAACGTGCTCATCCGGGGTGGAGTAAGCCGGAACCTCCATATCGCTGTCGATACCGAACACCTGGCGGATCGACACTTTCATGTCGGGCAGGCCGGCCGTTTCTTGAGTTGCAGCAGTCAATTCAACCTCCATAGGCTTCGCGATCCCCCGAAGCCTGTTCACGCCCCGACTCGTCCTGGTCCGGCTGAGATGGCGGCGAACTTAGCAGACGGCGGGCGGGCGAAAAACCCGGCCCTCTCGAATAGCCCCATCAATAATATCAATAAGATAGGTACGCCCGGTTCTGAGCGCCAGGCGGGTCTGGGTTGCTTTCCCGCGCTTGCGCGAACGCGCGCGCGGTCGGCGGGCGAAGCCCCCCTAGGAGCCCTTGGCCATGCCCGTCAAGGTGCCTTCGTCGATGCCGGTAAAATAACCGGCAATCAGAATCAGCCCCACGCAGAAGCAGGTGACGACCAGGATCGAGACGCCGGATTCCAGAAACGGAACGCCGACGAACCAGGCCTTCTTGCCGCCGCGCGGATAGCTGACGAACAGCACGCCGACGCTGACGGCCAACATCACGATGCCGATGATGAATCCTTGCATTTCGGTCACGTCGCTTTCCTCCTCAATTGACGGCCGACGAAAGTCCGGCGAAGAACGCGGCAAAACCGGCCGCAAGAAAAACCAGGACCACGGGCGGATAGAGGACCACGGCGGCGCGGAAGCGCAGTAAGGACGGGCTCTCGCCGTTCTTCGCCGGCATGCCGATAAACAGCAGCACCGCGGCGACAGCGAACAGCACGGCCGCAATCAGGATGTCGCTCATCTCACGCCTCCCTTGTGATCAGCCGCAGGAACGCGGCGCCCCACAGCACGCCCAGAAGTAGCGACCCAGCCAGCCACAGGCCCGGTGCAGGCCGCGCGTACCAAAGCAGCCCGTGCAGCACGAGAAACGCCGCTGTTGTCGCCGCAACCGGCATTGAAATCGCCCTTGGTAGAATAATAAACTTTGTGTAACTACGGCGTAAACAAGAAATAAATACTGATAAATACCGCCATTTTTTCAATATCTTGGCGGAATACCTGCGGCTGCCGCGGCGGGCCCGTCGATGAACGCGGCAATCAAGCCCAAGGCGTTGGGATTCGGTCGCGCGCAGAGCGCTGCCGGGCGGATCAGGACGTCGTTGCCGCCGGGCGAGAAGCGTCAGCCGAAGCCGACCGACTTCAGATAGTTATACGACTGGATGATCTCGATCAGCCGGTTCTCGGTCGACCGATCGCCGCCGTTGGCGTCGGGATGATGGCGCTTGACCAGTTCCTTGAAGCGCATCTTCACCTGGTGCGGCGTGGCGCCAACCTCGAGCCCGAGCGTGTCGAGCGCCTTGCGCTCGGCGTTGCGGACCGGCTTGGTCTCGGCGCGCGCCTGCTGCTCGGCGCGCAGGCCCTCGCCGAACAGGCCGAACGGATCGCCGCCGGCCCCGAAGGCGCGGAAGTCGGCGCGCACGCGCGTCTTGCCGGTGCCCATCTTCCAGGTCGGGCGGTGGCCGGTGATGGCGTCCTTCTGATAGGCCATCACCGCGGCGTCGTTCATGCCTTTGAAGAAATTGTACGACTGGTTGTATTGCCGCACGTGTTCCAAACAGAAGCGCCAGTATTCCTTGTCGTTGTCGCGGCCCTTGGGCGCGCGATGCGTCGCCTTCTCCTTGCATCCGGCCCATTGGCAGGCCGGGCCGCCGGTTTTCGGACGGCGGTCCTTGTCCGGCTTGACGCGGATCTTGTCGAACAGGGTCGAGTCGATTTTCATGACCGAATATTATGCGCCTTTGCCGGTAACAGCTTCAAGACTTGACATCCTGTGCAGCCTGCCCAATTCGCCAAGCATGCGCGTCGAAGATGCCATCACAAAGAAGTTGACCGAGGCTTTCGCTCCGCAAAGCCTCAAAGTGCTGGACGAATCGCACCGGCATGAAGGTCATGCAGGGCACCGGCCGGGCGGGCAGACCCATTTCCGCATCTATATAGTGGCCGAATTGTTTAAAGGCATGACACGGCTGCAGCGCCATCGGCTCATCAACAAGACGCTCGAGCGGGAACTCAAAGGCGGCGTACACGCGCTCGCCATCCACGCCGCGGCGCCCGGTGAAGGCGGCGTGTCCTAGCCCGGCGCGAGCGCATGAAAAAAGCGGCGGCCGCGCCAGCGACCGCCGCTTTTACCGAGCGGTGCGATCAGAATTCCTTCCAATCCGCTTGATCGTTGACGGCGGTTGCAAGCGCCGCCTGCATCTTGCCGACCGGACCGCCACTCAGTTGCTCGAGAGCGCCCTGCAGGCGCCCGCCGAGCGGCCGCATCATACTGTCATTCTTTTCCTTGTCGTTCATCGCCTTGACGACAAGATCAAAGTTCTTGGCATACTGACCGAGAGTGCCGACCGCTTGGGCGAGCATCTGCTGGCGGTCGGCGGCGGGAATCTTTGACTTCGCCTCGGCGGCCTGTTTTTCGGCCTCGGCCTGGAACTTGTGCGCGTCCGCGACCAGCTGCGACGCCCCGTTCTGGCCGTAGAGGATGACCGAGCGGCGCATCTGCTCGAAGTTGTTTTGCAGCTTGGCGACGGCAGCGTAGGCGTCCGAGACCCTGTCGAACCGCCGGATATAGTCCTCACCAGCGGTGAGCCCGTAATAGGCGATGCCGGCCACGATCGCGAGCAGCGCCAGAACGCTGGCGAAGCCGATAGCGACGCGCGTCCCGACTTTGCGGCGGGAGCCGAGGCTCAGGAGCCTGGACATTGAGGCAATCCTTCAGGGCAGATGCGAGCGTCAGTGGGTCTTGGCGTCGGCCACGGCGCCATCAGCCACCGACAAGAGTTTGGGCAAGTCGATCAGCGCGATCATGGAGTTGTCGTGCGTGACCAGGCCGGAGAGGAAATCCGACGTCGTCGATTGCGCGGTGCGCGGCACCGGCTGGATCTGGCTGACGTCGGTCGACACGATGTCGAGGACGCGGTCGCCGATCAGGCCGATCTGGCGGCCGTCGATCTGCACGATGATCATGATGTGCAGCGGTGTGGTTTCGGTGAGGCCCTGGCCGAAACGGCAGCGCAGATCGACGATGGGGACGATGACGCCGCGCAGGTTGAGCACGCCGCGCACATATTCAGGCTGCTTCGGCAGATGCGTGACGTTCGACCATCCCTTGATCTCGCGTACCGCCATGATGTCGACGCCGTACTGGTCGTCGCCGATGCCGAAGCTGATGAACTGAAGTTGCGCCGCGGTGTTCTGCGCGCTGCCGGACCCGCCGGCCTGAGGATTGGAGTCGGCGGCCAGGGTAGCGACGCTTTCGTTCATGACATCGACCTCAATTCAACGCGCACAATGGGGCGCAGGCGCAGGGCGGATCCGCACCTAGAAATGAATGTTGGCGATTTCTTTTTGTTTAAAACCGGAGCGACAGCGGCGATGAATCATTGCAAGCTGGATTGATAATCTAGATTGTCAACAAAGCTGGCAAAAATACCAAACGGAAAAATATGAAGCTAACTCGCTTTCGCCGGCGTCTTGCGCGGCAGCGGCTGGATGCGCAGCGCGGTGATGCGGTTGCGCTCACGGCGCAGGACGCGGAAGCGGAAGCCGTGGAAGGTGAAGCTCTGGCCGACTTCGGGAATCGAGCGCGCCTCGTGGATGACGAGGCCGGCGATGGTGGTCGCCTCCTGGTCCGGCAAATTCCAATCCATGACGCGGTTGAGATCGCGGATCGGCACCGCGCCATCCGCATTGACCGAACCGTCCGGCTGGCGGCGCACGCCCGGCATGGCGATGTCGTGTTCGTCGGTGATGTCGCCGACGATCTCCTCGAGGATGTCCTCGAGCGTGACCAGGCCTTGCACTTCGCCGTATTCATCGACCACCAGCGCGAGTTGGGTCTTGCGGCGACGGAACGCCTTGAGCTGCTCGGACACCGGCCGCATCTCCGGAACGAACCAGGCCGGCGTCGTCAGCCCGGCAATATCGACCTTGGCGGCGTCGCCATCGACCGCGTGCAAAGCGCGCAACAGGTCTTTTACGTGTAGCACGCCGATGAAGTTCTCCGGATTGCCGCGCCACAGCGGCAGACGCGTCACCGGCGAGGCGATCACCGCATTGATCAGGTCCTCCGGCTTTTCGTCGGCGTCGAGCGTGATCATGTTGGTGCGGTGGATCATGACGTCCGAGACGACGAGATCGCGCAGGTCGAGCACGCCGCCGAACATGTCGCGGTCGAGCTTCTCCACATCGCCTTCGCTATGCATGAGGTCGACGGCGCCGCGCAGCTCCTCGTGCGCCGAAAGCACGTCCTGATCTTCGCCGACCGTAACGCCCATGTTCTTGAGCAGCCAGCGCACCAGCGCCTCAATCGCCATCAGGACTGGGCCGAACAATGTGACAAACCACGACATCGGCCGCGCCACCGCGAGCGCGACACGGTCGGGCGCGTTGAACGCTGCGGTCTTCGGCAGCACCTCCGAGAACACCACGACCAGCGCAGTCATGATGATGGTGGCATAAAGCACGCCGGCGGGGCCGAACCACTTCAGCAGAATGTCGGTCGCCAACACCGAGGCGGCGATGTTGACGGCGTTGTTGCCGAACAGCAGCGCGCCGAGCAGCCGCTCGCGGCTTTCCAGCAGGCGGTTGACGATGCCGGCCTGTTTGCTGCCGTGCTTCTCCAGCCGCGTCATGCTGGCGCGCGAGGAGGCGGTGAGCGCAGTCTCGCTGCCGGCGAAGAACGCGGACAGCAGCAGGCAGATCACCACGAAAATCAGCGAAAGCCAGTCGGTCGTGGTCATTTTTGCTTGAGCTTGGCGGCAAGGAACGTGCGCACCTCAGCGGCGCCGACGTCGTTTTCGACAAAGGCCCGCCCGATGCCGCGCACCAGGATAAAGGTGAGCTTGCCGCGCTTCACTTTCTTGTCTTGGGCAATCAAATCCATCAAAGCATCGAGCCCAGGCACGCCGCCGGGCACCTCACTGAGATGGGTGGGCAGGCCGGCAGCCGCAAGATGCGCGCGGGCGCGCGCGGCGTCGCCCTCGGCGATGAGGCCCTTGGCCGCGGAGAATTCGAACGCCAGCACCATGCCGAGCGCGACTGCCTCGCCGTGCAACAGGCGCTGCGAGAAGCCGGCGCCGGCTTCGAGCGCGTGACCGAAGGTGTGACCGAGATTGAGCAGCGCGCGCTCGCCGGTTTCGCGCTCGTCGCGCGCGACGATGGCCGCCTTGGCGCGGCAGCAAACCGCGATGGCGTGCTCGCGCGCAGGCCCGCCGGCGAAGACGTCCTGCCAGTTCTTCTCCAGCCAGGCGAAAAAAGCGGCGTCGCCGAGCAGGCCGTATTTGGCGACCTCGGCATAGCCGGCGCGGAATTCGCGCGCCGGCAGCGTGTCAAGCAACGCGGTGTCGGCGATGACCAGAATCGGCTGGTGGAAGGCGCCGATCAGATTCTTGCCGTGGCGTGAATTGATCCCGGTCTTGCCGCCGACCGAACTGTCGACCTGCGCCAGCAGCGTCGTCGGCACCTGCACGAAGTCGAGCCCGCGCCGCACGCTCGCCGCGGCATAGCCGGCGAGATCGCCGATCACCCCGCCGCCGAGCGCGACGATGAGATCGCCGCGCTCGATATGCGCCGCGATGATCGCCTCGCACACGCTCTCGAAGGTCGCGTAGCTCTTGGAGCCCTCGCCTTCGCCGACGACGATCGCCGCGCTTTCGATGCCGGCCGCGTGCAGCGCGGCCTCGGCGGCGGCGAGATGCCGCTTGGCGACGGTCGCATCGGTCACGATCGCGCACCTGGCGCCCGGCCTCAGCCCGGCGATGCGCGTGCCGAGGCTTGCGAGCAGCCCGCGGCCGATGACGATATCGTAGGTCCGCGCGCCCAAGGCAACCGGTACGACGGTCGGCTCGTTCGAACGCAGCGGCGCGGTCATGGCGTCTCCTCGGCAAGGCCAAGCGCTTTCGGCAGCTTGGTCATGATCTCCTCGACGATATTCTCGTGCGGCTCGTCGCGCGACTGCACCACGATGTCGGACAGCGCATAGACTGGCTCGCGCACCGGCAGCAAGTCCTTGATCTTCTCGGCCAGCGGCCGGTCGCTGCGCCGCTTGGTGCGCCTCAGCAGCACCTCGATATCGGCCTTGAGCCACACCGAAACGCCCTTGATGTGGATGAGGTCGCGCGTCGTCTGGTCCATAATCGCGCCGCCGCCGGTCGCCAGCACCTGCGGGCCGCCGTCGAGCAGGCGGGCGATGACGCGCTTTTCCCCGGAGCGGAAATAGCCTTCGCCGTGCCGAGCGAAGATTTCCGGGATGCTCATGCCGGCGGCGCTCTCGATCTCGGTGTCGGCGTCGACGAAGGCGATGCCGAGCCGGGCGGCGAGCCTGCGGCCGACCGACGACTTGCCGGCGCCCATCATGCCGACGAGCACGATGGAGCGGCGGCCGAGCGCGCGCACGATCGCCGCCTCCGGCCCGTTTTCCGCCGTCTTTTGAATGGCACTGTTGGCCATGCTAGGATTCCTGGTCGACGCCACGGTTCCATATACCAGCAATTGAGACAACCGCGGGGGCGGCTGTCGACCCTGGTTAAGAGACCGTCCCAGCACGCGAATTTCGCCCGTCGGGGGCCGCCGGACCAACGTTTATGCCAAGTCTGTTCAGATTTCTGGTCGCCGTCGCAATCATCGGCGGGGTGGCCTATGCCACGGTGTTCGCGCTGGCCAATTTCGTCAAATATCACCCGCGCGAAATCGTGGTGACGGTGCCGCCGGATCAGTTCCTCAAGAAGCAGCAGTAGCGCCGGCGATGGCCCGCGCCCGCGCATCCGACGAGGCCTTGGTCGAGCTGTTCCTCGACATGCTGGCGGCCGAACGCGGCGCCGGCAAGAATACGCTCGACGCCTACCGCAACGATCTCGCCGACCTTGCCGCGCATCTGCACGCCGCCGGCACAACCATCGCCGCGGCCAAGACAGACGATCTGCGCGGCTTTTTAAGCGCACTTGCCGAGCGCGGCTTCAAGGCTTCGTCGCTGGCGCGGCGGCTGTCGGCGCTGCGCCAACTGTATCGCTTCCTCTACGCGGAAGGAAAACGCTCCGACGATCCGGCCGCGGTGCTGGAAGGGCCCAAGCGCGGGCGCAGCCTGCCGAAGCTGCTGTCGATCGCCGAAGTCGATGCCTTGCTGGCGC
>Ga0335082_10005088_pt1 | contig 14339 bp, 13 predicted proteins | sample Lox_Sample_41_FD_206718 | JGI IMG/M metagenome (GOLD analysis project Ga0335082, IMG submission 206718) | Soil microbial communities from Loxahatchee National Wildlife Refuge, Florida, United States - Lox_Sample_4.1 | ecosystem: Environmental > Terrestrial > Soil > Wetlands | place: USA...
GGCGCGATGGTCCACGCGATCTCGAGGGTGTTGTTGCCGTGCGTGTACGTGGCGCGGCGCCCGGGTCGATGGCGGTACTGCACCAGGAAGACCAGCAGCGCCCCCTGCACCAACACGAACGTGATCGTGGTGATCCAGAAGATCAGATAGAGGAGCGAGTCGATCTGCGGCCCGTAGGTCGAGACGTTCTCCGGCAGCCAAGGCAACATGTGAACCATCCCCTCGTCAGCGTCGCTCCGGGCGCGATCGGCGCCTCACTTCCCCGCCATCTCGACGGTTATGGCCGAGTCCGCGCCCGGCTTCACGCTCACTTTCTGTGACGTCTCGCCCAGCTTCTCCTGCCACACCTTCACCTCGTAGTCACCCGGCGGGACGTCGGTGAGCTTGAACGCGCCCTTCTCGTCGGTGACCACGTAGTACGGGTTGTCCTGGACGATCAGCCACCCCTGCATCCAGCCGTGCACGTCGCACGACAGCCGCACGCGCTCGGGATCCTTGAACGATTCGGTGATGACCTTCTTGAACTTCGGCTGGGCGCGGTTCACCGCCGGATTCTTGTCGCTGTACGTGTGGATGTTGTGCAGGATCCCGTCCGAGTTCTGAATGTCGAGGTCGCCCCCAGCCGGCATCAGCACGATGTGCGGGACGTACTCGCACCCCTTCTGGTCGAGCACCGGCTTGTCGGTGGAAAACGGCTTGCCCTTGGCGATCCCCGGGATGGAGACGACCGCGTACTGGATGCCACCGTCGGGCGCGACGACCAGCTCGCGCGACAGCTTCTCCGTGGTTCCGCAGACCTCGGTGTCCTTGTTGACGTCGAGCTTGGCACGCGGCGGAGGCGTCCCTTTGAACTTCACCGTGCCGCTGACCGAGCCGCCGTTGGCGACCGGTCCCGCCTCATAGGCGCCGGCCCGCCCTGCCCAGCCGAGGGTCGCGATCAACCCGAGCATGAGACCCGTCCGGCACGCTGCGCTCATCACCCGTGACTCACTGCGCATGACATCGATCATCGACCATCCCTCCTCTCGGCAAAGACCGGCGGCGCTCGCCGGCCGCTCACATCTGGTGTCGCTCGCCGTCGCCGTCGGCCTGGGCGCTCTGCGCCCCCGCCGCGGCCGGCTGGCTCTGCACCGTCCCCTTGTGCAGCGTCAGCACATAGTCGCGCAAGGCCTCGATCTGTTTTCGCTCGTTACCGCCGAGGATGTCCTCCGGCCCGTCCGGCACGTCATCCTCGAGATTGTAGAACTGCGGCATCTTGGTTCCCGGCATCAGCGCGGACGGGTTGCTCAGCCAGGCGATGATCCAGTCCGGGTTGAGGCGATGGCGCGCCAGCGACAGATCCGGCGCCCATCCCTCCGGCGGCCCCTCGGGGTGGATGTCGCCGCGCTGGTGGCAGGAGAAGCAATTGAACACCTCCGGCGAGGCCAACGCCTTCCCGGCCTCGACGTACTCCGGCGGGAGGTTCGCATCGTTGACGTACACGAAGGGGATCTGGACCTTGTCTTGCGCGAGGAAGTATTCGATGACCGCGTTGGTTTCCACGTCCGACAGACCGAAGGTAGGCATGCGGACCTTCAGCCACGGCCGCAGCGGCACCGGCTGCTGGAGGAAGCCGAACAGCCAGTCGGACTGCACCTTGGCCCCCTCGCCGTTGAGCAGCGGCGGCGCGAACGTCGGCTTGTCCTTGTAGAACGCGCGGATCGCCCCGCCGCGGCCCTCGATCACATGGCAGCCGATGCAGTTGTAGCGCTCGACGACGCGCCGGCCAGCAACCAGCCTCTGCTCGCGCGCCACGTCCGCCGGCCTGAAGTTGACCGGCGTCTTGTGGTCGGTGCGGCTCTTCAGAAACACCAGCAGCGCCCGGATGTCCTCGTCATCGAGGCTGAACTGCGGCATCAGCTGCTCGATGCGCTCGGTCTCGTAGGTGCGCGGCGTTTTGATCTTGTTGAACGTCCAATCGTACCAGGTGACCGGGATGTCGGTGTGGTTGCCGAAGAACAGCTCCTCGAGCGGCTTCTGTCCGAACACCGTGAGCTCGACGCCGATGCGCGATTCCTGCTCCATGCCGGGCACGTTGTGGCAGCCGGCACAGCCGTACTTGCGCACCAGGGCCTCGCCGTCCTTGATGAGCTGCGGCGACTTGAGGGTGTCGCCCATGGCAGTCGGTGCCGTCGGCGTGCCCAGGGTCAGGAGATACGAGGTCAGCGCGATCGCCTCATCGTCGCTCAGCCGCAGGCTCGGCATGCGCGCCTCGGGCGAGTAGCCGCGCGGGTTCTTCAACCAGTTGTAGATCCACCGGGCGTCGGTCTTCGCCGCGATGTTGCTGAGGTTGGGCGCGATGTCCTTGGTCTTGCCGAGCCGCGCGGGGGATTCTTCAGGCGCGAAGCCGTGGCAGCCGCGGCAGCCGAGACTGTCCGCCAGCTCCTTGCCGCGCGCGACCAGGGTGGCGTTGCCGGGGTCGACGGCGCGCGGCGCCTCGCCGTGCTCGGCGAGCCAGGCCCGACCCTCGGGCTGCGAGGCGTTCCACAGGTACGCGGCGATCGCCGTCGCCTGGTCGTCGCTGAACATGAAGTTCGGCATCCGCGTATGCGGCCGGAACCCCTGCGGGTTGTGAATCCACGACACCAGCCAGTCGGGGTTCACCTTGGCGCTGATGCGGCGCAGGTAGGGTGCCGGCTTGGGGAGATCCCCGTAGCCCTGCACCAGATGACAGCCGACGCAGCCGAGCTGCTCGAACAACTGCTCGCCCTTGGCGATCTGCTCGGCGTGCGGCAGGCGCAGATTGACGTGGCAGCCCGGACAGCCCGCCTGCACCATGTCCCCGCGCAGCAGCGGATGCTCCCAGTACTTCACCTCGCCGTGCGCCGTGTCGACCGAGTTCACCGCCGCGCCCTGTCCGGCGTGACACGGGGTGCAGCCGAACTTGTCGGTGGGATGCTTGGTGAGCAGGACGTCGCGCGCCGGGTGGGTGGCGAACGGCTGTGGGTCGCCGTCGAACCCCGCCTTGTCGGCGCCGGCGTGGCAGGACGTGCAGCGGTCGACGCGCGCCACGGGCTGATCGAAGGCGTTGCGGTCGAACTCGTTGAGCACCACCTGCTGGATCTTCGGAATCTTCGGCAGCTCGAGGGGGCCGACTTTGAGCAGCACGAGACCGTCGAGCTTCTGCTGCAACCGCTCGCGTTCCTTCTCGAGCTCGTGCTTCTCCTTCTCGAGGTTCTGTACCACCGAGCGGATCTCCGCGGCCTGGTTGGTGTACTGCTGCATCTGGGCCTGGGCGCCGGCGAGCTGCTCCTCGATGCCCTTCTTCTCCTGCTGCAGCGCCTCGATGTGCGCGTGCGCGGCGTCACCCGACACGCCGGAGAGGAGCGCGTGCTCGTACTCGTACCACCCCTCCTCGAGCTTGCTCTTGACGATGCGCAGCTGCAGGTCCCACTCGTCGACGTGCACCTTGGCGGCCGCCTCGGCCTGCTGCGCGGCGGTGAGTTGGCGGCCGGTCTCCCCGCTCGCGATGTTCGCCTGCGCCTCGCTCAGGGACTTGCTGACCTCCTGATACTTCGGGTCCTGCGCCAGGCGCGCATCCTCGTCGGCCACGGCTTGCTGGGCGCGCGAGATCTGCAGCTCGGAGAAGTCGACTTGGTACTTCTTCCACGGCCGGCGGGCGATGTTGTCGTCCCAGACCGCCCACACCGCCCCGATCAGCAGCAGGCCGACGGCGAGCAGGAACACGACGCCGTAGGAGCGCTGCTCGTCGTCGATCCGTTCCTTCCGCCGCGCCATCCCGATTCACCCCTGCGGCGTCGCCCAACGCTCGACGAACCGGCCGAGCGAGAACACCGCGAACCCGAGCATCATGAGGAACAGCTCACGCCCCATGCTGTGCTCTTCGGTGATGCCGACGAAGAGCGCGTAGCCCACATCGGCCACGCCGAGCGCCTGAATGACCTTGGCGAGAAAGAACATGCGGCAAGAGCCGGAGGCGGCGGTCCACTCCTCCCGGTCAGATGTTGAGCCAGGGCGTGACCCAGACGTACTTGATGTTCAGGGCGTGCCGCATGACCATTTTGATGACCACCGCCAACATGTTGAGGAAGAGGAAGGAGGTGGTGATGAACCGCGGCATCCCCCAACGGGCCATGAACTCCTGCCCTTTGAACCGGGCGATGCCGACGTACATCCCCAGTGTGCCGAGGATGAAGTAGCCGACCACCAGGGCGCCGCCGAACAGCGAGGACCAGAGGTAGTCGCGGAAGCCGAACAAGTAGGGGAGGTCGATGTTGGTCATCGCCTCGACCTTGTGGGCGTCCCACACCTGCCAGGGCCAGAACCAGTTCCACCCCGGCCCGCGCAGAAACGTGCCGATGATGATCAGCGAGATCCAGAGAATGTGGAAGCCGAGGCAGAAGGTGAGGATCTCGAAGCGGCGCTGCGCGAAGCAGTAGTAGCCGTTGCCGTGCGGGTTGATGTCGATGTACGGGATCACGATCAGCCCGAGGATGATGAAGCTCGGCAACACCACGCCGGCATGCCACGGGTCGAAGAACACCAGCATCTCCTGCAGGCCGAGAAAGTACCACGGCGCCTTGGACGGGTTCGGCGTGCGCGTCGGGTTGGCCGGCTCCTCGAGCGGCGCGTCGACGAGCAGCGACCACACCACCAGCAACATGATCATGAAGATCGCGCACAGGAACTCCGCCCGCACCAGATGCGGCCAGGTGTGAATCTTGTCGTCGGTGGGGCGGCTCGCCTTGCGCGCCGCGGCGTCCGCGCGCCCGCCCGCGGCGGGCGGCGAGAGGGGTCTCACCTGCAAGTCGGCCATGCGCCTCTAGTCCTCCGACCCCGGTCGCGCCGCGCGGTAGAGCAGCGCGAGCATCGACACGAAGATCACCGGCAGCACCAGCACCCGCAGCCTGGGAAACAGCGCCGTCCCGACGACGAACAGGAACACCAGGACGAGGCTGCCGATCGCGTACTTGGAATCTGCCTGCATGGCCATACCGTCCGCCGCGCCCCGCTCACACCGGCGGGCCGGAAAAACCGTCGCGCCGGATGCGCCAGAAGTGCACCGCCATGAACAGGCTGGCGACGAGGGGAAAGAAGATGCAGTGGAGGATGTAGAAGCGCATCAACGTGTGCGGCCCGATCTCGCCGCCGCCGAACAGGAACGCGCGAGCGTCGTAGATCGGGTTGGCACCGATGTACTGCGCAAACGGCCCCTCGTACCCGAGCAGGGGCGTGGCACGCGCCATGTTCGATCCGACCGTCACCGCCCAGATCGAGAGCTGGTCCCACGGCAAGAGGTAGCCGGTGAAGCTGAGCAGCATCGTCAGCACCAACAGGATGACGCCAACCACCCAGTTGAACTCCCGCGGCGGCTTGTACGACCCGGTCAGGAAGACGCGAAACATGTGCAGCCACACGGCGATCACCATGCCGTGCGCCGACCAGCGATGCATGTTGCGCATGAACATCCCGAACGGCATGTCGAACTCGAGATACTTCATGTCGGCGTACGCGTACTCGGCCGTCGGCCGGTAGTAGAACATCAGGTACACGCCGGTCACCACCGTGACCAGGAACATCAGGAAGGTGATGCCGCCCATGCACCAGGTGAACCGCATACGCACGGCGTGCCGGCGCACCTTCGACGGGTGGAGGTGCAACCAGATGTTGCCCGAGACCATCAGGACCCGGTTGCGCGGCGTGTCCTCGTACCCGTGGCGGAAGATCGACTGCCAGATCTGCGATTCGGTGATCTGGCGCTTGGTTTCTTCCCACTTGCTCATTGCTCGACCCTGCCCCCTTCAGGCCCTGCTGCCGCGCGTCAGGCGTGCAGGAACGCTCCCGGGCGGTCCCAGTCTCCCCGCTCGAAGCGATAGACGACGCTCTTGTCGACCACCAGCTGGCCGTCCTCCGCCAAGAAGATCCGGAAGCGCTCCAAGGGCCGTGGCGCGGGGCCTTCGAAGTTGATGCCGGTCTTGCGGAAGCCGCTGCCGTGACACGGACACTTGAACTTCTCTTCGACCTTCAGCCAGCGCGGCGTGCAGCCGAGGTGCGTGCACTTGGCGAACAGGGCGTAGAAGCCGTCCGCCTCGCGAATGATCCACACCCGCTGCTCCTGCTTGAAGCGCTCGCTGACCTCGCCGATCGTGTATTCGTTCGGGAACCCAGCCTTGAAGGAGCTGGGCGGGGTGAACAGGACGCGCGGAAACGCCGAGCGGACGAAGGCGAGCAGCGACACGGCGGTGAAGATCCCGAACCCGCTCCACCCCAGCCGGCCGACGAAGTCGCGCCGCGACCAGAGGCTCTTCGGCACCACCGGTGGGGGTGCTGCGCCGCTCGCTTCGCGCTCCCGCAGCGCGTCGAGCGCCGCCTGTTCCTCGGCCGAGAGCTTCTTGGGCTTCGCCATCCCTGGCGCTCTCCTCAAGACTCCCGGCGCGCGAGGAAGGCCCCGGCGACCCCCCACAACATCATCAACAGCGCCGCGCCGAACAGCATGAGCCCAACCGGAGGGAACATGATCAACATGACACTGCCGACGAGTGCGAGCGGGATCCCGATGGCGAACGGGTTGAGCGTCCCACCCGGCGCCGCGGGCGCCTGGGTCGGCTGACTGATCTCGATTTCATCACGCAGGAGAGTAACAGCTAAGTCGCGCAATCGTTCCCGTTGCCCTGAGGGGGCTGCGCTGATCGTTCGCGCCAAGTCGCGGGCCAAACCCTCGATCTGGACGCCCATCGTGTCGTCGTCGGTATTGGTATCGTCGGTCACTGCGAAGTGGCGAAGGGTCGGATAATATGATTCTCAGGGGGAGTCAAATCACTCGCCCACGCGGTGGATTTTCGCTCACGGGGCCGGCACGGCGGCCGGCGCGCACCGGTAAGCCCGTGATGCAATTGGACTGATGACGCTCGGCAATGCGGCTAATCGACATCGTCTGAGGCGGCGGCCGCGAAGGCCACGTGGATGCGCGACCCATCGCGCTGCACGGAGAGATCGGCGCGCCCGCTGCCGGCGCGCAGCTTGGCGCGCAGCTCGGCGGGGTCGTGGATCGGGCTGCCGTCGACCTCGAGGATGACGTCTCCACGACGCAGCGGGGTGCCGGCCTCGACGTCGGAGACCACGACCCCCTGGCGGGCCGGCAGGTCAAAGTAGTCGGCGAGCTCGCTCGACAGTCCTTGGACGGTGACCCCGCCGATGTGCAACGGCGTCGCGCTCACGCCGCGCAGATCGACCGCCGCTTGCCCCTCGAGCAGGGCCCGGTTGACCAGGATCGGCTGGCCGAAACGCACCGCCAGCGCGATCGCGTCGCTCGGCCGGCTGTCGATCTCCACCTCCTCGCCGTCCCACAGGAGGACGATGCTGGCGTAGTAGGTGTTGTCGCGCAGCTCGCGGATCACCACCCGCTGCAGCGCCACGCCGACCCGATCCATCACCGTCTTCATCAGGTCGTGGGTCAACGGACGCGGCGGGTCGAGCCCTTCGAGCCGCGTGGCAATCGACTGCGCTTCCGCGGGACCGATCCAGATCGGCAGGGCGACCGTGTGCGCCTTGTCTTCGAGCAAGACCACCGGCGAGCGCGACGCCGGGTCGAGCGCGACACGGCTGACCTCGACCTCGACGTCGGAGCTCGCCGAACGCGAACAGCCCGCCGCCAGCCCCACACCGAGGAGGAGCAGCCACCGCGGCAGCCTGCGCCCGAAACGCGCCGCGGCCGATGAGCGGAGCGGCGTCACGTGAGTCCACACTCCACGGCCGGCCGCGCGCTGTCAACGGGTGTCCGCATCGGGCGGGACGCGATCGCCCGGCGGCCCGACCGCCGCGGCCCGGCCCTCCCGCGCATCACACGCCGACGACCCCGGCGCCAATTCGCTCCGCCGTCGACGCCAGCGCCGCGAACGCCGCGCCGCGCGCGACCGTCCGCTCCTTTCCCTTGCCGCGGCGAACCTGGATCCATCCGAGCTCGGCGAACCGGTTGAGCGCGTTGCCCAACGTGACCGAGGAGTTGCCTTCCGGCTTGCGCACCTCGCCGAGCAGCAACCCGGTCCGGTAGCGCCGCTGCATGCGTTCGATGATCGTGCGCTGCGACAACCCGGCTTCGGGCAGCTCGAGCAACACCTGCGCGGCGACCCAGTACGTCTCACGGAAGTTGTCGAGGATGGCGCGCACGGTGACCACGAACGGGTGCTGCGCGTCGAGCTGGCCGTCGACCTCGGACAGCGCCTTCTCGTCGATGAGGTAGCGGAGAACCCGTTCCAGCTCGGCCGCCAACTCGCCGCGCTCCGGCAACGGAAACTCCCAGCGGAGCAGGTCGAGCCACCACGACACGTCGTCGCGCAGGGCCTCGCCGCGCAGGCCACGCGCGAGCGCATCGAGCACCAGAGCCGGAACGAGAAAGAAATGGATGGTGTTGTTCTTGTAGAAGTCGAGCGCGAGTCGCTTCTCGTCGGGCACGTAGATGACCGAACGCGCCTCGCTGGCCAACCGCTGGATGAGGCCGCCACCTTCAAGGAAGCCGAGGTTCTCGCGGAAGTCGCCTTCGTCGTTGCGTTCCAGAGAGGCGGTGAAGCGGACCTGGCGCGCACGCAGGTAGCGGGCCAGCGCCTGCGCACGGGTGACGAAGTCGGCCAGCCGACAGGCGCGGTGGGACAAGCCGAGCAGCACGGTGGCGGACACCGACGTGGCGCCGGCCACGGCGCTGTTGTTGACCTCGCGCAGCAGCCGGAAGCCGAGCTTCTGGACGAAGCGGCGCTTGCGCTCCGCGGTCTCCCCGTCGTCCTGATGGCGGAAGACCTCCTTGCGATCGCCGAGCGCGTCGTTGAGCGAGATCGGCTCGGCGAAGGTGATGTAGGCGGTGCCGTGCCTTCGGCTGAGCACGCGGCGCGCCCGCACCAGCCCGGAGAGCGACTCGGGCTCCTTCTCCGCGCCACCGAGCTCGCTCTGATACGCCTCCTCCTCGACCACCCGGCCGTAGTGGATCGACACCGGCACCAGGAACAGATCGCGCCGGACGCCCTGCACGAACGCGTCGACGACGGCCGACAGCATGCCCAGCTTCGGGGTGAGGATCTTGCCGGTCCGGCTGCGTCCGCCCTCGATGAAGAACTCCTGGGTGTAGCCCTCGCTGATCAGAAACTTGAGATAGGAGCGAAACACCGCCTTGTAGAGCTCGTTGTCGTCGAACGAGCGGCGAATGAAGTACGCCCCGGCGCCGCGGAAGAACGGACCGAGCGGCCAGAACGACAGGTTGATGCCGGCCGCAATGTGCGGCGGGCTCATGTAGTTCAGATGGAAGATGTAGGAGAGGATCACGTAGTCGAAATGGCTTCGGTGACAGGGCACGAGGACGACGGGGTGCTGCTTCATGCATTCGAGCACGCGGTCGAGCCCGGAGTACTCGAAGCCCTGAAAGAGACGCGGCCAGATGCGGTTGAACAGGAACTCGAGCGACGAGAAGTAGATGCCGTGGAAGTTCGCCGCCATCTCGCCGAAGTACCGCTCGGCCTGCCGCCAGAGCTGCGACTCGGGCTGACCGCGCGCGGCGGCGAGCCGCTGGATGACCGCGCGCACGTCCTCGTCCTGCAGCGCCCGCTGCCGCACCTGTCGCTTGGGCAAGAGCTGCGGCCCCCACACCACGCGCTCCTCGCGATAAAGGAAGATCTGCAGGGCGCGCGTCAGGCGGCGCACGATGCGCTCTTCACCCTCGCGATGGTATTGGCGGGTGATCTCGTGCACCGCCACCTCGACCCCGAGGCTGATGCTGGTCTCGCGCAGGTTCCACAACAGGGAGACCAAACGGCGGATCTCGCCCGGCATCTCCTGCACGCTGTACACCAGCGTGGCGAGGCGGGATTCCTTTCGCCGCATGCCCCGGCCCCGCAGGACCGCCACCGGTACCAACGACACCTCGTCGCCCGAGGTCCAGAGCTGGTGCACGATCTCGCGCAGGTAGCCCGCGCCAGCGCCCGGCGGCGGCGCAGCAGCAACGGCATGCGCGGCACGCGACCACGCAGGAAGATCAGCACCGGCCGGCCCTGCGCCACCAGCCGCGCGCAGCGGTCGCGATCCTCGAAGGCGCGCAGCTGGCGCGAGAAGAGACGGGTCTGGCGCAGGCGGCGCCAGGCCCCGCTCACCATCTGGGTGAACGGACGCAGCCAGATCAGCGACAGATCGTTGACGAACTCGGGAACCGGCAGCCCCTCGCGCCGCAGCACGTAGGTGACGAGCAGATAATCGACCCACGACCGCTGCCGCATGACGTAGACCACGGTGCCGCGCTCGGCGAGCTCGCGCACGTGCTCGACGGCGCTGGGGGCGACGCGAATCGCGGCGAACAACCGGCGGCAGAGCCAGTCCACCGGCCAACTGATGCGCGCCGGCCCCGGGCGCGGTGTCGGCCCCGGCGCGGGTGATTCGTCTCGCAGTGCGGGTTCAGTCATCGTCGGGTCGTCGATCCTGAGGCGCGGCCGGTCCGGCAGACCGGCCGCCTCACTGGCACCATAGCATGCGCTCCCCCGGGGGGCGCTTCAACTCAGCGGAGGTGTCGGCGGCGCCCGCGGGCCAGGGCGTCGACCACCCGCCGCACGTCCTGGGCGCGGCTGCGCGGGCAGACCAGCACCGCGTCGGGACTGTCGACGACGATCAGGTCGTCCGCCCCGAGCACCGCCACCAAGCGCGTGGCACCGTACACAACGCTGTCGCGGCAATCGATCAGCAGCACGTCTCCCCGCGACGCGTTGCGCGCGGTGTCGCTTCCCCACAGCGCCGGCATCGCCGCCCAGCTGCCGACGTCGCTCCAGTCGAAGGTGGCGGTGACCACCGCGACGCGGGCGGCGCGTTCCATCAGCGCCACGTCGATCGACTCCCCGGGCGACCGCAGATAGGCACGGCGCGCGGCGGCGGCGCGGCGGGGGTCGCCGAGCTCATCCATCAGCCGGCCCAGCGCCGGCGCGTGGTGGTCGAGCGCCGCGCGGAGAACCGCCACCCGCCAGACGAACATCCCCGAGTTCCACAGGTGGCGGCCGGAGGCCAGGAAGCGCTGCGCCGTGGCCTGGTCGGGCTTCTCGACGAAACGTGCCACCCAGTCGACCCGCGGCGTGTCCCCCCGCAGCGCCGCGCCGACCTCGATGTAGCCGTAGCCGGTCTCGGGAGCGGTCGGCGGAATGCCCAGCGTGACCAAGGCGTCGGTCGTTTCCGCGGTCTCGAACGCGCGCGCGACGCAGTCGCGGAAGCGCGCGCCGTCGCGGATCGCGTGGTCGGCCGCGAACACGCCCATCGACGCGCCGGCATCCCGTCGAGCGATCCGCGCTGCCGCCAGGACCAGGCACGCCGCGGTGCCGCGCGCGGCCGGCTCGATCAGGAGGTTCTCGCGCGGCAGCGCCGGCAGTTGACGGCGGACGAGGGCCGCCAGCTCCCGCGGCGCAACGACCAGGACGTGCGCGGCGGGGACCAGGCCGCGCAGGCGGCGGGCGGTTTCCTGCAGCAGCGTGCGCCCGCCATCGATGGCCAAGAACTGCTTCGGTCGTCGCCGCCGGCTGTGTGGCCAGAAGCGCGTGCCAGCTCCGCCGGCCATGATCACCGCGTAGCGGTGGGAGTGCGCGCGACGGGCTGACATGAGCGGCGGATGATCGGAAAAGTGTCGGGGAAAGGCAAGCCGCTTTGCACCGGTACCCGCGCTGGGATAAGCGCCTCGCCGCATGGCCGTCATGACCCTGCTCGCCATCCTGCTTGCCGGGCTGTCGTTGACGGCGTCCGCAGCGGTCTACGTCGCCGCGCGCGCGCGCGGCGAAACCGGCACCGAGCCACTCTCGGCGCTCGCGACCGCGGCGGCCTTCGCACACGAGTGGCTCGCCCTGATCGCCCTCCTGTTGGCGCTACCGCTCCGCTTGGGCCGCGCAGCCGACGCCCGGACCGCGCCCAAGGTCGCCCTCTTCATCCCGGAGCTGCGCTGTTCGAGCGCCGGGTTCTGGTATCTGCGCGGTCGCCTGCGCGCCTCGGGATGGGTCGGCATCGCCGGCCTGGACCGCACGCGCAGCGCCGACCTGCGCGACGCGGCGGCGGCGCTCGACGCGCGCATTGCGACCCTCGCGCCGGACAGCGAGTTGGTCGTCGTCGGCCATGGAGTCGGTGGCCTGCTCGCGCGCGACTACGCGGCGGCGCGGCGCCTCCGTCACGTGATCACGCTTGGAACGCCGCATGCGGGCAGCGCCGCCCTCCCCTACCGCGTGCTCGGTGGCGCGCCCGCGCCGACCGACGCTGGACCGCAAGCCAACCCGCTGGTCGACGTCATCGCGCTCTACTCCGACTTCGATGCGTGGCTCCAGCCCATGGACAACGCCTACTGTCCGGGCGGGTTCAACATCGCGGTGAGCGGGCTCGGCCACTGCGCGATGCTGCTCTCGCCACGGGTGGCGGACCTGATCGCAGAGAACCTCCCGGCGCCAGGGTCCGCGCTGCGGCGGTGACCGCACCCCCCGCCGCTCAGCCAGCGCTAGCGCGCGCCGGCGGCCCATCGCTTGGCTGGCGCCCGGCGGTCCCCGTCACCGCCGCGCCATCGTGCCCACCACGTCCAGGACCCGGGCAATGTCGCCCGCATCATTATAGAAGTGCGGTGCCAGCCGGATACCGCCCAGACGCTGGCGAACGACGATGCCAGCGTCGGTCAGCGCTTGATGAAGCGCCTGGGGGTCGCCCAGCGCGAAGGTCAGGATCGCCGACCGCTCACCCGCGCCGCGTGGGCTCAGCACGGTCGCTCCCAGCCGCCGCAAGCCCTCGGCGAGTTGCTCGGTCGTCTCGAGCACGCGCGCTTCGATCGCCGTCGGGCCGATGTCGAGCAGCAGCTCGAGAGCGGCGCCGAACGCGAGGATACCGAGATGCGCGGCGCTACCCGGCTCCAAGCGCGCGGCGTCGGGGCGGAGGTCGAAATGGTAGGGCAGATACACGCCCGCGTTGTCGACGCTCTTCCACCCCAGCAGGACGGGGTAAATGCGCTCGACCACGCGGTCGGAGACGAACAGCATCCCGCAGCCCTCCGGCGCCAGCAGCCACTTGTGACCGCCCGCCGCCAGCACATCGATCCCGCTCGCTGCCACGTCGACCGCCAAAGCGCCCACCGCCTGGATGCCGTCGACGACGAACAGCACGTTGCGGGCCCGGCAGAGCTCGCCGAACGCCGCGAGGTCGATCCGAAAGCCCGACTGCCAGTCGACCGCGCTCACGGCCACCACACGGGTGCGCCGATCGATCAGTGCAGCGACGTCCGCAGCAGAGAAGCGCGGGCTCGACCGGGTCACGAGCCGCGTTTCGACGCCGAAGCGGCGCAAGCCGAGCCACGGGTAGACGTTCGACGGGTATTCGTCGGCCACGGTGACGACATTGTCGCCCGCCTGCCATGGCAACCCCGATGCCACCAGTGACAGCCCCTCGGAGGTGTTGCGGACGAAGGCGATCTCGTGCGCTTGGGCGCCGATCAGGCGGGCGGCGAGGGCTCGCACGGCCTCGGCGCGCGCCTCCCACCGACGGTAGACGGCGCGATCGAGCAGCACGCCCTCGTCGGCGAACGTCCGGATCGCCGCCGCGACCCGCCGCGGGAGCGGCGAGAGGCCAGCGTGGTTCAGGTGTACCAGCCGAGCTGCCGACGGGAACTCTTCGCGCCACCGCACCCAGTCCATTCTCGCCACCGCTGCCGCGTCCTTATATAAGTCGGTCGGTGCCTACTCTACCCGGCCGTGCCGACACCTTCGTCGTGCAAGAGGGTGATGGCATGCGCCTCGATCAGTTCCTGGTCCGCTCCCTGCCCGGCTGCTCCCGGCGCACGGCCCGCCAGGCGATCGCGGCCGGGGCGGTTCGGGTCAACGGTCATCCGCGGCCGAAGGGGCAGTTCCTGCACTCGGGCGACACCGTGCAGGTGGATTTGGCGGCGATGGATGACCGCCTGGCCGCGCAGCCCGAGCTCGCGCTGCACGTCCTTTACGCCGACGAGGCCCTCATCGCGGTCGACAAGCCCGCCGGGATGCCCTCCGTCGCCCGCCGCGCGGCCGATCGCGAGACGCTGGCCAACGCCCTGCTCGGCCATTTCCCGGAGCTGCGCGACGGCGGCGGCGCGGCGTTCGAAGCCGGCCTCGTGCACCGGCTGGATACCGCGACGTCCGGCGTGCTGCTCGCCGGACGCACCGCCAGCGCCTGGCAGGCGCTGCGCGCACAATTCCGCGCCCGCACGGTCGACAAGCTCTACCTCGCCGTGGTCGCCGGTCGTCTACAAGGGCGTGGCGCGGTCGCAGTGCCGATCGCACACCACCCGGACCGGCCGCGGCAGATGTGTTTGTGCCCGGACGCACACCGCG
>Ga0335082_10005090_pt1 | contig 14338 bp, 18 predicted proteins | sample Lox_Sample_41_FD_206718 | JGI IMG/M metagenome (GOLD analysis project Ga0335082, IMG submission 206718) | Soil microbial communities from Loxahatchee National Wildlife Refuge, Florida, United States - Lox_Sample_4.1 | ecosystem: Environmental > Terrestrial > Soil > Wetlands | place: USA...
AGGCTCCTCTTTGAGAATAGCCGTCATGGTGTCGACTTCAGTTTCTCCACGAAAAGCCCGCACGCCAGACAACATTTCGTAGAGAATCGCGCCCAAGCTAAAAATGTCACTCCGGTTATCCACGGCCTTGCCGCGAAGTTGCTCGGGCGACATATAAGCGTAAGTTCCGACTATCGTGCCCTGTTTCGTTACCGTAGTCAGGTTTTCGATGGAGCGATTGTCGTCGGCTGCAGGCTGGAGTTTTGCGACACCGAAATCGAGAATCTTGATCCGGTCATCATGCGTCAGGAAAATATTTTCCGGCTTCAGATCGCGATGAACGATATGGCGCTCGTGCGCTGCAGTCAGGCCCAGCGTGATCTGCAGAGCGTAACCGCTGGCCTGGCGCACCGGAATGGGACCTTCGTATAGGCGCTGCCGCAGTGTCTTGCCTTCGAGCAACTCCGAGACGATGTAGGGAGTTGTCCCTTCAAAGCCAACATCGAAAATGGCGAGAATGTTTGGATGATTTAACGCCGCGGCTGCTCTGGCTTCCTGCTCAAAACGGCGGAGGTGGTCAGGATTGTCACTGAAGGCGGGACGGATCAGCTTAAGGGCAACGTCCCGGTCGAGCCTCTCATCGCGTGCGCGGTAGACGTCCCCCATCGCCCCAGCGCCGATTTTTTCGAGGACTCGATAGTGTCCAATCAGCCGCCCAATCATAAGTCGGTACCCGAACCACGCATCGGCATGGTAGGAGCGAGACGTTTGGCTCGTCAATAGCATTCCCGCGGATGTAGTGACCTGAAGTGTGACAGAGTGTTAGTTCGCGTGGATGCCATGGTATAATCCGAGTTCGCCTGCATGCGTATCGAGGCATGCTGTACCGAGGCAAATCAGTGATCTCCTCTGAAGGCGAATCCTGCGCCATCCAAGTTCTTTAAATAAATACGAGGTCGAACCATGTCCGGCCATTCCAAATGGGCCACAATTAAGCATAAGAAGGGCGCGCTTGATGCCAAGCGCGGCAAGATTTTCACCCGGCTAATCAAAGAAATCAGCATCGCTGCTAAGAACGGCGGAGGCGATCCAGATTCCAACCCTCGCCTGCGTACGGCGATTGTCGCCGCCAAGGCCGAGAACATGCCCGCCGACAACATCAAGCGAGCGATCCAGCGCGGTACCGGAGAACTTCCCGGCGCTGTGTACGAAGAGTTCGCGCTTGAAGGTTACGGACCGGGGGGTGTGGCAGTCCTCCTCGACATCAATACCGACAATCGCAACCGAACGGTGAGCGAAATCCGTCATGTCTTCGGCAAGAACGGCGGAAACATGGCATCAGCCGGTGCGGTCGCGTATCTGTTTCACAAGAAGGGTGACATCATCATTCCGAAGTCTGCAGCCAAGGAAGATGACCTGATGAACATCGTCCTCGAATCTGGCGGCGAAGACCTGAATGACGACGGCGAGAATTGGGAAATCCTGACAGAACCCTCCGCCTATGAAGGCGTTCTCGAAGCGGTAAAGAAAGCAGGAATCACTCCTGCTTCGTCCAGCGTAGCATTCATTCCGCAGAATTACATCAAGCTGGAAGGGCAGGCTGCCAACACCATGATCCGCCTGATGGAAGCGCTCGAAGAGCATGACGATGTGCAGAACGTTCACGCAAACTTCGACATCGACGAGAAGCTTCTCGAAGAAGTTGCAGGGTAGTTGGCTCTGCACCAATATTAGACAGCCGCCCGCACGGGCGGCTTTTTTACGACTGACTGTGTGAGGAGCATTCTGCGGACCGAAGTTTTCAACACGTTCGTGGAAAATTCTGTGGAAAAGCGACTGGCAAGCGTTCTAAGTGTTTCATTGAGAGATGGTTCAGCACTTTGCACCGGAGTGAGTGCTGGCACTTTCGTGGTAGAAGTTCGAGAACCTGCATCTTGAAATTCAGACTCGACAAGCTTCTTGTAGAACGCGGACTCGCAGCCTCACGCGAACGCGCGCAGGCATTAATTCTTGCGGGCAAAGTTCTCGTGAATGAACAAAAGATTGAAAAATCCGGCTCACAAGTGAGTTCTGATTGTTCAATCCGTATGCTCGGCGAAGATCTTAAGTACGTCAGCCGCGGCGGATTGAAGCTGGAGCGCGCGCTGGAATATTGGAAGATCGGTGTTGCCGGAAAAACTTGTATCGACGTTGGGACATCCACTGGAGGCTTCACAGACTGTTTGCTCCAACATGGTGCTTCGAGGGTGATCGCGATTGACACCGGATATGGGCAGATGGACTTCAAACTGCGTCAGGATCCCAGGGTCCGTTTGCTGGAGAAAACCAATGCTCGCTACCTGACACGTGACGTGGTGGGCGAAACTGCTGACTTCCTCGCCATGGATGTGTCGTTCATCTCCGCGACCGTGGTGCTTCCGGCGATAGTCACCGCTGCGTTCCCGACATCAGCGCCTGAGCGGCGCGGGCGCGAGATCGTGGTCCTTGTGAAGCCACAATTTGAGGCGGGCAAGGAGTATGTAGGAAAGGGCGGTATCGTGCGGAACGAAGATGCGCAAGAAGCGGCGGTGGAGAAGGTACGAACCGCGGTGCTGGATCTTGGGGCAGAAACTACAGAGGCCATCGATTCCCCGATCCTGGGCGCAGAGGGCAATCGGGAGTTCTTACTGCGCGGCGTTTTCTAATTCCTATCAGCCGGAGTGGCGAATGTAGTCGTTTTCTGTACAATCACAGTTTCGTCAAACCCAATGCCGACTGCCTCACCATCTTCCGAGAAAACCGCTGCGATCATCTCACGGCCGGCCCGTCCTGAGGTAGCGAAGATTCTTCCCGAATTGTGCGAATGGCTGACAGCGCACCATTACAAAGTTATCGTTGATCCCGAGACTGCAAACTACGCTTCCGGACAGACGGTAGTTCCGCGCGCGGAGATGGCCTCTCGCCGTCTCGACCTGGTTGTTGTGTTAGGAGGCGATGGCACACTTCTATCAGCCGCTCGGGCCACAGCCGCAATTGACGTACCTCTCATCGGAGTGAACCTGGGCTCTCTGGGGTTCTTGACGGATGTTCCAGTTCAATCCTTGTTTTCCATGCTTGACGCCGTTTCGACGGGAAAGGCGAGCGTCGAGCACCGCTCGCTGATGGATTGTCGTTTGCTGCGGGGTGACGAAGTGCGCGGTAGCTATCTCGTGTTCAACGACGCGGTGGTGAACAAGACGGCACTGGCGCGACTGAACGACTACGATCTTTTCGTCGACGGGGTCTTTGTTTCAAGTTATCGAGCAGATGGCATGATTGTCGCGACCCCGACAGGTTCGACTGCATATTCACTTTCCGCTGGTGGACCGATTCTTGTGCCTACGGTCAATGCGTTTGTGGTGACACCTGTCGCGCCGCATGCTTTGACGCATCGGCCTCTAGTTGTTCCGGATTCAGTCGAGATTGAGATTTTGCTGCGTAAAGCGGAAGAGTTCGCATACTTGAGCCTCGACGGGCAACCGGGGCTCGATCTTCAGGATGGCGACCGTGTTCGCTGCCGCAGATCGGAACACCAAGTCAAACTGTTTCGGACCGGCTCGGATTTCTTCCATGCGCTACGTACGAAGCTGAAGTGGGGAGAGACCCAGATTTAGTCCCTCAGCCGGTTTCAGAGTTCAGCCCGCATCAAGTCCGACGTCTTCTCCCGCCGCCGGATGACCTTCACAGACTTGCCTGTCACCATAACTTCCGCCGGGCGGGGACGGGTATTGTAGTTCGAAGAGAGAACCATGCCGTAAGCCCCAGCGTCGAAAATCGCCAACAATTCGCCCTCGTCCGATGCGGGTAACTGGCGGTCCCGCGCGAAAAAATCTCCCGTCTCGCAAACCGGTCCCACGATATCTACGATCTCGCTCCCGGTTTTTCTATCCTCATGAAGCGTAACAGGCGCAATCTCATGATAAGCGCCATAGAGCGTTGGCCGGATGAGGTCATTCATTGCCGCATCCACAATCAGGAATCGTTTTCCGTTGTTAGATTTTTTGTAGACGATTGAGGTCAGCAGGACTCCGGCGGGACCGACAATCGAACGGCCCGGCTCCAAAAGAAGATGTACCTTCAAGTCCCGCAGGGGCTTAAGGAGAGAGTTGGCATAGGCATCAATGTTGGCGGTGAAATCTTCTTGTGGACTGTCATACGCGATTCCGAGGCCCCCGCCCGCATCGACGTATTCAATGTCGTGGCCGTCGGCTCGCAAGTCGCGGACAAGTTCTGCAACTCGAGCCATGGCTTCGCCAAAGGGACTTGTATCCGTAATCTGGGAGCCAATATGGACGCTTACCCCACGCACTCGCAGATACGAAATTCCCGAAGCCTTCCCACACAGTATGCGTGCTTCACCGATGGGCACACCAAACTTGTGCTTGTGCAATCCTGTCGAAATGTAGGGATGAGTTTCAGCGGCGACATCAGGATTGACCCGCAAGGCGATCGAAGCCGTTTTCCGAAGACGTCCTGCACATTCCGCTAACGCCCAGAGTTCCGACTCGCTTTCGACGTTGAAGAGCAGGATTCCCGCTTTCAAGGCGTGCGTCAGTTCTTCGCGTGTCTTGCCTACACCCGAGAAAACCACCTTCTTTGCGGCCCTGCGGTCTACGGCTAGAACACGATCGAGTTCGCCGCCCGAGACTACATCGAACCCGCAGCCTTTTCGGGCCAGCGATCTCAAGATCGAAAGATTTGAATTCGCTTTGACGGAATAGCAAATGGTGTGCTGGGTATCGCGGAATGCGCGATCGAAGCTGTGACAGCGCTCGTCGATTGTTGCAGCGGAATAAACGTATAGAGGTGTGCCGTATTTGTCCGCGAGGCTGGGCAGCGCGATACCTTCACAGTACAGAGTCGGCCGCATGTTTCGGCGCAGTAGTCCGCTCCGGTTTTCATGATAGGTGAAGCCGGGTGGGCGCCCCGCTGCAGTTTTCACACGGGGATTCATCATTTCTTTTTTTGAGAGATACCGGTGCCACGTACTTTGATCGCGACTACCGTTTGATCGTCAAAGGTCTCAACCCCGGCGGAATGCTCCGCTACTGCTTTGAAGATCCCATCCACACAAGCGGTCGGGTCGCCAGAGCGCTCTGAAACGATCTTTTCAACCCGTCCCCGCCCAAAAAGATCGCCTTTGCGATTGCGAGCATCGAGGATGCCGTCGCTGAAGAATACGAACATGTCTCCTGGTTTCATTCGAAACTGGAGTTCGTCGTACTCGGCTTCGTCAAAAAGACCCAATGGCAGGCCCGTCGCTTCAATCACTTCGTTCTTGCCGCCGTGTATGTAGATTGGCCGAGGCAGCCCTGAGTTTGAGACGGTTAAGGTTCGTTGAGCATCGTCCCACACGGCGTAAATAATCGATACAAACTGTGCTTCGATACGTCTCTCGGCCAGCGACAGATTTACTGCGGAGAGCATCTCTGCCGGGGCCGGCTCGATCGGGGCATGGGACCGAAGTATTCCGCTGACGAGCGCTGCATAAATCGCGGCGGGAGCACCCTTACCGCTAACATCCCCGATGACAATACCGAGCCGCGACATGGAGTATGGAATGAAGTCGTAAAGGTCGCCACCGATGGTTCGTGCGGGAACGAATTTCGCAGCGACGTCGAGATGCGCGAGCTTCGGACTGGACTGCGGCAGCAGGCGGCCCTGCAACTCTCGAGCCAGGGCTAGATCGCGCTCCAACCGGCGCTCCTGACGCTCGATTTCCTCATACAGCCGCGCGTTTTCCAATGCGATTGCGATCTGCGCCGCGAGGGTCGTCATAGTGCGCTGGTGATCTTCGGTAAAGAATCCCCGCCGGGTGTGCTCAAGATCGAGTACTCCAACCACCTTGCTCTTGTAAATCAAAGGGACAGCGAGCTCTGATTTCGTTTCGGGGTTCGCCTGGATATATCGCGGATCCTTGGTGACATCCGGCACCAGGACAGCCTGCTTATTTTGCGCGGCGAGGCCTACGATTCCACGGCCGAGCGGTATTTCATGCTTCAGATGGATGTTCTCGTTGAAACGCAGCGAGAACCGATGTTGCAGAACCTCGCCGCCGGAGTCCAGCAGTAAAATACTGAACATCTGGTAGTCAATCAGGCGGCGGACGAGCTCCGCAACTCGACCGAGAAGCTCATCAAGATTCAGAATTGACGTCAACTCACGAGCAATTTCATTCAGGAGCAGCAGAATCCGCGCCTGCTTGGTGGTGCGGGTGTAAAGCTGAGCGTTCTCGATACCCGCCGCCATTCGCGAGGCTACAAGAGTCAAAATGCGGAGATGTTCCTCGGTGAAGGCCTTCGGCTCCCGCGCCTCGATGTCGATGACTCCGATCACACGATTCTTGGTGATCAGCGGTATAGCTAGTTCCGAGCAGACGTTAGGGACAGCCTCAATGTAGCGAGAATCTTCGCGAACATCGTTGATTAGAACGGGCTGTCGCGACTGCGCTGCGATCCCGGTTACACCCTGGCCCACCTTAATCCGAGTGCGTTCGGCAAATTCGGGAGGATATCCGACTTGAAAACGGAAGCGAAGTTCCTGAGTCTTTTCATTCAGCAGCAGAATGGCAAAGATTTCATAGTCGATGACCTTGCGGACAACCTCGGCCACTCGCCGCAAAGTGGTGTCCAGATCGAGTGAGGTCGCCAATACGTCGGCCACATCGAGCAGAAGGGCCTCAGCCGGCGAACGGTCCGGTTTAGAAACGACAGAATCCATCGGGTGTATGATAGCAGCCGCTTTTAGGTGCTTCAGCTAGCTCAGAGACGATGCGACTTGAGACTCTCGTGAATCTCTGAGTCTATTCTCTGGGCACGACGCAAATGTCGGCCAGATTGCGATATTTCTCCGCATAGTCGAGGCCGTAGCCGACAACAAACTCATCGGGAATCTTGAAGCCAACGTAGTCGCCTTCAAGCGGTAACTTGCGACGTGTCGGCTTATCGAGCAGCGCAGCCACTTTCAACGAGCGCGGTTGGCGCGCCAGTAGCATCTTTTTCAGATAGGTCATCGTTAGGCCAGTATCGAGTATGTCTTCCACAAGAATGATGTTCCTGTCTTTGATGGATTGATCTACGTCCTTGGTCAGCTTCACTTCGCCGGTCGAATCCCATCCGTTCTTGAGTTCCTGACTTGGGGTAGGGCGGTTTCCGTAGCTTGAAACACCGATGAAGTCGAATGTGGCATCAAGTTTTATCTGCCGGGCCAAGTCCGACAAGAAGATTGCCGCGCCCTTGAGCACTCCTACAAGGTTCACGGATTCGCCAGCGAAATCCTTGGAGATCTGAGCGCCCAGTTCAGCGACACGCTTTGCGATGTCATCCCGCGAGATCAGCACTCTCAGTTCGGACATGGCGTTTCATATTAAACTAGGTTGGCCGGTAAGGGAAAAGTGTTCATCAGCAGTCGGCCACTGAAAAAGCATTGGGTGAGCTGACAACAAATCAGCAGGAGTTCCATAAGAACATGAATTTGAAAGGCATCAAGCTCACGTGGCTAGGCCATGCGACATTTCGGATCGAGACTCCGGGTGGAAAGACCGTCATTATCGATCCATGGATCATGGGCAATCCTGCGTGTCCTGAATCTGAGAAAACCGTAAAGAAGGTCGATATTCTTCTCTGCACGCATGGTCACGGTGACCACATTGGAGACGCGGTTGAAATCTGCAGGAAACACAATCCGATTGTAGTCGGGATCCCCGAACTGGCTCGTTGGCTGGGCAAGAAGGGCGCGAAACAGATCGCCGAGATGAACAAAGGCGGTACGCAGACTGTAGGCGATATCAAAGTGACTATGGTTCACGCCGATCACTCGTGCGGGATTCAGGATGGTGACGAGCTGATTTATGGCGGCGAAGCGTGCGGCTACGTGATGGAGTTCCCGAATGGGCAGAAGATCTATCATGCGGGCGATACAAATGTGTTTGGTGACATGGCGATCATCCGAGACCTCTATGCGCCGGAAATCGTGATGCTGCCGATTGGCGATCACTACACGATGGGACCGCGTGAAGCGGCCTATGCCTGCAGTCTCCTCAAGCCGAAGAGTGTCATCCCTATGCACTTTGGTACGTTTCCGGTTTTGACGGGGCGGCCCGGTGAACTGCAAAGGTTCGTGCCCAGCGTGGAAGTTGTGGAGATGAAGCCCGGCCAGACCATCGGCGGCTGACCGAGGTTCGAAACAAACTACTGAAAGGGAACCGTGTGACTCCAAGCAAGAAAGACGCGCGCCCCAGCTGGCGGCACTTTAACTTCGTCACGGCCGGACCTGTCGACGACTATCTCTACTCAATGCTTCCCAAGCGGGACGAGGTTTTCACAGAGATGGAGGAGTATGCCACGAAACACGAGATTCCCATCGTGGGTCCCGCCGTCGCCCGTGTCCTCCAGCAACTAGCGCTGATGATCGATGCGCGCTCAGTTTTCGAGTTGGGCTCTGCAATCGGCTATTCGACGATCTGGTGGGCGCAGGCGGTCGGACAAAGTGGCCGGGTTATCTATACCGACGGAGACTCGCAAAATGCCGAACGGGCGCGTGGCTATTTTGCTCGCGCCGGCGTCTCCAAGCAAATCACCGTGCATGTGGGAGATGCTCTCGAGTTTCTTTCCGAGCAGAAACAGGAATTCGACATCATCTTCAATGATGTCGATAAGGACGATTACCCGCGCGTCCTCCGCCTCGTGGCCCCGCGCCTTCGGAAGGGCGGATTGTTCATCACCGATAATGTTCTTTGGAGCGGCCGTGTGGTCGAGAAGGATCCCGCCGAGTCGTCAACCAAGGCGATCCTCGAATTCAATCGAAAACTCTGCGACTCCAAAGATTTCTACACGACGGTTCTTCCCATCCGGGACGGGTTGGCAGTGGCGCTGAAAAAGTAAGTCCCCCCCGGAACCCTTATTTGGTCTGCGGCTGAATCAATTCAGCGTCGATGGTGATCGTAATCTCATCCCCTACAACGCCCGGAAGATGAGTCACTCCAAAATCCTGCCGGACAATCTTGGTTGTAGCTGACGCTCCAATGCGCTGGTTGCCCCATGGATCCTTAATCGGTGCCGAGGGACCGTCGACATCGAGTACAACTTCTTTTGTGACACCGTGAATCGTCAGATCGCCGGTGATCTGCAATTTGCCGCTCCCAGCCGACTTCACCTGCTTGGACTGAAACGTAATCGTGGGGAATTTCTGTACGTCGAGGAAGTTCGGGCTGCGCAGGTCGTTGTCTCGCATCTCGACGCGGGTATCGACCGACGTCGCTTCGATCGTAGCTGTCAGCGAATCTTTGCTGTGATCGGAAGGATCGATTTTCGCTGAACCGCTAACTTTGGTGAACGCACCACGAACCGTGGATACGCCAAGGTGACGCACGGAAAACTGCGCTGCAGTATGGTTCGGGTCGATTTGCCAAGAGGCTGCTTGTGCCACAGCGGCAGCGGACATTGATAACGCAACTAGAAGCGCGAGAGCAAAGCGGGGCATGATCGAAAAGCCTCCTCGAGATTGGGTTCAGACATGCTAAATGGATTTGACAGGGATCGCCAAGAGATCATCCACCAGCCCTATTTCTTTTTGAAGAAACGGCTCGGCGTGGGTTACGCCTCCGAGCATGCCGTAGAAGCGCGCCATTGCGTCGACCCGTGTACGGATTTCCTGGTGAGCGGGGAAGATATCCTTGCCCGCTTCCTGATCGCCGAACTGCGACTTGTAGGCGAGGATCGAGGCGAGTTTGCCTTCAAACTGCTCGCTGATGTCAACGACGAACGTGGGTCGGACGTCGTAATAGAGCGTAGCGTAGATGATCTTGAATGGCCGATGGGGTGGAAATGATGCGACCTCCGACTCCGCACTGACCCCTGCGCCCTGAGCCTTGGTCCCTAACTTTGACAACCCAGCCAGGAAGCACGCCTCATACCCGAGCACTGAAGCCGTGTAGTGGTCAGGGTGCCGCCCCTTCCAGTAAGGCAGAATTATGACGCGAGGACGAGTTTCACGAACGACTCTGGCTACTTTGAGCCGATTCTCCCAAGTGTTCTCAACGCGACCGTCTGGGATGTCGAGCGCCTTCCGCCATTGCACGCCGAGAATTGTGGCCGCGTCGTTCGCTTCACGCTCGCGATCGTCAGCCGTGCCGCGGGTCCCCATCTCTCCGCGCGTCAAATCGAGAATGCCTGCACTCTGACCACGTTGCGATGCCTTCAGCACAGTTCCGCCGCAAGTCTGTTCCACGTCATCGCGATGAGCCGCGATGGCAAGAATGTCGAGGGATTGTTCTTTCGCGAAGGATGGCATGTCTCAGTCGAGATTACCCTGTTCCAGAACCACGTTCTCTCGCACAATCAACCGGTGGGCCGCCATTTCTTTCAGTGTAGGCAAGACTCGGTTTACGTGCTCATCTGTGTCGACGAAGATGATGATTACGGGCAGCTTGCCTCCGGCATCGACCAGATGCGAAGTTTCCACGCGCTGGCGTCCCAAAAATCCCGCTACGCAGTGTACGGCCGTGGCCGCGTAGACGTTTTCCTTGCGCAGATAACTAAGGATCTCCAGGTGCAGTGGCCTATGATGCCACTGGTCAGCTTCGTTCAAATAGATTGTGACCTGAACGGCCATTGCATTTGGCATTCTACTCGTGCGCCTCCCATTCGCGCCGTAATATGCTGTACATCTCCGAGTCAACGAACTCCCCCCACTTCAGAAGGTGTTCGCGCTGGCATCCTTCGTACTGCATACCGATTTTCTTCAGAACCCGCCCCGACGCCGGATTATGCTTGAAATGTGTCGCGAAAATGCGGTTCAGCCCAAGCTGTTCGAATCCATAGCGGATCATTTCTCGCGACGCCTCGGTCGCATAGCCTTGTCCCCAGTAGGGAAGTCCCAGCCAGTAACCCAGTTCGGCATGCTGATGCTGCTGCTCGATCCTCAGCCCGATGCCACCAATCTGTTGACCTTCGGACCGGAGCGTGATGGCCAACCACAACTTGTCAGACTGTTTCGCAAGCTCGAGAAAGGACCGTGCATCTTGCTCCGTGTAAGGATGGGCGATTCGAAAGGTCGTTGCCGCTACTGCACGCTCTCCCACTAAAGGCAGCAGCTCCGGGATGTCCGCTTCGCTGTAAGGGCGAATGCGCAACCTTTCGGTTTCGAGTGTGGGAGGAGAGTTCATTTCAGAGCGCTCGGGCCAACGCCATTCCCCCAAGTGCTCCTGCCAGGCAGAGCAAATTGTTCCCCAAGATGTTCGCCAGCATTAATCCCCATTGGCCATGTTCAAAGAACGACATGGTCTCATACGCGTAGCTGGAGAAAGTAGTAAAGGATCCGCAGAACCCAACCACCACCAGCAAGCGCCAGCGCGGATCCACCAATACCCGTTCGGTCGTCCAGATCACGAACAGTCCAACGATGAAGCTGCCGACGATATTGATGATTAACGTTCCGACTGGGAAGACCGAACCGAACTCAAGGGCTGCAACGCGGCTCAGAACGTAACGAAGGTTGGCGCCCACAATGGCGGCGATGGATATGGCGAGAAAGTCTTTCACGCACATCTCTCCTACAAAATGATCTTAACTTCTGTAGGAGTTATCAGCCTGCGTCCGGGCAGGCGGTTATGGCGAACTCCATCGCCCTCGGAATAATTGTAACCGAGAGATTCGCCGTCCACCCGCAGGCGCGTATTTATGAGGGCTGATAGAGCTGGATCAGATTCCCACAAGTGTCTGACATTACCGCCAGCGTCACCGGACCCATTTTCATTGGCTCACTGATGAATACGGCTCCAAGCCCTAGCAGTCGTTTGTATTCCTTCTCGATGTCGGTCACCTCGAATGCGGCGATTGGTATCTTTTGGTCGAACATGGCTTTCTGAAATGTCTTGCCCGCTGGATTGGCATTCGGTTCCAGCGAGAGTTCGACATCTTGCGGAGCCTCAGGTGAGACAACCGTGAGCCACTTGTATTCTCCGACAGGAAACTCGTGCTTCTTCTGGAATCCTAGTACGCGAGTGTAAAAGTCCAGAGCCTTATCCTGATCATCCACCATGATGCTGGTCAGCTTGATTCGCATGCCTGCCCTCCTTGTGGGCGGATTCTATCGAAGGGCGACAGGCCTTGCTTCTTGAAAATCGCGAAAAGCAGAAACTGGAAGAGAACCTATGAGGCTAAGACATCCAGGGAAAAGCTGGGGAGGAAGGTAGTTGCTGGGTACTTGCACCATTGCTCGCGCGCGGCGTTGGTACATTCTCGGCGATTCGCCAATCCGGCGGGTAAAGAGGCTGCTGAAGCTTCCCAGGCTGGAGAAACCCACCTCCATGCAGACTTCAGTCACGGAATATATCGCCCATCGCAAGAAGCAGCCGGGCTTCCTCCAAGCGGGACTGAATGCGGAACTGGTGCGGCGTTACTCCAAAAATCGCCTCGAATTGACGAATAAAATGAAACGGAGATATCGCGATTTCCCGCGCAATGCTCTTGATTGTTTGCGAATCCTCGGTAGACTCGCTCAGAAGTTGGCGAGCGCGGCACAGATTGCGGAAGGTAGAAGGAGACACGAGCATGAAGATCCTGAGCCCGCGATGTCAGTTTTTCCTTTCAACCAGGAACCTTGCTAAATCCTTCAACGTTTCCGCAGACGAACCAAAACTCTCCAATTGGCTGAAGGCATTGTTTACGAGATCATCTGCTTTCTGTCGTGATTTCTCGATCCCGAACAGGGCAGGGTAGGTTGCTTTCTCAGAAGCAGTGTCCTTCCCTGCAGTCTTGCCTAACTGTTCAGACGTTTGCGTAACATCGAGGATGTCATCCACGATCTGAAATGCCAAACCGATTGACAACCCGAAAGAGCGTAACTTCGAAACCTGGCTATCTTTCGCTCCGCCGTACAAACCACCGGTCGCCAGACTGGCTGTGATCAACGCTGCTGTCTTCGAACGGTGAATATATTCCAGCATTTCGGCTGTAGGCTTGGTATGTTCAGCCTCGAGATCCACTACTTGCCCGCCGATCATTCCATCGATCGTGCCGGTGCCGCGTGAGATTTCCTCGATAATCCGGACGCGCGATTCGGCAGGACACTTCAACCGCGAAAGCACTTCGTAGGCCTGGGTCTGCAGCGCATCCCCAGCGAGGATCGCAATTGCTTCTCCGAAAACCTTGTGACAAGTTGGGCGCCCCCGACGCAGATCATCATTGTCCAGTGCCGGCAAATCGTCGTGAATCAGCGAGTACGTGTGCAACATCTCGAGGGCCGCGCCGAGTTCCTCGATACCAATTGGCAGCGATCCGGCCACCATCCTGCCAGCTTCCATGCACAAGATTGGGCGCAACCGCTTGCCTCCGGCGAAAACGCTATGACGCATCGCCTTGTGAATCGAAATAGGGGGCGTGGTTTCTAGCGGAACCAGCCGATCCAGTGCGGCGTCGGTAATCCCCTGACCCTGCTGCAAGATTTCATCCAGCATGACGTGGCAGTATAACAAGGCAAAGTACAGTCGGAGGTAAGAGCGGACGGAAGATTACAAAAAAGAAAAAGGACGCCCGCAGGCGTCCTTAGGTCAAGAGTCCCGTTTAAGCGGCAGCACTCCGCGAAAGCGCGGTGCTCCGCAGCACGGAAGTTAGTACATTTCCTATGTCATCCGAGGGGCACACGTCGGCCGCACCCGCTTCGAGTGCCGCCATCCACATTTCTTCATCAGGAATACGGTGCGTGCACACGATAGGCAGTTGCGGAAAGTCGTGGTGCAAGCTCTCGACATCGGTAAGGCGCCAGTATTCGATGTTGAGAACGACAGCCTCCGGGCGATTCCGTAGCACTTTATCGCGCAATTCTTCACGGGAGCCAGTTACATCCACTGAAAAATGAGGACGCAGTCCGCCCATCAGGGAGCGCGCCACGCTTGGGTCTTTTTCGAGGACAACAATATTTGAGGCCATACATCCCCCGATCTTCAACCGTCGTCAACGGCAAACGTCAACGCGAGACAATGGCTGCGGGGTGGCTGGGATAACCACGACTCCACAGACAGCTTATGGATTTCCGAACGGCTGAAGCTAATGGCGGTTGGTCGCCTTGTCAATCAGCGGCTCGAAAGGTTCGGCATGGAGTTTCCCGTTCTTCTTCAGCAGGATCTCTACCTTTCCCTCCGCTTGTTCGAGTTCTTTTCGGCAAGCGGAAGAAAGCTGCATTCCTTCTTCAAAGAGCGTTAGAGACTTTTCTAAAGGGACCTCACCCTTTTCCAGTTCCTGAACTATCTTCTCCAGTCGCTGGAGGCACTCTTCAAATTTGGCCAACGGGACTCTGCTCCGTACTCTATTGTAATGCAACTATTCCGCGTAGCTGTCCAGCT
>Ga0335082_10005091_pt1 | contig 14336 bp, 11 predicted proteins | sample Lox_Sample_41_FD_206718 | JGI IMG/M metagenome (GOLD analysis project Ga0335082, IMG submission 206718) | Soil microbial communities from Loxahatchee National Wildlife Refuge, Florida, United States - Lox_Sample_4.1 | ecosystem: Environmental > Terrestrial > Soil > Wetlands | place: USA...
CTGTCCGGCGTCGGTTGGTTTCTCCGGATACGACGGCTTTCCCTGGAAGAGGTCGCTCAGGGCATTAGACAACGAACTGCCGTTCAGCGGCATGTTACTCGGCCTTCAAAACGGAAGTCAGGGTGAAAGGAACCATGCCCGACGTGACGACCGGTGGCCCCGTCGGCCCGACGCCACTGGGGTGAGTGTGGCTATCGAAAACCTGCTGGACAAACGCCTTAGTTGCCAGCTCTTGTAGCTGCCCGGCCACATTCTGGGCGGTGACGGTAACCAGGGTATTATTCGGATCAATGGTAATCTGGCAGTTCGCCTTTGCCCGGATAGTAATCTTCTCGCTGCCCGGGGTGTCGTCCAGGATGATGATGTGGCCCGACTTGGTCTTGATTACTTGGGCATCCGGGTACGACGATTGCGCCTCCTGCGGAACCTCAGTGCTTCCTCCCGGCTTCGTCCAACCACATCCTGTCCAGAGCGGATGTTCCAACTCTCCTTCCGCAAACTCCACCCATACCAGGTCGCCGGTCTGCGGAATGAAAAACCATCCCAAATTGGCGCCGGCATATGGGCTTACTGGAAAGGCCCAGCCTGTGACTCCGTCACCGAGGATGCTGGGGACACGTACCTTCAGACGCCCCAACTGCTCGGGGTCATTTCGATCTTCGACAAACCCGCGGTATTTGCCCCAGTATTTGTTCTGGACCCGATCCGCGAGTCGAATGTTGTGCTCGTCCATTTCCAACTCAGGTGGGCAGCGGAATCCCGACGCTGACTCGTTCCATGCGTAAATTCGCCTTCCGCAAATAGACGAGATCGACGGTCAGGTGATTATCATCGTTGGTGATCGATACCTGCTCGACATGAACCTCGTCTGCCATGAAATTCTGCAAGGCACGCCGGATCATGAACTCGGTCGTAGCAGCCAGAACGTCGGAATCTGGGTCAAACACGAGATCGCGAAGGCGCGTGCCGAACTCGGGGCTGTTAACGCGCTCGCCCGGCGAGGTCAGCAAGAGCTGCAGGATCTTGCCGTGCAGCAATGAGTCTCCACCGTCGGCGAAGACTGCGCCCAGTGCGTCGATCTTAAAGGGAAACCCCAAGCCGGACACTCCAGAACTGGCGGTGCTGTTCGGCGAAAGTTGAGCGGGGGCGACTACGGCCTGGACCGGCACAAGAATTACCGTGGAAGGCAGGCTGAGGAGCGGATCCCGCTTTGCAACAACGCTGAAATAGAAATCCCCGCCTGCCTCGAAGCCACCAACGGTCACCGACAACGCTTGGACGTGGGCGGCCACTAGCGAACGGAAAGGGGCCAGCGGGTCTGAACCGGCAAACACGTCGAACACGATATTCTGGGCCGTGATGTCGAGGGAGTAGGTCCATTGCAAGGCGACGCTACCCGCCCCGATGTCCTGGCCCTGAAGTCCCGCCGGCGATGGAAGAAGTTCTGCCATCGAATCAACCTTTGATCAGGTTCTTGACCGCATAAGTTCGAAACGCTTTCAGCCAGTCCTGGTCACTTGTCGCAGCGTTGGTCAAAGACGCGATGACCGGATCCGGAGGTGTTTTCAAAGCTGCGAGTGCCGTCTGATTGGCAAAGAATGCCCGCACTTTCTCCCGTTCATCCCGCGATAGCGCCGCGCTGGTGCCTACGGACACGGAGTCGTCGCGCACGGAAAGAGACGCGACTGCGGGCACCTGCCCTTGCAGTGCTGCCAGCATGGTGTGAAGAGGCACACCTTCCGTTTGCTCCCGGGTTTGCACTTGCACCGGAAGAACCTGGGATAACAACGGCGCTTCCGGCGATACAGCCGCAGGTTGCTTGACTGGTACAGCCGATGTGAGCACCTGCATGGCCAGCGGATGATCGAGCAGCGGCAGAACCCTGCTGAGATGCTGAACTGTGAAGATTTGGCGCGGCACCACTCCTCCTCGTACTAGAAACTCTTCTTCATTTCCAAAACCGTCACACGCATATTGGTGAGCTGAACCGTATATCCAGTCTGATCGAGCTTTATGAAAACCTGTACCGATGTGGGTACAAAGGTATTAGGCAAGAAAAGAAAAGACGTATCGCTCTTGGCAAACAACAATGTAACGGGAATGTCGGTCTTGATCGGTTTGTTAACCAGAGGTATTTGCAGGGTACGGTCCTGGATTTTTCCCGTTTGCGCATCGTGACTGGGATCGGTAATTGCGTCATTAAAGAAGCTGGCCTGAACGGTAATGGCAGCATTTGCTGGTGGAGCACCCGGCAGAAAGAGATCGCCTGACCAAAAGACCAGAAACTGGCTGTCCAGGGAGGCGGGTACCAACGTAGCGCCGCCGGCATAGGTCAAGGCCGTACCGGTCACCGTCACGTCGGGAATGGTGCTCATATCCGTAGTACTGTTGCCCACCCGCTGCCGGCGGTCCTTAATATTGAAGATCTGGTCGGGATTGGGATCACTGCCGTTACGCGTAATTAGCGCCAGGGGCGCGTAATAATGAGCCACTCCATGAGGAGCGGCGAAGTCGAGTGCCTGGATGCGAGTGTCAGGATCAATTCCTGAAGCCTGATCACCCGCGAGGTAGCGAGTAGTAAAGTTCCAATAATCCTTCTTCCGCATTCCAAAGCCGCCAAAACGGACCTGGACTCCATCGTTTAGAAGGATGGCCGCAGAAACCGTCGCGTCCTTGGGATCGGCTATGATGGGCACCCCAAACGCATTCCACCGCTCTACTCTGGGATGGTCGGTCACCGCGAAGGTGGTGAAGTTTGGAACCACGGCCGCCGCGGGAAAGAGTGCCAACTGCGCACCAGTCGCTGCCTGCAGCGAGATGGTGTTACCGAAAACCGACGCTATCCGATGTTGTTCTTCGCCAAATTCCTTTCGAATCAGAATGAAATCTCCCGGATGGTACGCGGAAGCATCCTCGACCGTGATCGTCGTCGAGCCGGGTGGAATGTCGACAATAACCCGCTGAATGGTCGAGGCGTTGTCTTCCGACCAGCGGAAGGTCGCGGCATTGATGTTGCCCGGTTTGTCAATCTCCACTCGGTAGAACCTGTTCGCCTGGCCTATATAAGAACCTTCGGTATTCAGCGTCCCGCGCCCGAAACCTTTGCCGACCGGAACAGCTCCAGGCGCGGGTGTTTCCTGCCAGCTGGCGCCACCGTCACCTATGGTTCCTCCAGCAGTGGTTGGGAACGACGGTTGCGTACCCCCGCTTACGCCTGCTTTGGTACAGGAATAGTAATGACCGTTGGGAGGATTAGTGAAGGTCGTATCGCCGATTTTGTAGCTGTGGTTAGGTTGCCAGTTGGCGGGGCCGATGTTCACACGCACACGGAAGCGGGCGCGAAGACGAGTGGTTGTATCCGGTCCCCCCAGCGCAATTTCTCGGATGGCAGGGTCATCGACATAGGTAACCGATTCGGTCCACACGTCGAGAAACACGCTATCTTGTCGTATGACGCCGGGAGTAGGAGTGGTCATGGGTGGGTCGTTGGGATCTGCCTGCTCGCTATACAGCACATCCTGAACCTGCAGGCAGGGGTACCCTGCAACGTAGAACCGGCCGGCATTTTCAACGCTTGGTTCAGCCAGTTGGAAGTTGGTATTGATGAGATCGAGAAGTCCGGATAAGTCAAGGCCGCTGCTAGTGCCACCGCTGCCTCCACTGCCCCCTCCAAATGCCGGGGAGGTTTGCAGCATAGTGAGTAACGTGACTTGGCTGAGGAACTGCGAATACTGAGAGCCGCGAACGATGAAGTTGTTGTTGGCTGCCTGGTTCTCGAGGGCAGTATTTCCGAGCCGCAGATCATCGATGTCCCACACCAGCGGGTTGGTAGGGTCCTGGTACAGCGTGAAACCGTATTTCTTGATGCGGGTAAGGTTGGCGGGCGTTCCGGTCGGCGTCTCCGTCTGATTGATCAGATACAGGAAGTCGGTAGAGCCGCCAAACGGGAATGCCGGAGCCTTTTCGGTCCACACCACTGTGCCATCGCTGACTAATTGACCGGGACTGGTAGGGAATGCAGGCTGGGCCGCGCCGCTCGTTCCTGCCTTGGTACAGGAGTAGACATTGCCACTGGTGGGAGTAGGGAAAACTATGTCCCCGAAGTTGTAGGCCTTGTTTGCCTGCCAGGCCGCAGCCGCTTGAATCTGCAGGCTGTAGAGTTTGGTGGCTGTTTTGTTGGCTGCATCAGTGAGTTTTATAGTGACCTGAAGATTTCCGTTCGCTGTGGGAGTACCCGAGAGTTGGGCTGCACGATACGCATTCGACGGCGTGGATTCTGTCCATGTCACGGTGTTGTCATTAACTGTTTGCCCGGTGCCAGTTGGGAAGGCCGGTTGCGCGGCGCCGCTGGTTCCGGCCTTACTACAAGAATAGAAATGGCCGTTGGGGGGATTTGGAGTAACCGTGTTGCCCACAACATAGGCTTTGTTGGCCTGCCATGCTGCCGGTGGAGCTGGATTGAGAGAGAAGGTGATTCCAGCGGGAAGACCTGTGGCAGTCCAGGTGATCGGTGTAGTGCCGCCAAAAGCAGTCAGCTGCACACTATAACTCTGACCTTGAATGCCAGCGCTAAGGTTATCGGTTACAACGTGAAAGCTGAGATCCAGAGGACCCGCAAAGCCGGCCAGCCACAGATCGGTAGCGAACGCGGGATTGTTCCGGTCCCATACGGAGCGGTTGCCGGCATCATCTTCCAGGAAGAACTTCATCGGCCCAGGCGTCAAGTGATTCAATCTGTAACGGTAGGTGATAATCTCGAACGCCGAAAGGTCCACTACATTGGCAAGAGTCTTGATGATGTCCACTGTTCCTGGATGGCCTGATAGACGAACGAAGTTGTTCCCCTGGTAGGGACGGTCCTTACCGAGCCGCAGTTGACCTTCCGCCGACGAAAGGCTCCAACCCGTAATGGTCTCGCAATCGTCGAGCAACTGGCCCCGGAAGTTAAGGAAGAAGAGGATGGGACCAAAAATCACATACAACAGCAGGGTGATTAGATCCACAATGCACGCGCCCGCAATAGCGGCGATGTCGCTGCCGAGCGAACCTCCACCACTCGTTCCGTGGCTGGCCTGCATCAATAATTGTGGCGGAGGCGGAAAAACCGGATCGATGGCAAAGCCGGTATTGGGACTGCCATCCCCAAAAGCCTCTCGGCTAGCGCGGCGAATCAAGGAGACTGCTACGTCCTGGCTCTCGTTCCAGTCTGAGTCCAGGATCACACGTCCCTGCTGCAGATACACGCCGAGGTAATTCTTCAGTTCGTCAAAGCTCTCGCGAGAAATGGCTTGAGACATAAGGTCTCCTATCGCAGGACCGCCGGATTTACTGGTGTCCGGCGAGTATCTACGATCACCGGCACGACTCCTGCCGGCAACATTCTTGGCAATCGTTGGGCAAAGCTGTCCAGAAGCTGTTGCTCGCCGCTAAGGTCCTCCGCGTTGAAATCGACCGTCACGGTGTCAGCCGTCTGGAGAAATCCCGCGGGGAACTTGAATCGCCCCAGATCCGGATCCACCGCCACCTTGCCCGGAGTTACGGCAGTTGCAGAATTAGCCAGCGATTTGATCTCAGCCGGCAGCGCCCCGCTGATATCGACCTGGTTCCGGCGAATCATCCATCCTCGCGCTGTACCGTGGAAGTCGGTTACTGCGGCTCCTAACCGAAGCTTCACTGTCACAGGTGTGCCATCAAATCCGTCCCGCAGGACGATGGCCCCGCCATTCGCATCGAAGGTGAAAAGTTGGGGGACAGTAGAATCAGGGATGGCAGGCGTTCTGCGTTGCACCAGTACCGAGGGCCCCAGGAGATAATCCACTCGCACTTTTTCCGCCGTAACCGCCAATGCAGTCAGGTTTATGGTGAAGCGTCCAAGTTGCGGGTCGACTGCGATATCCGTCGGCGCGAGAACGATGGCGTTTCCGGCGGCATCTTTAGGATGAGCAAAGTCGCTGAGATCGGCCCCGCGCACCTTTACCGACGGCTGGAACACCGTGTCGAGTACGGCGACCCCGTCGACGCGAATGGAGAAGCCTCGCGCGGTACCGCAGAAATCCGCTTCGTGGCCCTGCAGCTTGAGGCGGGTGAGGGGTGACCCGTCAATACCATCCAACAACTGCATGAAAACTCCCTGTGTGTTTCCTTGCGGCAGAGGACGGTTGTCGAAACTAAATTGTGCTGGGGGGCCGCTGGCCAGGAGGTTAGTCTTCTGATTTGCTACTTGCTTCCCGAAGGTGAAGAAGAAACCGTGGTTGTCGAAGTGCGTTCGTCCGAACTTGTCCTGCGGCGCGCGGGGCGCACGCAGATCCAGGGAGTAGGGAGCAGGATCATCGGTACGGCCCAGCTGCACCATGCGGCTGGGATCGGTGATGTCGAATGTCTGCCGCGCCAGCGAAGCTGGAACCAGCGCTTCGTAGTCCACGGTGAGATTGCCGGCAAGCGGATGCGGCGCCAGCATCAGAAAGCGACCCAGCACCGGGTCGACACCGATTTGTCTCGCCGTCAGTGCGAGCGCTGTTCCTGAAGGTGTCTTCGGATTGGTGAAGTCAGTAAGGTCTGCCGCGACTGCAGAGTAAGGGTTGGCAGCCCGCGTGAAGACATCATTATGGAATTCTCTGATCGAGAACCTTCCATCAACCCCCGCATACTCGGATTCATGTCCCACCAGCGCCGTGCGCGTGATCGCTCTTCCCGTCTTGAAGTCATACAGAGGCTGAAGGTTTAAATCTGAGCGGAAGTACAAGCGGCCGCTTCCAGCGGGGGCCTCGCCTACCTGTTGATTGCGGAAAGCCAGAACAGGATCGGTGTCCTGCAGGAAGGGAGCCTTGGCAACCTGCTGTGAGAAATCGAGTACCTGCACTGGTAATCGGGTCAGATGGTTCGCCATGCCAGCCAGCGGTTGTTGCAGCCCCTTGGAACGATAGAATGCAAACGCCTCCGAAACTTCCGCGCGCTGTGCCCAAGGCGGCTGTGTAGCATCCAGTGGTACACCGATGAGTGAGCCGAGCAAAGCCACGAGCGTATCTCGTGCGCTGTTGATGAAGAAATCCTGATACAACTGTGCAATGCTCTGATCAATTTCGGTGAGTGGATCAGAGACGAGTCGCAAGAAGCTGCGCAGTTCTCCGAGATCGTCCTTGTCCCGATAGAGTCCTGGAAGCCGGTCGTAGAGCAATGCGGCAAAATCGGTGCTCATGGAAGGCCTCCAAAGGTGTTTATGGTGAGTACCCCCTGATAGGGCAATTCATTCTCGGCAATGGGAACGTCGGCAAATTCGCAGACGGAGAGAGGCTGATTGGGGCGATCGCTGCGTGCGAGTTTTCTGAGAATGACGTAGGCCACACCCTGAAGTGGATACAGGAGCGAGTAAACCGTGCCGACGCGCACCGATTGACCGAAGTCCTGGTTGGCAAAGCTCAGCAAGCCGGAAAGTAGGCTTTGGGCCGCCTGCGATGTCTGCGCGGCACTGGTCTGGGCTTGAAGATAGACATCGACGCTAATGTCCACCGGAACATAGATTGGATCGAGGACGTCAACCCCCGCCATACGATTCACGGGCATCACCGATTCGAGTTGCTGCTTCAACGCGTCACGCAAAGCTCCGGACGGCGGCAGCGGAGGTATGGTGCTGGGATTCTCAGGCGCTATGTACACTTGGACAACTTTGTAACCACCGCGCAACCCGACACGAGCCTTGGCCTTGCCGACTCCGGCAAAAGCCTCGGCCAGTAGTTCGTAATCCTGTAAAGTGACCGCCCGTTGTTGCGAAATGACCGAACCTGGGCCGGAGATCTTGGCCTCTTCGGTAGATTCATGGTCCGTCCCGCCCTGCGCATTGAAGGGATTGGTGATGGTTTTGATCTGTGGCACCGTCGTCAGAGGCACCGTCAATGTGCCGGCGCCCACGTTACCCTGGCTGCCGAGTCCAATACGGTAAACCGCCTGCACCTGAGAACCGGCGGGAGGCACAGCGCCACGTTCGCCGGTCCCAAAATGAATAGTCAGAATGTCGTTCTCATCGATGGTCGTGTAATAGTGGGTGTCGGCGGGTCCGCTATTGAACAAATTGTCGACCAGCTCCCACAAGATTCCATCTACTCGAACCTGCAACTCGGGGCTGAACGAGCGTCGCTGAACTCCGCTTTTCAGGAGCTGAGTGACGGGCGAGCGCGAAAGCGTAATCTGCTGGGAAGGTGTGCCATCGCCGACAAATACAGGTTCGTTGGTGATCGTCTGCCCGTTCGTGGCAACAACATTGTTCCCCTTGAGCGTGCTGTTTGCGGGCGTGTAGGGTTCCAACAGCGGTGGCAGCCAGCTCACAGAATCCGTGTTGGGATCGATGGATACTACTGCTGTTATGTTCAGCATGGGCGAACGCCGAATCCGAAACCCTGTGCCAACCTGCGTCTTCTCCTCGACGTAAACATTCTGGCCGGGAACTAGTTGGTGACTGGCATGACTGATCTGGATGGAGGTTGCTCCTGCGGGCAGTGAGGATAACGAAGATAAGTCAATACTGCTGTTCTTCTGCTGAAGGTCGAACGCCTGAGTGATCTCAAAAATTCGGTCGGGTTCTCCCGGCACTCCGCCGGTCTTCAAGCTGTACGGGATTTGCGCTCCTGTGACGTTCACATCAGCAGCTGTGTCGAAATGGATGTATGCCGACGCCGCGAGGCCCGGGCCAATCTGGTAATCGATGAGGCGCAGCAGTTCGGTAACCGACCGCCTCTGGGTGGCGGTGTCAAGATAGGCTTCGTTGGCTACGCGATCCTGGTAATAACTGAGAATGTCGGCGACATACGCAAAGAGTTCGATCAGCACAATGCCGAAATCGGTTTCGCTGCGGTCAGTCCAGTTGGGCAGCAGCAGCGGGATATGATTCAGCATCGCCTGGCGAAAGCCGTCGTAATCCTTGGTGACGTAGTCGATGATCGGCCTGCGCCCGGTCGAAACAATGATGGGATTGGGAACTGCCATGGCTCAGGATCCTCCTGCGCCAGCGGCAGTCTGTGCCGGGACCACGCTGCTGGCAGCACCCGCACCGGCGCCTATGGATGCTGAGCTGATCGCCTGTAGTGCAGGTTTCGAAGAGAAGGCCTCCTGCCCGGTAAGTCCAATTCCGTTCCGGACAGCCGAAAAATTCTGCGTATAGGTTTCGAGGTTAAGCAGGTGCTTTACCCGGGTGACGTAATAGAGTCCGCTGAAGTTCGCGCCCGCTCCCTTGACGGCAACCGTCTTCTTGGCGCGCAGGACCATGCCATAAGTCCGCGAGTCGATCTCTCCCTCCAGGCCAACGAACTGCGAAGCTGGCTCGTAAGCCTTGCGCAAACGGCCGGTCATTTCCTGAGTCGAGCTGGAGATCTGATGTTTCACCAGTTGGTAGCCGTCCGCCTTGCTGTGGCGAATTGAACTTAGAGACTGTGCCCCCAATGTGCGCAGGGGACTGTCGGTGAGTGGCTTCGTGTCGATGTGTTTTTCGAAAGGATCAATGCGCTTGATCTCAACGTGCGTCGGCGGGGTGCCATCCACCTTGACGTATAGCGAAGCCAGGTTGGTGTCTTCTCCGAACGCAATTGCCAGAACGTTCTGTGCCGGATCCTGCAGCTTTGGACTGCGGAAATAGCCTTTGATCCCCTGCACAAAGCACTCGAAACCGTTCCGGGCGGCCAGCTTCTTCAGGAAGTGCATGTCGGTCTCGCTCTGCATGATGGTAGAGACTGACTCCAGGTGCTGGGCTACCGAGTCTTCCACCTCATAGGAGAGACCGTAATTGCTGAATATCTGCTGTGCAATTTCGCTATCTTTCTTGTTGGCCCAGGTCAACTGCTTCTCTTGCACGTCCATCAGGCAACTGCCATCCATGCCGGAGACTTCGATATAGGCCTGGTCTTCGTCATTGCTGAGTGAAACATCCACATGTGTGATATAGCCGTCGATTATCTTTTCAGTGGCAGAGGGATACCCAATCACGATCGACAATTTGTTCCAAACCATAAACCGATCTTCGTCGATATACGACCAAGTGCCGTTCAGCTGCAGCGTAAGGGCCAGCCGCACGCGAAAGACGTCCGCTTTATCAACGTCCTCCTCGACCTCGATTTCGAGGATGTCGGGGACGAGGTCATCCTGCGACTTATCGTTGATCAAGATGTTGGCTACTTCTGTGATCATCGACTCAGGATCCGATTCTGCGGTATCTGAATGACGCGGCCGGGCTGCAGCAATTCAAATGGATCAAGAACATCAGGATTCGCATCGAGGAGCAGCCAGTATTTTGCCGCCTCGGAGTAATAGCGATAAGCCAGCTGGTCAAGCCGCTCGCCTTCAACCACGGTGTAAGACACGACACCAGGTGCGGCAGGGATCACGCGCTGCGCCAGCACTTGCGGCGTCGATCCGTCGATTCTAGCCGGTGAAATCACAGGCGTGCTGGAATAACGAGAACCTTTGAAAATCATGTGTGCCTCACCCAATGTTCACAATCGATCGCGCCAGGTCAGGCGCGTTCGCCAGGTTGAGCGCCGCGAGCAATTCGCGTTGCGTTTCTGTGAACAGATAGAACGGGTTGTTTCCGCCGATCACCTGAATGCTGACCGACGCCGTCACCCGCGTAGGATTCAAGCTGGGGTTATATTCCATTTCCTGAATGCTCAAATCGGTAATCCGGACCGGGTAGATACGCTGCCTGCCCCAAATGAAGATCAGGACAGGCGTGGTGTAGCGATTACCGAATCCGAAGTTGGCGGAGAGACCCAACAACCCTGCGAACACAGACTGCGATCGCGGCAAGATCATTAATTCCAAAGCCGAAAGCGCCGGAAGTACTCCGAGTTCTCCGGCGATGGGATCACCGACGTTGAGCGCATCGGTTGCGTCCAGGCGGATGTCAAAGGTGAGTGTCTCCGGGCTGGTAAGTGTGGTTTGTGCCTCTCCCATGCTTTCGTTCTTCGGAGTCTGATCCTCGCGGCCGGCCCGGGTCCTCGGAGTCCGCACTTGGCTGGATTTCTTGCGCGTCATCGTGTCGGGATTGAATTGAAAGGGTACGATGAGTGGTGGAAACGCCAGCAGGTTGCTATCGACAAAAGCACCTTTCAAGAGCTTTGGCTGGTTGGACAATCCACTAGGCATGTTTCCTCCCGCTGAGGGTGCGTGCCACACCCTCGAACATGGCGCCGGCAAGCTCATGAGCTGCCGCATGCGAGTCGGCCACTCCCCCACTGAGCTGGATTGGCGCCAACGAGATCCCCTCGATTTGGTCGGACCAGCCCGGGTGTGCCGCCAGCCGCTCGGCCAGCAGTTGGAGGGCACGAGTAGAAATTGACACTGCTTGGTCGCGATGCACATCAAGCTCATAATCGACGCGCAGATTTCTGATGGAAATCATGCTTCACCTCGCAGTACCATGCCGCTGTTTCCGAAACCCGGCATGTCCTCCACCCGATATGGTTTGCCGATCTTCTGATATTCCCGGCGAGTAGCGAGCAGCAAGTGCTCGAGTCCTACCATCTGGTCTTCCTCAGCGGCCAGAAAAGCCGCGTTGAAAATGATGTTGCGGATGTTGCCGCCGGTGATCTGAAGGTGCCGCGCCAGCGGGCGGAGGTCCAGGTCGGGAGCGACCGGTGTCTGACCCGGAATGTGGTTTCGCCAGATTGCAAGTCTGGCCGCTTCATCCGGAAAGGGAAACTCCACTGTCATGTGAACGCGGCGGCCAAAAGCCTCGTCGATGTTCTGGGCGAAGTTGGTAGCGAGGATGGCCACCCCCTCAAACTCTTCGAGGCGTTGTAAGAGGAAATTAATCTCGATATTGGCATAGCGATCATGGGCATCTTTTACTTCTGACCGCTTGCCGAAAAGCGCGTCTGCTTCGTCAAAGAAGAGTATGGCGTCGCTGCGTTCGGCGCCCTCGAAAATCTGACGCAGATTCTTTTCGGTTTCTCCGATGTACTTGCTGACCACACTGGACAAGTCCACTTTTAGTAACTCGACTTCAAGCTCGTGTGCGACTACCTCGGCAGACAGCGTCTTGCCGGTACCGCTGGGTCCAAGAAACAATACGTAGAGACCTTTCCCCAGGGACAGCCGGGCGTCAAATCCCCAGTCGTGCAGGACCCTCCCGCGCTGGCGGACATGGGCGCAAATCTCGCGCAACTGACGAACCGCTTCCTCGGGTAAAACCAGGCTGCTCCATGATTGCCGGGGCACGATGACAGTTGCGAGCGAGCCGAAGTTGGCCCGGGCACGCTGGCGGCAAGCTGCTGCCACGTCATCGGCGGTGACCGGCGCTTTCCGTAGCGCAGCTCGTGACTCCGCCAACCGCAAAGCCTGGGTCATGTCCTGACGCGAAAAACGGAACCGCGCGGAGACGGCGGCCATGGCTGCAGGCTCCGGGTTCGCCTGCCTGCTCTGCAGTAATTCGTTCCAGTAAGTTCCGCGCTCTGCGTACCCAGGCAAGGGCAGCTCGCATGAGACGAAAGCCACTTCAGAAGAGCAGTTCCGCGGACACCAGGAATGGTGCGATACCAGAAAGATCAGGCGCGGTCCCTGGCTCAGGAGAATTTCAAGCTGATGAAGATCTTCGGCAGATTTCGGGTCATCCTGCAACGATTCCAGACCGGAAACGAACACGGCAGATCCGTGCAAACGTGCTTCCAGGAATGCCCGTTGAAACAGGAAGGCGGCGGGCCTGCTCTCCACAACATAGCTACGCAGAGGTATATCCAGTTGAGAGCAGATCGAATTCGCCAAGGCCTTGGCGTCGTCGCAACCCGGCCCATGAAGCTGAACCACAACCCTGCGCTTTGTATTCCGCACCAGAGTCGCGATTTGATCTACCAGGTTGCCATCGGCGACGCCCAGCTGAGTCCAGTCGTCTGCTGAATCTTCTGCTGGCGTCATTAGATATCTGCGCACGGACTCATTCAGAAACAGGCCTCGGCTCAGGCGCGGATCCGTAGCTTCTCCTTCGCCAGCAAATTGCACCAGCCGCCAACGGAGGATAGGGCAATCGTCCGACCAGCAGAAAAGGTCGCGCGATCGGTTCATCGCGGTAGCCATTCGCGAGATCAGATCCAAGGTAGGAAGTCGTTTCGTAAGATCATCCTGGAGATAGGCGTAGACCCTGGAGTACTTTCCGTCGACTTCCGGAGCAAGACACGCCAGCAAGCCGAGACGTTCGATCGGAGACAGGTTGAAGCGCCGCTGTACAGATAGAAACCGGAGTTCAGTGCCCACGCGTTCTGCTGCTTCAGCGCGCGCGCGGAGGTCCTTCCACGCCTGCTTCACATCCTCCCGCAGGGTCAATACATCATCAGAGTTGACGGGCTGCGGGCACAGGTAGTTTTCCACTTGCCGCCGCGACAGGAACCAGCCATGTCCCCCCGATTCTGCGTCGTGCTGATGAAAGATCTGCAGCAACAGCAGGAGCAGTTGGTCAAGCGCCGCCAACTCGCCCCTCAGGTGATCCGCCGTATCGGTGAATGGCCGAATCACGGTTGTGCTCACGGCGTCACCTCCAGGAAACTCTGGAAATGACTGAGGTACGCAACATCGACATCAACTTCGTAAACTCCTGGGCTCAGACCCGTTGGGACGGTCACGCTGAAGGCTGAGGCCTGGTCCAGCCGCAGGTTGTCGGCCGCAGATTGTCCTCCGATGAGGACGTTTGCCTTCCAGCCGGCCAGGTTGGAGCCACGGAATTGCAGTAAAGAGCCCGCTTTACCGGATAGCGGCGACATTCCGCCTACTACTGGGAAATTGCTCCCTAGCTGAATGTCAACATTGGGTTGACGGACACGGCGCGGCATCGGAAGTTCAGCCTTGGCCAAGATGCTGACATAGGAAACTTCATATACTGCTGATAGGCGATAATCCTTGGTTAGAGCTGTCCAGATCTTACTCAGCTCCTCGACATCGGCACTGGCGAGGATGAGCTTCACTTGCCCCTGAGTCAGTCCGTTTGCCAGCGACGCCTGAGGAATAATCGGATTCTCGTACAGCACGCGCATCGCTTCGCCCATGATTCCGTGGGTGTCGGCGAGCCCGGTTTGCGCATCCAGGGGGGCGAACGGAGTCAGCAGATAATAAAGGTTGAGCACTAACGGAGGACGAACCAGTTGATTCGTTGTCCTTGGCTTCAGGAGCCAATCCTGATTGTTAAGGTGGGGATTCTTGATCACCCGAAAAAGGAACAGATTAATACGGGTAGTGGATGAGCTGGCATCAAACGGAGACAACAACGTTACCGTGGTTGTAGGGCTCATCTGCGCTTGCAGCAGGTTCCGCAACGACTCGCTGACTTTGCCAATCTCCGCGCCCATCTCTAATCCCGTCCCAGGTGA
>Ga0335082_10005092_pt1 | contig 14336 bp, 10 predicted proteins | sample Lox_Sample_41_FD_206718 | JGI IMG/M metagenome (GOLD analysis project Ga0335082, IMG submission 206718) | Soil microbial communities from Loxahatchee National Wildlife Refuge, Florida, United States - Lox_Sample_4.1 | ecosystem: Environmental > Terrestrial > Soil > Wetlands | place: USA...
CAAGACCGAACGCCGGGGCAGGATTCTCTCCCGCCTTCCGTTTCGGTCGTCCGATTCGCCACCCACCACCGCCGACTCGTACGAAGCGCTCGCCCGTCTGGTCCGTGAGCGCCGCCCCAGGACCGACCTCCGCGAGCTCCACCGCGCCTACCTGTTCTCGGAGGCGGCGCACCGGGGCCAGAAGCGCCTTTCGGGCGAAGACTTCATCCAGCACCCCCTCGCGGTCGCCGCAATCCTGAGCGATCTCGGCATGGACCTGGTCACCTTGCAGGTCGCGCTGCTGCACGACGTCGTCGAGGACACCCCCGTCACGCTCGAGGAGGTCGAGAACGAATTCGGCGAGGAGGTCGCCGCCCTCGTCGACGGCCTGACGAAGCTGGAGAAGATCCGCTTCCGCTCCCGCGAGGCCGAGCAGGCCGAGAACGTGCGGAAGATGATCGTTGCCATGGCGCGCGACATCCGCGTGCTGCTGATCAAGCTCGCCGACCGGCTGCACAACATGCGGACGCTCTACGCCGTCTCCCGGCAGAAGCAGCAGCAGACCGCGACCGAGACCCTGGAGATCTACGCGCCGCTGGCGCACCGGCTGGGCGTCGACCGCATCAAGTGGGAGCTCGAGGACCTTTCGTTCCAGACGCTGCACCCGCACCGGTTCGAGGAGATCAAGAGCCTGGTCGAGAAGCGCGACGGCGAGCGGCAGGAACTGGTGGAGGAGGTCATCGCCGGCGTCCGCGCCAAGCTGGCGGAGCTCAAGATCAAGGCCGAGGTCGAGGGCCGCCCGAAGCACCTCTACTCCATCTACGAGAAGATGGTCCTGCGGGGCAAGGAGTTCAACGAGATTTACGACCTGATCGGCATCCGGGTCGTGGTCGACTCCATCCGCGACTGCTACGGAGCGCTGGGCGCGCTGCACGCGCTGTGGAAGCCGGTGCCCGGCCGCTTCAAGGACTACATCGCGATGCCCAAGTTCAACATGTACCAGTCGCTGCACACGACTGTCGTCGGTCCGCAGGGCCGCAACGTCGAGGTCCAGATCCGCACCCGGCAGATGCACCAGACCGCGGAGTACGGCATCGCGGCGCACTGGCGCTACAAGGAAGGAAAGGGCGACCAGCCCGACCGGGCCGACCTCGCGTGGCTCGGACGCATGCTCGAGTGGCAACAGGAGATGGCCGATCCCCGCGAGTTCATGGAAGGGTTGAAGATCGACCTGTTCGCAGGCCGCGTCTTCGCGTTCACGCCGAAGGGCGACGTGGCCGACCTGCCGGCGGGGTCGACGCCCATCGACTTCGCGTACGCGATCCACACCGAGGTCGGTCACCGCTGCGTGGGCGCGCGCGTGAACGGACGGCTGGTGCCGCTCGACTACCACCTGCAGACGGGCGACTCGGTCGAGATCCTGACGTCCAAGGCGCAGGAGGCCGGGCCGTCGCGCGACTGGCTGTCGATCGTCCAGTCGCCCAGGGCGCGCACCAAGATCCGCCAGTGGTTCTCGCGGGAGCGCCGCGAGGACGCGCTGGAGACCGGGCGCGATCTGCTGCAGCGCTTCCTCCGCAAGCAGTCGCTGCCGATCGGACGGCTCATGTCGGACGCGACGATGTCGCAGGTCACGCGCGACCTGAAGTACCCGACCACCGACGCGCTGTACGTGGCCATCGGCGAGGGTCAGGTGTCGCCGCAGTCGGTGGTCTCGCGGCTGGCGCGCCAGGTCTCCGAGGAGGCCGACGAGCAGCCCGAGGAGATCCCCGCCGTCCGGCCCGTGCACCTGGGGCCGTCGCAGACCGGCGCCGTCGTCGTGCAGGGTCGCAGCGACGTGTGGGTCAAGCTCGCCCGCTGTTGCACCCCGGTTCCCGGCGACGCCATCGTGGGGTTCATCACACGCGGGCAGGGCGTCTCGGTGCACCGCGGCGACTGTCCCAACGTGAAGTCGCTCGAGCGCGAGCCGGACCGCTTCATCGACGTGTCGTGGAAGGCGGGCGGGGCGACGACGTTCACGGTCATGATCCAGGTCGAGGCCCTGGACCGCACCAAGCTCCTGCGCGACGTCGCGCAGGTTCTGGGCGACCTGCACGTGAACATCGACAGCGCCTCGACGCACGTCGGCAAGGACCGCGTCGCCAAGCAGAGGTTCACGTTCGAGCTGGCCGACATCGCGCACCTGTCCTCGATCCTGGCGGCCATCCGGCGCGTGGACGGCGTGTTCGAGGCGTACCGCGTCGTCCCCCGCTGAGGCGCGGCCGGCGTGCGACTGATCCTGCAACGGGTCTCCGAGGCGAGCGTGATGGTCGGCGGCCGCCTGGTGGCCGAAATCGGACCGGGACTCCTGATCCTCGTGGGGGTCGCGGCCGGCGACGAGGGCACGACCGGGCAGGCCGCAGAGCGACTGGCCGAGAAGGTCGCCAACCTGCGGATCTTCCCCGACGAGGCCGGCAAGATGAACCGCGCGTTGACCGAGGCCGGGGGAGCGGCGCTCGTCGTGTCGCAGTTCACGCTGTACGCCGACACGCGGAAGGGGCGCCGGCCGTCGTGGACGGACGCGGCCCGTCCGGAGGTCGCCGAGCCCGCCGTCGAGGCGTTCGCGCGCGCGCTCGAGTTCCGCGGCGTCCGCGTCGGACGCGGCGTCTTTGGGGCGGACATGCAGGTCGCGCTCATCAACGACGGCCCCGTCACCATCCTGTTGGACGCCTGACCGGCGCCGCCTGGGCCGCTGTTACGATGGCGCCGTCATGTACCTGGAGGTCTTCGCCGACAACCCGTTCGCGACCAACTGCTGGTTGCTGGCGGCCGAGGGTCGCGACGAAGCGCTGGTCGTCGACCCCGGCTTCTCTCCGGATCGGTTGACCGCCCTGCTGGCGGCCGCCGGCAAGCGGCCGGTCGCCGTCCTCGCGACGCACGGCCACTCCGACCACGTCGGCGCGGCCGCCGCCGTGTGCGGCGCCGAGCTTCCGCTGTACATCCACAAGGACGACGAGCTGGCGTTGACCGATCCGGTCGCGTGGGGCGCGGGGTTTCCCTCGCCGATCGAGCGGCCCGCCGTCGTGCGGGCGGTCGGCGACGGCGACGTGATCGACGAGGCGGGCTTCGAGCTCGAAGTCGTCCACACCCCGGGTCACACGCCGGGCAGCGTCTGTCTGCGAACCGGGGGCCTGGTGTTCAGCGGCGACCTCGTGTTCAAGGGAACCATCGGCAGATACGACTTCCCGAACTCGTCGGAGGAGGCGATGTTCGCGAGCCTTCGCCGGTTCCTGGAGCTTCCCGACTCGCTCGACGTGCTTCCGGGGCACCTCGAGACGACGACGGTGGCGATGGAACGCGCAACCAACCCGTTCCTGCGGGATCTCGCCTGACGTCATGAACCTCTCTCCGCCTCGAGGCACGCAGGACCTGTTGCCCCCGGATTCCGGCCGGTTCGCCGCGCTGTACGAGCGCGCGTCGCGGCTCGCCGAGCTCTACGGCTACGCGCGCGTGGAGACGCCGGCGTTCGACCAGACCGAGCTGTTCGCGCGTTCGTCCGGAGCGACGAGCGACGTGGTGGCCAAGGAGATGTACACGTTCGAGGATCGCGGCGGCCGCGACGTCGCGCTCCGGCCCGAGGGCACGGCGTCGGTGATGCGCGCCTATTTGAACAAGGCGGGCGAGCTCGGGACCCCCTTCAAGGCGTACTACCTGGAGCGCATGTACCGGTACGACCGCCCGCAGGCCGGCCGCTACCGCGAGCACCGGCAGTTCGGCCTGGAGGTGATCGGCGCCGAGGAGCCGGCCGCGGACACGGAGGTGATCGTCGTCGGCGACGCATACCTGCGCGAGCTCGGCCTCGGCCAGTTCGAGCTGCAGATCAACAGCATCGGCGACGCCGCGTGCCGGCCGGCGTATCGGGAGGAGCTGCTCGCCTACCTGGAGGCGAACCGGGACCGGATCACCGACGAGCATCGAGACCGCTTCCGGGAGAACCCGTTGCGCGTCCTCGACTGCAAGGACGACGCCTGCCGGGCGGTGGCCGCCGACGCGCCCAAGATGATCGACCGGCTCTGCGGTCCGTGCCGCGAGCACTTCGACGGCGTGCTCGCCGGCCTCGAGGAAGAGGGCGTCAAGGCGGTGATCACCCCGTCGTTGGTGCGCGGGCTCGACTACTACACGCGAACGGCCTTCGAGTTCGTGAGCCTGGCCCTGACGCAGGCGCAGACGACGCTGTTCGGGGGCGGCCGGTACGACGGTCTTGCGGAGGTGCTGGGGGGGTCGCCGACGCCGGGGGTCGGGTACGGGATGGGCCTCGAGCGCGTGCTCCTCGCGATGGGGGAGGAGCACCTCGACCCGCCGGCGACCGGAGGGCTGGACTGCTTCGTCGTGGCGTTCGGCGAGGACCCCTGGCGCTGGGCGTCGCACGTCGCCGGCCGGCTGCGCGGAGCGGGGCTGCGGACGGGACGGCCGTTCGGCGCCCGGTCCATGAAGGCGCAGTTCAGGATGGCGGATCGCTCGGGCGCCACCTTCGCGGTCGTCGTGGGGCAGCGCGAGTTCGAGCAGGGCCAGGTGACCGTGCGGCGCCTGGCCGACGGGGAGGAGCAGACGCTCGACCTGGCCGCGGCCGTCGAGTGGATCGACGAAGAACTGCGGAGCGCCCGGTGACCGGCCGGGAGCGGCTGCCGGGCGGGCGGACCAACATGTGCGGCGGGCTTCGCGCGGACGACGTCGGGCAGACGGTCGTCGTGACGGGCTGGGTCGCCACGACGCGCGACCACGGCGGCGTCGTGTTCGTCGACCTTCGCGACCGCGACGGGATCGTGCAGGTGGTCGCGCACCCCGACGTGCCGGAAGCGCACGCCGAGGCCTCCCGGCTGCGTTCCGAGTGGGTCGTGCGAGTAACCGGTGAAGTGCGGCGCCGGCCACCGGGAACGACCAACGACGCGCTCCCGACCGGCGAGGTCGAGATCGCCGCCACCGACGTCGAGGTCCTCTCCGAGTCCGACACCCCGCCGTTCCCGATCGAGGACGGGGCGCAGGTGGACGAGGCGCTTCGCCTTCGCTACCGCTACCTCGACCTGCGTCGTCCCGATATGACGCGCACGATGCGAACCCGCCACCGCGCCTTCACGTCGATCCGGGAATACTTCGACGCGCGCGGCTTCGTCGACGTGGAGACGCCGATCCTCACCAAGAGCACGCCCGAGGGAGCGCGCGACTTCCTGGTTCCGTCCCGCCTCCAGCGCGGCAAGGTCTACGCGCTCCCGCAGTCGCCGCAGCAGTTCAAGCAGCTGTTGATGGTGGCTGGACTCGACCGGTACTACCAGATCGCCCGCTGCTTCCGCGACGAGGACCTGCGCGCCGACCGCCACTGGGAGTTCACGCAGCTCGACGCCGAGATGTCGTTCGCCACGGAGGAGGACGTCTTCGAGATCTTCGAGGGGATGTTCGCCAGGCTCTGGCGCGAGGTGCTGGACGTGGACGTCGCAACTCCGTTCCCGCGGCTGTCGTTCGACGAGTCGATGCGACGGTACGGCTCGGACAAGCCGGACACTCGCTACGGGATGGAGCTCGCCGAGCTGACCGACGCGTTCCGCGGCAGCGGGTTCCAGGCGTTCGCGCGCGCGGTCGAGGACGGGGGTGTCGTCAAGGGGTTCAGCGCACCCGGCGCCGCCGACTGGTCGCGAAAGCAGCTCGACGAGCTGGTCCAAGAGGCGAAGTCGCGGGGCGCGGCCGGCCTCGTCTGGATCGCGGTGCGCGCCGACGGACTTCACTCACCGGTCGCCAAGTTCCTCTCCGATGACGAGACCGCCGCGATCACCGAGACGACGGGCGCCGCGGCCGGCGACCTCGTGCTCCTCGTCGCCGACCGTGAGAAGCGGGCGAACGTGGCGCTCGACGGGCTCCGCCGTCACATGGCCGACCGTTTGGGGCTGATCCCGGACGGCCGTTGGAACTTCCTCTGGATCACCGAGTTCCCCATCTTCGAGTGGAACGAGGACGAGGGGAAGTGGGACGCGCAACACCACCCCTTCACCGCGCCGGTGTCCACCGACCTCGACCCGGCGTCGGCGCGCGCCCGGGCCTACGACGCCGTGCTGAACGGCCTCGAGCTCGGGAGCGGGAGCATCCGGATCCACGACCCCGAGCTCCAGCGCAAGGTCTTCGACACGCTCGGCATCGCGGCGGTGGACGCGGAGGAGAAGTTCGGGCACATGCTCGACGCGTTCCGCCTCGGCGTCCCGCCCCACGGCGGGTTCGCGCTCGGGTTGGACCGGATCGTCATGCTGCTGACCGGGCACGAGAACATCCGGGACGTGATCGCGTTCCCCAAGACCTCCTCCGGCCAGGAGCTCCTCACCGGCGCGCCGTCGGCTCCGAGCGATGAGCAGCTGCGGCTGCTCGGCATGCGCTGGGCGCAGGAGCGACCCTCGAAGGAGGGGTGACGGTGGCCGAGCCGCTCGCCAACCGGATGCGGCCCCGCAGCTTCGACGAGGTGGTCGGCCAGCGTCATCTGTTCGGCGAGGGGAAGCCGCTCAGCGCGCTCGCGGCGTCGGGCACGCTGCCCTCGATGATCCTCTGGGGGCCGGCGGGGACCGGAAAGACGACGATCGCGTTCCTGCTCGCCGCCGCCGTCGGCGGCGAGGTGCAGCAGCTGTCGGCGGTGGCGTCGGGAGTCGCCGACGCGCGCAAGATCTTGGACCGTGCGAAGGGGAGCATGATCCCGATCGTCCTGTTCGTCGACGAGGTCCACCGCTGGAGCAAGGCGCAGCAGGACGTGCTCCTCCCCGGCGTGGAGAACGGGACCGTGACGTTCATCGGCGCCACCACCGAGAACCCCTATTTCTCGCTGGTCACGCCGCTGCTGTCCCGCTGTCTGCTGCTGCGGCTGGAGCAGCTGTCCACCGACGACCTGCGCGCGCTCATGGAGCGCGCCCTCGCGGACCCGTCCCGTGGTCTGGCGAAGGCCGACGTGAAGGTCGCCGACGACGCGCTCGACCACCTGGCGCGGGTGGCGGGCGGCGACGCGAGGATCGCCCTCACCGGGATCGAGGCGGCGGTCGCGGCTGCGAAGGCGCGCGGCGAATCCGAGGTCACGCTCGCGCTCGCCGAGGCGGCGATCCAGCGCAAAGCCATCGTCTACGACCGCCAGGGCGACGCGCACTACGACGTCATTTCTGCGTTCATCAAGAGCATCCGGGGATCCGACCCCGACGGCGCGCTGTTCTGGCTGGCTCGCATGCTCGAGGCCGGCGAGGACCCGCGCTACATCGCGCGAAGGATGATCGTCCACGCGTCGGAGGACATCGGGCTGGCGGACCCCATGGCGCTCGTCATCGCCGATGCCGCCGCCCACGCCGTGGAGTACGTCGGCCTTCCGGAGGCGAGGCTGAACCTGGCCGAGGCCGCCATCTACCTGGCGCGGGCGCCGAAGTCGAACAGCGTGATCACCGCGCTCGGCAAGGCGCAGCGCGACGCGGAGTCGAGCGACCCCGTGCCGCTGCACCTGCGCGACACCGCCTATCCGGGGGCTGCCAAGCTCGGGCACGGGAAGGGCTACCGCTATCCACACGACTACCCCGGACACGTCGTCGAGCAGGAGTACCGGCCCGCGCGGTTCGAGGGCACGCGGTACTACGAACCCTCCGGCCAGGGGCAGGAATCGCCGGACGACGAGGGCTGAGGGCCCGGGGCGCGGCCCGGGTATGATTCCCCGAACCCGGCCGGCTCCAGGGGGGCCGACGGGCCTCGAGCCGACTCCCGAAGGAGGGTTCCGTGATTGCTACCGACTACGGCGGGATCGCCGCGATCATCGCCGCGTGCGCCTGGGGTCTCGTTGCCATCTTCCTCGCGGTCGTGTTGATCAACGTGTTCAGGGTCCTGGAGTCGGTGAAGGTCTCGATCGACGACCTCCGGAAGGAGACCGTCCCCCTGCTCGGCGAGGTGCGCGTGACGGTGACCGACGTGAACCGGGAGCTCGACCGCGTGGACGGCACGCTCGACTCGGTGGCCAAGATCACGAAGACCGTCGAGCGCGTGACCGGCCTCGTCGAGCTGGCGATGTCCGGCCCCCTCGTCAAGATCGCCGCCGCCGGCGCCGGCCTGGGGCGGGCGATGCGCAGGTTCCGGGGCGAGAGGCCCTAAGGGATGCGACGGATCTTCTGGCTCGGCCTCGGGATCGGCTTCGGAGCGGGGGCAGCGGTCGCGGCGTCGCGATGGATGCAGCGACAGGCCGAGCGCCTCGCCCCGCCGAACCTCGCCCGCAAGGCGAGCAGCGCGATCGCGGGGGCGGGCAGCGGCGCCGGCCAGACGGTGGCGGACGTCGCCGCGGAGTTCCGGAAGGGATACGCCGAGCGCGAAGCCCAGCTTCGCGCCTCCGGCCTCGTTCCCGACGACGCCGCGCCGTGAAGGCAGACGACATCCGGCGCGGGTTTCTCTCGTTCTTCGAGGAACGGGGACACCGGATCCTGCCCTCCTCGTCGCTCATCCCGCCCGACGAGACCGGCCTGCTGCTCACCACGGCGGGGATGGTGCAGTTCATTCCGTACTTCCTGGGGCTGCAGGACGCTCCGTTCCCTCGCGCGGCGACCTCTCAGAAGTCGTTTCGCTCCAACGACATCGAGAACGTCGGCCACACCGACCGGCATCTGACCTTCTTCGAGATGCTCGGCAACTTCTCGTTCGGGGACTACTTCAAGGCGGACGCCATCGCCTGGGCGCACGCGCTGGTCACCGAGGGATACGGGATCGACCACGACCGGCTCTGGGTGACCGTGTTCGAGACCGACGAGGAGGCGGTCGAGGCCTGGGTGGACGGTGTGGGCGTGTCCCCGGAGCGCGTCGTGCGGCGGGGGAAGTTCGACGAGCACGGCGAACCGGCCAACTTCTGGTCGACGCACAAGGCCGGGCCGTGCGGTCCCTGCTCGGAGATCTTCGTCGACCGCGGGCCGAAGCACGGCCCGGACGGAGGTCCGAACGTCGACGAAGACCGCTTCGGCGAGATCTGGAACCTCGTGTTCATGCAAGACGAGTGCGACGACGAGTCGAACATCCTCGGGCCGTTGCCGCGCAAGAACATCGACACGGGTTCGAGCCTCGAGCGCGTCGCCATGGTGCTGCAGGACGTGGACAACGTGTTCGAGACCGACCTCCTGCGCCCCCTGCTGACCGTGGCCGAGGAGGTCACCGGCCACACGTACGGCCGCGATCCCCACACCGACGTGAGCCTCCGGGTCATGGCCGAGCACGGCCGGGCCACGACGTTCCTGATCGCCGACGGCGTGCTGCCCTCCAACGAGGGCCGCGGCTACGTGCTGCGGCGGGAGCTTCGGCGCCTCGTGACCCACGCGCGACGACTCGGCGTCGACCGCCCCGTCACACAGGCGTTCGTCGAGAAGACCGTCGAGCTCATGGGCGACGCATACCCCGAGCTGGTCGAGAACCGGGCGTACGTGCTCCAGGTGACGGCGGGGGAGGAGGAGCGGTTCCTCGGCACGTACCAGCACGGGATCGCCCTGTTCGAGGCCGAGGTTCGCGCGGCGAAGGACGCGGGCTCGGAAGCCTTTCCCGGCGAGGCCGCCTTCCGCCTGCACGACACGTTCGGCTTCCAGATCCAACTCACGGAGGAGCTCGCGGCGGACGAGGACCTGACCGTCGACGGCGACGAGTTCGGCCGACTGATGGAGGAGCAGCGCACCCGGGCGCGCGAGGCCGCGAAGAAGGGCGACGCTTCCGGTGGGGAGCTCGGTGCGGTCGCGGCCGCGGTCGGCGAGACCGAGTCGCTCGCCTACGAGCGGCTCACCGCGGAGGGGACCGTGCGCGGTCTGGTCGCCGACGGCGTGCGGTCGGACGTGGCCGAGCAGGGCGCGCAGGTCCAGCTGGTCCTCGACCGGACGCCCTTCTACGCCGAGGGCGGGGGACAGGTCGGCGACGCGGGCATCGTCAGGACGGCGTCGGGGCTCGTCGAGGTGACGGCGACCAAGCCGGGTCCCGGTGGGACGATCGTCCACGACGGGCGCGTCGCGAGCGGGGAGATCCACTCGGGGCAGGAGGCCGAGCTGGAGGTCGACCCCGCATGGCGGGCGGCGACCACGCGCTCGCACACCGCCACGCACGTGCTGCACCACACGCTGCGGCAGGTGCTGGGCGACCAGGCCCGTCAGGCCGGATCGCTGATCACGCCGGGGCACCTCAGGTTCGACTTCACCCACTTCGAGTCGCTGTCGCGCGACCGGCTGGAGGAGATCGAGGGCATCGCCAACCGCCGGCTCGGCGACGACGACCCCGTCCGCGCGTACGAGACGACGCTCGAGTTCGCGCGGAGCCAGGGCGCCATCGCGCTCTTCGGCGAGAAGTACGGCGACCTCGTCCGGGTGGTCGAGATCGGCGACTACTCCAAGGAACTCTGCGGCGGCACCCACGTGCACCACACGGGGCAGGTCGCGTTCCTCCGCTTGCTGCACGAGGCGAGCATCGGGTCGGGGTTCCGGCGGATCGAGGCCCTGACCGGGTTGGACGCGCTGGTGCACGTCAACGCCGAGCGGCGCCTCCTGGAGGAGCTGGCGCGCGAGCTGGGAACCACCGACCCGGCGCAGGCGCCCGACAGGGTGCGACGTCTGCTCGCCGAGCACAAGCGCTTGCAGGGCGAGCTTGCCGCGATGCAGCGACAGGAGGCGGCCGGGGAGGTCGACCGACTGGTCGAGCGGGCGCGCGACGTCCAGGGCGTCCGGCTGGTCGTCGAGCGGATGGACGGCCGTCCGGAGGGCGAGCTCCGCGAGCTTGCCCCCAAGGTGGCGGCGCGCCTGGAGAAGTCGGCGGGACGGGCCGCCGCGGTGCTCGCGACCGCCACCGAGAAGGGGCCACGGGTGGTGGCGGCGGTGAGCCCCGCGCTCGTGGGCGCCGTGTCGGCGCGGCGGCTCCTGCAGGAGGTCGGTCCTCTGATCAAGGGGGGTGTCGGGGGGAAGGACGGGCTGGCGAGCGCGGGCGGCTCGGACGCCGCCGGGCTGGACCCCGCCCTCGCCGGCATCCCCGAGCAGCTCGCGTCGCTCCTGCGGCGGTGAGCGAGGACGTCGAGCCGGCCGGACCGGGTGGGGCCGTCCTCGCGCTGGATCTGGGGGCGGCGAGGATCGGCGTCGCCGTCTCCGATCCCGAACGTCACGTGGCGATGCCGCTCGGCACGATCCGGACCGGCGCTCCCCAGGATCTCAAGGCGGTCGCGTCGCTGGTTCGCGAGCACGGCGTCGGGCTCGTGGTGGTGGGCGACCCGGTCAACCTGTCGGGTGCGCCGGGTGAATCCTCGCGCCACGCCGCGGCCTTCGCCGAAGCGCTGCGATCGGCGCTGACGGTTCCCGTGGAGCTGTTCGACGAGCGCCTCACCACGGTCGAGGCCGAGCGGATGCTCTCGGCGGCCGGCGTGAAGGGTCGCCGGCGGCGCGAGGTGGTCGATCAGGTTGCCGCCACCGTCATCCTGCAGTCCTACCTGGATCGCACGGGGTAGGCGTCCCGGCTATCCTGTGCCGATGCCCGAAGCCCTGCAGACGAGGGTGGAGCGCCGAGACCAGGCCAAGCGAGGAGGGGGGCGGCGCCGAAGCCTGCTCGTCCTCGTGTCCTTCCTCCTGGTCCTGCTGATCCTGACGCTCGCCGCCGGCAACTACTACCGGACGCAAACGTCCGGGGCCGGCCCCAAGGTCCCCGTGACCGTCGTCGTCCCACAGGGGGCGACCGGCGACCAGATCGCGGACCTCCTGAAGGCGAACGGAGTCATCCACTCGACGTTCCTGTTCCACATCGCGTTGCGACTGAAGAACCTGTCGCAGGGCTTCGAGGCGGGGGAGTACCACCTGACCACGAACATGGGCTTCTCCGCCGTCATCGCCGCGTTGCGCAAGGGGCCCGTCGTCCACGCCGTCCGCGTCACGATCCCCGAGGGACTCACCGTCCGGCAGACCGCCACGAGGGTGGCCGGTTCGCTGGACGGCGTTCGGCGCGGACCATTCGTCCGAGCGGCCACGAGCGGCACGTACGCGCTGCCCCCGTACCTGCCGGCGGGCAAACCCACCGTCGAGGGCTTCCTGTTCCCCAACACGTACGACTTCTTGAAGAGCGCGAGCACCGACGACACCATCAAGCGTCTGCTCGCCGAGTTCCAGACGGAGGTGAAAGGGCTGCCCTGGCAGAACGCCGAGAAACTCCACGTCAGCGACTACCAGGTCGTGATCGTCGCCTCCATGATCGAGCGCGAGGCGCGGTTCGCCGGCGACCGCCCGAAGGTCGCCCGCGTCATCTACAACCGACTGGCAAGGGGGATGAAGCTGCAGGTGGACGCCACCGTCCTGTACGCGCTCGGCACGAACAAGACCACCATCACCGACCAGGATCTGCAGGTCCCGAGCCCGTACAACACCTACCTCCACACCGGCCTGCCGCCCACGCCCATCGCGAGCCCCGGCCTCGCCTCGCTCCGGGCCGCTCTGAACCCTGCGCCCGGCAACTGGCTCTACTACCTCGCGATCGACGCCGCCGGGCACGAGCGCTTCACGTCCTCGTACGCGCAGTTCATCGCCTGGAAGAACCAGTTCATCGGCTAGCGCGGCCCCGGTAGGTCAAGCGGCTCACGGAGCCTGCCGAGAATTCCCGTAGAGAACCATTCAAACGGGAAGGACGGATGTCCCTGGACTTCGCCGCACTCGCCGGTTCGCTTGCGGTCGGCGTTCCGGGCGTTCGCGCCTGCCTCTTCGTCTCGAAGGATGGGCTGGCACTGGCCGCGCACCCTCCGAGCGAGGAGGCTTCGGCGTTGGCTGCCTGGAGTCGACTGCTGGACATGGGGCCGATGGAGCGCGGCTTCATCGCGATGGACCATGAGAACTGGTTGTTCAGCCGCCGGGAGGATTACGCCGGGTTCGTCATCACGGACCCGAGCGTGAGGCCGGGCGTCCTGCTCGACCGCCTCGACCAGGCCCTCGATGTGGCCGAGGAGTCCCGGTCGCGCGGCGAGCGCATCACGCCGGTGCCGGGCGTGGTTCCGATGGCCGCCGCCGCGACGCGCGAGCCGACACGGCCGCCGCGGAGAATCCGGCTGCCCGTCCACCGCGAGGTGCCGAGGACGGCCCCGAAGCCCGAGGTGGTCGGGGAGGAGCGGGTCCCCGCGACCACGAAGCGGTCGGACGGCGCGACGGTGGGCATGCCCGTGGCCGTTCCCCGCTCGGATCCACGCCCCGCCGACGGCGGATCCAACGGCTCGGGGCCGCCGAACGGGTCGAACGGCAAGCGGCCGTCCGCGCGCGAAGAGGAGAACGAGCACGCGGCGCCGGAGCCGTCGAAGAAGCGTGAGACCGGATCGAAGGACGCATCCGCCAAGCAGAAGGGTTCCCGCGGCCGCCGAGGACTCGGCGAGTACGTGGGCAAGAAGCGACCCGCGAAGTCCGGGCGATCGAAGCCGAAGCGCGAGGAAGAGCCGGAGGAAGCGGAAGAGCTCGTCGACGAGCCGGTCGAGGAGCCGGTCGCCGAGGCGGCGACTCCCCGCTCCGTGGAACGCGTCGCGCCTGAAGCCGCCGCCCCGCCGGAGCGCGTCGTCCAACCCGAGCGCGTCGAGCCCGAACCCGTCGCCGAGCGCGAAGCCCCTTCCCCGGTCGTCGAGGCTCCCGCGCCGGCCCCCGAGAAGCACGAGGCGCCCGCGCCGGAGCCGGTTGCGCCGCCGCAGCCGCCGGCGCCCGCCCCGGACCAGCGGCCCGCGCCGGAGCCCGCGCGGGCGGAGGCCGGCGGGCCGGTGAGTCCCCCCGAGCAGCCCCCTACCCGGCAGCCTCGCTCGAAGCCGAGGATGGACGCCGACCTCGAGACCCTCCTGGGAGGAGGCTCCGAGGACGATCGATCCGGCGGTGGTGCTTCGGCGGAGTCGACCGACCGCATGCTCGACGCGGTGTCGGGGGCATTTCGATCGGCGGAGCGCCCGGCGAACGGGCGGCACCCCGATTCGACCGACGGGGACCTGCTCGAGGCGCTGAGCTCGAGCGCCCCCACGGACGAGGCGGATCGCCTCGCGGCAGCGGCGGCGAAGGCCGAACAGGAGCGCCAGGCCGCGGAAGCCGCCAAGGCCGCCGCGGCCAAGGCCGAGGCGGCGCGGGCCGAGGCCGAGGCGGCGCGGGCCGAGGCCGAGCGCAAGGCGGCCGAGGAAGCTCGGATCGCAGCGGAGCGTCAGGCCGCCGAGGCCGCGAAGGCCGAGGCGGAGCGGATCACCGCAGAGGCCGCAAAGGCCGAGGCCGAGCGCAAGGCGGCCGAGGAAGCCCGGATCGCAGCGGAGCGTCAGGTGGCCGAGGCCAAGGCCAAGGCCGAACAGGAGCGCCAGGCGGCGGAAGCCGCCAAGGCCGCCGCGGCCAAGGCCG
>Ga0335082_10005093_pt1 | contig 14335 bp, 13 predicted proteins | sample Lox_Sample_41_FD_206718 | JGI IMG/M metagenome (GOLD analysis project Ga0335082, IMG submission 206718) | Soil microbial communities from Loxahatchee National Wildlife Refuge, Florida, United States - Lox_Sample_4.1 | ecosystem: Environmental > Terrestrial > Soil > Wetlands | place: USA...
CGCTAGCGCGGCCGCAGCAGGCAGGCAAGTCGAGGCCGGCGCGCGGCGCCTCGACGCCCTACCACCCTCGCCCGTTGTGCTTCAGGCGATGGATGTCGCGGCTGGCGCGATCCTGCTCCCAGGTGATGCGTCTCGCCTCGCCCGGGTTGATCACCCCGTCGGACAACGCCCGCGCGCGGGTGCGCGCGATGACGTCCTGTTCGCGGTCCAAGCGCGCTGTCTCATGCGGGGTCAGCGCGCCGCTCGCGACGCCTTGGTCGATGCGGGTGCCCTGCCGCTCCATTCGGTCCTGAATGACGCCGGCCTGCGCAGCGCCCGCGATCAACAGCGCTCCGGCCGCAAGGATAACGATCGGTGATTTCATCGAACCTCCCATTTGCCCGGTTCGACGTCCGGGGAAGCGGGAAGGTTAAATCGTCCGCTTCCATTCGCGATTCCCGTGGGGGCGGACACTCCGTGGCCGCCGGCGCACGCGGCGCGCTGTGGCAAGGCGGTACCGGCAGGAGCGTGTCGCCACGGGGCCAGGATCAGGGCCGGCCGGCCCGGTACCGCTCCGGCGCCAACGGCCACGGCCGGGCGTGCTCGAACTGGCGGCCGAGGCGCAGGAGAACGTCCTCGCGAAAGCGCGGGGCGACCATCTGGAGCGCAGCCGGCAAGCCTGCGTCGGTCATTCCCGCCGGCAGCGAAAGGGCGGGGTGACCGCTGAGGTTGAAAGGATGCGTGAACGGGAAGGCGTCGTGGATGCGGATCGGGCGGCCGGCAATCTCGGTGGGGTGCAGGAGCCCGATCGGAAAGGCCTCGAGCGGCAGCGTCGGCATCAGCAGCACGTCGAACCGCTCGAACGCGGCGGCGGTCCACTGCTGCAGCTCGGTACGGCGTCGGTAGACATACGCCAGGTCGTCCGCGGCACGCGTGCGCATGCGACGAAAGCCATTTCGGATCATCGGATCGAGCTGATCCGGGTCGCTATCGAGAAACTCGCCGTGCTTGAGGTATTCGGTGATCGCGCCGAGCAGGCTCCATGCCTTGCCGACGAACGGAATCGGCTGCTTGAAGTCCTCGACATGGTGGCCGAGCCGCTCGACCACGCGCGCCGCTGCCGTGACCTCGCGCGCGACGTCGGGTTGAACGAAACAGCCGAGGTCGGGGCAATAGCCGATGCGCAGCGACGCGAGCGGCTCCTCCAGCATCGCTTCATACGAGCCGGCGGGCGGCGGAAGGGTCGTGGGGTCTTCTTCGCTCGGACCGAAGGTGAGGTCGGCCAGGCGGGCCGCGTCGCGGACGGTGAGGGTGAGCGGCCCCCACACCGCGGTGTCGTCGAAGGTCAGCACCGGGTTCGGGCGCTGCGGCACCCGACGGAAGGTCGGCTTGAGGCCGACGCAGCCAGTGAACGCGGCCGGGTGGCGGATGGAGCCGCCGCCGTCGGACGCGGTGACGAGCGGGACCAAGCCGCCGACCAGCGCCGCGGCGGCACCGCCGCTCGAGCCGCCGGGGGTACGCTCGAGGTTCCACGGATTGCGGGTCGGACCGAACACGGCGTTGCTGGTCTGCATGTACGCCCCGAACTCCGGCGTGTTGCTCTTGCCGATCGGGTAGGCGCCCGCGGCGCGCAGCCGCGCGACGTTGATCGAGTCGCGCTCGGCGACGTTGTCGCGGAACAGCGGCGACCCGAAGGTCGTCAACATCCCCCCCACGTCCTCGAGATCCTTCACCGCGAAGGGCACGCCGGCGAGCCCGCCGGGATCTTCGCCGGCCATGATGCGACGCTCGAGCGCGCGCGCGGCGTCGAGCGCGCGCTCGGGGTGCAGGGTGACGATGGCGTTCAGCTCGCCGTTGAAGCGGTCGATGCGATCGAGATAGACGCGCAGGACCTCGACGGGGGAGAGCTGCTTGCGCTTGATCGACGCCACCAAGTCGGTGAGCGGCATGTGCGGATCGATCGTCATGGGTTTCCTCTCTGCTGCGCGACGCCTCATTTCAGCAGCCACGCCGCGATCCGCAGCCCGACCACCAGCGCCGGCATGTTGGTATTGGCGCGCGGGATGACCGGCATGATCGACGCGTCGGCGACGTAGGCGTTGTCGAGGCCGTGCACCCGGCCGCGCGGGTCGACGACCGCGTCGGCGGCGCCGGCCGGGCCCATACGACAGGTACCAACCGGGTGGTAGTAGTGCATGCAGTACGCTTTCAGCAGCTCGCCGAGGTCGGCGCGCGAGGTGAGTGAAGCCCCCGGCAGCATCTCGTCGCCGAGCAGCGACGCCAGCGGCGGCTGCGCGGCGACGGCGCGGGCCAGCTCGAGGCCGTCCAGGAGAATGTCCAGATCGACACCGTCCGGATCGGTGAGGTAGCCGTGGTCGATGCGCGGCGCCGCGCCGGGGTCGGTGCTGGCCAACCGCACCACCCCGCGACCGCACGGCGTCATGCAGGCAAACGGCAGGATCCAGTGCCAGTCGTCGAGCGCCCCCGCCCGAGCTGGCCCGCCGGTGGGAAAGAGGTGCAGATCGAACCCGCGGCTGCAGCGCGTCGACCGCGCCTTGGCAATGGTCTGCTCCTCCGGCAACCAGCGCGCGGCGGCGAACTCGCGCATGCGGCGCTCGAGCTCCGCCGTGCCGGCGAAGATCAGGCCTCCGACCGGGTGATCGTGCAGGTTGCAGCCGACCCCGGGCAGATCGAGCACCGGCGCGATGCCGAGGCTCCGCAGCTCGACCGCGTCGCCGACGCCGGAGCGCAGCAGGATCGCCGGCGAGCCGTACGCCCCGGCGCACAACACGACGCGTCCCGCGCGTACCGCCCTCGCGGCGCCGCCCCGCGCGACGACGACGGCTTCGACGCGCCCGCCGCGCACCACCAGGCGATCGGTGAGCGCCTCGCCGGCGATGGTCAGATTGGCGCGGTGCCGCACCGGATCGAGGTACGCAAAGGCGGCGTTCCAGCGCACGCCCTCGACGATGTTGACCGGACTGGTGGAAATCCCGATATCGCTATCGAGGTCGTTGAGATCGTCGACCACCGGGAGGCCCGCGCCCGGGGCCGCCTGCAGACAGGCGGCGTGAAACGGCGTGATCTCGTCGTCGCGGTAGCGACGCACGCGCAGGCGTTCGGCTCCGGCGCGGAACAAGGGCAGCAGCTCGTCGGTGGACCACCCGGAGTTGCCGAGCGCCGCCCAGCCGTCGTAGTCGAGCCGGCTGCCCCAGATCTCGGCGCAACCATTGTGCGCGGAGCAGCCGCCGACTACACGCGCCCGTTCGAAGGCCAGGGTACGGTGCGACCAGGTGGTGCCGCTGTCGTATCCCCAGTCGTGCGTCGACATCGGCAAGGCGCGCGCGTCGAGCAGCGCGTCGGGCCACGCCCCCGAGCCGCGCGCACCGTAGTCAGGACCCGCCTCGAGCAGAAGCACGCTTTGGTCGCCGCGCTCGGCGAGTACCCCCGCAACGGCGGCACCGGATGTCCCAGCCCCGATCACTACGGTGTCGGCGAACGCCGGGAGGGTTTCGGGGTCGCGTACCGGCCCGCGGCTCAACGGCTCGCCCCCCGACATCGGGCGACGTTCTAGCCCGCTTCGCGCGTCCCGTCCAAGCGCCCGCGCTCCGGACGGATGGGTCGGGTTGCGAGCCCGCCCGCGAGGGGCATCCGCATCACCCAATCGCGCGGTGCTTCGGCTGATCAGCTCGCGCGAGCCCGATCGCCACCGGCTGACCGGGCCTTCTCGCGGCAACCGGATCGAGCCCGGGCTGCAGCCGCTGTTGCTGCTCGAGCAAGTCGGCCGCCAGCAGGTCCAAACGCTCGCTCGCGTGGACGCAGTCGCACTCACGCGCCAGGTGAGCGATGCGGCGCGCCGCCTCCTCGAGCTTGAAAGCGGCCATCAGTAGTATCTCGCGGTCATGCATCGCGTTCTCCGTCCCTTTCTCCAACGCGAGGGAACGCAACTCCCGTGCCGCGCCATGCGGCGCGACCGGTTCGGCGAGACGCGGACCTCCCTCCCATCGGCCGCCAACCCGGCTGTGCAGACTGCTGCACAGCGTAGGCACGGGGGGCAGGATGCCCGTTGTCCGTTTAGCGTTGTCCGTTGTCCTTCCGCCCGCCACCACCGGCTCACAGGGTTGGGAACGGACAACGGACAACGTCCCTTCCCTCCTCCCCGGGGTGCCGGATAGAAGGCATGCGGAGGCACCAGCGATGGCGGAGATCCTCGGCCCGGAGCGGCCGGGAGGACAGGGGCTCGATCATCATCAGGAGGAATCCGGCAACCGCGCGATCCTGGCGCTGTTGCGCGACCCCGAGGTGGCAGAGCAGATGGACCTCGTCATCACCTACCGTGATGGGGGCTATGAGGTCTGGGCGGCACGCGGCATGGTGCGCTTCGAGCGCGTCGTCCAAACCGGCCAGCCGGTGTTCCGGGTGCTCGAGCAGATCCGCGAGAACCCGATCGCCGACCAACGTCACACCACCATCGCCACCTGCGCCGAGGAGCTGCGCGCAGCCGCCGCGTCGGGCCATCCGACCGAGGACGTCAACCGCGCGTTCATTGAGCCCGCACAGGTCTCTTATCCCCACGCCTATGAGCGCATCGCGCAGCTCTTCGACAGCCCCTACGCCCCCGATTTGGTGATCAGCCCGAAGTGTTACGCCTTCGGCCTGCAACCCGGCCAGCACGGGGCGCTCGACGTCGTCCAGTCGCGCGCGCCGCTGGCCTTTGCCGGCCCCGGTATTCGCCCGGGGGTCTACGACACCGCGCCCCGCCACATCGACATCGCCCCGACGGTCTGCCGGCTGATGGGGTTCCCGTTGATCGACGGCAAGGATTGGAGCGGCCGGACCGCGCGCGAGCGCGGCGTCGAGCCGGACGTCTATCTGCAGCGCCAGGACGGGCGCGTGCTCGACGAGATCATCGCGAACGGTCGCCGGCCGACGCTCGTCTATTTCGTCCTCTTCGACGGGCTCAGCCAGAGCGAGCTGCAATTCCTCCTCGATCGCGACGACCCGATCGTCGCCAACCTGCGGCGCCTGCTCGATCGCAGCGCGCGCTTCCGCTACGGCTCGACGGTCAACTTCCCGTCCATCACTTGGCCGAGCCACAGCGCCATCTTCACCGGCGCGTGGTGCGGCCACCACGACATCGTCAACCCGACCTACTACGCGCGCGACATGCGTCGCGCCCTCGCGCCGCAGGGTCAGGGGATGCAGACCGAAGGCTTCCTCGGCAACGGGGTCGAGACCCTGTACGAAGCCTTTCACCGCGTCCTCGGCGCCGGCGCCTTCACCGCCAACATCCACGAGCCGCAGGGGCGAGGGGCCGATCACGCCGCCCTCGAGGGACGCACCATCGGGCCGCGCGACCGGCTCAAGGCGCTCACCGCCGACTTCCTGGCTGCGGTCAGCCCGCGCTACCTGCACGACGGCCACGAGGCGGTCCACCGCGAAGCCGTACTGGACGCGCGTGGACTCGCCCAGGTGTTGGTGCTCTTCGACGATCCCGCCCACGCCTCTCCCGTGCTGGTGGCGCACGAGTTCACCCTGACCGACGGCGCCGGGCACGACTACGGTCCGCACGCCGACGGCCTGCGGACCGCGATCGCGGAGAGCGATGGCCGCTTGGGGCAGGTGCTGTCGATGCTCGAGGCCAAGCACCTGCTCGACTCGACGCTGTTCGTCTTCACCAGCGACCACGGTATGGCGGCGCAAGACACCGCGCTGCGCGCCAACCCCGCGCGCCACCCCGAGCGCATCGGCCTGAAGAGCATCACCGGCGAGCCGATGATCTGGCTGCGCGACCTGGCGGTGGACGTGGTGCCGGCGGCTGACGGCCGCACCGCCCGGGTTCTCGTGTCCGACAACGATCCCGACCCTTCCGGCGACCGTCCGCCGATCGACGGCGCCGAGGTGCTGGTGCACGCACCGCCGCGCACGTTGGTCGCTCAGGTCACCACCAACCGCGCCGGCCTGGCGGGGTTCGCCACACCCGCCGACGTCCCAGCCCGCGAGATCGTCCTTGCCGTGCGGCACCCCGACTTCAATCCCCGCCACCTGCGGCTCGACGGAACCAACCTGGCGATCGACCTGCGCCGCGAGCTGTACGGCCGGGATGGCTGATCGCCATCCGTTGCCCGTTGTCCGTTTGCAAAACGCGGAAAGGGCGGAAAACGGGCAACGGAGAACCGACAACGCAAGATGACCCGTGTCCAGATCGCCGGCGTTTCCTCGCTCGAGGAAGCGCTCGCCGCCGAAGCCGCGGGCGCCGACGCGCTCGGCTTCACCGTACGGCTGCCCACCGGTGTGCACGACGGACTCACCGAGGCGAAGGCGCGCGGCATCATCGCGGCGCTGCCGCCGTTCATCGCCAGCGTCGCCATCACCTACGTCGACTCGGCGCGCGACGCCGTGGACTTGTGCCGCTACCTCGGCGCCAGCGCGCTGCAACTGCACGGCCCGTTCCCGACCGCCGAGCTGCCGCTCATCCGCGCCGCGCTGCCGCACCTGAAGCTCATCCGCGCCGTGCACGTCACCGGTCCCGAGGCGCTGGCGCACGCGCGCGCGCTGGAACGGCACGCCGACGCGCTGATCCTCGACAGCTACGACCCGACCACCGGGCGCTCCGGCGCGACCGGCACGACCCACGATTGGTCGATCAGCCGCCAGATCGTCGCACAGATTCGGACGCCGGTGATCCTCGCCGGTGGTCTCACGCCGGACAATGTCGGCGACGCGATCCGCACGGTGCAGCCCTGGGGGGTCGATGTGCACACCGGGGTCGAGGATGCCGAGGGATCCCGCGATCTCGCCAAGATGCGCCTGTTCGTCGAACGCGTCCGTGCGGCGCGCCCAGCGCCGCATTGAAGCGCTCACGTTGGACGCGGCGCTCACGGATTGGCGCGCCCCTCTCCCCTGTCCTGCGCCGCCAATCTATAGTCGCCCGCCATGGCGGACCATCGACCCGAGACCGCCCCGTGGCGCTTCCTGTCGCGCGACGGGCAGGACACCTTCTGGCGCGTCAACCTGCCTCCGGACCCCCTGCACGACGTCTACCACTTGCTGTTGAGCGCGCGCTGGCCGGTGCTCATCGCGCTGTACGCACTCGCCTTCCTGACCATCAACACGATTTTTGCGCTGCTCTACTGGCTCGGCGGCGGCTCGGTGCTCCACGCCGGCTCACTCGCCGACGATTTCTTCTTCAGCGTCCAAACGATGTGCACCATCGGTTACGGGGTGATGGCGCCGCGCGGCCTCTACGCCAACGTGCTCGCCACTTTGGAAGCGTTCACCGGTGTGGTGACCTTCGCCATCGCCACCGGCATCGCATTCGCCAAATTTTCCCGGCCGACCGCACGCGTGTTGTTCAGCCGCGTGGCGGTCGTCCGGCCGTGGGAAGGCGGCGCACCGGCGCTCCAGCTCCGCATGGGCAACCTGCGCGGCAACCGCATCATCGAGGCACGCATCCGCGTCACGTTGGCGCGTACCGAATGGCTGGACGGAGAATTCCTGCGCCGCTTCTACGACCTACCGCTCACTCGTTCGACCGCGATCTTCTTCGCGCTGTCGTGGACCGCCACCCATCTGCTGGACGCCGACAGCCCGTTGTACGGGAAGACGGCCGACGACCTGCAGCGTGATGAAAGCGAGATCATCGTCAGCCTGCTCGGCATCGATGAGAACTTCGCCCAGACCGTCCACGCCCGTTACTCGTACGTCGCCGACGAGATCATTTGGAACGCGCGCTTCGCCGACGTGCTGCACACCGACCCAGCCACCGGGCGGCGCGGCATCGACTACGCCCGTTTTCACGATGTCATCCCCTCGGCGGCGCGCCGTGACGCGCGCCGGTCGCGCTCGCGCCCGTGCGGCGCGGCCCTCGACGCCACACCGGCTTCCGGCGCCCAGCCAGATGCGATAAGCGATGGGCAGAGATCGAGGGGAGCGTTTCGCATGTACGAACAGATTCTCTACGAGGTTGCCGAACCGGCGGCGCTCATCACGCTGAACCGCCCCAAGCAGCTCAACGCGTGGACGGATCGCATGGGCGCCGAAGTCAAGCACGCGCTAGCGACGGCGGAGGCCGATCCGCGCGTCGTCGCGATCATTCTCACCGGCGCCGGGCGCGGGTTCTGCGCCGGCGCGGATCTCTTCATGCTGAAGGGAATCAGCGAAGGAAAAGGGCCAGAGGAAGTACCGGACGAGTTGAAGGCGGCCGACCCGGGCGACCCGAGCATGGGCGAGTCGTTCCGCGGCACCTACACGTACCTGCTGTCCATCCGCAAGCCGATCATCGCTGCGGTGAACGGCCCGGTCGCCGGGATGGCGGTGCCGATCGTGGCGTGCTGCGACGTGCGGTTCGCGGGTGAGGACGCGTCCTTCACCACCTCGTTCTCGCGGCGCGGTCTGGTGGCGGAATGGGGCAGCAGTTGGATTCTGCCGCGGCTCATCGGGCCGGCGCATGCGCTCGACCTGCTGTTCTCGGCGCGCCGCATCGACGCGGTCGAGGCGGCTCGGATTGGCCTGGTCAATCGGGTCGTCGCCGGCGGTGAGCTGTTGTCGTTCACCCGCCACTATGTCGAAGACCTCGCCGCCAACTGCTCGCCGACCTCGATGATGATCATGAAGCGCCAGGTGTACCAGCACCTGACCGAAACGCTCGGCGACGCCGAGCGCGAAGCGGTTCAGCTCATGCTCGACAGCTTCCGCCGACCCGACTTCCGCGAAGGGGTCACGGCCTTCCTGGAGAAACGGCCGCCCAAGTTTCAGCCGGTGTAGCTGCCGTCCACGAATGGGGAAAGGTGCATCACCCCGGGCGTTGACCCGGCCAGCGGGACGCGGAACGCTTCCGCGCGGAGGGAGCCGACGCATGGAGATCTACATCGACGGCCAATGGTATTCGCGCGAGGCGGCAAAGGTCTCGGTGTTCGACCATGGGCTGCTCTATGGCGACGGGGTCTTCGAGGGCATCCGCGTGTACAACCGCCGCATCTTTCGCCATGCGGCGCATCTCGACCGGCTGTACGCGTCGGCCCGCGCGCTGGCGCTGACCATTCCGATGTCGCGCCGCGAGCTGCAGGGCGCGGTCGAGGAAACCGTGCGCCGCAACCGCCGTGACGACGTCTACGTCCGTTTGGTCGTCACGCGCGGAGTCGGGGAGCTCGGCATCGACCCGCTCTCCTGCCCGAAGCCGAGCGTCATCATCATCGTCAACGACGTGCGCGTCTACCCGCGCGAGCTCTACGCCGCCGGCATCACGGTGATGACCGCCGCCACGCGTCAGGTGTCGCACGAAGCGGTCGACCCGCGCATCAAGTCGCTCAACTACCTGAAGAACATTCTCGCCAAGATCGACGCCCAGCAGGCGGGCGCGCACGAGGCGATCATGCTCAACGCCGGGGGGTTCATCGCCGAGTGCACCGCCGACAACCTGTTCGTCGTGCGCGGCGGCATGCTGCTCACGCCGTCGCCGCAGGACGGGGCGCTTGCGGGCATCACGCGCGGCGTGATCCTCGAGCTGGCCGGCGAGGCGCGCATCGCAGCGGCGGAGGCGCGGCTGACCCGTTACGACCTGTACACCGCCGACGAGGCGTTCGTCACCGGCACGGGCGCCGAGCTCATGCCGATCGCCATCGCCGACGGCCGTCCGCTGGCGGACGGCAAGCCGGGGCCGATCACACGGCGCCTCACCGAGGCCTTCCACGCGCTGGCGCGCCACGAAGGGAAGGCGCTCTGGTAGGGACCCGCCGTCGATCGCCGCTTCGATTCAAAACTTCGCCAGCTGGGCGAGCCGTTCGCGGTGGTACGTCGCGTCCCCGAAGGCGAACTCGTTCCACTTGGCGCGCTTGAACCAGAAGTGCAGGTCGTGCTCCCAGGTGAAGCCGATGCCGCCGTGGATCTGCACGGCGCGGTTGGTGGTGTGGCTGTAGACGTCGCTCAGGCACGCCTTGGCCATCGAGGCGGCGCGGGCGGCGTCGCGCGGCACGCTGTCGCACGCGTAGGCCGCGTACCAGAGCAGCGACCGCGCCGGCTCGATCTCGCTCACCATCTCCGCCGCGATGTGTTTGACCGCCTGGAACGAGCCGATCGCGCGGCCGAACTGCTCGCGCACCTTGGCGTAGTCGACCGCCAGCTCGAGCGCGCGTTCGGCGCCGCCCAGGCTGTCGGCCGCGAGCGCCACCGCCGCCGCATCGAACAACCGAGCCAGCGTCTTCCATCCCTTGTGCTCGGCACCGAGCACGGCGGCGGCCGGCAACTCGACGTCCTCGAAGCGGACCTCCATGGGCCGGCGGGTGAGGTCGATGCTCGGCAGCGGCTTGATCGTGACCCCTGGGGTATCGCGCGGCAGCAGGAACAGCGTCACGCCCTCCTCGCCGCGTCCGGCGGAGCGAAAGGCGGCGACGATGACATCGGCGACGTGCGCGTCGGTGACGAACAGCTTCTGGCCCGACAGTCGGTACGCCTTGCCCGACTTTCGCGCTCGCGCGGCAACGCCGGCGGGGTCGAGCCGATCGCTCGCCTCGAGCCACGCCAGCGTGCCGACTGCGTCTCCGGCCGCCAGGCGCGGCAGCCACGCCTGGCGCTGTGCGCTGGTGCCGCCGAGCATGATGGCGAGCGTCGCGAGCACTGCCGAAGAGAAGAACGGTCCCGGCACGACGGCGCGTCCGAGCTGCTCCAGGAGCAACACCAGGTCGAGGAACGATAACCCCGCGCCGCCATACGTGTCCGGCACGATCAAGCCGAGCCAGCCGAGCTCCGCCATGTGCCGGTAGAGGCCGCGCGGAAAGCCCTCCTCGTCACGCGCCACCTCGCGCACCAGGCTCGCCGGGCACTCGCTGGCAAGGAACTCGGCCGCGGAGCGCTGCAGCAGCAGCTGGTCGTCGCTGAGCCCGAAGTCCATGCTTCAAAAGCTGGGGGTTAGGGGGTTACGCGGTCAGGGGTTAGGGTAGTACACGTCTCATCCCTCGAACCCTGAGTCCCCTAACCCCTTAGCCCCCTCTCTTCGCGTGGCATTCCCAAGCCGCGCTCGCTGATGATGTTCTTCTGGATCTGCGATGTGCCGCCGCCGATCACGAGGCCGAGGGTGAACATGAACTCGTACGGCCAGACGCCGCGGTCGATGGCGCGGGCGGCGCTCCGCGCCAGCGGCCCGTAGTTCCCCATCACCTCGAGGGCGAGGGCGGCGATCTCGTGGTTGAGCTCGGTCGAGACCAGCTTGTTGATCGACGCGGCAATCCCCGGGGGGCGGCCGCGCAGCGCGTCGGTGAGCTGGCGCAGGGAGTGGTACTGCATCGCCTCGACGCGGATCATCAGGCCGGCGAGCTTCTGGCGCATCACCGGGTCGGCGCTGGCGGGTTTGCCGTAGCGTTGGTGGCCCTGCGCGAGCTGCAGCAGGCCATTGAACATCTGCTGCGTGCGCGTGGTCGAACCGAGCATGTTGCGTTCGTGGGCGAGGGTGGCGTTGGCGACCTGCCAGCCCTGGTTGAGCTCACCGACCAGGTTGCGGCGCGGGACGCGCACGTTGTCGAAGAAGACTTCGTTGAAGCCGGCGTCGCCGGTCATCTGGATGAGCGGACGGACGGTGATGCCCGGGGTCTTCATGTCGATGAGCAGGTACGAGATGCCGCGGTGCTTGGGAGCGGTCGGATCGGTGCGCACCAGACAGAACATCCAGTCGGCGATCTGCGCGTTGGACGTCCACACCTTCTGGCCATTGACGATGAACTCGTCGCCGACTAGCTCGGCCTGGGTCTTCAACGATGCCAGGTCGGAGCCGGCGCCCGGCTCGGAGTAGCCCTGGCACCAGATCTCGTCGGCGCTGAGGATGCGCGGCAGGTAGCGCTGGCGTTGCTCGTCGGTGCCGAACTGGATGAGCGTCGGCCCGACCATCTGCACGCCCATCATGCCGATCTGCTGCGGTGCGCGCGCCAACACCAGCTCCTGGTTGACGATCGTCTGCTCCATGACCCCGGCGCCGCGGCCGCCGTACTGGGCCGGCCAACCCATGGCGACAAAGCCGCCCTCGTACAGCGTGCGCTGCCACGCCTTCAGGCGCGAGACGCGCTGGGGATCGCGGTAGCCGCGGACGGCGTCGTCGGGCTCCCGCTTGGGGAGGTTCGCTTTGAGCCAGGCCCGCACCTTGCGGCGAAACGCTTCGTGCTCGGGGCTCAGCGCGAGATCCATGCGATGTTCCTCGACCGGGAGCCCGGGTGGGCTAACCGGGCAGCTCGACGGTTGCCGTTCCGGTGACCAACCGATCGCCGTCGGTGTTTTCCAGCGTCAGGTCACATTCGACGAAGTTCCCATGATCGCTGGCGTGCTTCTCGGTGACCACCGCGTTGAGCGTCAGGGGGACATGCGGCCGCACGAGGGCGCGGAAGGTGGCGTTGATGCGCTTCAGGCGCACCCCCTCGCCCCACCGGGTGAGCAGGCGCGAAAACAGCGCCAGGCTCAGGTTGCCGGGGACGATCTGACCGGGCAGCCCCTCGGCTCGCGCCTCCTCGTCGCTCATGAAGCGCCCGCCCGGCATGTTCGCCGCCTCCGCATAGCGGCGCACCTGCTCCCCGGAGAGCGTCAGCGAAAGCGGCGGCAGCTCATCGCCGACCTCGACGCGATCGAAGGACAGCATGACCGAAAGACAAACCACAGATGGACGCGGATGACCACAGGACAAGAGACGTGAGCCGGTGATCAGTGACCGGGAGGTGGACCGGTCACTGGTCACTCGCTCGCCGGTCACGCTGGTGGTGTGTTCAGCGGAACATCATCTTCTGGTCGACCACCGCGACGGCCTCGCCGCGCTGGTTGGTGACGGTGGTCCGGAAGACGATGAAGGTCATCGTCCCACTGCGGCCGGTCTTCTCGTACACGTCGTGCACCGTGCTCGACCCGGTCAACACATCGCCCGGCCGAACCGCAACGCCCATCTCGATGTCCTTGCCGGCATCGAACCCGCTGCGACCGAGGTTGCGCGGCAGTTGCTTGGGCATGAAGTGGTTTCCGCGCAGGCACAGGGCGAAGGTCGGCGGTGCCGTGAGCTCGGCATCGGCGGCCGTGGTCCAGCGGGGGTTGGTCTCGCCGTACGCCGACGCGTAGGTGCGGATGTCCTCGGCCGTGACGGGCGGGAACACCGTGCGGTCGAACTCCTGCCCAACGATGCTGCGGTCGATGGTCACGTTCAGCCTCCCTCGCGCGCCGCGCGCACCTGTTCGCGAAAGTCGATCGGACGATAGCGGCCGCGTTGGAGCGCGCCCACCAGATCCTCGACCGTCCGCACCTCCTCCTCGAACTCGGTGGCACAGATCCCGATCAGGCTCACCAGGTGCGCGTCGCTCCCGCCGAAGGCCCGGTAGCCGTAGCGGTCGATGATCGCCTGCACGCGCTCGTTCTCACCCTTGCGGCTGCCGCCGTTGAGCGCCTCGACGGCGATCACACCCTCGAGCGGCGGTTTGCTCTCGTAGTGCTGGCAGAGGCCGATGGTCGGCCGGCCCGGGTGGCACGGAGCGGCAACGCCCCCCAGGCGAGCGACCTCGGTGATCACCTCCTGCGCGGGCAGGCGCACATTCGTGAAGTCGAATCGGCGCGTGATGTCGTCGTTGACGCCGTAGACGAGCACGTGGCCGTAGTCGGTCTCCACCTCCGCACCGCGCAACACCAGGAGGCCGTAGCGGTCCTCCAGGGCACGGTAGTCGGTCTTGGGGTCCCACTGGCGGTGCTCGGTCAGCACGATCCCATCGATGGGCAGCAGGTCGCGCTTGCGCTGCAGCCATTTCAGGTACGTCTCGAGTGGCGCGCGGCTGTCTTCCGACGCTTCGGAGTGGGCGTGGAGGTCGAGGATCATCGCCGAACCGGCCCAACCTTGGCTGCGCAAGGGTCGAAGTCAAGCCGCACCGGCGCGCGGGCGCGTTCGGCTCTCGAACCGCCGGATCGAGCGCAGCAATCAAAACCCTTCTCGCAACCGGTCCGGGAGGGGCCCGCCGCCAAGACCCAAACACGCCCATCAACCGCCGACATCCGGCCATTATTCGTCACTCCGCACCCCCCAACCGTGGTTCTCAAAGCCCAAGACCGGGGCCGATTACCATGGCACACGATTCGCTGTTCGCCTGGTCACAAATCAGGGGTGCACGCCTGCGTCGACGCTTGCGTCCGTGCGGTTTGACAACCCGAATACGGTCGAGACTTGACGGCTAGCAAGGACAAGCGTAGGACCCACCAGCTCTAGGTGCCGTGGCGGGGCATGCTGGGAGGTGGGATAGAGGGGCGGGGGCGCTCGCGGTGCGGCCGGGCTTCGCAGGGCCGTCGTGGTCTTCCCACCCTGGTCGCGGTCGGGTCCCTGCTCATCGCGCTACCGGTCTGGGGACAGACC
>Ga0335082_10005094_pt1 | contig 14334 bp, 14 predicted proteins | sample Lox_Sample_41_FD_206718 | JGI IMG/M metagenome (GOLD analysis project Ga0335082, IMG submission 206718) | Soil microbial communities from Loxahatchee National Wildlife Refuge, Florida, United States - Lox_Sample_4.1 | ecosystem: Environmental > Terrestrial > Soil > Wetlands | place: USA...
CGTCGGCGACTCCAACATGAGCGAGTACGCGACGTTCCTGAAGGTCGGCGCCTCTTCGATCATCCTGCGCATGCTCGAAGAAGACGGCGCGCCGTGGCGCGACCTCACGCTCGAGAACCCCATCCGTGCCATCCGCGAGATCAGCCACGACATCACGTGCCGGCGCAAAGTCCGCCTCGCCAACGGGCGGGAGCTCTCCGCGGTCGAGATCCAGGCCGAGTACCTCAACCGCGCGCTGCGCTTCGGGAAGCGCCGCGGGCTCCCGCCGCTCGAACAGACGGCGCTCGAGATGTGGGAACACGTCATGACACACCTCGAAGACGACCCGTTCAAGCTCCGCACCGAAGTCGACTGGGTCGTGAAGTACCACCTCATCGAGTCGTACCGAAAGCGCGGCGACCTGCCGCTCACGCACCCGCGCGTCTCACTGCTCGACCTCGCCTACCACGACGTGACGCGCTCGCGTTCGCTGTACTACCTGCTCGAGCGGCGCGGGCAAGTCGACCGCATCGTCGAAGACGACGCGATCACCGAAGCCATGAACACCCCACCGCAGACGACGCGCGCTCGCCTGCGCGGCGCATTCATCAAGCGGGCGAAGGAACGCAAGCGCGACTACACCGTCGACTGGGTCCACCTGAAGCTGAACGATCAAGCGCAGCGAACGGTGCTCTGCAAAGATCCGTTCAAGTCGCGCGACGAACGCGTTGAACGCCTCATCGCTTCGTTGTAGCTGGGTAGCCGCGGAGGCCGGCGCACGCCTCGCTCGCTGCGCCCGCTCGTCCCCACCCACCCGCCATACTCGCTCGGCGACGCCGACCTCCGCGCATTCACCTCACTAACCTCCGCGCTCGTGCCTTCGTTTCGTACGGGCGTTGTCGTCGAGATTCTCGAGGCGCGGCCTGGCCTGCAGCGCGTCACGGTTGATCTCGGCGCCGAGCCCGAGCGCGCGTACGTGCTGACGCAGATCACCGGCCCGGTCGCCGTCGGTGATCGCGTCGTCGTGAACACGACCGCAGTGCAGCTCGGGCTCGGCACCGGCGGCTCGCACGTCGTGCACTGGAATCTCGCCCGCACCGAATTCTCCGACCTCGGTGCCGGATCGATCATGAAGGTGCGGTACACGTCGGCACAGGTCGACGTGGGCGGCGCCGAGGAGGAATGGCCCGAGCTCGTCGACGCCGACTCGATCGACGGCATGCCGGTGGTCGCGGCCTCGCTGCACAGCCAGCTCGCCGCCATCGCGGTCGCGTACAAGCACGCGCGGCCCGACGCCCGGCTCGCGTATGTCATGACCGACGGCGGCGCGCTGCCGATCGCGATCTCCGATCTCGTCTGGCAACTCCGAGAGCGCCAACTGCTCGACGCGACGATCACGTGCGGCCACGCGTTCGGCGGCGACTACGAAGCCGTCTCGGTCGCGGGTGCGCTCGCGATCGCCCGGCGCGTCGTACATGCCGACGCGACCGTCGTCGTGATGGGACCGGGCGGCGCCGGCACCGCGACGCGACTCGGCTTCAGCGGTATCGAAGTCGGCGCGGTGCTCGACACCGCGGCCGCGCTCGGCGGCTCTCCGATCGCGGCCGTGCGCTATTCCGAAGCCGATCCCCGAGCGCGTCACCGCGGGATCTCGCACCACACGGTCACAACGCTTTCGACCGCGACCCGCAGCCGGGTCGTCGTCGCGCTCCCGAGCGCACTCGAGGTCGACACCACCCCATTCACGAGCCACGATCTCGTGCGGATCCCCGCGGTCGGCATCATCGAGCTCATGCAAGCGCACGGCCTGGCCGTCGCATCCATGGGGCGGCCCGCCGCCGACGATCCATGGCTGTTCGAATGCGCGGCGGCCGCGGGCACCGTCGCCGCCGGACAGGTGCCATAACCTGGCCCGATGCCCGACGCGCCCTCGCGCATCGAACGCGTCCTCAATCTGCTCGCCCTGTTGCTCGACACCCGCGTCCCCCTCACGCGCGAGGAGATCGTGCACGAGGTGGGCGGCTATCCCGCGCAGATCTCGGCGAACCGGCGCGCCTTCGAGCGCGACAAGGAGACGCTGCGCGGTATGGGCGTACCGCTCACGACCGAATCGATCGGCGACACGGGCGAGCTCGGATACCGGGTACGTCCCGACGACTACTACCTCCCCGATCTCGGGCTCACCCCGGAGGAGACGGCAGCCTTGCGCGTCGCGGTCAGCGCGGTCGCGCTCGGCGAGGTCACCGCGCACGGCGAGGGCGCGCTCATGAAGCTCGGCGGAATCACGACCGAGCCGGTCGCGCCGATCGCGTCGCTGCCGATCGCGCCCGCGCTCGCCACGCTGTTCGACGCGTTCCGCCACCGCGCCGTCGTGCAGTTCACGCACCGTGGCCGCATGCGAACCGTCGAGCCGTGGGGACTCACCTCGACGCGCGGCCGCTGGTACGTCGTCGGCTACGACCGTGATCGGCAAGCCGTCCGCGCGTTTCGTGCCGATCGCATCGACGGCGACGTCGAAGTCGGCGAACCCGAGGCGTTCACGGTCCCCGCCGACTTCCGGCCCGACGACCACGTGCAATCGCGGCCGTGGCTCATGGGCGACGAACAGCCGGTCGCGGCGCGCGTCCGGGTCGACGCCGGCCACGCCGACGCAATGCTCGCCGAGCTCGGCGCCGACGCCACCGTGATCGCCGAACACCCCGACGCGACCGTGATCGAGGTCGCCATCACCAATCGCGCTGCGTTCCGGGTGTTCGTGCTGGGCTTTCTCGATCATGCCGAGGTGCTCGAACCCGCGCAACTGCGCGACGACGTCGTCGGCTGGCTCGAAACCGTCGCGAAGAGCGCGTCGTGAGCCCGCGCGCGGTCGCGGGCCCCGAGATTCAGCGCATCCTCGCGCTCGTCCCGTGGATCGTGGCCCATCCCGGCGCCGCGAAGGCCGAGCTCGCGCAGCGCTTCGGTATCACCGTCGACCAACTGGACGCCGATCTGCTGCTCGTGCTCATGATCGGCATCCCGCCGTACTCGCCGGGCGACTACCTCGACGTGATCGACGACGGTGAGCACGTGTCGATCCGTCTCGCCGAGTCGTTCCGCCGGCCGTTGCGCCTGAGTCCGGCCGAAGGCCTCGCGTTGCTCGCCGCCGGCCGCGCGCTGCTCGCAGTTCCCGGTTCCGACCCGCACGGCCCGCTCGCGATCGCGCTCGACAAGCTCGAAGACGCGCTCGAGCTGCCCGGCCTCGTCGTCGACGTCGGCCAGCCCGAGTTGCTGGCGCAAGTGCGCGACGCGGTGGCGCGCCACGAACGCGTCGAGATCGACTACTGGTCGGCCGGACGCGACGACACGACCACGCGCGTCATCGACCCGACCGTCGTGTTCTTCGCGACCGGCGAGTGGTACGTCAGCGCGTTCTGTCACCGCGCCCGCGACGAGCGCATGTTCCGCATCGACCGCATCCGCGCGCTCCGGCCGACGGGGGAGACCTTCGAGCCCGAGACGACCGCGACCGACCCCGGCGAGACCTTCAACCCGCGCGCCGACGACCCGCGCGTCACCCTCGAGCTCACCCCCGCCGCGGCATGGGTGGCCGAGGCCTACCCGACCGAGTCGGTCACGGAGCGTGCCGACGGGTCCCTCGAGATCGTCCTCGCAGTGAGCGAACGCGCCTGGTTGGAGCGGCTCCTCGTGCGGCTCGGGCCCGACGCCCGGGTACTCGGACCGCCCGAGTTCCTGGGCGTCGCCACAGCGGCCGCACAGCGGATTCTCCGCCGGTATTCGCATACTCGTTCAACACGGCTCGCAACCGGCCGACCTGACACGTGAGCGCCGAAGCGCATGAGAGGATGCCCGCGGTGACGCCGCGCCCAGCGGAGGACTACCCCTTCAAATGGCTCCCGGACGGGACGGCGGTCGAGACCCCCGAGCCGCCGCCGCCCTCGCGCGCGGACCGTCCGAAGGCCAAATGGGTCACCGTCGCCGAGTGGGTCGTGCTCATCGGCGTCGCGCTCGCGATCGCGCTGATCGTCAAGACATTCCTGTTCCAGGCGTTCTACATCCCGTCCGACTCGATGGATCCGACCCTGAAGACGGGTGACCGCGTCATCGTCAATAAGCTCTCCTACGATCTCCATGCCGTCCACCGCGGCGACATCGTCGTCTTCCACGCACCGAAAGGACCCGACGGCAAATCGGTTGATCCGGGCATCAACATCCTCGTGAAGCGGGTCGTCGGATTGCCCGGCGAAACCATCGAAGGCCGTCTCGACGGTCGCATCTACATCAACGGAAAGCGGCTCCGGGAGCCGTATCTTCATCTCGACGGCAGGAATACGAGCGCCTTTCCGCCGTTCGTGATCCCGAAGGATTCATACTGGGTGATGGGTGACAACCGAGGGAACTCACGCGACTCGCGCTTCTTCCCGAACCACACGATCCCGAAGAAGGACATCATCGGCCGCGTCTTCCTGCGCATCTGGCCGCTGCAGCGCATCGGCATCCTCTGACCACTGAACCGAACGATTGAGCGACGTGGACCCTCAGCCCGCAAGCCCCGACAATCTCCCCTCGAACCCGCCGATCGGCCCGGACCCATCGCCCATCGCCGGCGGGGTTGCGCCCGCGAACGGCAAGACCGACTCGAGCTCCTTCGACAAGCCGCCGAAGCGGCGGAGCGGCACACGAACCGCGATGGAGTGGGTCATCCTGATCGCGGCCGCGATCGGCATCGCGCTGCTCATCAAGACGTTTCTGTTCCAGGCGTTCTACATCCCGTCGGGGTCGATGCTGCCGACGCTCGAAGAGAACGACCGCGTTCTCGTCAACAAGCTGTCGTACAAGCTGCACTCGGTGCACCGCGGCGACATCGTCGTGTTCACCGCGCCGAAGGGACCCGACGGCAAACCGATCGACCCGACGGTGAAGGATCTCGTGAAGCGCGTGATCGGGCTTCCCGGCGAGATGGTCTCCGAACAGGGCGGCAAGGTGTACATCAACGGCCAGCCGTTGAAGGAGTCGTACCTTCCGGCCGGCACCGTGACCGACTGCTCGTCGTTCAGCGATCCGCACTGCTTTTCGAAGGCCCAGCCGGTCCCACCCAACGAGTACTGGGTGATGGGCGACAACCGGGGGTACTCGAAGGACTCCCGCTACTTCGGGCCGATCGAAAAGAGCACGATTGTCGGCCGCGTGTTCATCCGGATCTGGCCCCTGAACCGCATAGACCTCTTGTAGCCGCGAGACGAAAACCCACGTCTCGTTGGGGCTGCGAGAATTTTGCTTGCTGGGTCGCGCTCGCTGCTCGGCGGGATACCCGCCTCGCGGACGCTCGCCGCTCCCGCCAGTTCGCTCCGCGCCTCCGGCGCTGCGCTCACGGCCCCGTGCGAGGTCGCGTGTCAGGCACTGAACTCTGAGACGGTTGCGACCATTCGGACGGGGTCGTCGCAGTAGACGGCATCGATGTCCATGCGCAGCACGGCCCGCAGCTGGCGCACCTCTTGCGCGTCCCACGCGAACGTCTTCACGTCGAAGCGGTGGAAGAGCGACACGAGTCCGGCCGTCCATTCCGTGTGGTGGAGGTTCATCGCGTCGACGCCCATTGTCGACAGGTCGTACGCGTGCCGCTCGAGGGGCGCACCGATCGATCGGCGCCGGTCCGAGTGCACGAGCTTCACGGCCTTTTCGGCCCGGAGCCGGGCCAGCAGCTCGACGTCCGGGGAGCACACCCACAGACGTTCGAGCGCGTCGAACGCCCGCGCGACGGCGAGGAGCGGCTCGGCGGCGATCGACTCCTTCACGTCGACCGAGAGCTCGAAGGCGGCACCGAACTCCTCGTAGACGTCGGCCAGGCGGGGGACACCGTTCTCGGCGAGCTCCGCGGCGGTCGTGGCCGACAGCTTGCGACGGCGCAAACCTCGCCCCACGACCGGATCGTGCGCACACACCACCTCGCCGTCGGCCGACAGCCACACGTCGGTCTCGAGGCCGCTCACACCCGCGAGCAGGGCCCGTCGGAAGGCCGCCAGGCTGTTCTCCGGCTCCTCGAGCCGGGCGCCACGGTGGGCGAACGTGATCACCGTCACAGTCACGCATCGTGTCACGCGGGCCCGGATCTCGCCGAGATGTGACCACACCGGTAGTTCCGGAACCTCAAGCGCCCCAGGGGCCCTGCCGAAGGGTGTATGTCCGCAGCAATGGCGGGCGGGACAAGCGACCTCGAAGCGGACCAGGGACGGGTGACGCGGTGACAACGATCCGGGCCAACTGCCCAAGCTGTGGTGACGTGCAGCTGACGGCCGACGACCTCACCGTCCGCGTGTGCGCCGACGACGAGCGCGGCTCGTACTGCTTCCGCTGCCCCGATTGCGAACGAGCGGTTGCGAAAGAAGCCAGCCGCCGCATCGTCGACCTGCTCGTGTCGAGCGGCGTGCGCATGCAAGTGTGGCGACTGCCCGCCGAGCTGAACGAGACCCGCGTCGGTCCGCCCCTCGCGCCCGACGACCTCCTCGACTTCCACTTGCTGTTGCAGGACGACAGCTGGTTCGAGGGGCTCGCCCTGCAGGTCCGCCGGTCGTCGAACCGCTAGGGTCACCGGGTGCTCTGGTTGCTCCCGCTGCTCGCGTCCCTCACCGGCATCATCGTCCTCGCCCTGCTTGCGACGCGCGTGCAGCGCGAAATCGAGCCCACTCAGCGCGCGCTCCGCAGCTTCGGAAGCACGGTGCAGCCCGCCGTGATCCGAGTACGTGAGCAAACCGCCCGCACTCGAGCCCGGGATTCATTCCAGGCCTGATCTCCGTGCGGGCTCTCGCCGATGCAGAATGAGCATCGGGCGCCGAACGACCGCGTGAGCTCATGAATCTCGGACTTCCCGAAATCTTCGTCATCCTGCTCGTCGCGCTGATCGTCTTCGGCCCGCAGAAGCTGCCCGAGGTCGCCCGGCAGGTCGGAGCGGCGATGCGCACGCTCCGCGAGCTGCAGGAGAACGTGCGCGCCGAGCTCGACACCGTCCTGCATCCCGATCTGAATCCCGAGCCCAAGCCGCAAACAGAACCGTCGACGAGCGACCCCCTCGACGTCGACCACGCGGCGCTGCCCGACCCGGAGGCGACCGAAGCGGGCACCGACGTCGAAACCCCTGATGACGGGTTCGCAGGCCCGTCGGGATCGTTCAGCTGAGACGATCGGACGACGGGCAGGCGGCGGTGGCGAAAGACAAGAAGAAGCCGAAGAAGGCACCCGACGGCCGGATGACGCTCCTCGAGCATCTGGCCGAGTTGCGCAAGCGCATCATCTACATGGCCATCGCCGTCGTCGTGTGCGGCATCGTGATGTTCCTGCTGTACAACCGGCTGCTGCACTTCCTGTCGGGACCGTACGAACACGTCACCAAGGGAAATACGACATGCCCCGGCGGCTCGAAGACGACCGGCTGCAAGTTGATCGTCACCGGACCACTCGAACCGCTCGTCGTGCGCATGAAGGTGGCGGGTTATGCCGGGCTCGCGGCCGCGATACCGATCATCTTCTGGCAGATCTGGCGTTTCGTGACGCCGGGCCTGCACAAGCACGAACGCCGCTACGGCATCGCGTTCTTGATCTCGGGCTTTGTCCTGTTCGCGCTCGGCTGCGTGGTGGCGTGGTTCACCGTCGAAAAGGCTCTCGACTTCCTGCTGAAGATCGGTGGCAACCAGCTCGGCACCTACATCTCGGCCGACAAGTACCTGACCCTCGTGTTCCTGTTGCTGGCGGCATTCGGCATCGCGTTCGAGTTCCCGCTCCTTCTCATCTTCTTGATGTTGATCCGCGTCGTGAACACGACCCAGCTCCGCAAGAGCCGCCGCTGGATGGCCGTGGGAATCACGGCCTTCGCGGCGATCATTACCCCCAGCCAGGACCCGTTCTCCCTATTGTTCATGGCGATCCCCATGTACATCTTCTACGAGATCGCGATCATCATCGGTCGCATCATGAAACGGTGACCCAGAAGCGATGATCACGCCATGAGCCCGTCCCGTACTCGCAAGCCTGTGGCCCACCTGCGGTCGCGATCGGAGATCGTCGTCGCGGTCGCGGTCGGGGTCGGCATCGTGCTGGCGACCGTGTTTCTCGTGTGGGCGATGCGGCCGGGTAAGCCGGGCGCGCAAGGCACCGGCGGGATCATGAGCCGCCAGCCGCGCGTGTCGCTGTTCGTCGTGCTCGGGGCACTCGCGCTGTTCGCCGCGATCATGTGGATGCTGCGCGGCCGGCGCCGTCCGAAGATGAACGGCCGCACCGCGGTCGTCATCACGGTGGTTGTCGTCGGTGGGCTGCTCGTTGCCGCGGCGATCTTCTGGCCCGGCGGGCTCGTGCACCACTGGCCCGCACAACCGAAGGTCGAGACGCCGTCGTCGACGCCGGTCACCAGTCCGCCCACCACGCTGCTGGTCGGCACCACCGCCCATCCGGGCACCACTGTGAAGGGCGCGCCGACGACGAAGCCTGCGTCGATTCCGGCGTCGACGCCGACCACCACGAAGTCCGTGACGGCGACGACGAAGGGCGCGTGACCGCACCATCGGTCCGGGACGCGTTCACGCGCGAGCGACCGTTCCCCCTCGACGACTTCCAGACCCGAGCCCTCGACGCTCTCGACGCCGGCAACTCGGTCCTCGTCGCCGCGCCCACCGGGTCGGGCAAGACGCTCGTCGCCGAGTACGCGATCGCGCGTGCGCTCGCCGAACGCAAAAAGGCGTTCTACACGACGCCGTTGAAGGCGTTGTCGAACCAGAAGTTCGGCGACTTCTCGCGCGCGTACGGCTCATCGCGCGTGGGGTTGCTCACCGGCGACAACGTCATCAACGGCGACGCGCCGGTCGTGGTGATGACGACCGAAGTGCTGCGCAACATGATCTACGCGCGCTCACCCGCGCTCGACGGGCTGCGCTACGTCGTGCTCGACGAGGTGCACTACCTCCAGGATCCCTTCCGTGGCGCGGTGTGGGAGGAGGTGATCATCCATCTGCCGTCCGACATCGACATCGTGGCTCTGTCGGCCACCGTGTCGAATGCCGAGGAGGTCGCGGCCTGGATGCGGACCGTGCGCGGCACCACCGAGACGGTGATCGAGGAACGGCGGCCGGTCGAGCTCGAGCACCTGTACCTCGTCGGCGACCGGGGCGCCGAGGCCTTGCACCTCGTGCCGACGTTCGTGCGCGACGGCGACGAGCTGCGGCCCAACGCCGTCGCGGAGCGGCTCGACGCCCGCAACGTGCCGCACCGGGGGCCGCGCCGCCGGAAGCTCTACAAGCCGTGGCGCACCGAAGTGGTCGAACGGCTGGCCGAAGAGCGGATGCTGCCCGCGATCGTGTTCGTGTTCTCCCGCGCCGGCTGCGACCAAGCCGTCGAGCAATGTCTCGCGAGCGGGCTGCGCCTCACCGACGCGACGGAGCGGCGAGCGCTGCGAGAGATCGCCGAGCGCCACGTCGAAGCGCTCTCCGACGACGATCTCGATGTGCTCGGCTACGACACCTGGCTCGCCGGCATGGAAGCGGGGATCGCCGCGCACCACGCGGGGCTGGTGCCGCCGATGAAGGAGGCGGCCGAGGAGGCGTTCGCGGCCGGGATGCTGAAGGTGGTGTTCGCGACCGAGACGTTGTCGCTCGGGATCAACATGCCCGCGCGCTCGGTCGTCATCGAGAAGCTCTCGAAGTTCACCGGTGAACATCACCAGTTCCTCACGCCGGGGGAGTACACCCAGCTCGCGGGCCGGGCCGGCCGGCGCGGGATCGACGACATCGGCTACGTCGTGGTGCTGTGGGATCCGTTCGTGCCGTTCGACCAGGTGGCCGGGCTCGCATCGCGGCGCACGTACGCGCTCACTTCGTCGTTCCGGCCGACGTACAACATGGCCGCGAACCTCGTGCAGCGGTACCCGCCCGACGAAGCGCGCCACCTGCTCAATCTGTCGTTCGCGCAATTTCATGCCGACCGCGACGTCGTGGCGGTCGAGCGCGAGCTCGAAGTCCGCAAGGATCAGCTCGCCCGGGCGACGGCCGCGGCCGAGCACCCGGCGGGCGACGTGCAGGAATACCGCCGGTTGCTCGCGGCGCGTGACGCGGCGCGGCGCGAGCTGCACGGTCACACGGGCGCACGGCTCGAGGCGTTGCGCCCCGGCGACGTGGTGATCGTGCCGCGGCGGGGCGGCAAGGTCGTGGTGCTGAAACAGGAGCAGGGACGCGGCGGCGCGCGCGTCCTCGCGTTGACGCAGGGCAAGTCACTCGTGCGCTTGTCGGCCCGCGACTTTCGCGGGCCGGCGGAGAAGGTGGCCACGATCGACCTCCCGCGGCCGTTCGCGCCGCGCAGCCAGTCGTTCCAACGGGCCGCGGTCGACGCGTTGCGCCGGTTGCGCATCCACGATTCCGAGCTGCCCGTCGAGGCGAATCGCGACCTCGCGGCGATCGACGCCGCGATCGACGCCCATCCGCTGCACCGCAAGCCGGGCGTCGACGCCGCGTTGCGGGCCGCCTGGCAGGCCGAGCGGATCGCGCGCGACGTCGCCCGCCTCGAACGGCGAGTCGCGAGCCGCAACGAGTCGCTGGCCCGCCAGTTCGACCGCGTGCTGCGCGTGCTCACAGCGTGGGGCTACGTCGACGAGTGGAGGCTCACCGAGCGCGGGCAGCTCCTCACCCGCCTCAACTGCGAAGGCGACCTGGTGCTCGCCGAGGCCTTGCGCGAGGGTCAGCTCGACGGCGTCGATCCGGCGACGCTCGCCGCGATCGTCTCGTGCTTCACGTATCAACGGCGCGGACCCGAGGGCAACGAGCCGATGCCGCCCCCGCGCTGGCCGAACCAGCAGGTGAGCCGGCGCAGCCGCGCCGTCGACGCGGTGTGGCGCGACCTGCACACGGCCGAGCGCGACGCGCGCCTGCCCGAGACCCGGCGACCCGATCCGGGATTCACGGCCGCGATCGCGGCGTGGGTGCAGGGCGAGGCGCTCGCCGACGTGCTCGAGGACGAGGAGATGACCGGCGGCGACTTCGTACGCAACGTGAAGCAGACGATCGACGTGCTGCGCCAAGTGGCCGAGGTCGCGCCGCTCGCGGAGACGGCCGCGACGGCGCGTGCCGCGGCCGACGCGTGCCTGCGCGGCGTGGTGGCCGCGTCGAGCGCGGTGACCGTGCCGGCCCCGTGATCAAGCCGGGCGAAGACTGGACCCGGCCCGCGGCGGGTCCGCCCGACGTGGAGATGAGCGGCGACGACGCCGACCTCGCGGCCGCGGTCGGCGCCCATCCGGGTGCGCTGGTGCGCTTCCGGCCGACCGCGGGGTCCGACGTGGCCCGAGCGATCGGGCTCTCGGCGAATTCGTCGGGCGAGCGGGAGGCCGCGCTCGACGCGCTGCGCGTCGACGATCGCCTGGCCACGAACATGGTCGTGGTGGGTACCCCTCCGAATTCGTTGCGAAGATTCGTTCGACGAATCTTCATGACGGTGGAAGTCGACAACCGGTCCGTGTGGAGCGGGCCGGCCACCACGATCGTCGTCGCCACCGGCGAATTCCTCCGCGGCCTCGACGTCGTCCCGCGCGGCCACCCCGGCGACGGCCGCGCCGAGATCCAGGTCTACGCGGTCGCGCCACGAGAGCGCCGCGCGCTGCGCGGTCGGCTGCACACTGGTACGCACGTCCCGCACCCGGCGATCACGCAGACGACCGGCCGCCACGTCGAGATCACCTGCTCGCGCCGCGCGGCTCCCGTCGAGATCGATGGCCACGCGGCCGGCACCGCCGACCACCTGGCCATCGACGTCGTCGGCGCCGCGTATCGCCTGCTCGTATGAGCTCCGGACATGCGCGCCGAGCCGCGGCACCGTCGCTACCATCGCCAGTCCATGCTTTACGCGCCGGAGACCTTCACCGAGGCTGAAGCCGCGATCCTCCGGCCGTATTTCACGAACCTCGACGGGCCCGTTTTCGCGCTCACGAACCTCCCCGAAGTCGTGAAGGGCGCGCTCTTCGCGCGCTACTCCCGCTCCGACAAGAGCTTGCGCCGCCTGTTCCTCGACGAGTTCGTCGGCGACCTCGACCTCACCGGCGACCTCACGGTCGACGCGACCGTCGGCCTCGAACGCGCCGAAGACCTCTACGCCCGCGTCTTCCTCGAGTACGGCGACGACTCCGTCGCTCAGCTGGGCGGCGTGCACCTTGCGTGCGAGCAGGCGTCGAACATGCTCACGAAGGTCCTCGAGTGGGGCCGGCTGATGGCGTACCTCGAGCAGTCGACCCGCTACATCCCGTACGACTCGCGGCTGCAGGGCCGGTACCGCTACCTCCGGCCGTCGCAGATTTGCGAGTCGCGACTCGGGACGCGCTATGTCGCCGACCTCGACGCGCTGTTCGACACGTACAGCGCCATGCTCCCCGCGATGATGGACTGGGCGCGCGACCGCCACCCGAAGCAGGCGGCCGACTCCGACTTCGTCTACAAGCAGACGATCAAGGCCAAGGCGTGCGACAGCCTGCGTGGCCTGCTGCCGGCCGCGACACTTTCGAACGTCGGCATCTACGGAACCGGCCAAGCGTACGAAGCGTTGCTGCTCCGGATGCGCGCGCACCCGCTGCCCGAAGCGCAGGCCTACGCGCAACTCATGCTCGACGAGCTCCGCAAGGTGATCCCGTCGTTCCTCGTCCGCGTCGACCGCGCCGAGCGCGGCGGGGCATGGAGCGCGTACCTCGAGGCCACGCGTACCGACACCCATGCCGTCGTGCAACGCCTCTTCCCCGAGACGCAGCCGAGCCCCACGAACGAGGTCACCCTCGTCGACTGGGACATCGACGGCGAAGACAAGGTGCTCGCCGCGATCGCGTACCCGCACACGCGCCTCCCCGAACAGCAACTCTTCGACCGCGTCCGCGCACTGTCCACCGACGAGCGGATCACGCTCATGGAGGCGTACGTGGGGGAGCGTACGAACCGCCGGCACAAGCCGGGCCGCGCGTTCGAACGCACCGCGTACCGCTTCGACGTGCTCGGCGACTACGGCGCATTTCGCGATCTCCAACGGCACCGCATGTTGACGATCGAGTGGCAGCCGCTCACGCCGCACCACGGCTACGAAGTACCGGAGCCGGTCGTCGAAGCGGGCTTGCAGGCGCGCTACGACGAGACGATGGAACGCTCGGCCGAGCTCTACGCCGCGCTGGTCGAGTCCTTCCCCGACCAAGCCGCGTACGCGGTGTCGCTCGGATACCGGATCCGTTACGTGATGCAGATGAACGCGCGCGAAGCGATGCATCTGTGCGAACTGCGCAGTTCGCCCCAAGGTCATCCGACCTATCGCCGCGTCGCGCAAGCGATGCATCGTGAGATCGACGAACGCGCCGGGCACCGCGCGATCGCGGCCGCGATGCGCTTTGTCGACCACGGAACGTACGATCTCGAACGGCTTGACGCGGAGCGCGCGGCCGCCGCGCGTCGCGCGCTGCAGAGTTAACAACACCGCAGAAATTTCAGGTTCTTGTTGACCAGCATCGACGCGCGTCACTCCTGGTCAGCGCGCTCCGCCACCGCTTGACATCGCAGCGGCGTTGAGAATGAATACTCGCTGCCCCCGGGTTCCGCGTCTGTAACCGACCCGGGAGTTCGCCAGTTGCCGTCTTTGGGGGCGAGGCGTGACGCGGGGGTTGGACGGGAGTCCAGGAGTCCCAGTAGAGAACGTTGTGATAACCCGCCTGCCGCGCAGGCCGGGCCACCCAGCGGCCCCACCGGATTCCTGGACCCGTCCGCACTTCACCTTCCGGACGGGCCTGCCGACATGGACCGAGCGCCGATTCCGCGGCGTTATACTCCGCGCCCCCGCGGGGGTGAACCGGCCCGGGACAGGAATCGCCTGGGAAGGAATTTGATACCGAGACGGTTATCAACCCGCTCAGCTTCCGCCCCCCTCAAGAAGGCACTGACCCATGAGTGATGACGAGTTCGAGGACGAGCCCGAGCTCGATGAAGACGACCTCGACGAAGAGGACATCGAAGACTTCGTCGACGACGACGACGACGAGTTCGTAGACGAAGACCTCGCCGAGGAGGACATCGAAGATCTCGACGAGACCATCGCCGTCGACGCAGGCGACGACGAGGACGAGGAAACGCCCGTCGCGGTCGTCGCCGAGGAGGAAGACGACGTCGTCGACCTCGACGAGGAGCTGCACCCCGACGACGTCGAAGAGGCGCTCGACGTGGTGCTGCGCGAGCGAACCGCCGCGGCCGGCCTCGACGACGAAGAAGAAGACGACGAAGAGCCCGACGACCGCGGAGAAGGCGGCACGAAGATCGTGCCCCGGCGCGAGAACGAGTTCTTGTGCACGAGCTGCTTCCTGGTGCTGCCCCG
>Ga0335082_10005095_pt1 | contig 14332 bp, 9 predicted proteins | sample Lox_Sample_41_FD_206718 | JGI IMG/M metagenome (GOLD analysis project Ga0335082, IMG submission 206718) | Soil microbial communities from Loxahatchee National Wildlife Refuge, Florida, United States - Lox_Sample_4.1 | ecosystem: Environmental > Terrestrial > Soil > Wetlands | place: USA: Florida...
CCACGGGGACACCGCCGAGGAACAGGGTCTCCCAGCCGAGCACGCGGTAGAAGAAGCCCTCTGGGTTCGACAGGCCGTAGAGGGCAAAGCCCGTCACGACCTGCGCGAGCACGATCAGGTACACCGCCGTGTAGGAGATCTGCTGGAGCGGGTTGTGACCCACATAGTGCGGCCCCCACTCCCAGCGCATCAGCAGGTACTTGCGCGCCACGAGCAGCAGGTTCCGGAAATCCTTGCGGGAGAGCGGGAAGAGCGCAGTCAGGCGCTCGTAGCGGTTGCCCGCCGCCAGCAGCCAGTAGACGCGCACGATCCCGGTGGCGACCAGCACGCCCGCCGCCGCGAAGTGCGCGAAGCGCATGCGGCCCATCATGTAGTGGTCGATCGCCGCGCCGGGCGGCGGGGCGAAGTAGGGCCGGCCTATGTAGAAGCCGGTTGCAACTAGCACCACGATGGAGAGCGCCGCGGCCCAGTGCATGGCGCGGATCGGCCAGTGCCACAGATAGACCCAGCGATAACTCGGCTTGCCCGTCGTCTGGCTGCGTGTCGGCGCGCTCATTGGACCCGCACTTCCGTGAGCTTGTTGCCGTGCGCGTCGAGCACGTGCACGCCGCACGCCATGCAGGGATCGAAGGAATGGATCGTGCGCAGGATCTCGAGCGGCCGCTCCGGGTCCACCAGCGGGTGGTTGTCGACGAGCGCTCGCTCGTAGGGACCGCTCTGCCCGCGCGCGTCGCGCGGCGAGCAATTCCAGGTGCTCGGCACCACGCACTGGTAGCGGGTGATCTGTCCGTTCTCGATCTGCACCCAATGGCCGAGCGCGCCGCGGGCGGCGTCGAGATACCCGTAGCCCTGACAGCGCTGCGGCCAGGTCGAGGGATCCCAGCGCTCGTGCGTGAAAGTGCTGACGTCTCCGCCGCGGATGCGGCCGACCAGGTCCTCGTACCACTTCTCCATGCGCGCGGCGATGAGCACCGTCTCCGCGCCGCGCGCCGCGACGCGCCCGAGTGTCGAGAAGAGTGCCTCGGCACCGACGCCGAGCCGGCCAAGTGCGTCGCCAACGATGGAGCGCACGTCCTGGTGACCCGACGCGTAGGCGACCAGCATGCGGGCGAGCGGGCCGACCTCCATCGGGTGCTCGTCGTAGCGCGGGGCCTTCATCCAGGTGTACTTGGGCAGCTCCTGCAGATACGTCCAGGGCGTCGGCGGGCCGGTGTACTTCGGCATCGTCTCGCCCTCCCACGGGTGGAGACCGACGTCGTTGCCGCCCGGGTACTCGTACCAGGAGCTGGCGATGTACTCCTTGACCTTGGTGTGGTCGTAGGGCAGCACCTCGGCGAGATTGCGCCCCATCACGATGCCGGCGGGGAAGTAGTCCGTGTCCTTCTCGCGCCAGTCGCCGTCCGGGTACTCGCCGACGGCCAGGTAGTTGCCGACGCCCCCGCCGATCGCCGCCCAGTCCTTGTAGAAGCCCGCGATGGCCTGCACGTCAGGCCAGTAGACCTCGTCCACGAAGCGGCGCGCGCGCTGGATCATCCCCTGGATCTCGGTGAGGCGCTCGGCGTTGATCGTGGCGGTGCCCTCGAGGTTGATCGCCGACGCCATACCGCCGACCAGGAAGTTCGGGTGCGGGTTCTTGCCGCCGAAGATCGTGTGCAGGCGGATCACGTCGCGCTGCCAGTCGAGGGCCTCCAGGTAGTGGGCCACCGCCAGCAGGTTCACTGCGGGCGGGAGCTTGTAGGCCGGATGTCCCCAGTAGCCGTTCGTGAAGATGCCGAGCTGCCCGCTCTGCACGAACTTGCGGATGCGCTCCTGCACCTCGCCGAACCAGGTGGCGGAGTTGTTGGGCCAGGGCGAGAGGCTCTTCGCGATCTGCGAGGTCTCCGCCGGATCGGCGGAGAGCGCGCTCACGACGTCCACCCAGTCGAGCGCGTGCAGGTGATAGAAGTGGATCACGTGGTCCTGGATCAGCTGCATACCGTGCACGAGGTTCCGGATCGTGTTGGCGTTCGGCGGGACGCGAATCCCGAGCGCGTCCTCGACGGCGCGGCAGGAGGCCACTGCGTGCACCACCGTGCAGACGCCGCAGATTCGCTGGGCGAAGGCCCAGGCGTCGCGCGGATCGCGGCCCTTCATGACGAGCTCGATGCCACGGAACTGCGTCGAGGTGGCCCAGGCGGAGGCGATGCGCCCGTCCTGGGCCTGCACCTCGATGCGCAGGTGACCCTCGATGCGCGTGATCGGGTCGACGACGACCTTAGTGATCGCCACGCTACTCCCCTTCGTCCGGACGGCTCGGTGCCGCCTTCGCTTCCGCTTCCGTGGACTTGCTGCGCACGTGTCGCACGGCTGTGCCGATAGCGTGCACCGCGACGCCGGCGGTCGCGCCCGCGGCCAGCGCCAGGCCGACCGTGTCGGCGGTGCGCTCGACGCCGAAGCCGAGCAGATCCGGCATCTGGCGGTAGAACGGGGACATCGTGTCCCAGAAGTTGCGCTCCGTGCAGCCGATGCAAGGATGCCCCGCGCCGATCGGCCAGGAGGTCCCGGCGTTCCACTGAATGATCGGGCAGGGCGAGAAGGTGGCCGGCCCCTTGCAGCCGACCTTGTACAGGCACCAGCCCTGGCGCGCGGCCTCGTCGTCGAAGACCTCGACGTACTGCCCGGCGTCGTAGTGGGCGCGCCGCGGGCACTGATCGTGGATGCGCGTTCCGTACGCAAAGAGCGGCCGCCCGTCCGCGTCCAGCGCCGGCATTCGCTGGAAGGTCAGGTAGTGGACGATCGTCGCCGTAATGACGTCCGCGATGGGTGGACACCCTGCGATGTTGACCACCGGCTTGTCGCGCACCACGTGCGAGACGCCGACGGCGCCGGTCGGATTCGGGCGCGCTGCCTGCACGCTACCCCAGTGCGCGCACGCGCCGACCGCGATCACCGCGGCGGCGCCAGCGGACGCCTCCTCCAGGATGCTCTTTACGGTGCGGCCACCGATTGTCGTGTAGATGCCGTCGTCGGCGAGCGGGATCGAGCCCGTGACCACCAGCAGGTACTTCCCATGGTTCTCGCGCATCGACTGCTCGCGCGCCGACTCGGCGGCGCTTCCCGCGGCGGCCATCAGCGTGTGCTGATAGTCGAGCGAGAGGATGTCGAGCAGCAGGTCGCCGATCGTCGGCGAGTCGGTGCGAAGCACGCTCTCGACGCAGCCCGTGCACTCCTGGAGCTGGAGCCAGATGACGGAGGGTCTGCGCTGCGACTCGAGCGCCCGCACGACCTGGCTTTGCAGGAGCGGCGAGAGCCCGAGCACCGCGCCGAGCTTCGCGCAAAAGCCGAGGAACTCGCGCCGCGAGTAGCCCCGCGCTTCGAGGTGTTCGGCCAGGGTCTCCTCGGCGTGCCACGGGTGACTGGACGGTGCGAGCATCGCATCTCCTTTCCTCTGGTGAGAGCCTCGAACTACCCCCGAGCATCGCCGCGCTCGCACTGGGGGCGGAATAGGGCGGCGCCATCCTGATCCGCTCACGACGCGATGTGCAAGCTCGAGGCCCATCGCGGAAGCACTTTTCGTGCGTTGGAAATCGCTCGCCGCTGCACCTGCATTGCGGAAGCGTGCCCCAATACATGGGAGTCAAGGGGCACTTCTCCTCGGCGCTCGCTGGGGCGGTGATCTTTGTTAGTCAAGCGGGCGCAGAGCGTGGCCAGACCATGCGATCCACGAAGCCTAATTCTTTCGTGGCGCGCCCAAATGTGGGCGCGCCTTGCCCAGATTTGGGCGCCGTTCTTCATACACCGACAAGGCGTCTTGTCGTAGACTGGCGCGGTCGGAACGAAACGTGCACCAGAGGCGCACGTACGCGAAGAGGGAAGAGAACCCCGATGAAGCGACGCATTCTGGCGCGGGGGTCGTGGATATTGACGCTTCTGTTGTGCGCGGCAGTCGCTGGCGTCGGCTGCAGCAGCAATGGCAACGACGGATCGCCGGGCGCGCAGGGCGATCCGGGCCCACAGGGCCCGCCGGGCCCGCAGGGTCCGCCGGGCCCGCCCGGGAGCAGCGGTGGTGACGATCCGAACGTCGCGCTCGAGTCCTGCGTCGGCTGCCACGGCGACAAGAGCGCGGTGCCCGTCGGTGACATCACCGACGTCCTCGATGCCCACTACATCGACACCGATCCCAAAGGTCCGGAGACGGCGTCCGGCTACCGGCAGCTCCATGTGCAGGTCGATTCGGTGGACGTTTCGAGAACCGTGGACTCGGATAGCGTCATCATAGACTTCACGGCCACGGACGAGAACGGGAGCTTCATCACCGACCTCTTCGCGGCCGACGGGCGCTTCACGATCGTGCGGTTGAGCCCCGGCGCCGCTCCCGGAGACGCCACGTTCTGGCGCAGCTTCATCACGGATTCTGGGAATGAGCCGACCTCGGAGAGGTTTTCCAGTGGCACCTTCCAGCCGAACACTCCCTCGCCCGGTCATTACCGCTACGTCTCGAAATACGACCCGGCCACCGCGCCGACGGGCATGGCGCCGATCGCCAGCGGCGACACCTTGCGCGTCGCACTCCAGATCTCGGCCAGCGACATTCCAGCGGGCAACGGCTGGTGCGACTTCGACGCGAATCTCGCGGGCCCCAACACCAACTGCAACTCCGCGAGCCGGACCCGCGACATCGTGCAGACCGCGACCTGCAACGGCTGCCACGGCGCGACCAGTGACACGAAGCTGGCGGTGCACGGGGGCGGACGCACCGACGTGGAGTACTGCGTCACCTGCCACAACCCGTTCCTCACCGACTCGGCGAACGGCAACGCGCCGGTGGATTTCAAGGTGATGATCCACAAGATCCATTCCGGGGCGAGCCTCGCGAACGGCTACAAGATCGGCTCGACCGACTACTCGCACGTGAATTTCACCAAGGACATCGACGACTGCACCGTCTGTCACCAGGGCGGCGGCAGCGAGGTGAACAACTGGAACACCGTCCCCACGATGCAGGCCTGCGGCTCGTGCCACGACAACGTGAACTTCGCCACCGGAGCGAATCACGGAACCGGCGGCGTCCAGACCAGCAACCAGGCCTGCAGCTTCTGCCATCCGTCGAGCGGCCCCCACCCGCCGCCGGGTGGGCTGCCCGAGCCGATCCAGGCCGTACACCTCGGCGTGGCGCGGCGCACCGAGGGCGCCCTGTATACGGGAGGCGTCAACGGCTTCGGGATCGACAACCTCAGCTACGCGTCGTCCAGTCACATGCTCACGATCGACTACCACGTGACCCGCAACGGCTCGAAGATGACACTCGAGTCGGATCCGCAGTGGAAAGCGGCGGGCGGCGCTAGCCGGCTCGGTGTAGACGTCGGCTGGAATACTGAACCGGACTACACGAACGGCAGCAGCGGCAGCAACCCCGCCCAGCCGATCAGCGTCAATGCCCTCAACGTGGGCGGTGTGGTGACGGCCCTCGGCGGCGGCGACTACCGCACGACGGTGACGCTGCCGAGCGCGGCCACGGGGACCGTCGGCGTTGCGATCGAGGGGCATCCGGCCGCCGATCTGGACGGGGACGGGACCTACTCGGACCGCATCGCGGTCGAGAACGCCGTCTCATTTTTCAGCGTGGCGCGGGAGACGATGGTCCCGCGGCGTGAGGTGGTGGACTTCACCAAGTGCCAGCATTGCCACGACGAGGCGGGCAACGGCCTGAGCGCACACGGCAGCAACCGCACCGGTACGGGCCAGGTGTGCGTGCTCTGCCACAACTCGAACGCCACCGACATCAGCCAGCGCCCCGTGCCGCCGGCCGCGACCGCAGACGGCAAGAAAGAGGAGATGATCGACTTCAAGCGCATGATCCACATGATCCACGCCGGCGCGGATCTCCAGAACGGGCTGATCATCTACGGCTTCGGCAAATCGGTGAACGACTTCTCCCACGTCAGCTTCATCGGCAACCTGCGGAACTGCGAGACCTGCCACGTGTCGGGCAGCTACTCCACGGAGCATGCGTTCGCCGCTCTGCCGACCACGATCGATACCGGAGCCGACCAGAGCGTCTCGACGGACGATCTGAACATCTCGCCGGTGGCCGCGGTCTGCTCGGCCTGCCACGACAGCGACGCGGCGACGACGCACATGAAGCGGTTCGGCGCATCGTTCCACGCCCTCGACGCCGACATCAATTGACGCGACGGCCCGGGAGGTCGGGAAGGGGAGTGATTGCGAGCACGCGGCTGCGGCGACGAGCAAAGCCACGGGAGGCCTCGCGCCCGGCGCGGCGCTCGCCGCGCGCGCTGGTGGCCGCTGCTGCTCGGCGCGGTGGCGTGTGCGACAGAGCTCTCGAGCGACGATCTCCAGCGCACGCATCGCACCGCTCCCGTAGAGGGCGCGACCGAGAAGGTCGGCGCGGAGACCTGCGAGACCTGTCACAGCGATGTGCACGGAAGCGCGCCGTCCCCGAGCTACCACGCCGACTGCGAGTCCTGCCACGGCCCGGGCAACCTGCACGTGCAGAGTGCGGACCCGAAGGACATCCGTTTTCCCGCGAACCGCGACTGCGAGGCCTGTCACGACACCGGCCATCGCACGCTGCTCGGCTGGACGATGTCCGAGCACAATCGAGGCGGCGTCTACTGCACGGATTGCCACGCCCCTCACGAGCGCGAGCCCTGGCACGTGCGTCAGCCCGGAGCGGTGGCCCTGGCGGTCGCCCCGCACGCCGAAGGCGTGACACGCATGTGCAGCGGCTGCCACCCGGACGTGGCCGCCAGCTTCGATCTGCCCTCGCATCACCCGCTGCGCGAGGGGATGGTCGGCTGCACCGACTGCCACGATCCGCATGGAGAGCGCCAGGTCGCGCTCGGCGTGGCGACGCAGCAGTGCACCCGCTGCCACCAGGACTACGCGGGTCCCTGGATCTACGAGCACCCGCCGGTCACCGAGGACTGCGGGTACTGCCACGCGCCGCACGGGACGAGCTCGCGCGCCCTGCTCCAGACCAGCGAGCCCGGCGTCTGCATCTCCTGCCACACGGTCGCCGAGGCGGGCGCAGTCCACACGCCCTTTGCGTTCGTCACGCGCTGCTCGGACTGCCACTCGGCGGTGCATGGATCCTACGCCGACCCGCACCTGAGGAGGTGAGGCAGTGACGCCCGGCGGAAGAAGAGTCCTGCGACGCGTCGCGATGCTCGCTGTCCTGCTGGCGGTCCCGGCGCTCGCCGAGGACACCGGAAAAGGTTCGGACGCGAGCGCGCCCGAAAGCTCCGCTGCAAACGCGGGGAAGGCGGACGAGGCTCCGGCCGGCGAGAAGGCAACGGACGCGAATACGGCCGACGCCGACGAGAAAGAGGCGCTGAAGGTGCGCTGGTCACTGACGGCGGAGGGCCAGTACGACTGGATCGACAGGGATCACGACGACAACGACGACGTCACCGGGTATTTCGATCAGTACGAGTTCGTTCCGAACAAGGGAAGCGATTTTCCGTTCCAGATCGGCGTGAGCGAAGCCTCGCTCGACGTACTCGGCGCGGGGGACACGCCGCGCCTGATGTTTCGGCTGGACAGCCCCAGCTCCAACCTCGGCGTCTCGGGCTCGCAGGTCGCAGACCCCTTCTTCAACCAGCGCGCGCTGCTCCTCGGTCGCCTGCCCGGCTTCGACCTCGATCTGCGCTACCGGCGCATCCGCACCGAGGACACGCGCGTGTTCCCGAACACCGCCGGCGCCGGCCTGCTCTTCGATGACGAGAGCGGTCGTCACGAGCGCTTCGACGTGGAGCGCACCGGCTTCGACGCGGAGCTGCGCGCGCGCATGGCCGAGCTGTTCGAGTCCGAGGACTGGCTGCGCCAGATCGGAGCGCCCGAGCTGTCGCTGCGCGGCGGTTACGAGGCGCGCCAGGGCGACCGCCAGCTTCGCTTCCTGGTCGACCCCACGAACCAGTGGATCGGGCTCGCGCAGGGGCGCGACCAGGAGGTGGGCGACGTCGGCGCAGGGCTGCTGCTGGCGCCCCGTCGCCTGTTCACGCTCGACTTCGACTTCGACTACCAGCGCTTCCGCGAGAACGAGTCGCCGATCCTGCAGAGCTCCCTCGGCGCCGGCGTCCCGCCGAACAACAACACGATCGACTTCGTCCCGGATACGGATCGCTACACCGGCAGCGCGCGCTTCCGGAGCCACCTCGGGGAGCGGGCCGTGCTCGAGGGGGGATTCCAGGCCTCCCTACTCGAGCAGGCGCACGACCTCACGCCCACCGAGGACACGGCCGGGCTGCGCGACAACCACCTGTTCTACTACTCGGCGAACCTCACCGCGGACGTCTCCCTGTTCGAGCCGCTCAGCGCGAACGCCTGGTTCAAGTTCGACGAGCGCGACAACGACATCGGGCGCAACACGCCGCTGTTCCAGGACAACAACGGCAGCCAGGTCGACGAGTTCATACGCCGCTGGAGGCAGCTGCGGGGCGGCCTCGAGGCGGTGTACCGCATCGACGCGGGCAACCGCGTGGCGCTCGGCGGGCGCTTCGATTCCATCCACCGGGACCGGGACTTCGCGCAGCCGGACTGTCCGGCGACGTGCTTCCCGGCGATCCTGCCGGTGAACGCCCTCGTCCACGAGGACACCGAGTCTTACACGATCTATGCGCGCTCCGCGCTGCGCCTGCTGCGCCGCATCGGCGTGCAGGGAGAGCTCGGCTACCGCCTCTCACCGGATCGCGCCTACGTGACGGATCTCGACCACTACGTCTACGGCAAGCTCCGCGCGTCCTACACACTCCCGGTCGAGCGCTCCGTCGTGCTCTCGCTGTTCGCCCAGGGCGGCTCCGGAGACAACCGCAACCAGGTGATGGTCAGCGGCGGCGGCATCGGCACGCCTCCGACCGGACCCGACCTGCGGCGGCACTTCGATCGCCTCGACTGGCTCGTGGGGATCACGGGGAACGCCTCGCCCTGGGATCCCGTCGGCCTGTTCGCCTCCTTCTTCGTGTCGCAGGATGCGCAGGACTACGAGCTCGCGCTCTCGAGCCTGCAGCGTTACGTGCAGCCATTTGCGCCCGTGACCTTCAGCAACGCGGGGAACACGGACTACGAGAACGAGTTGTTCAGCGTCGTGCTCGGCAGCCACGTCCAGATCGACAAGCAGACGGATGCGACGCTGTCGGGCTCCTACACGCGAGCCTACACGCACTACAGCCCGGGCGACTCGGCGCAGCTCGCGCTGGTGAATCAGTACTCGAAGATCGATTCCGACATCTACGGCGCCGAGGTCGAGCTCGGGCGCTGGCTCTCCGAAGGGCTGCGCGTGCTGGCGGGCTATCGCTTCGAGTACTACCGCGACGGAACGAACCTGCACGAGAGCGTGCAGAGCGCGGTCGTGCCCTTCGACCTGAGCGGGCCGCGGCACACGGTGACTCTCGGCATCACGCTCACCAGCGCGCTGCTCGAGAAGAAGTGAGGGCCGGCAGGTCCGGCGGGGAGACACAGATGAGTGATTCCGGCGACGGGCCTCGCGGCATCCCTCCGACTCCCGAGCGCAGCGCGGCTCCCCACCCGATCTACAACTGGATGAGCGGAATCGGCGCTGCTCTGGTGGCGGTGGGTTTCACCGGCGCTGTGTTCCTGACGCTGATCGACGTCATCCTCGGCCGGGGCTCCGGCTACACGGGGCTCGCTCTGCTGCCCCCGGTCGGCCTGATGGGCATCGGGATGCTGCTGGTGTTGGGGGGCTGGCTGCGCGAGCGCAGGCGCCAGGCACACGGCCGGCGGTCGAGCTTCTACGAGACCTGGGTGGTGGATCCCTGGGGCGTCGTGCGCGGCCGCGGCCTGTGGTTCGTGCCGCTGGTGGTGGCGGCGGGCACGTTCGTCCTGTTCGGCGCCGGTGTCGGCACCGTGGGTCTGTTCGAGGTCAGCGAATCGAACACCTTCTGCACCGCGGCCTGCCATGCGGTGATGGGACCGGAGGGCACGGCCTACAGCTACACGGCACACTCGCGCATCGCCTGCGTCGAGTGCCACGTGGGTGCTGGCCCGGAGGGCTTCCTGTCGGCGAAGCTCGGCGGGATGCGGCAGCTATACGCGGTGGCGTCCGACACCGTCAGCCGCCCGATCCCGACGCCGGTCCACGGGGTGAACATGCGCACGCGCTGCGAGGGCTGTCACCTTCCCGAGCGGGACGTCGGCTACGTGGGTCGGGTGCACGCGTACTTCCTCTCGGGCGAGGACGTCAAGAGCGACCGCATGGTGATGATGGTGAACGTCGGCCGCGGGCCCAGAGGCCTGCTGCCCGGCCAAGGCGTGCACAACAAGCACATCGCCGAAAAGGTGGAGTTCATCGCGCGCGACCCGCAGCGCCAGCAGATTGCCTGGGTGCGCGTCACCGACCAAAAGGGGAACACGCGCGAGTACCAGGCCCAGTCGAAGCCACTGAGCGACGCGGAGCGGGGGTCGCTCCCGGTGCGCACGATGGAGTGCGTCGACTGCCACAGCCGGCCGGCGCATCGCTTCCTGAGCGCGGCCGAATCGGTGGATCGCGCGCTCGAGGGCGGCCTGCTGCCACGCGACCTTCCTTACATCAAGGAGGTCGCCGTTCGCGCGCTCGACGGTGCCTACGAGTCGACCCCCGCCGCGCTCGAGGGCATCGACCGACACGTTCGCGAGTCCTACGAGAAGGAGCACCCGGAGCTATTGAAGCAGCGCGCCGAGGCGGTGGAAGCGAGCATCGCGATGCTGCGCAAGATCTACCAGCGCACAACCTTTCCCGAGATGAAGGCCGACTGGCGCGCGCATCCCGACAACAGCGGCCACCTGAACTCGCCGGGCTGCTTCCGCTGCCACAACGACGGGATGGTGGACTCGGGAGGAAGATCGATCGTGACGGACTGCACGGCCTGCCACGCGGTCGTGGCCCAGACGACGACGTCCGCCGCCCTGACGACGGCCGACTTCGAGAAGGGCGAGCCGTTCGTCCACCCCGCGGACGGCAGCGCTTTCGACCAATTCATGCTCTGCTCCGATTGCCACACGGGCGGCAAGGAGCTCTACCAGTAGGCCGCGCGACAGGAATACGCCCTGCCGGCCATGGGTCCAATGGTTTCGAGGTCGTTCGCAGTGTCACCACAAAAAACGGGCAAGCGTGCCCACGAAAAGGAGAGATCCATGATGAAGCTGATGAAGACAGTCGCCTCGGGCGCCCTGGTTCTCGGGATGACGGCTTCGACGGCGTTCGCCGACAGCAGCGCGGACTTCAAGGAGAAGTGCGCCATGTGCCATGGAGAGAATGGCGCGGGCAAGGGGAAGGTCCCGGCGCTCAGCGGGGCCGCGGTGCAGCAGAAGTCGGATGCCGACCTCAAGACCGCGATCGAAAAGGGCGTGAAGACCGACAAGGGAATGATGCCCGGATACGCCGGCAAGCTGGCGGCGGAGCAGATCGATGGTCTCGTAAAGTACATACGCAGTCTGAAGTAGTGTGCGTCGACGCGCGTGGGTCGACGGACCGACCGGGGACGAGAAGCTCAGGTGGTCGCGCCGCCAGAGGTCCGATCCTCCGCCGAGCGACGCGGCGTAAGGCCTGCACCGAGGGGTCACAGAAGGTGCGTCTATTGCTCGTGTATGCCGTTCTCCTGTTCGCCTGGCCCGCGCTGGCTACGGATGGCGTCTGGGAACCCGCCACACTCCGTCCAGGTGACACCGCGCAATTCACGTTCAAGGCACTGGTCGACGAGTCGACGCACGCGCTCGACGCGCGGGCGTGTGGAACGGTGACACTGAGGTTCGAGCAGGACACGACCGGAGGCGGCGGGACCGGAGGCGCGGCCACCGTGCTCGGCGTGTCGATGCTGGTGCCGACGCACAGCCAGATCAGCAGCGGCACGACGCTTGCGACGCTCGGAGCGACCACGGCGGGGAGCCCGTTCACGGTCCGACCGGGGTTTCTCTACGTGCACCTGACGGCCGAGCCCTCGGGTATCTCGAGAATCACGGCATACTGTGCGGCGAACGCGAGCAAGTGACGGGACGCATCGAGTGGATTCGGCGGATCAGGGCGAGTAGGGATAGCCGCTGGCGAGCGCCTGCTCGAGCGCGGCGTCGTAGCCGTAGATGTCGTCGAAGAACGAAATCGTGCCGTCGTGACGCGCGATGGCGGTCGTGTAGAAGATCACGACCGGCACGGGCGGGGCGACGCGCACCGGTGTCTCGCTCGTCCGGCCCATGGCGGCCGCGATCCGTTCGGGCGTCCACTCCGGGGCGTCGCGCAGGACCCACGTCGCCAGCGCCGCGGGCTCCGCGACGCGCACGCAGCCGTGGCTGAAGTCGCGGCGGCTCTTCTCGAACGCCTGCCGCGACGGCGTGTCGTGCAGGTACACGCTGTGCGAGTTCGGGAACAGAAACTTGACGCGTCCGAGCGCGTTCCGCAGCCCCGGCCGCTGGCGGAGCTGCGCCGCGCCCGCGGCCAGGCGCTCCACGCTCGCGGCGTTCGCCGGCAGCACGCCCTGCGCGCCTACGATCTCCATGTCCTCCGCCTCGAGGTAGCCGAGGCCCTGCCGCAGCTTCGGCAGGATCTCCTTCACGGTGATGTCGCGCGGCACGTTCCAGTACGGCGCGAAGACGACGGTCTGGAGCGCGCCCGTGAAGACGGGCGTCTGCGTGCGGAGCGCGCGGCCGACCACGACGCGCATCTCGAGCGCGGGCGCGCTCGCGGGATCGACCTCGTCGAAAGCGAAGAGCTCGAACGCGGGGATGTCCACGAAGACGACGCGCCCGTGCGCGAGCGACGGGATCCAGCGCAGCCTCTCGAGCGCGAGCTGGATCTGGCGGACCCGCCGCGCGGCCGGCACGCGGAGGGCGCGGGCGGTCTCCGCGCCGATCACGCCGTCCGGTGTCAAGCCATGGCGGGCCTGGAAATGCTTCACCCCCTCGACGAGGTCGCCCTCGTAGACCGGGGGTGCGTCCTCCACCGGGGCGCGGACGTCGCCCAGCGCCGCGAGCCAGCGCGCGAGGGCAGGCGCCCCGTCGTACGCGTCACCCGGCCGGAGGGGCGGCTTCACGTCGACGGGGATCGCGCTCGGATCGTTCGATAGCCGCTGGTAGCGCGCGAGCTGCTCGACCAGCAGACGGTTCTGTGAGAAGGCCGGGGGCGCGTTCGCGACCGTCTCGGCGATGCGATCGTCGCGCACCGCCGCGGTGACGAGCTCCGCGAGATCGTACTTCTTGGGGTCGATGTCGAGGCCGAACTCGAGGTTCTTCGGGTTCACCTTCCCGATGTGGAGGTCGGAGACGAGGCGCACGAAGTCGACCGTGAGCCCGGTGTCGAACCGTGCGAGATCGTCGGGACTGGCCGGAGCGCCCGACGCGAGCGCGCGCTGGCGCTCGGCGAGCCACGCGGCGTCGTAGTCGCGAGGGTCGAGGCCCTGTGCGCCCGCGGCCCCGAGGGCGTCGATCGCCGCGTCCGCCTGCTTCGTGGTCGTGCCGCCCTCGAGCCACAGCGGCGCGAACGAGCGCGGCCCGTAGATGCCGAGGACGATGTGCTGGTAGTCGGGGAAGCGCGGCCAGCGCAGCTCCGGGTTGTGGGACTCGCGGACGATCGCCTCGATGCTCGCCGCGGCCGGATCGGACTGCGCGCGCGCCGCGCCCGCCGCACCGCAGGCCACGAGTGCGACGGCGGCTCCCACGAGCCGGCGCCTGCTCCAACGTCTCCGCTCCACTCCGTCTCGACTCCCCCGCTTCGGCACGCGCGGCGCGAGTGTCGTGCGCTGCGAGCGCGCGTCAACGGGTACGGTAGGAGACGCCGACGCCGCCCGTGCTCCACCGGCTCGGAGCGCTCGTGGGGGCTCCCTTCCCTTGCCACCCGGGCTCGAAGCTTCCGTGTAGTAGGGCGTGAGCCGGCCGATGGGCATCACCGTCGCGCCCTCTGGAGACACGTCGACATCGGCAACGGTTGCGGCGGCAGCGCGAGCGAGATCGACGTGGCCATCAACCAGGTGCAGGCGGGCGCACCTCCATGGGGAATCGCGATCACACCGGACGGCAGGAAGCGCTACGTCGCGAATGGACCCCATGGCGGCGCGCAGGTCCGTCGGCGCGCGTCGGGGCGAGGTTCGCGACTGCTCCGATCCCGACGATCAGCGGGATCCAGATCGCCACCTGATTCGAGCGCCGCCCTTCCACCCTCTCCAACCGGTTCGTACGAATCCCGCGGCCCGTCGTAGACTACGGCGCCTCCCATGGAGCAAGACAGCGCATGGCCCCCTCCGTGAGCATTCTGGGTTCCTTCTTCCCGGCCTGGTTGATCAGCATCGTGATCGGTCTGTTGCTCACCGTGGCCGTCCGCGAGGTGCTGGTGTGGACCGGCGCGGCCTCC
>Ga0335082_10005096_pt1 | contig 14332 bp, 12 predicted proteins | sample Lox_Sample_41_FD_206718 | JGI IMG/M metagenome (GOLD analysis project Ga0335082, IMG submission 206718) | Soil microbial communities from Loxahatchee National Wildlife Refuge, Florida, United States - Lox_Sample_4.1 | ecosystem: Environmental > Terrestrial > Soil > Wetlands | place: USA...
TGCGGGCGCGATCTGGGCGTCGCACAACTTCCGCATGCAGGAACGTCCCTATGCAAAGAGCAGTGTCTATCGCCACGAGGTGACTGAGGCCGCGGTGCGCGCGGCGCTCGATGCGTTGAAGCACTTCGAGTCCGGAGATTTCACCCCAGAGGCGCTCGACTACAGCAAGCAGGACGTCCGCGGTGAACTGCGCCCAACGATGAAACAGCAATGGCGGGCGATCAATTGGAACAAAGATACGACGGCAGAAATCGCACGCATAATCCGAGCCGCTGACTCCAGTCCCGGCGTGTTGGATGCGCTTTTTGGCGAATCGCATTATCTATTTGGCGCGCACGAGGAAGATCGTTTGAGGGGCGCTCCCGGCGAAATCCTGGCGAGGCGCTGCGGCGCCGTCTGTGTAGGCACGGTAGACGGCGCGATCTGGATCACGCATCTGAAAGCCAAGAAAGACGGCGCGATTAAACTGCCGGCCACACGCGTGCTTGGAGAGCGCCTAAGAGACATTCCGGAATCACCAATGCCGTTCGACGCGGTGGCAGACTATCGGTCGTTCCGTGAGATCCGCTATCTCCAGCGCAATGAAGTCGGCTACCTCTACTTCGACTTTTACAACGGCGCCATGGACACGACGCAGTGCGGGCGGCTTCGCGACGCGTATCGGGCGGTGCGGGCGCGCGCCCCGAGAGTCATCGTGCTGATGGGTGGACGCGATTTCTTTTCCAACGGCATCAACCTGAACACCATCGAAGCCGCAGACAACCCGGCCGACGAGTCCTGGCGCAACATCGTTGCCATGGACGACTTCGTGCTGGAAATTCTCAACACGATGTCACACCTGACAATTGCCGCGCTGCGTGGCAATGCGGGCGCGGGTGGCGCGCTCATGGCGCTTGCGACGGACCGAGTCTATGCGCGCAGTGGCGTCGTTCTGAATCCGCACTACAAAAGCATGGGCGGACTCTACGGCTCGGAATATTGGACCTATACGCTGCCGCGCCGAGTGGGGCAAGACATGGCCTTGCAACTCACGCAAAGTTGCGCGCCGCTTGGCACACGCGAGGCGAAAGCGGTCGGTCTTATCGACGACGCCTTCGGCACGGATGTCGTGGACTTCGAGGCGCAAATCCGCACGCGCGCCGAGGCTTTGGCGCAGGATCGGGACTGCTGGAATATGCTTAAGCAGAAACGCGAGCGACTTCTAGCCGATGAGCGCAAAAAGCCGCTCGCCATTTATCGGCACGAAGAGCTCGCGCAAATGCGGCGCAACTTCTATGGCTCGGACCCGAGCTATCACGAAGCACGCCGCCGCTTCGTCTATAAAGACCCGCCGCCGATGGAGAGCGGGGCGGTGGTTTTGAGGAAAGTCATGGCAGACTCGATGTGCCGCTGATCGTACGAGTTCTAAGGCACCAGTAACAGGAGGACTTCGCTCAGGCAGCGAAAGAGCGTGCGCGCCGCCTCCGCTGTTCGATGCCGTCAGCAGACCACTGAGCTCGAACACGTCTCCATTGGGCAACGTCGTCGTGAACGAAAACGGCTCGTTGAGGCTCATGTCGCTTGCCAATGGTGTCGGCGGGCAGGTGCCGAACTCACAAGCACCATTCACCAGCACACCGACTGAATCGGCGCGTGCCGGAGAGACCACGCACACCGAGATCGCGTCCGGACTAGGGGTTACGTCGCCGGTCAAGTTCGTCGATGATTTCTCGTACGCGATCAAATTCCCTCTCGCGCAAGACTCGACGAAGCCGGGAAAACAGGTCGTCGTCCTCTCGTGAGTCGGGTATTCGATAGCGGTCCTCCTGCGGGGCGAGTCCTTTTCTCAGGCCAATCACGCCCATCGGGAGCAACCCGAGAGCAAGCCCTGCGAGGGCTGCCGAAACGGCCACCCACAGGCTCGGAGGCGGATGTGGGGTATTCTGGATGACGTAGAGTTCCGTTCTCATGCTGCCGAGTTCTTGCCGCAGCCGTGCGTTCTCTTCGGACAGCGCGCGTGTCATTGAGGCAATGGCGTCGCTTCGGAGGGCATCGAGCCCGCGTTGCTCAATGCTCGTCTTTACCTCCTCGACGCAGGATTTGCTTGTATTCCATTGACCGACCCAATAGGAAGCGACCGCGATTCCTGCGGCGAAGATCAGACCGCTAATTGTGCCTCCTTCCGGCTTCTTCTCCTTGATGAATATGACGGCGGCAATCAAAGAGATAATTGCGACCACAATTGCGACAACGACTATCCACTTGTCTGGTGACTTCGCCGCGATATGGATGTCCTTGAACGTGAATTCGAATGAGGTGTCGCCGGCCGCGAGTTTATCTTTCCCCTGATCGGTTGGCGGTACCTGATGCGGTGGGGCTGGCTGTTCCTCTTTGCTGCGTTTTCCTCCTTCGTTGCCTTCTTTTGTGCCTGTACCGGTATTGCTGCTCTCCGATGACATGCTGGTCGGAGCGCAATACACCGTCTGAGAAACGGAAGGATGCTCGACCGCTTTCCTGGCGCCCCCTGAGGCGCCCTTCTTGGGGGTAGGGTCGGTGCAGTCGCTCGCCTTTCGCCCGGCGGATTCGATAGCCTTGAGCGAGATAGTCGGAGCTGTCGGCGCCGGTACCTCGTCTGCTGCGGCTGATGCGGCAAACGTCATCCAGCAGAGAAAAACGCAGACGAGTCCTTTGCCTGCGCATGCTCCCGTATTCATGTCTCCTTCCCCTTTCTCCGGCGCTTCGAAAGCGACGGCGTGAACACCCCCGGCTTCAACTCTGCCACCCTACGAACTCTAGCTCTCTGAGATTCACTGAATTGGTTGGTCACCCAATCAACTTTGTTGCACGCACAAGAATCGACTTAGGAACACTAATTCCAAGCGCCTTCGCCGTCTTGAGGTTCACGACAACATCAAATATTGTGGGTTGTTCGTATGGTAATTCCGAGGGGCTTTGCGCCCCTGAGCATTCTATCGATCAGGTACACAGCTCGCTTGAAGATTGCCGGCACGTTGGCACCGTAGGCATATAGAAAACCAGCCGTCGCAACGGTAGTCCATCAAGTATGGAGTTCGTCTAACAGCGCTTTCGCTTCCTGCAAATCTCTGGTGTCGAAGCCTTCGGTGAACCAGTTGTAGACTGGCGCCAGCAGTGTATGGGCCTCGTTGAGTTTGCCCTGGCTTTGCCAGAGGCGGGCGAGGCTGGTCGACGCGCGCAGCTCCCAGGATTTCGCCTGCTGCTGGCGTGCCCAGTCGAGGGAGGCGAGATACCTGTCTTCGGCGCCTGTGAGGTCGCCCTTGAGCCCGAGCATCCAGCCTTTGAGGCGCAGGATTTCGGCGTAGTGAGAGCGTTCTTCCCAGCGGGGGCGCGCGATCTGTGTGACGACGATGTCATCGATAAGCGCTATTGCACCATCGAGATCGCCCAAATGTGCCATTGCTTCGGCGAGGGAGTATTTGTAGTAGGGGCTCGTAACCCGGCCACCGCCTGCCTCCCACAACGCCAAGCCTGCCTTCAGCGTTGCTGCCGCTTCGGCGAATTTGCTCTGATGAATAAGCGCCATGCCATGGCGCAGCGGGGCCAAGCACCCCCAAATGACTGGGAGGCTGTTGTCGCGCCCCAACCGCTCAGCTTCTTCAGAGCGCTTGTGAAGTGCCTCGGCCTCGCAGCGATAATAGAAAAGATCTGCGCCGAGCGTGAGCGCAAAAGCGACATCGAAAACGTGACCCCGCCGGCGGGCGTGCTCGTCCTTGGCGTCGTTCACTCGTAAGGCTTGGTCCGGATAACCCAGCATCCAGGTCAAATGCGCGATCCAAACACCGACGAACGTCTTCGGGTCGTGGTTGAGAATGTCTGCGAGGTGGTAGTGCTTCTCGTAGTCGTAGAGGACCAACACCTGCTCCCCATGCTCGCGGGCTTCGATGAGGTCACCGATGTGAAAATACGAACACATCGCAGCCATGTGCCCGAGCATCAAGATATCCGAATCGCCGCCGGACTCACCGGTATCGAGCATCTCCTTCGCCCAATCGAGCGCATCGGCCCTGCGGCCTTGAGTGTGGATGTTGGTAAAGAGCCCCCAGAGTATCGGCAGCAACACATCGTCGCGCTTCAGCGACTTCGCCAGCGCGGCCGCGGGATGCAAAGCGCTCCCGAGCTCTTGTGCAGGCCAGCCTTTGAGCGCCATCCAAGCGGTGCCCAACACGATCCGCAGCCCCAGCTCGCTGGCATCTCTTTCGGATGAACTTGGCAGGGTGGAAATCAATTCGAGACCGCGGTCGAGATGGGAGATGGCCTCGGTAAGGGCCATGCGCTTCAACGCCAGCGCGCCAGCCCTCTGCCAGAGCGGAATGGCGGCTTCAGTAAGGCCCGCAGCAGTCAGGTGATGGGCCAGCACCTCGGGCTCGGTGTTCTTGATGTTCGGGAAGCGCTCTTCGATCACCCGCGCGATCTTGCTGTGCAGCGGCTGTCTTCGGCTCTTGAGCAGCGAGTCGTAGGCCGCGTCCTGCACCAAGGCGTGCTTGAAGGTGTAGACGGCATCCGGTGGCGTGCCTCTGCGAAACGCCAGCCCCGAGTCGGTGAGTTGACTCAGTGCCGCATCGAGTTGCGCCTGCTCCATCGGAGCGACCGCCGCGATCAGCTCGTAGCTGAACTCCCGCCCGATGGCCGCCCCGATCTGGGCAATTTCCTTGACCGGCATCACCCGGTCCAGACGGGCCATCAGGGAATCGCGCAGCGTGGCCGGGATGGTGATGGTGCGGGCGCTGCCGCTGTAGTCGTAGTGATCGCCGGCGTCCTTGAGCTCACCGGATTCGAGTATGGACTTGGTGAGCTCCTCCACGAACAGCGGCACGCCGTCGGTCTTGGTCAAGATTTGCTCGAGCAGGTCTGGGGGTAGCCCTTTGGCCCGGGTCACGCGTGATACCATCGCGCCGCTTTGCGCCCGAGTGAGCTTGGACAGATTCAGCGCTGTGACATGGCCCTGCTGTGACCAGCGCGACTGGAACTCGGGCCGATGAGTGAGCACAATGAGCAACGGAATCGTTCTTACCCGGTCGATCAACAGGTCGAGCACTTCGAGCGTGGTCGGATCGACCCAGTGCAGGTCCTCGAACAGCACCACACTCGGTTGCTTGCGCGCGGCCGCTTCGAAGAGATCGACCGAGGTCCGCAGCGTCTCGTCCTTGTGCTTCTGCGGGGTCACCGGCAACGCGCCGTAGCGCTCTTCACAAGGGATGGACAGCATCGTGGCGATGAAGCGTACATCGGCCAGCGGCCGGCCGTAGTGGGTGACGACGAGGGCTTCGAGCTTATCGAGCTTGGATTCGGGCGATTCGTCACGTGCGAATCTCAACGCCCGCTCGAAGTTGTCGATGCCGGGCCAGTTGGCGCTGTTGATGTGGTAGGGCGAGCACTGAAATCGAAGCGTCCGCGCGCCTTGGCCCTCGAGTCGTTCTCTCAGGGCGCTCAGGATGCGGCTCTTGCCGATGCCCGGTTCACCGGACAGCAGCACCACTTGCCCTTCGCCGTCCTGCGCGAGTTGCCAGCGCTCGAGCAGCAGCCCGATTTCTTGCTGGCGCCCCACCAAGGGGGTCAGTCCGGCTTCACTGTGCGCGGCCTCGAAACGGCTGGCTGCCTCGCTCACTCCCACAATACGAAAGGCATGCATGGGACAAGTGATACCCTTCAACGCCTGCTCGCCCAGGTCTTGGTAGGCGAAGCTGCCGCCGGCCAGGCGGTGCACTCGCTCACTCACCACGATGCTGCCGGGCTGCGCGATGCCTTGCAGCCGCGAGGCGAGATTCATCGTCTCGCCGACTGCTCCTTTCTCAGCCGACGAAACCACCACCAGCCCGGTGGCAATGCCGATGCGCACTTGCAGATGTCCCGCCTCCGGCACATCGAGCTGAGACAAGACTTCGATGATCTCCAGTCCCGCATGAATGGCGCGTTCGGCCTCGCCCTCGTGCGCCAGCGGATAGCCGAAGAAGGCGACGATGCCGTCACCCAGGCGCTGGAACACGTAACCTTCGTAACGGGTAATGCACACCGCGCACGCATCCTCGTAGCTACGGATGATCCGCTGCAGCACTTCGGGATCCACGCGGTTGGCGAGCTCGGTGAATCCCACCATGTCGCAGAACAAGACGGTGAGCTGGCGGCGTTCACCTTCGGCTGCGGGGTCGGATGCTTTCTCCAAGGGACCTTGCCCGGCCGCTGGCGGTGATGGTGACGCGCTAGCATTCGGGTCCGCAATCGCCTTCAGCAGCACCCTGCGGTGTCCGAGCGAGATGCCCAGGCTCACCAAATCAGCATCAGTGAGCAGGCGCAAAGCGTTGAGGTCAACGTCATTGTCGGCGAGGACCGCAGCGTAACGCTCCAGCCCAAGCTCACGCAGCCAGGTCAACAAGGCGTCCATGTTTACCCCCGACACGACCCGATATGGTCGCTTGCAGCCGGCATGAAGATCTTTATGTACTTCAGCTCTTCGCGCATCCGGCTCGCTCCGAGCGATGAGACCCCATCTTGCACCTCCCACCGCAAAGAGTCGACCGCTTTCACCGCTCGATTTCTTGAACCGGGAAGAGTCGGGAGAAGGGTAGATCTGATCCCTCCCGTGTTTTTTTTCGAGTTGTAAGTCAGCCGTATATTCCGCCATGCCATAGTGTCTCGTGGCCGGTTTTCCTGGCTGGCCCCGCGGGTGAAGCCGGCATACAGCGATATCAGATCCAATGAGGCGGCATTTACAATCGTATCAATGTAGAAGGCCGGTGGGAGGTGACACAATGTCGATCCGAATGCTGAAGACCTTTACCATCATCGCAACGGTCTCTTCTACGGCTGTGGCTGCCTACCTGACGAACCAGATTGGGATCCCACAAGACAATAGGGTGGCGACGATAAGCTCCGATGCATTCCCTTGCATGCCCAAGAGAGCATCGGATGTGGTGCGCGATACTCAGCAAGTGCATCGCCTCGATCTTGTCGCATGTGGGTATGATCAGGGGTGGTCTGCTTATTACTAGTGGTCCGTAACGGCGGAATCGTTGGTGCTTGTTTCCCTCCCTTGCGCAGCGGGGGAGGGTGAGGGAGGGGGTAGCTGGCCGTGGGTCACGCGCGATCGTTCCATCGCGTTCCGGTCCGAGTGACTGGGTCGCAGCGGAGCGCCGAAAAAATGGCTACGCCTAATACTTTCGTGCACCGCCGTATGAGGCGTCCATACAACAAACCGGATTGATCTACCCAGTCGGACCTCTGCTAGCGGCCTGTAACGGCGGAATCGATAGTGCTTGTTTCCCTCCCTTGCGCAGCGGGGGAGGGTCAGGGTGGGGGCGGCTCGCCGTGGTTGTCACTACCAAATCCACTGTTACCGTCCACCACTGGCGTTGATCACGCTTGAATCAAGTGGTAGACCTTCATTGAGGCTCTCCCCTCCGACTCTAGTTTGGATTGCGAGTGGATGCTTGTCCCCAGCCTTGGAGCGGGGACGAACAATTTGCCCGGCTGGCAACGCTCAACTTTTCAAGTGGTGCGTCTTAGTCGTCACAGAAGTAACTGCCCCCGTTGGCAAGCCCAGTCCACTTAACCGTCTTGCCGTTCAGCGACTGCATTTTTCCAGTGCCATGAAATACGGCAGTGCCATTCAGAGCATCGCGCTTCTCGGTGCCGATATCACCTGGCTTGGCGGACCAAAAGACCCAGCCTACGTCTGCGTCCGAGGTTTTCCAGATGCACCCGCCTTGCCACAGTGGCACGCCGTCGGTTACCACCGCTTGCCCTCTACATTCACCGAACGCCCGGTGCCGCGGGTCGGACGCGTTGTCCATAATGAGGGTCGCTGGACTGAAATAGGTGATGATGGAGTTGTTTGGGGCCAGTTTCGTCTCTTCGATTCGAGGCGCCCCGTGCACGTCGTGGCCGCAATTGGCGCCGAGTGCACTGAACGGTAAAACAGCGACCAGAGCAGCAGTACCCTGCAGCAAGACTTTAGCGGATGTCATAAGCCCTCCTCCAAGTTTATGGGTGCTGTGCTTCCGGAAGTCCCACTGTAACCGGAGGGCCTCCGGCACAGCCTACGTAGAGTACTCCTTTCGCCCTCACAAGCCCGAGAGAATTCGTAAATCGAATATTAATACTAATGCTTGTCGCATCCGAAGTATTAGAAACCCAACTTTTGGAATCAGATCGATCTACGCGATCGGACCTCTGCTAGCCCTTGGTCTTGCTGGAGATAGTCAGTCTGATGACGGGCATTGTCGATATTAGAGGCTCGTCTTCGCGAGCTTGTGTAGACATGATGATGAGGGGAGCCGGGCTGAGGCCCAGCGGGAACCTGCTGGATTTGCGACCAAGCCCTAAGGATCTTGGCTGGGCCACGGTTCTATCCCGACTCCCCTTTCTTGTACTTTTCTGCTTGCCGGCCAGGTCATTTGATGGTCAAGCGAAAAGTATTGTCGGTGCTGCCGAATACTGGGTGCTCGATACGAATACGAAGGATATGCAGGCCGGGAGACAACGGGCCGATCAGCACGTACTTGCCGTCTGCAACGGCCAGCTGTGGCGAACCTGTCACGCACGCGTCGATAGATACGATGTCCTTCGCGCCCGTAAATGACTGGAGACCCGCAGTGACTCGATGCACCTTGAGTGGACTTCCATCGAGTTCTACTGCAGTGGAAAAGCTATCGACGATGGGTGTCACCCCCTGGGTCAGAAAGTCCTCGAGGGTTTGCCCTGCCGCGGGTTCGAAACTTGGATCCTGACAGGGGTAGTCGTTGAAGTAGGCGGCCGCCGGGGCGAGGATCGCCTTGCCCGCAGGAATGGTGCACGAGAGCGTATTGGTTCCTCCAAGCGGACCACCGAGGAACCAAACGGGCCCGGACTGATTGATGCCACACTGGATACCGGTCTTGTCGGTTGCCGGACTCACATTGACTGGGATCGACATGAACCGATTCCAGAAGCGTTGTGTCCATTCCGCAAGGCTGGCCCCAAGAATGACAAGTCGAGCCTGGGAGTCGCCAGGCCTCGCGCTCGCGGATAGCGACGCGCTCTTGCCGGCCGGCATGCGAACACTGGTTGTTCCATTCGTGCCGGCCATGGTCGGGCCCAGCGCCACAACCATACAAAAACTCGGGACTACGTATAATGAAATGAGTCTGAGGTGACGTCGCAAAAACACACGCTGTCTCGAGTTGATGGCGTCATTGCATGGCTTCGACCGTTTCGTAGTCATTGAAACCTCCCACCGGGTGATTGAAGCATAAGTCCAAACATTCGCACCGATGTCGACGGGTGATTACTCATCCACAGAGCAGCGGGGGACCGCGAACGAATAAGGAAGTCGATTCCTTAGACGCTACGTTGCTATGGCCTTCATGATCGAACACTCTCAGAACTGCTCAAACGATCGCGATAACCGCGATATGTTCCTGTGATTGCGGCTGAACCGCTCAAGATGGAACGGTTCAGCCGGCTTCACGCCCTTATTTCTGCTCTACAGGGTGGAAGGATTCCGGACCGTCCACGAATATGTAGAACTCACAAGCAGTCGTACATTCTCCTGTGTGGTACAACTTAGCTGGGACGTAGAGATAGTCCCCAGCTTTCATGGTCTTGTCAGGCGTATTGTCAGAAGACACCACCAACGTCCCGCTCACCATGATCAAGTCCTCACTACCATCGTGCCAGTGCTTTGGGAATTTGGTACCTGCAGGAAAGCTGTACATGATGTGGTAAGGTCCAGTCTTCATGTCCCCACGCAGATTCACGAACTTGCATCCCTTTGGAGCTCCCTCTGCACATGGTTGGTACTTTGAGGATAACGAGACTATGTTGACGTCTTCAGCAGCATATGTCGTCGTCACCGATTCACAGATCCTAGACCCTCACAATCACCTTGCTGGTGTTCGCACCGGTGAGCAGCCGGTTCATGGCGGAGATCGCATTCTCCAGCCCTTGCACCTGGTCAACCTTGTACTTGACCCGGCCTTGCTGGAGCCAGCCGCCGAGCGCTTGCATCGCTTCGCCTGCGCGCGGTCCGTAGTCCAGCACCAGAAAGCCTTCGATGCGTGCGCGCTTGAAGATGAGATAGCGCAGATTAGTGATTCCCAGCGCATGCTGGCGTGTGTAGTCGGAGATCATGCCGCACAGAACGATACGCGCCTTCAGGTTGATCCGCTCGAGGACCGCGTCCAAGATCGCACCGCCGGTGTTGTCGAAGTAGACATCTACACCGCCGGGGCACTGGCGCCGCAATGCTTCACTCAGGTTACCCCGATAGTTGATCGCTGCGTCGAACCCGAGCTCGCTACGTAGCCATTCGCACTTTTCATCGGTCCCCGCAATGCCGATTACCCGGCACCCCATGATCTTCCCGATCTGCCCTGCAAGCGAGCCCACAGCGCCCGCGGCCCCGGACACAACCATCGTTTCGCCCGGCTTCGGCTTTCCGATGTCGGTCACGCCGAAGTAGGCCGTCATACCGATATGGCCGAACACCGCGAGCGCCGCCTCTGGCGGCAAGTCCGGTGGCAGCGGGTTCACCATCTGACCATCTGAGACCGCGAACGCTTGTACGCCGAAGAGCCCGCTCACCGTGGTCCCGACTAGAAACTGCGGATGCCGGCTGCGCTCGACTATGCCCACACCAATCCCGCGCATCACTTCCCCGATCGGCTGGATTGGCAAGTAACTGTCCTCATGTGCCCAGATGCGCTGCGTCGGATCCGCCGAGAGGTGGGTAATGCGGACCAGGAACTGGCCATCATCCGGCTCGGGGACCGGCGCGGTCGCGAGTTCGAAATCCGCTTCGCTGAACGTACCCGTCGGGCGGCGCTTCAGACGCCACTGGCGATTCACGCTGAGAGCCATCGTTCATACCTCCCTGATCACCCTCAAACAGTTCCCGCTCCGTTTACCGGAGCCATGCTTGCCCCCCGTTTGTTACTCTTGAGATCACTACTTCTTTACTTCAATAACAATCGACTCAACATCCTCTGGTGCTGCATCATGTGAATGGGTTGTCGGTCCGCGTTGTAACACATCCCCTGGCTTGAGTTTAGGACCTTGCTTTTTTGTTCCATCCGGCATGACGTAAGTCAACTGACCGCTCTTGATGACGTAGGCTACGATGTAAGGATGAGAATGCATGCCACACGTCTCACCTTTTTTCTGTGTGAAGTGCAGAACCCGTGTCGTCTGATCTTCTGCGAGCACCTTGAAATTGTTCGGACAGACCGTCGCAGGGTCTTGAGCACTTACATTGGCGGCTGCCAGTGTCAACGTTACAGCAACGATCGGCAAGACTACTTTGGATCTCTTGATATTTTCCATTTTTACCCCCCGATGGATTGGTAAAACGGCCGCTTTCCCGCGCCGATCCTCCCACCCGCAGCTAGCCACTCTTTCCCAGCCGCGCACTAGCTCACGGGCAGGATCGGCATAAGACGGAACGATTTCCTAGACCGCCTCGCTTGAGACGGCGCAATTCAAAATACTTCCTGTCATTCGCTTCGTCCCAAAGTATGTCGCTTAGCAGATGCTGCACGCAGGAGGATTCGACGAACGAACATAATGGTAGGCGGTACGTAAAGATGCAATCGTGCGCTGCAATACAACACAGGTGCACTGAGGACGGGGTTCAAAGGCCCTAATACTTCGGATGCGAGGGGGATTAGGAGTGCACTCTTTCGAGCTATGCCATGAGTTCGCTGTACCAGCACAAGAGGACCGATTGCGCGATGGTACGCTCAACTGCCCCCAGCAGTCCCCCGCTCGCTCGTATTCGATGACCCCGCGCCATCAAGTTGTCGCCACTGCCGCGTGCCGCTCGAATCTCTAAGGACGCGAGGTCCTTTTTCGCTATAGTTACATTCGTGACGCCACCGAAGCATGAGGAGCATGGAACACTGAATGCAGATTTGGACTTCGAACCATGTCCGGTAACATCGCGAACCAGGACCCGTGGCGCTCGCTGACACGCTATACGCAGGCGCGCATCGGGCTCGGACGGGCGGGCAGCAGTGTGCCGACCAACGCTCTGCTCGAATTTCAGCTCGCTCATGCGCAGGCGCGCGACGCAGTGCATCGGCCGCTCGACGCGAGCGCATTGCAGCGCGAGCTGAAACAGCACGGCTGGGACGCTATTAGCCTTCATAGTGCGGCAGCCGATCGTCATACTTATATCCAGCGCCCCGATCTGGGCCGCATTCTCGATGATGCATCAAAAGCTGCGCTGGAAGCGTCGCAGCGACCTGCCGCGCCCTATGACGCTGTGATCATCGTCGCGGACGGCCTGTCCGCGCTGGCGATCGAGCGGCACGCAGCGCCTCTGCTCGAGGCGATCATCCACAAGCTGAACGACGCGCAATGGAACCTGGCGCCGCTGTGCATCGTCGAGCAGGGGCGCGTAGCCATCGGCGATGAAATTGGCGCGCTGCTCGCGGCCCGGCTGAGCGTGATCCTGATCGGCGAGCGTCCCGGATTGAGCTCACCGGACAGCCTGGGGATTTATTTGACCTGGGATCCACTGCCTGGCCGAAGCAACGCGCAGCGCAATTGCATCTCGAACGTGCGGCCCGAAGGGTTGAGCTATGCACTCGCCGCGCACAAGTTGTTCTATTTGATGATGGCAGCGCGGCAGCTGCGATTGTCAGGAGTGGGGCTGAAGGAGGAGGCGGTGTTGCCTTCGGCGTGAAGGGTGAAGGGGAAGCAAGTCTAAGGAGGAGGCGCCAGCGCTAACGCGCGTTGAAGGAAGTGAAGAGTGACTGCTTGGGGTCTCCCTCCCCTTCAAGGGGAGGGCCGGGGGTGGGGATGGGGGTGAGAGTGATCGGCCGCGAATTTGAGAACCCCATCCCCCTCCTAACCTCCCCCTTGAAGGGGGAGGAACGCTCCTTCACCCTTCATTCCAAAGGCAGCACCCCCTGGATCACCATATGCCGCTCGCTTACCTGCTTCACCGCGAGCGGCAATCCGCTTTGCTTCACCTGACCTCTCGCTTCGTCCAGCGTGAAGGCTGCGCACAGCGATGCGTAGAAATCTTCCTTGAGGATGGGCAGCTCGTCGCCGGCAACGGTTTCTACAATGCTGCGGGCGGCCTCTCTCGTGTCCGGCCGCATCAGATCCATCACGTACACGACCGCAGCTGGACGTCCGAGGCGTTGCGCCTCGGCCCACAACACCATCGGATCGGGAAGGTGATGCAGCAGGTCCTTCGACAGGATTGCGTCGAAACTGTGCTCGTCGAGCGGCAAACCGGGGATGCGACCCTGCAACAGCGTGATGCGCTGATCCAGCTGCGCACTGCACGCAGCGCTGCGCGCAAGCGCGATCATCGCGCCTGAACCATCGATCGCAGTGATGCGAACGCGTGGTCGCGCTGCCGCGAGTCTCAGCATGACATCACCGGGCCCACACCCGATGTCGAGTACTCTGCTCAGCTCCTCTGGATAGTCCGCCAGCAGATGATCGACATACCATTGGTTGGACGTCGAGAAATCGGCTTTGGCGTAGGCGAGCGCCTGCTGCTCGTCCTCCATCAGCTCGGGTTCCAGCGTGCGCTCCATGCATCGGCTCCTCAGGTGTCCTTCGTAGTCTGACAGCGGATTGTCCAGCCAGGATTGTTCACGATCCCAATGAGTCCATGACGCGGGCGCGACGAGCGTACCAGAAGCGGCTCGGGACGTCTGCGCACTTCGTGTCGATCTGTGCGATTTACACGCCGCCTGCCGCTTTCTACACGTGGCTTCTTGGACTACCGGGCTAGTTAGTTGAATCCCCGCGCGAAATGTTTGGCACGCGCGTTGCGCTGTATAGCGAGTCGATCGGCTCCGGCGCCGACTCGTCGAACAAATCAGGCCGTAACCGCCGGGGCGCTGCATCGAAGTAATGATCGGGTTCTTTCCACAATGGAGGATGTCATGAAGAAGCTATTTGCAGCTATGGTTGCCGCAGGATTGATGTTCGGCGTCGGCTCGGCGGTCGCACGCGACACTAGCGCCAAGCCCTCGGCGGGGCAGGACGCCGCGACGCAATCGCAGCAGAATCCCGGTTCCGAAGCCGACGAGCGCCGCAATCGCGACAGCACGCAGCAGGGCGAGACGGTGCCGGGTCCGGGTGCGGGTAAGCATCCGGGCGATTCGGCCGATACGGCCGGCGCACCCGTGCGCACCGAGGAGAGCACCGGCACGGGTCAAACCGGTAACCCGGGCGACTCGACCGACAAGATGCGCAATCGGGACAGCAGCAAGCAGCAGGATCCGAATTCGCCGCCGAAGCAGTAGCAGGCTTGGGGTCGATAAGAAGGGGCGGGGCTTCGAGCCCCGCTTTTTACGAGCTTAAACCCAACACGGAG
>Ga0335082_10005097_pt1 | contig 14332 bp, 11 predicted proteins | sample Lox_Sample_41_FD_206718 | JGI IMG/M metagenome (GOLD analysis project Ga0335082, IMG submission 206718) | Soil microbial communities from Loxahatchee National Wildlife Refuge, Florida, United States - Lox_Sample_4.1 | ecosystem: Environmental > Terrestrial > Soil > Wetlands | place: USA...
TGCGACGGGCAGATGACTTCGGCTTTCGATTGGGCGCGCGGTTGCTGCTCGACCAGGACAAATTCCCCGCCCTCGTAATCCGTTCCGGGCCGGCTCAGAAAGCAGGTCAGCTGCAAGGGAAAGGCCACCGCACCGTACAAGTCCTGATGGAGGCAATTGAAGCCACCGGCTTCGTAGTGGAGCAGCAGGGGCGTGGGGCGTGTCTGGTCCTGCTTCGTGCAAATGGCGATAAACGCGGAGTGCGTTCCGGGGAACACCTCGCGCACTCCGAGAGCCTGGTTCCATTCGTTGGCAAGCGGGGCCAGAAAAGGGTAGCTGTGCTCCCGTAGTTCCTGGACAGGCTCCGGCAGGGGGTAGTTGAAGTATTTGTAGTCGCCGCGGCCAAAGCGGTACCGCGCCATCACGATGTGGCTGCGGAACCGCTGCTCCGAACCATACATCTCGATGAGACCTGCACATTCCTCAGGCTCAAGAACTGCGGGAGTCACGGCGTATCCTCGCTCCCACAGCGACTCTCGAAGTGCGTTCCAGTCCAGGCGTGCCAGCCGGACCGCGATCGTGTCCTCACCCTGAGCGGCTGCCATTTCAAAGAGTGTAGGAGAAATCTCCTAAGTGGACTATCTGTTCCTTGCGGTCAAATCATTTTGTCGGAAGATGGGTCAGTCTGCCTTGCCCCTCTTCGCGATCTCTGCGAATCCTGTCCGGCCTTTGCGGTTACCGTCTTTCACCGCGAAGGTCGCAAAGAGCTGCCGCTAAGGGCACGAAGTCTAAGCAACCTTCTACGGTGAACGGGACCGCTATCTCGAATCGCGATTTAGCTCCTCTAGAAGGGCATGTCTCAGGGTATTTTCGTGCTCCATGGTGAGCCGAGCCTGGCGCGACGTAAGGTAAAACACGTCGATGGCCATCTGCCCTTCGGTGTCGACAAGGGCGATCTCAATATTGCAATCTTGATGCGAAAGGCAGGAACTGATGCGATGCAGCAAGCCCGGGCGGTCCTGGGCAATGACCTGCAACAACGTGCTGTGAGGAGAGCACTGATCGTCAAACTCGATGCGGGTCTCGACCTTGACCTTGGCGTTGCCTGCTTTCTCTGATCGCAGCCGGTCGGCCAGCATGCGCTCCAGATCGGCGTGTCCGGTCAGCACTTCCGCGATGTTGCGTTGGAAACGATCCCACTCGGGCAGGTTTAGTTCGAGCGTCCGAAACCGGTCGGTGAAGTAGAACGTATCAACGACCACGCCGGCCTGATTGGAGAATGCGTTGGCCTTGACGATATTCATTCCCCAGGCGGCGAGCACTCCCGCGAGATTGGCAAACAGAAAGGGACGATCGGTGGTGACCAGGGTGACCTCGAACCAGTGGCGTCCCCGCTTGAGATGGACCTGGACTGGATCGTTTTCCAACCGCTGCGCCATGGTCAGATGGTGCAGCACTTCGTCCGCCGGATAAGTACGCAGATATGGCCTTGGCAGCCCTTCCAGGAAAGCTCTCATCTTTTTCCCCGCCGATGGAGCCAGCGCGTGCAAGCGGGCAACGTTCTCATCGGAGGCTTCTCCGTGGAACCGCTGATCTGCGCTGCGGTTCAAGTAGTTTGCCGCAGCGATGTAGATCTGCCAGACATTCTCTGCCTTCCAGGGAGTCAGCGCCTCGGGGTTTACCGACTTGATGTCGGCGTAGGTCATCAGACAGAGCAACTTCAGCCGCTCGGGCGTTCCAACCTTCTCGGCGAATGCCAGGATCGTGTTCGCGTCGAAGATGTCACGCCGCATCACCGCTGACATCTCCAGGTGGTTCGCAATCAGGAAGAGAACGACGTCGCGGTCCGGAGGATTGACGTCCAAGCGGTCCAGGCACTGCTCGGCGATCACCATGCTGGCGGGAATATGATCTTCGCCAGGTACACCCTTCCCGGCGTCGTGCAGCAACAGGGCCAGGAGCAACAACTCCGGCCGTTCCACTTCGTTAAACAGTTCGTCGTAGCGCTTGTCCCACTCGGACTGCGCCTGCCCCAGGCGATGCAGACTCTCGATGGCGCGGAAAGAATGTTCGTCCACCGTGTAGCGGTGGTAGAAGTCGCGGACGACAAGCGAGTCGATGGTCCTGAGTTCCGGGAGCAGCAGGTTCAGCAATCGCAGCGATTGCATGACGCGCAGGGCGTCGGCCGCATGGGGCTCGAGCAAAATGACCTGCAAAGCCTGCCACAACTCCGCCCCTTTAGGCGGGGTCGCTGCCAACGCTGGCAACACGTGTTCGATCCGGTATTCGGTGGTGGTGCTCAACTTCAGTCCGTGATGCGCCACAAAGTCAAAGAGACGCAGCAGAACCTGCGGATCCTGAACGGCTGTGGGTTGCTGCAGAAAGACCAGGCCGTCCACCACGGAGAAGTCCGCATTCGACAAGCGCGAGCGCAAGTTCTGGAACTGCCGGTAGAGCGATGACCAGGCGGCGGGAATCTCCTGCAGCATCTGGGCTGAAAAGCGGTGGATGGCGCGGGCGTGGCCGAAGTAGACGCGCATCCAGTCGGCCGCTCCGGCAGAGTCTGCGGTCCCAATCTTGCGCGCCGCAGCCTCGTCCTGGTCGGCCCAGGTCAACACGTTGTCGTCGCGTCCGTGCTGGAAGTGCAGAAAACACCGCACGGCAGCGAGGAAGGCGACTGCCGGATCCAGGCGCCGCCGCATGTTCACCGAGAGCAACGATGCTGCATCCGGCCACTCTCCCAGCTTGTCCATGGCTGAGATCAATGCCAGCCAGCACGCGACGTTGTAATCACGCAGCCCGCCGGGAACTTCTTTCACGTTGGGTTCCAGGTGAAAGATGGTGTCCCCGTACTTGGCATGGCGTTCATGGGTTACGTCCGCGAGACAACCCACTAGGGTACGGGACTCCCGCTGGATCAGCCGGGGAATCACTTTGTCCTTTAGACGTGAGAAGACCTCGGTGTCACCGGCCAAGTAGCGGCAATCGAGCAGGGAGAGGGTGAACTCGACATTGTTTTCGTCAAACCGGTCGCACTCTGCCAACGTGCGGGCAGCTGGGCTCAGCTTGACACGCAGGTCCCATAGCTCCTGGGAGAAGCGGCGGACCGGATCTCGAAAAGCGTGCTCACTCCCCTCATCGGCATGCAGGAACAGCAGATCGATGTCCGAGAAGGGAAACAGCCAACCTCGGCCAAACCCGCCAATGGCCACGAGCGCGAAATTCCTTGGCTGGTCCCCTGGCATGATGTGTTCCTGCCACAGTCCGCGCACGGTATTTTCCAGGAGGGTGGTGCGTTTCGCGACAGCTGCGCTGCCGTCCCCGTCGGCTTCGAATGCCTGCCGGATGCGCGCTGATTCCTCGCTGTAAAAGCTGCGCAACTCGCTGCTCAACGAGGGCATCGTGGTCATCGGCTAAGCCAAGGTTGCCGCCTTACAGCGCTCCCTCTCCTCGCTCATCGTTGCGGATGCGAATGGCCTCGTCGATGCGCGAGAGAAAGATTTTTCCATCCCCAATTTTGCCGGTGCGGGCCGCGCCGCTGATGGTCTGCACTACCTTGTCCACCATCTTGTCCGGCAGGACCAATTCCAGCTTGATCTTCGGGATCAAATCCACGGTGTATTCGCGGCCGCGATAGAACTCGGTGTGGCCCTTCTGCCGTCCGTGGCCGCGCACCTCGAGCACGGTCATGCCCTCCACTCCGATCTCATGCAGAGCGTCTTTCACCGCTTCCAGCTTGGAGTTCTGGATAATGGCCTCTACTTTTGTCATGGTGTCTCTTTAATCTTTGCTAACTACGCTGGGATCTCCCAGTAATAGCCCTCTTCGCCGTGCTGCGACAGGTCCAGCCCTATGACCTCGTGTTCCTCACTGACCCTGAGTCCGACCACCATATCCACAATCTTAAGGATGATCAGCGTACCCACGATCGCCAGGCCCCAGGCGATCGCGATTCCGACGGCCTGATTGAGAAGTTGGTGCGCGTTGCCTTCGAGCCATCCGGATGGAAGCGTGTTGCCCTGTGGGTCTTTAAGAATCGGGTTTACCGCACTCGTGGCGAAGACCCCCGTCAGCAAGGCTCCCAGCGTACCGCCTGCGCCGTGTACCCCGAAAGCATCCAGGGAATCGTCGTAGCCGAAGCGGGCCTTTACCCTGACCACCATCAGATAGCAAAACACGCCCGCCAGCAGGCCGATCACCAGCGCCGCCATCGGCCCCACGAAACCGGCTGCCGGTGTGATGGCTACCAAGCCTGCCACCGAGCCGGAAATTGCGCCCAGGGCGCTGGGGCGTCCCTGGCGTACCCACTCCGCACCGCCCCAGCCGATCACCGCGGCGGCGGCAGCAAAATGCGTGGCCACGAATGCACTCGTGGCCAGACCGCCGGCTGCCAGCGCGCTGCCGGCGTTAAAACCAAACCATCCCACCCACAGCATGCAGGCCCCGATAAAGCTCAACACCACACTGTGCGGCGGCATCGGTTGCTTGGGATAGCCCACACGGTGGCCGAGATAAAGCGCACATACCAGCGCCGACACACCCGAGGTAATATGCACTACAGTTCCACCGGCGAAATCCAGTGTGGGAAAACGTCCGCCCAGAGCCGCATTCAGCAGGCCGCCCTTGCCCCAGACCATGTGCGCCATGGGATCGTACACCAGCACCGACCACAGGATCATGAACAGCACCATGGCGCTGAACTTCATGCGCTCGGCGAAGGCCCCGGTGATCAATGCAGGCGTAATCACCGCGAACATCAACTGGTAGATCATGAAAGTCTGCTGCGGAATGGTGGCAGCGTAGTCGGCGTCCGGTGCGGCTCCAACGCCTCGCACAAACAAATTGTGCAACCCGCCTATGAAATGGTTTCCCGGTCCGAAGCAGAGGCTATAGCCGAACAACGCCCAGAGCACCGTAATGATCGCCATCATGGCAAAGCTCTGCATCATCGTGCCAAGAACGTTTTTCTTGCGGACCAAGCCGCCGTAAAAAAGTGCCAGACCGGGGCCAGTCATCATCAGGACGAGAGCGGAACTGGTGAGCATCCAGGCGTTGTCGCCGGAGCTCTTGGCGTCGGCGGCTTGTTGCTCCAGCTTCGCCAGGCGGGGGTTCTGGCTGTCCGCGGTCAGGGTCGAGGTCGCCTGCGCCAACAGAACCGGCGAAAAAGTCAGAAGTAGAAGGGGGAGGACCAGACAGCGAGAAACAGCACTCTTACCCATGAATATCAGCCTGCTCCGATGACTGCATGTTCACACTCAAGGGAAACACTTTAGCTGTCCGGGGAAGGGAGAGGAAATCGAAACTATTTATGGGGGGTATTGGGAATCGTTATGCGCAGGCAGTGGAGCAGTTTTCGACTCATGGAGGCTACTGTGGCTTTTTCGCTGCTGGAAGTCCTCCCAAAAAGGCGTCAAGAACAGACGAGGGATCTTTGGACGCCTCAAGTTCGCGGTAGAGATCGCCAAATTTCAGGCCGACCCCGGCCATGATCTCTTTATCGGACACGAGGTGATCCAACAGCTTCTGCCAATTCGGAACTTGACGATGTTCCAGCAAAACTTTCAACGCGATATTTTCCAGGAACAGGTATTCAGTCGCCCGGAGGACAGCAGACAGCCGTTTCTTCTCTTCGCTTGTCATTGAGACAGGAATAGTCTAACAGGCGGCTGCCGGCTACATACGAAGCCGCATCTCATTGGTGGGTGCGAATCCCATCGCTTCGTAGAGACCTTTCCCCGTAGCGCTGGCATGGAGAATGACAGTGTCGATATCGTTCTTGCGGCACCACTGCACCACAACTTCCATGAGCTGGCGTGCCAACCCCCGGCGACGAAAATTCTCGTTCGTATAAACGTTGAGAATGTTACCCCGTCGTCCCTTGCCAATCATGTGGGGAGGCCAGTCCATCAGCCAAAGTCCGGCACCCGCTGCTATCGAACCGTCAGGGGCAGACGCCAGCCAGGCCTGATAGTCTCCGGCATTCATGTGTTCCAGCAGCCAGACCCGGAACTTTGCCGACATCGAGTCCAGAGCCACTTCATCGTTGTAGCCCATATCGTGAAACATGGCTCGCCGGTGCGAAACCAGGGTATCCAGGTCGGCGGTTGAGGCGCGGCGTATGGCAAATCCCTCTGGCAGGGACATAGAGACTCAATTGTAGATTCTGCAGGTTGGGTTGGGGATTCTCGCTGTCGCCTTTGTGCTGTCATCCCGAGCGGAATTTATTCCGCGAGCGACCTGGCGTCGGTCGGCATCATCTCCGACGCCAATAGAATCGTTTTGCTGCGAACGGCACTCGTCCTTCCATCAGATGTGCGATCCATCGGACCCGGACATCCTCAGGATGACATGAGTTCGGGTGGCCTACCCATGACTTTCGTTACCGTGACCACAAGTTGCCACTGCCTGCAATCTATATCCGTCTGCGAGACTGGTAGGAGTGCGCCTCCGGGCTCCCTTCCATGCACCGTAAAGTGTTGCAACGAATGCTTGCCGAGGCCAAAGGAGTAGTCTGTGAGCACTGAAACCATGCCAACCCCCGTGGATGTCCGACCTCCGACGCCTTCAGCGACACCAGAACTTCGCGCGGAAGCAAGAGTCTCCGGAAACCACCCCGCATGGTATTTCCTCTTCTTCTTTTTGTCCGGACTCTGCAGCATCCTCTACGAGTTGATCTGGCTTCGCCTGGCCATGGCGCAATTTGGTGTCACCACAGCGATGGTGTCGATCGTGCTCTCGACGTTCATGGCGGGATTGGGTGTCGGCTCCTGGGTGGCGGGCCATCTGGTGCGCAAATACGCGCCCCGTGTCACCTTTCCGCGGCTACAGCTCTACGCTCTGGTCGAGGCATTGATTGGCTGTTCTGCTGTACTCGTGCCCCTGGAACTGCTGGCCGGACACTATGTGCTGGCCCACGTAGGCGATCGCCTGTCTCTGTCGTCGGCCGGTTACTACATCGTCGCCGGTTTCTGGGTGGCATGCACTCTAGTCCCGTGGTGCGCGTGTATGGGCGCCACAATTCCTCTGGGCATGTTCGCGATCCAACGGGAGCAAGGCCAGGAATCGCGACGCTCGTTCAGTTTCCTCTACCTTGCGAATGTGCTCGGAGCAGTGGCCGGCACGCTGATTCCCCTGCTGCTGATCGAGCTCTGGGGGTTCACCCGGACTCTGCAGGTTGGGATGGTGCTCAATGTTGCGATCTGCGCAGCGGCCTTGAAACTTTCGCGCCGGGAAGGTCCCCACGCTGCAAGCGACCACCAGCAAGAACTCTCGCCGCCCGCCGCCGGCGTCTCCTCCTCTGCCCGGCATCAGATGTGGGGGAACAGTACTCTCTGGCTGCTCTTCGCGACCGGGCTCACCAGCATGGGTATGGAGGTGGTCTGGATCCGCCAATTCACTGTGTACATCGGGACGATGGTCTATGCCTTCGCTACCATCCTTGGCGTTTATCTGGCCGCAACCTTCCTGGGATCCACGCTCTACCGCTGGTGGAGCCGCCGCCACGCTCGCGAGGGATCGCTGGTCTGGCTGCTGGTCTGGCTGGCCGCCTTAGTTCCTCTCCTCACCGCCGATCTGCGCGTAGGGATACGTCCGTGGCTGCGTGTCCCTCTGGGCATCGCGGCATTCAGCGGCCTCCTTGGGTTCTTGACACCTCGTCTGGTCGACCGTTTCTCGGAAGGCGACCCCAAACGGGCGGGATTTGGGTACGCGGTGAACATCGTCGGCTGCATTCTCGGCCCATTGGTTGCCGGGTTCGTTTTGTTGCCCTATCTCGAAGAGCGCTCCGCGCTGGTGATGCTTGCCTTGCCCTGGCTTGTGGTCGGGCTGTTGTCTGCCCTGTCAGGCGACGGCGGGCCGGCAAAGCGTGTTCGCCTGGCTGTGGCCTCAACCGTGATTTTGTTCGCGTCCGCTGGATTGATCTTTCTGAGCCAGAGCTATATCCAACTGCTTCCTGGGGCGCAGGTACGTCGCGACAACACCGCTACTGTCGTCGCCGCGGGACAGGGCATGAAGAAGTGGCTCTACGTCAACGGCGTGAGCATGACTCTGCTGACGCCGATCACCAAGATGATGGCTTCCATGCCCTTGGCGTTTCTCGATCACACTCCCCAAAAGGCTCTGGTGATCTGCTTCGGGATGGGTACGACGCACCGCTCCATGTTGTCCTGGGGAATCGACTCGACGGCGGTGGACCTGGTGCCGAGCGTTCCTGCTCTGTTCTGGTATTACCACGCCGACGCTCCGCAATTACTGCAGTCACCACGCTCTCACGTTGTTATTGACGACGGCCGGCGCTTCCTGGAGCGCACGACGACACAATACGATGTCATCGTGATCGATCCGCCTCCTCCGATCGGGGCCGCAGGGTCCAGCCTGCTGTATTCGCGCGAGTTCTACTCCGCCGCGAAGAAGCGCCTGCGGCCAGACGGTATCCTCGAGCAGTGGTATCCCGGTGGAGATCGGGCGACAACCGCTTCCGTCACCCGCGCTCTGGACAAGTCGTTTCCCTACGTTCGGGCCTTCGGCTCCCTGGAGGGCTGGGGTGTTCATTTCCTGGCAAGCCGCCAGCCCATCCCGGTCCGGTCCGCAGCCGACCTGGCAAAACGGCTGCCGCCCACTGCAGCCGCGGACCTGGTGGAGTGGGGACCGTTCCCCACCCCGGAACAGCAGTTCAATGTGGTGCTGAAGCGTGAGATGCCGATCGACTGGCTGATCGCCGGAGACAAGGATGCTCCGGCGCTCCAAGATGACCGTCCAGTCAACGAATACAGCCTGCTGCGGAGCATGCGCTCGCAGCCATAGTTGGACCATTTTATCTGGATAGGTCCTTTGACTACGAGATTACTTGCGCCACCTCAACGTTTCCATCCAACTGAAAAGCGCCCCGGAAGAGGCGGCTTGCGCTGCGGTTGACTCCGGCACTACGGCGTGACCGTAAATTTATCCTTACTGATGCCGATGCCGCCAGGAGTCTGGACGCCGACCGGGCCCGTCTTGGCCCCAGTAGGCACGGTTGCGGTCAACTTGGTGTCGGAGTTCACCGTGAACTGGGCCGGCACTCTGTCCCCGAAACCCACTCCCTGAGTCTGCGTGAGGCTTACCCCAGTTATGGTGACTTGTGTCCCCACCGGACCGCTGGTTGGGCTGAAGCTCAAAACCTGCGGCGCAACCAGGAACTTGCGATTGCTGCTGAGCGTCGCTCCCGGCGTCGTGACTGCCAGGAAACCGGTGGTCGCGCCGGCCGGAACCGTGGCGGTGAGATAGGTATCGGACACAACCTTGAAGGTCGCGGACGTTCCGTTGAAGGAAACCTTGGTTGCACCCGTGAATCCCTGGCCAAGAATCTCCACCGTCGCGCCCACCTCTCCCTCCCAGTTCACCATGCTGACGAATGGTTGCAACCCCATGTCCAGGCTATAGGCAACGCCATTGCCAGTTCGCCCTCCTCTTTCGGCGAGCCCGTAGATCTTCCCGTTGGTGTGCTGCATGGGAGTGGCCTCGGCCAACGATCATGGGTTGCGTCGAATGCGTCAAGAATCGAGTAGTTACCGCCGCTGGTGATGCTGAAGAGGTTGCCGTAGGGCACCGTGCCGGAGTTGGCTCCCTCGCTGGTGGCGCCGTAGAATTTTCCGTCCGTCGCCGCGACCAGGCCGGCGTACGGAGTGGTCCCATCGTTTCCGCCAGCACCGTCGAATTCCCGCAGCAGAGTGATCTTCCCTTTCGTGCTCATCTTGAACACGACCCCTCCCTGATGCGCTCCACCTCCGGAAGTCGTTCCGTAAAGCAAACCATCATTGCCCTGCACCAGGGGCGAATAGGGAGTAGCACCGTGGGTGTAATCAAAGTTGTAGATCACATTGATCGCTCCGCTCGCCGACATGCTGAACACCGTTCCCTGGTACGTTGTCCCGCCGGCTTGGGACGCGCCATAGAGCGCGCCATCTGTGCCCAGGATCAATCCTGAAAAGGGACAAGGCGGTACGCTGTGGGTGAGCACCGTGAATTTACCAGAGGATGTGATTGAGAACCCGTAAAAGGGACCAAACCCATCGCATGTGACTCCGTAAAAGCTGCCGTTCTGGCCCATGACGACACCGCCACGAGGGCTGGAACCCTCCCCAGCCCCGAGACTGTGCAGCGTGGTCAACTTTCCAGCCGGAGTGATTTTGAAAATCGTTCCCTGGTTGTTGGTCCCGCCGATCGTCGTGGTGCCGTAGAAGTTGCCGTCCGTGCCCAGCACGAGACCGCCATCAGGGTTCCACCCGTCGGCGCCGGAGAAGTTGTAGAGCGTCGTCATCGCACCCGATGGGGTCATCTTGAAGACGGTGCCCATCCCGGAAGTCCCGCCGGCGTTCGTCGTCCCGTAAAGGTTGCCATCCCGGCCCTGGGCCATGATCTCAGGGTAGGTTGGGCTGCACCCTTCCACGGTACAGTCGAAATCGTGGATATCGGTGTAGGTCTGGGCCTGAAGCGGTGTCGCAGCCATGCTTAGAGCCAACCCGAGTGTGCCCAGCGCCCAGAAGCACCGGCCGGGCGTCACTAGAGCTCTCAGCAAGAAGAACAAGCGGGTTGCGATTCTATGACACCGCGTATTTCGATATGCAGCGACTCGCCCTGTGTGCCGATGGCTTCCTCTAGACATACTTTCTCCTTGGGTTGCGTTGGGCTTTCCCCAACCGGGGAATGTCCCTACCTCTACAGGCGAGAAACGGCGGGAAATCAGCTCATCTGGTGGAGAAAATTTAAAATTGTTATTTGACTCCCTGGTCCGTCCTGAACCTCAGCGTCCGGTTTTGAGCGAGATAACTCGCACACCTCGGAAAAAGAGGCCCATCCCTGGCGGCAGTCTGAGGTAACTGAAAATGGAGACATCATTGAAAGCAAAGGGGCTTGCCTGACTCAGAACGTTGGTGTCAGAACCGCCTTCGCGACGCAGAGTCTGACCTGTAGAGTCGGGAATCCCGGCGACAAATTCCCGTGTGGGTTGGAATCTTCTCTACTTCTTCTCTGCCACTTCCAGGCGAGTCTCTGCCCGCTGCAGGTCGCCGGTGACGCGCTTGAAGTCTTCCTCGGTATTGCAGGTGGCGAAGCCCTGCTCCGCACGCTGCTTGGCAGACTGGGCACGGTTCACGTCGATCTCATCAGCCCGCTCTGCGGTTTCCGCCAGGATGGTGACTTTATCGGGTAGCACCTCGGCGAAGCCCCATGCCACCGAGAGATAGTGCGTAATTCCCGCATTGCGGTAGGTGATCTCTCCCACCGCCAGTTCCGTGATCAGCGGCGCGTGGCCCGGCAGGATGCCCAAATACCCGTTCTTGCCGGGAATCTGCATCTCCTCCGCCACGTCCCGCACCACCATCTTCTCCGGAGTGACGATTTCGAGTTGGAAAGTGTCTGCCATGCACTTATTAGCTTCAAACTGCCGTGCAGATCCTTAGCAATCAGCACTCAGCATTTAGCCACGAGGCTAAGTCAGCAAGCACCTCTCATGGCTAAGTGCTAAATGCTGAGTTTTCATGCTGCCTTCAATTTCTGTGCCGCCTCCAGCACCTCGTCGATCGTCCCCTTCATATAGAAAGCCTGCTCGGGGATGTCGTCATACTTGCCGTCGTTGATCTCTTTGAAGCCCTTCACCGTGTCGGCCACCTTCACATAGCGTCCGGGCGCGCCGGTAAACTGTTCGGCCACGTGGAACGGCTGCGACAGGAAGCGCTGGATCTTACGGGCCCGCGCGACTGTCAGCTTCTGGTCTTCGCTCAACTCGTCAATACCTAGAATCGCGATAATGTCCTGCAGGTCTTTGTAGCTCTGCAACGTCTTCTTGACCGCCTGCGCCACATCGTAGTGGTCCTGACCCACAATTCGCGGATCAAGAATTCTCGAGGTCGAAGCCAGAGGATCAACTGCCGGGTAGATTCCGATTTCCGTCAACGCACGTGAGAGAACCGTGGTCGCATCCAGGTGAGCAAACGTAGTTGCCGGAGCGGGATCGGTCAGGTCGTCGGCAGGAACGTAAATTGCCTGCACCGAGGTGACGGAACCTTTCTTCGTTGAAGTGATGCGCTCCTGCAACTCTCCCATCTCAGTGGCGAGGTTGGGCTGGTAGCCTACGGCGCTGGGCATGCGGCCGAGCAGGGCCGAGACTTCCGACCCTGCCTGCGTGAAACGGAAGATGTTGTCGATGAAGAGCAGCGTGTCCGCACCTTCTTCGTCGCGGAAGTATTCGGCAACCGTCAAGCCGGTCAGTGCGACACGCAGACGCGCCCCTGGCGGCTCAGTCATCTGGCCATAAATCAGCGCGGCTTTCGACTTCGAGGGATCGCCCGGCTTGATCACGCCGGACTCGCTCATTTCCAGCCACAGGTCGTTGCCTTCACGGGTGCGCTCGCCCACACCGGCAAACACGGAGAAGCCGCCGTGCTGCTTGGCGACGTTATTGATCAGCTCCATGATGACGACGGTCTTGCCGACGCCGGCGCCGCCGAACAGGCCGATTTTGCCGCCCTTCAAAAATGGCTGAATGAGGTCGATGACCTTCACGCCGGTCTCGAACATCTCGGCCGTCGTCGCCTGATCCTCAAACAGCGGAGCCGGCCGGTGGATGGGCAGGGTTTGCTTGTGCTCGATGGGGCCGAGCTGGTCCACGGGCTGGCCGATCACGTTCATGACTCGGCCCAGCGTGCCGGGGCCGACGGGAACGGAGATGGGGCCACCCTGATCGATGGCTTTCATGCCGCGCACCATACCGTCGGTTGGTTCCATGGCCACGCAGCGCACGCGGCCTTCGCCCAGGTGCTGCTGCACTTCGAGAATGACGTTGATGGGTACGGGGACAGTGAAACCATCGCTGACAACTTTCAGCGCCTCATAAATCGGTGGCAACTGGGCTTCTTCAAACTGGACGTCCACGGCGGGACCGGCGATTTGGATAACGTGACCTGCGTTTTCGGGCATATGTTTTGCTTTCAGCTTTCGGCTCTCAGCACTTGGCAATTAGCATTTGGCACTTAGCCATCAACGGTCCGTGCTGGGCGCTGCAAGAACCTCTCTTGGCTAAATGCTAACTGCCAATTGCTAACTGCTAAAGTGCTGCCGCTCCACTCACAATCTCAATAATCTCTTTCGTGATCTTCGCTTGCCGGGCGCGGTTCATGGCCAGGGTGAGCGAATCGATCATGTCGGTGGCATTGCTGGTGGCGGCGTCCATCGCAGTCATGCGCGCTGCGTGCTCGGCAGCAACCGACTCCAGCAGCGCCCGGAATATCTGAATGCCTACGTACTTGGGCAACAGCGAGGTGAACAATTCGGCTGCCGGCTGCTCGTAGATGTAGTCCACCTGTGCAGTGGCAAACTTGGCTGCCGCGGCGTCGATCTCATGCGTGTCCGCGGGACGAAGGCCAACCCCTGCGCCCTTGGCCGCTTCGAGGGCCCGCTTGCGCTCGGTTTCACCCATGCCTTCAGCCTGGGCCACGGTCACCTCCCCAACCCGCTCGATCGGCAGCACCCTTTCGACCACCAGGCGCTGCGAGATCACCGACTTGAACTCGTTGTAGACGAGATAAACGGCGTCAACTTCGGAATTGGAGTAACGTTCGATGACCCGTTTGGCAATGTCCGAAGCCATCGCGTAGTCCACTTTGTTCAGCACGCCGACGTGTTCGCCCACCAGCGTAATGGGTGCGGTCGCAGCAGAATCCGCGGTCCGTGGTGCCGCTACCGGATAGCGCCGCCGCAGGAAGTCGCGCCCCTTGCGTCCGATGGCTTCAATCTCGATGTGCTTCCCGGCCTTCGACTCCAGAAAACGCGTGGCGGCCTTCAGAATATTGGTGTTGAAGGCGCCCGCTAGGCCTTTGTCTCCGGTCACCACGATCAGCAAAACATTGTTTTCCGGACGCTCCGCGAGCAGCGGGTGTCTGGGCTCTCCGGTTTCCGGATCGTAGATTTCGGCGCGCGACACCAGCGACTTGAGCACATTGATCAGCATCTGCGCATACGGGCGCGCGGCTAAAGCGCGCTCCTGCGCACGGCGCAACTTCGCCGCCGAGACCATCTTCATGGCTTTGGTGATCTGCCGCGTGTTGGTCACGCTGCGAATGCGCCGCCGGATATCTAAGATGTTCGCCATTGAAAACCAGCGCTCAGCACTTAGCCGTTAGCATTTTTGCCACTCCCACGACCCCTTCATGGCTAAATGCTAAGTGCCAATTGCTAACTGCTACTTTTGCTGACTGCTACTTTTGCTGACTGCTACTTCGCCACCGCCTGCCGCTGCGAAACGAAGCCTTCCTTACACTCCTTGATCACTTTGCTCATTTCGGCCTTCAGAGCGTCGTCGAGAACCTTCTTCTCCATA
>Ga0335082_10005099_pt1 | contig 14326 bp, 12 predicted proteins | sample Lox_Sample_41_FD_206718 | JGI IMG/M metagenome (GOLD analysis project Ga0335082, IMG submission 206718) | Soil microbial communities from Loxahatchee National Wildlife Refuge, Florida, United States - Lox_Sample_4.1 | ecosystem: Environmental > Terrestrial > Soil > Wetlands | place: USA...
CGTGGGTTCGCGGCTAGCCTGCCGCATTCTTCAGACGCTCAGCCAGGCCTCGAATATAGGCGGCGAGTTCGGCCGGTTCATGAATGCGAAAGTCGACGCCAACCATGGATAGGTGAGTTGCCAGAGCCTCCAGAGAGTGCGACCCGGTCTGGAGCATGCAGGACTTCTCGTCGATCGGCTCCAGCACCCCCGCCGATGGCGGAATCCGCTTCGTGACGGTTTCGAGTGGCGCGTACAGCGTTACACGGGCGCGGATTGGATAGGGGACCTGCGCTAAAGACTTGGAGACGAAAGTTGCGAAGTCCCCCTCGGGAGGCTTGCGTGGCTTGAATCGCATGGAAGTCTTGAGCTTTCCTTCGATGCGGTCTACGCGGAAGGTGCGCCAGTCCTTCCGGACAATGTCCCAGGCAACGAGGTACCAACGATAGCCGGTATAGACAAGCTGATGCGGCTCGACGGTTCGGACACCTGAGTCACCGCTGCGCTTGTTGTACTGAAATCGAAGCCCGTCGCGGTCGCGGCAAGCCCCGGCGATTGCAGAGAGCCGCTCCGCATCCACAACTGGCTTGCGGCTGGAGAGAGGCGCGACGAACGCGTGCAGCGCCGCCACGCGCTTACTCAAGCGCGGAGGCAATACTTGCTCCAGCTTCAGGAGAGCGCGCACCGAGGCTTCTTCTATTCCCGACACACTGCCGCTGGCGGCAGTGCGCAATCCCAGGGCGACGGCGACCGCCTCGTCATCGTCCAGCAAGAGCGGTGGCAGGGTGGCGCCCGCGCCGAGTTGATAACCGCCCGCAACGCCAGAGGTCGAATGAACCGGATAGCCAAGGGAACGCAGGCGAGCCACATCGCGCCGCAGGGTCCGCGCCGTGATGTCGAGACGCTTTGAAAGTTCGAGACCACTCCAATATCTCTGCGCCTGAAACAAGGAGAGAAGGCGGAGGAGGCGAGCTGACGTCTGCAACATAGGATGCATTGTTGCATGATTCGAGGACTGAAACTGTCCTCAACCGCTGATAGTGTTCCAGGAGGTCGATCGGGCGGAACGACAGGGGCCCGCCGACCAGGAGACGTGAGATGAAATTGACTGAACATCTGCTCGCACAACTGGAGCGCGAGGCCGCCTTGAACCGCCGGGCTCTCGAACGGGTGCCCGAAGGGCATAACGACTGGAAGCCGCACGCGAAATCGATGCCGCTGGGTTATCTCGCTTCGCTGGTGGCGACCATGCCGTCGTGGATCGTGTCGATGGTGAAAGAAGATGAAATCGATATGGCGTCTTCTGCCGCAGCAAAGTTCAAACCGATGGATTGGAGTCGGCGCCGCGAACTGATCGATGCACTTGATTCCTCCGTGTCCGCAGCGCGGGAAACCCTGCGCAATACAACGGACGAGCACTTGCTCACGCCGTGGAAATTCGTCGTTGGCGGCCATGTGGCCAGCCAGAATCCGCGGCACATCATGATCACCGACGCTGTCTTCAGCCACCTGGCGCATCACAGAGGGCAACTCACGGTCTACCTGCGGCTCAACGAGGCTCTGGTCCCGGCGCTTTATGGACCTTCGGCCGACGAGGGCCGGTTTGAGAACCACAGGCGGGACGCAGCGTAACTGCCAGGTCCGCATCGCAGTTCTATTGAGGAGGCAGCGGAGCAGGGTGACATTTGTCATCCGGGCCCAATGACGATCTCCACTTGTGGGCGGGAGGAAGGGGCGACACGATAGAGGCGTGCTCGATTGAGTTGAACCTTGTGGGAAGGCCGCAGAAAAATCGTTTCTGCAGGGTTGTAGGCGCCAACGTGATCGACTATTCTGATCTCGTCCGACACTCACCTGCGATTCCCAGTCTCCGGCCTGCTCTGGAGTAAACCGATGACGTTGACGCGGTTTGTCACCAAAAACGCCTTCCGCAACAAGCGACGGAGCCTTCTGACGGTGCTGAGTATCGCGGGGTCGTTGTTGCTGCTGACGTTCATGATGACTCTGTGGCATGCGTTTGCGCTTGACGATGGCAGCGCGGAATCGCAGCAAAGACTCGTGGTCCGGCACAAGGTTTCGCTGACCTTCAGCCTTCCCAGCTACTATCGCGAGAAGATTCGCGGCATCCCAGGAGTTGTGTCCGTCGTACCCATTTCCTGGTTTGGCGGAATCTACAAAGATCAAAAGCCGGAAAACTTCTTCGCGCAGTTCAGTACTGATCCGGACGAATTCTTCAAGACCTACCGAGACACCTCGATGTCGGAAGATGAGATCAAGGCGTGGCAGCGCGATCGACAGGGAGTGATCGTCGACGACACGCTCGCAAAGAAATATGGGTGGAAGCTTGGTGACCGGATCGTGCTCCAAGGGACGATCTACCCGGTCAACCTGGAGTTGAATATTCGCGGCATATTTCATTCCGTGCCTGACAACAAGTCCGTCTATTTCCATACGAAATATGTCGAGGAATCGGTGAATTGGTTCAAAGGCCAGGCCGGAACGTTTGGCATCCTGGTCGACTCTCCGGGAGATGTGAGCAAAGTCGCTACCGCTATCGACGACATGTTTCGCAACTCGCCCCAACCGACAAAAGCAGAAACGGAAAAGGCCTTCGGACTCGAGTTCGTGGCCATGCTGGGCAATGTAAAGGCGTTCATTTTGAGCATCTGCTCTGCGGTAGTCTTTGCCACGCTTCTGGTCTCAGCTAACACCATGGCGATGTCGATCCGCGAGCGGACTCGCGAGGTGGCTGTCCTCAAAACTCTGGGCTTCACCAGGAAAGGCGTTCTGAGGTTGTTCGTCAGCGAGGCGGTGGCGCTGGCACTTGCGGGAGGAATCCTCGGTTCGAGCCTGGCCGGGTTGATGGTTTTCGGATTTTCCCACGCCGTGCAGTTTACGTTCTTCCCACTGCGAATGACGCCGAGCATTTGGATTCTCGCTCTCGTCACTTCCGGACTGGTCGGACTGCTCAGTTCAGCCCTGCCGTCTTATCACGCCTCGCGGGTCAACATCGTCGAGGGGCTTCGCCACATCGGGTGATTTATGACGTTGGGCAGTTTCGTCGTGCGTAATACATTTCGGAACCGGCGGCGCAGTCTGCTCACCATGGTCAGTATCAGCTTCTCTTTGCTTTTGCTTACCATGATGATCTGTATCTGGCGTTCGTTCTACGTGGACCAGGTGGCGCCGGAAGCCACGCGGCGATTGATTATCCGCGACCGCGTCTCTCTGGCCTTCTTTCTGCCGGAGTATTACCGGGAAAAAATCCGCGCTGTAAAGGGGATCAATGCCGTCGTCCCGATTTCCTGGCTGGGGGGCCGTTATATCGACGACCGGCCTGAGCACTTCTTTCCTGAGTTCGCAACGGATCCGGATGAGTACTTGAAAGTCGCGTCCGATAAGATCATTCCGGACGACCAGGTACAAGCCTGGCAACATGACCGGACGGGATGCATCGTGGATGTAATGCTGGCGAACCGGTACGGGTGGAAGATTGGCGATCGCATTACTCTGCAGCCTAATATTTTCCCCGCAACTCTCGATCTGACGATTCGCGGCATCTACCACCGCGATCCTCCGCAGAACGCTTTGTACTTCAACGCCAAGTACCTGGAGGAGTCTGTACCGTGGTTCAAGGGGCAGGCTGGCTGGTATGCCGCTCAGGTGGATTCCGCGGACCATGTGGCGCAGGCGTCGAAGGAAATCGACGACATGTTCCACAACTCTCCGCTGCAGACTAAGACCGAGAGCGAGAAGGCATTTCAGCTCGGCTTCGTCTCGAGTCTGGGAAATGTCAAAGCATTCATCCTTAGCATTTGCGGTGCCGTGATGTTCGCAATCATGCTGGTGTCGGCAAACACCATGGCAATGGCGGTCCGTAGCCGGACTCGCGAAGTTGCCGTGCTGAAGACGCTCGGCTTTACGCGGCAGAGGGTGCTTTCGATCTTCGTGAGCGAGTCCGTTGCTCTGGCCGTTTTTGGGGGTGTGATCGGCATTCTCGTGGCAGTCCCCGTAATCGCATGGCTGACACACCGGTTCATCGGACTCGGGATTCCGCTCAATATGAGAGTCGGTCTTCCGACCGCGGTCTTTTCTCTGGCAGTTGCGCTGATTCTTGGCGTTGTCAGCGGGTATATACCGGCTTACCGCGTATCGCGGTTGAACATTGTGGACGCGCTGCGGCACATCGGATAGGTGGAGAGAACTATGGCAATACCGATCAGCTACAACATCCGAAACCTGAAGCTCCGCAAGGGCCTGACGGTCATGACGGCGCTGGGCATCGCGCTCACCGTAACGACCGCGATTTTCCTGATGGCCTTGGTTGCGGGCCTGGATCGTGCGTTCGTGAGCAGCGGTAGTTCGAAGAACGTTCTGGTATTGCGCAAAGGGTCGGAGGCCGAGCTTTCGGGGGGATTTGATGCGGCACTCTTCCCTATCTTGAAAACGCTGCCAGGAATTGTCACTGACAAGGAAGGTCAGCCCGTAGTGTCGGGCGAGTGGGTCGTGGTTATCGTGCTTCCGCGCAAAGACGGTACCGGAGAGGTGAACGTGACCGTGCGGGGGATGATGCCGACCGGCCTGGAAATGCGCCAGATGCCGGAGGAGGCTGGGGAAAAACCGCCGGTTAAACTGACGGAGGGCCGCTGGTTTCAAACCGGGCAGCGTGAAGTAGTGGTCAGCAAGTCCATTCGCGACCGATTCACACATGCGAATCTGGGCGACACCATGGAATTCGGCAAGGGGGCGTGGAAAGTTGTGGGAGTCTTTGATGCCGGCGGATCTGCCTACGAGTCTGAGGTCTGGGGCGACGTTAACCAGATGGCATCCGACTTCGACCGCCAGGGTGGTTTCGCCTCCGCTTATCTGCGTGCTACTGATCCGATTTCGGCAGAGGCTCTGAAGAACCGTGTCAGCGACGATCAGCGGTTGAAACTCGAGGGCATGCTGGAGAGCGATTACTACGCGAAGCAAACCAGCTCGGGAACGCCGATCAAGGTAATAGGATGGGTGGTTGGCATCATCATGGCAATCGGATCGGTTTTCGCTGCGATGAACACGATGTACGCCGCCGTGGCGTATCGAGGACGGGAGATCGCCACCCTTCGGGTCATCGGCTTCTCACGACCCGCTATCCTCACTTCCTTCGTGTTCGAGTCCCTGGTAATCGCTTTTCTGGGCGCGCTGGCAGGTATCGTGCTGATGCTGCCGTTCAATGGAATGCAGACAGGGACATCGAATGCCGTGACGTTCAGCGAAATCGTGTTCGCACTGCGGATAACTCCGGCGGTCGCGATCCGGGCAACTATTTTTGCGCTTGTAATGGGATTTTTTGGCGGATTGGCCCCTGCTTGGCACGCAGCCAGACAAAATATCCTGAACGCGTTACGAGGTTAGCCGAACCGAAGAGGAGCCAGAGCCACAGTTACGATTATGGCGATTGATACGAAACACGAAGACCTGCGAAGCCTGCGTATTGACCGTACCCAGCGCCCTGACAATGGTGGAGAACCGCCCACGTGGGCACGACGCTACATTGTTGGCGGCATCGCTGTTGTGGTTCTGCTCGGGCTCGTCACATTGGCATACCGTATATTTTCTTCCTCCATTCCAGAGGTCGAGGTTGTGCGCGCTGCTGCGCAAACGAGCAACGATGCTGCAGGAAGCACGGTGCTCTCGGCCACCGGATACATCGTGGCTCATCACACGATCAACGTGAACTCGAAGGTCACCGGACGTCTGGCATGGATCGGCGTGGAAAAGGGCGACAGGGTAAAAGAGGGACAGGTTCTGGTGCGACTGGAAGATCAGGAGTTTCGAGCTTCCTATGAGCAAGCAAAGGGAGCGGTAGCAAACGCGCAGGCGTACCTTCAAGAACTTCAGCACGGATCCCGCCCAGAAGAGATTCAGCAGGCGCAGCACAATCTCGACGAAGCTCGCGCGACATTCGCGAATGACAAGCTGACTCTCGACCGCATCAAAGAGCTGTCGGCGAACGGGGTCGTCTCGCGGCAACAACTCGACGATGCAACTGCCAAGTTCGAAGCCGACCAGCAGCGAGTGAACTCGCTGGAGAAGGTTTTTCAGCTGGCGAAGATTGGTCCACGACCGGAGGAGCTCGCTCGCGCTCAAGGCGGATTGATGCAGGCGCAGGGACAACTGGACTACGCCAAATCGCAGTTGGATGCAACGATCATCCGCGCGCCTGTAACGGGTACGATTCTTGATCGCACTGCGGAAAAGGGTGAATTGATCACCGCGCAGTTTGCCAGCGCTGCGGCCGGTGGCCCGCAAGGCTCGGTCGTCTCGCTTGCTGATCTGAATGATCTGCAGGTGGAACTCGATATTGCACAGGCCGATTTCGCCCGCCTGAGTCCAAACCAGAAAGCCATCGTCACCACCGACGCCTATCCCGACAAGCAGTACGACGGCCAGATCGCACAAATTTCCCCGGAAGCGAACCGGCAGAAAGCAACGGTGCAGGTCAAGGTGCAGGTCCTGAATCCGGGCAAATATCCGGATGTTCAGTTGCGTCCGGAGATGAACGCCACGGTGCGGTTCCTGGCTAGCGACAAGCCGGCGGACTCGAAAGATCCGGCTGGAGTGTTTGTTCCGTCAACGGCGATGCGGGATCGCAGCGGCAAAAAGATCGTGCTTCTCGCTTATGACGGGCGGGCCGTAGCACGCGAGGTGCATGTATTGAGCCAGCGCGCCGACGGTGCGCTGGTGAATGGACTGGTCGGCGGAGAAAGTGTCATCACGACCGCTCCTGCCGAATTGAAAGATGGAGACAAAATCAAAATCAAGGGGCAATCATGAGCACAGTCGCACAACCGAACATTGCCACGGCGGCGAGAGTCGTACAGGTCCGTGGAGTCAGCAAGATCTTCAAGCGCGATGCCTTCCAGGTGACGGCGCTCGACGATGTCTCCATCGATATCGCCAAGGGCGAGTTTCTTGCCCTAATGGGGCCCTCCGGTTCCGGCAAGACCACACTACTGAACATGATTGCAGCGATTGATCGTCCTACAGCGGGCGAGTTGCTGGTGCAGGGGCAGGATATCTTTCGCTTCGACGACGCGCAGATCGCCCGCTGGAGAAACGAACACATCGGCTACGTGTTTCAGACGTTCAATCTAATCCCCGTGCTGACAGCGTTCGAGAACGTGGAACTGCCACTACTACTAACGAAGCTCAATGCGCAGCAACGTCGCGATCACGTTATGACTGCTTTGAAGCTGGTCGGCCTCGAAGATCGCGTTCATCACCTGCCGAAACAACTCTCGGGCGGCCAGGAACAGCGAGTCGCTATCGCGCGGGCTATCGTCAGTGATCCTACCCTGTTGCTCGCAGACGAGCCGACGGGAGACCTGGATAGTCACTCGGCAACCGATGTTCTTGAGATTTTGAAGCGGCTCAATGAGGACTTTCACAAGACGATCGTGATGGTGACGCACGATCCACACGCCGCTTCGTACGCGCACGTCATACGGCATTTGGAGAAGGGAATGTTGTTGCCGCCGGAAGACATGCCGGGTCGCTAGACGGCTGCATTCGCAATTCTGGTCACAAAATAAAATCACGCACGAACTCAGCCTTCTCTCGAAGACGAGCCGTGCGTGATCAGAAACTTACGCGAGCAGTCCGACTTGGCCAGCTGCAGTAGATGGGGTATCTGCAACATCGGCAACCCAGCGCCACGCGCGGCGACCGTTCGATACGACCGCTTCCGCCTCGCCGTATTCCACCAAACGATTGAGCACAGTGGTGACCGAGGCCATCGGGTCCTTGTGCCGCGCCAGCAGGTCTGGCAGCTTTTCCTGGAAGTAGTCGCAGATGTCGCGCGAGTTCATGGCGCGACCCGACTCCATCAGAATCATGCGACAAGCTTTGGTGAAGCCAGGCTGGCGACCGTTGCTCTTGCGGTCGACCAGTTCCAGCAACTCTTCGTTCAGGACGCCATCCCCAAACAGATTAGCAAGGCCGGAAATTGTCTGCTTTACCGTGCCGATGCGCTTCATGATTTCAGCGCGCTGTTGCATTAACTGCCGCAGTTCATCGTGAGCCTGTCGGATCACTTCCTGCACGTGGCCGACATCGTACCGCTCGATGGGCCTAAGCGAGCCATTCGATCTTTCCACATTCTCCATACTTCCCCCAGAAACGTTGGACGCCGTCGATGAGCGCTGTCCACGTTCAGCATCGTGGAACCCGTTTGCCGCGGAAGGCGGACGCCGTATGAGCACTCCGAACTGAACCGGACGGAACTTCCCCTAAGGCTCTATACGCACGATGTTGCCGTGGCGTTCCATCGATTTCCGCAAGAATCGAGGTCCACCAGCATCTGCACGATTAGACGCTGCGATTGCGAATTGGTTAACAAGAATTATGTGCGGCTCTGTGGGGGCGATGTCCGCTCAGCGCGCTCTATTGCAAGAGGATCACCAGCATACGGCCGTCGGAATGGTAGCCGTCACCCGTGGCGTTCCTGGCGTCCTGCACGGGGTTTGGAGGTAAGTAATAACTAAACGTTTTGCCCTTGTTAGCTTTCTGCAGGCTGCTGCCGATGTTGTCGCGCTCGCCGTCGACCGCGGGATCGATCTTGTGTGTAATGCTGTTGTTTCGTTTGTCTTTCGCGAAGCCGATATCGTGAGTCCCTGCACCCACCCATACTTCCTGACCTTTCCAGGTGAACGGCGCCTTCCAGATGCGGAAATGATGGCGGCTGGCAACCATGGCGATAGGCTCGGCCATCTCATAACCGAAGTCCTGTTTGCGACCAAAGAGGAATAGTGTGCTCATCGGCATGGTCAGGTAGTCTTTGCTTTCGTAGGTCTCCATGATCGCACTGAGCACCGCTTTCTTGTTATCGGCGTCAGCGATGTGCCAAGTCGCGGCCTCCAATGCCGCCTGGACATCTTTCTCTGATCCGACGATTACAAAATTCACCATGTCCCCGAGATTGTTGAACTGATCGTTGACACGACGGGGCAGACCGTCGATCAACTTTCTCAGATCGGAATCGAGAGGAGTACCCGAGGTGTGAAGCACGACTGCCGCTGACGATACTGCGCTACTTTCTGAATTCGCGGAGTCGGAGTTCGTAGAGGAAGTGGTGTTCGAAGAGTTCGACTCAGACTTTCCAATCCCGAACTGTCCGGACATGAACACCTGTGCCGCCGTCGCAAGCTGCGACTTGAGTTGCTCTCCGCGAGTCTTCTGGTGCGCGCCCACATCGCTGGCCGACTTTCTTTGAAGTTTCACCTCGACGGCGCCGTGACATTGCATCATTGACAGATTCAGCCCAAGGAACAGATGCGTAGCGCTGTCAATCTGAAGATCCTTGGATGCGCCGATGAGAACAGGCGTTCCGCCGTGATCGTTCAGCTTAGCGATCAGCGCTCCGGCCGGAGCGCCCGGCAGCGGCAAGTTTGATGACTTCTCCGAGAAAGCATTTGATCCGTTGGGATCGCATGTCGGATCAGCACCCGCATCCGAGCTTGATATTCCCGTCTTGGTTGCCGAGATCGTAACCGCATCTCCCACGCCCAGGTCGAGGCCGGTGTCCGTCCAGGGTTGCGCAGACGAAACCTGAAAGGTCAGTTCCGGCGCCGAGGACGGTGCCTGGGCTATGAGCGGAAAACCTGAGAGAACTGCGGCGGCGAAGAGAACAATCCATGGTCTCGACATAACGCACTTCCTCGAACCGGGATAATTATCTTCTAACACTCCCCCTGCGTGGCAAGTCCAACTCCTCCCCTGGAGGAGGGCGGGGAAACATGAAGCTCCGTTCTGAATTAGTCGGGATTGTCGTTTCGGAATTTCCGCCCGACCACTGCACTAAACTCCTTCGCTGATGATTCCGATAGTAACCAGTACGGAGCAGCCAGTGTTCACCGCCGCAAAACTCGCGCCGATGCCCCTGCAAGTCCTGCTAGTCGGGAGTCGTGAAGAAGATTTCTTCCTGATCCGTGAGATTCTTGAACGAAATCGTGGGATGCTCGCAGCGGATCTCGATCATGCCCGCTCGCTCGACGAAGCGAAGGAGATGCTGCAGCAGAGACCTTACGGTCTGGTCCTGTTCGAAAACAATACCGGGGACGCCGACGCCGTGCGACTGGTCGCCGAGTTCCATCATGCAGGGGTCTCCGTACCGTTCATTCTGCTCACCGAAGATGCCGACGAACAAACGGTTGCGGACATCATCGGATCCGGCACATGGAACTGCGTAGCCAGGTCGCAACTCGACGGCGCCACTCTGGTCCGCACGATGCGAAACACGGTCGCACTGCACTCTTTGCAGCAGGAGCAACAGACCGCGGAAGAGTCTTTGCGGAAGCTATCACGAGCGGTCGAGCAATCCGCCGACACCGTCGTCATTACGGATCGCTACGGAATCATCGAGTACGTGAATCCGGCATTTGAGAGGCTGACTGGTTACAGCCGCGAAGAAGTTCGCACCTGCACTCCCCGCGTCTTGAAATCTGGCGAGCAGGGGCCGGAGTTCTATCAGGAGATGTGGAGAACCCTGCTGGCTGGAGATGTGTTCCGCGGCATCCTGGTAAACCGCAAGAAGAATGGCGATCTTTACTATGTGGAAGAGAGCATCTGCCCGGTCCGTGACCCCGACGGCCAGATCACGCACTTCATTGCCAACGGCCGCGACCTGACCGAGCGCCTGCGCCTGGAAGCGCAACTGCTACAAGCGCAAAAGATGGACGCGATCGGACGCCTCGCCGGCGGTGTCGCACACGACTTCAACAACCTGCTCACGATCATCACCAGCTATTCCGAGCTCGCACTCGACGCGGTTCCGCAGGACAGTCCGCTGGAAGCGAAGATCCACGAGATTTTGCTGGCTGCACGGCGCGCCGCCGAGTTGACGCGGCAATTGCTCGCATTCAGTCGCAAGCAACCGCAGGCGCTGCGCGTGGTGAACCTCAATGAAGTTGTCAACAACATTGCCAAAACGCTCTCGCGTCTCATCGGAGAGGACATCCAATTCGGCTTCACGCCCGGCCACAGCGTCGGACAAGTGCGAATCGATCCGGTGCAACTCGAGCAAGTGTTGATGAACCTGGCGGCGAACGCGCGCGACGCTATGCCGCAAGGCGGACACCTGTCTATCGAGACCTCAAACATCCGCCTGGACGACGACTACGTTCACCACAAGCCCGCGGTTATTCCCAAGGGACACTATGCGCTGATCACCATCAGCGACGATGGCGCGGGCATCCCTCCCGAGGATCTGCCCCACATCTTTGAGCCTTTCTACACCACCAAACCCCTGGGCAAAGGCACGGGCCTCGGACTCGCTACTGTGTACGGCATCGTGAAGCAGAACAAGGGTTTCATTTGGGTTTACAGCGAACACGGGTCGGGCACAGTGTTCAAGATCTATCTGCCTTGCGTGAAGGGTCTGGGACATGATGTGGAGGCCGATAGCTTTCAGTCGGCAAAACAGATTCGAGGATCGGAAACCATCCTGTTGGTTGAAGATGAGGAGGCCGTGCGAGGTGCGGCAGCCGAATTTCTGCGGCTCCAGGGTTACCATGTTCTGGAAGCGCAAGACGGTTGCGACGCCGTTTCTCAGGCACAAAAACACGCAGGCCATATCCATCTGCTCATCACCGACGTTGTGATGCCGAACATGAGTGGCGGCGAGCTGGCAAAGCAAATGGCGCGTCTTCGTCCGGAGATGAAGTGTCTGTTCGTTTCCGGGTACGCCGGCAAGACCGTGCTCGACCACAATGTGGTCGATCTGGAAACAAATTTCCTGCAAAAGCCCTACAGCTTGAAGCAACTGTCAATGAAAGCTCGGAGCGCACTGAGTCACGCAAAGAAATCTTCCGAGCTCTAGGTATAATGGCTGGCGGTCTCCGCTTCCATGCTGCCAGGCGCAAGCTGCGCGCTCTCCGTGTTTCTTCTTATCCATCCGGGAAAAGCCCTGGGGGGGATCTTCCTCCTCCTGCTGTGCGGAGCATTCGTCTACTCGCTCATGCAGGTCGTTGCGGCCGTGCGCTACCTGTCGGTTCGGCCGCCGGAAGTGAAGATCGCGGAGCCTATGAGTATTCTGAAACCGTTGGCCGGCCTTGATCTCGATCTTGAATCCAACCTGCGGACGTTTTTCGAACAGAACTATTCCTCATTCGAGATCTTGTTCGCCGTGCGCAAGGATACCGATCCTGCGGTGCAGGTCGTAATGAAGTTGCAGCGCGAGTATCCAAAGGTTCCTTCACGACTTCTGATCACAGGGGAGCCACCCTATCCCAATGCCAAAGTGTTCAGCCTCGATCAAATGTTGTCCGCCGCGGCGAACGATCTGGTTGTGATGAGCGACAGCGACATCCGCGTGACGCCCGACTTCCTTCGCAAGGTCGCCGCAGAATTTCAAGATGAGCGTCTCGGCGTGGCAACCTGCCCGTATCGAGCCGTACCGGGTCCGAGTTTCTGGTCTCATCTCGAGGCAACCGGAATGAATACCGACTTCTGGGGAGGAGCCCTTGTCGCGCGGATGCTCGAAGGCATGCGGTTTGCCGTGGGACCGACCATCGCGGCGCGCCGCCGCGTTTTGCGAGCGATCGGCGGATTCGATCGGGTGAAGGACTATCTGGCGGAAGACTTTGTGATTGGGAAGTTCGCCGCGGAAGCGGGACATGGCGTCATTCTTTCTTCCTACGTGGTGGAACATCACATCGGCAGCGCGTCGCTGGAGGCGAACATCGCGCATCGCTTGCGCTGGACGCGCAGCACCAGGCGCTCCCGTCCTGCGGGATACGTCGGACAATTGTTCACGATGCCATTGCCGCTCGCGCTGTTGGTATGTGCGCTTTGGCCTGCCTGGTGGCTGGTCCTGTTGCCTGTGGTGTTAGTCCGCGCCCTGGCAGCCTATATGGTCGCAAAGCGGTTGCTGCACGCGAAACTCAACGCTTTCCTGGTTCCCATTGAGGATGTGCTGGGATTCTGCTTCTGGCTCGCGGGGTTCTTTGGAAATTCGATTTCCTGGCGCGGACGGCGCTACCGGCTTTTCAAAGACGGCCGGTTCGAGTTGATCACACAATCGGACGCATAAGAGCGACTATACGATTCGAGTCAGGCGGCCATTCTTCAGCCTGAACCTCTCGCCACGCCAAGTCACAGTGTGCCCGAAGAAGCTTACGACCCACACTCCCACGGCGATCAGGTCCCGCAGTGGCAACATCCAGAGATGGCGCAGCACCTGCGGATCGTTCACCACGATGCGGCCCACGGTAAGGGCAACTCCCACACGCAGCAGAGCTACCACTCCAAGCACAGCCCACGACCACGGGGCTGCGTAAGCAGCGATCAAGTTCAGCAGCGCCCACATCATTCCGAACGTCGTGGCCAGCCCGACATAACCTCCCAAACGGGCGTCCCGCACGCCGCGCGCCCAGCGCATCTGATGAGTGAAGAACCCACCTAATCCATATGCAGGCAGATAGGTCTCAACGACGACATTGGAGAGTGCCACTTTCAAGCCAAGGCCCGAGATGCGTCTCCCAAGTTCATAGTCATCGGCAAGGTAGTCGACAATCGATTCGAACCCGCCAGTCCGATCGAGATCGGGCTTGCGGAACGCGAGCGTCGACCCGAGACCAAAGCGGAGGCCGCCCTCCAACTGCCCGGCCGCGAGTACTCCCGCGCAAAAGTCCGTGCTGATTCCCAGTGCTTCCAGCTGTGAGCCGATCGTCGGAGCGGCGACTCCTCGGTAGAGACACGTCACCATGCCGGTGTGATCGTGAATGAGGGGCGAGATTACGCGGCGAAGGTAGTCTCGCTCCACTCGAATGTCGCTATCGTTGACGATCAAGTTGTCGTATCGAGCTTTGCGGACCATCTGCGCGAGATTGCTAACCTTTACGTTTGTGCCGAGGATGCTCGGGCAAGTCAACAACTGAATGGAACGCTCGGGGAATTCCTTCTGCAGTTGTTTGACGCTGGCCACCGCCGGGTCTGACGCATCGCTGACGCCGAAAACGATCTCGTACTCGGGGTAATCCTGCAGGCAGTGACTGCGGAAGCTCTCGTAGATATCAGGATCGATGCCCTTCAGCGGCTTCAGAATGGAAACCGGCGGCAAAGATTTGTTGGGGCCATCCGGGCGATTCGTACGGTCCCTAAGAAAGCGTCTCGCGCTCCACAAGCAGAGCGCGTAGTAAGCGCAACTGGTGAAGCAGCCGAGAACCGAGAGCACCTGAAGGGATGTCGCGAAGAGATGGATCATGCTTGCGCGGCCGGCAGAGCCTTTGGGAGCCCGACTGAAAGCTGGCGGCTGATGGCTGAGGCCTCGTCTATTCGTACCTCAGCGAGTCGATTGGATCAAGAT
>Ga0335082_10005100_pt1 | contig 14319 bp, 11 predicted proteins | sample Lox_Sample_41_FD_206718 | JGI IMG/M metagenome (GOLD analysis project Ga0335082, IMG submission 206718) | Soil microbial communities from Loxahatchee National Wildlife Refuge, Florida, United States - Lox_Sample_4.1 | ecosystem: Environmental > Terrestrial > Soil > Wetlands | place: USA...
GGTGGCCGCGTGAATGTAAGCACCCAGCCCATGCGCGGTCACCGTCTCCTTACCCCAGGATACGACCTCGGAGACGATGCTGGCGTTCCAGGATCCGCCGGCGGCGGTAATCGCGCCGGTGACGTAGAAGGGAAACACACCCGGTAGTGCCAGACGCTTCCACCAGAGCCAGCCGCGCAGCCCCAGATTCTGGCCGGCATAGCGCAGCTCGGGGGAGATGGCGGAGGCACCGACGATCACGTTGAACAGGATGTACCACTGCGTGCCGAGAATCATCAGCGGGCTGAGCCAGATGTCCGGGCTCAGCCTGAGCAGCACGATGGCCGACACCACGAAGCCGAAGAAGAGGTTGGCCGGAAACGCCGCAAGAAACTGCGCGATGGGCTGCACGATGCTGGCCGCGCGCGGCCGCATACCCACCCACACGCCAATTGGGACCCAGATGAGGCTCGCCAGCGTGATGAGAACGGCTACCCGCAGCAAAGTGAAGGTGCCGAGCAGCAGGACCCGCCCGATCTCTCCTACCGGCACGTCGCCGTGGACGAAGGTGACCGTCCTCCAGAGTGCCGCCAGCCCGAATACGGTGAGCAGGCCGAACCAGGCGATATCGCCGAAACGCTGATCCCAGCGTGCCAGGCGGCTCGTTTGCACGCTCTGCGGCAGCTCGCGTGGCGGCTTCATGCCAGCCCGAAGCATTGTCGCGAAGCCACGTCCGATGAGGCCCAAGAAACGGGAGCGCCGCATCATCGTCAGCGCCCATGAGCTGTTGGGCGTTTGCCCGGCCTCCTGTTCGAGGCGAAACCAGTCGGCGCTGGCAATCAGTGGTCGAAAGAGGATCTGGTCGAAGATCAGAATCACGACGAACATCGCCGCAATTGCCCAGCCGATTGCAGCGTAGTTGCGTTGTTCATTGGCCAGCGCGATATAAGAGCCGACCCCGGGTAGCGTCACGGTGGTGCTGCCGACGCTGATGGCCTCCGAGGCCACGACGAAGAACCAGCCACCCGACATCGACATCATCATGTTCCAGATCAGCGGTGGCATCGCGAACGGCACTTCCAGGCGCCAAAAGCGCATCCAGGGGCTGAATCTGAAGTTGCGGGCCGCCTCCACCATTTCGTCCGGGATGCTGCGCAGACAATGGTAGAAGCTGAACGCCATGTTCCATGCCTGGCTGGTGAAGATCAGGAAGATGGCAGCCATCTCAGCCCCGGCCACCCTTCCGGGCGTGAGCTGTAGAAAGAACAGGATGACGATCGAGAAACTCAATATCGGCACTGACTGGAGGAAGTCGAGAAGCGGCACCAGCAATACTTCGGCACGGCGGCTCTTGGCTGCCAGAGTTGCGTAAGTGAAGGTAAAGAGGAGTGAAAAGAACAGCGCGATCAACATGCGCAGACCCGTGCGGGCTGCATAGCCGACGAGCGCCGAGGGAGCCAGCGAGATTGGCGTGGCCTCCAGATGTGCTAGCGAGCCCGTAAGGCCGTGCGCCGCCCGTGCCAGGTAAATGAAGAATGCGAACACCAAAATGCAGGCCAGCACGTCCCAGGGACCTGGCACGTAGCGTTGACGAAGAACCGAGATGGGCAGCCGGTCGAGCAGCATGCGGCGGAGTTTGCCCGAATGATGTGGGGTTTGGCACCGTAAGTGCACTGATTTCTCTCGAAACTCTGTGCACAGGTTCCGTGCAGTCGGGCATGAGTCTGGCTAGTATTGTTTGCCATGCACAGGTTCATCGTTGGTTCACTCGCCACCGTACTCGTCATGTTGATCTCGGTGGGCAGGAGTTTTGCGGATGAGCCGGCACCGAGCCTGGGTGCAACCATTAAGGCGGACGCCAAGAGCGCCGGACACAGCATTGCCAACGCCTCACGCGAGGTCGGCCACAGCGTTGCTGATGCGTCCAAGAAAGTGGGACACACCATTGCAGAGGACTCCAAGAAGGCCGGACACGCGATAGCGGATACCTCCAGGAAGCTAGGCAAAGACATCAGCGAGGGCGCCCATAAGGCCGTCGCCAGCGACGGCTCCAAGACGAAGGAGTAGGCAGCCCCAAGGTGTTGGGGCTTAGCCGGCGTTAGTCCCGATTCCACAACGAACACGTTCCCCCGAACCCCTACGGCGGAGCCGATAGTGAGCGTGCGGCCAAGTGTCCGTGCCCAGCTGCGCCGAGGCCGAGCTTGCGACTCCTTGAAATCTGTCTTCAAGCAATCGGGCTGCGGGTCGATCTCTGCGGGTCGTGCCCTAGTCAGCGAACGCTGCCACAGGGTCGTATGTCGCAACCTTTGACGCGGGGCGCGTGTCAGAATAAAAAAGAGCCTAGGTCCGCTTGCGACGTGGAACGGTATCCGACCTCAGGTGACGCGTGACGCCCTCAACAACACACCTGGTCCTGATCCCCAGCTATAACCCGGGGATCAAGGGCGTGGAGACCGTGCGGGAAGCGCGGCAGTACTGGGCGCCCGTCTGGGTAGTGGTCGACGGCAGTACGGACGGCACGGCGGCCCAACTGCTGGCGATGGCGCGAGCCGATCCACAGTTGCGGGTCTTCGTGCGTCCGGAAAATGGTGGCAAGGGCGCGGCGTTGTTCGACGGACTGCTTGAGGCGCAGCGGCATGGCTTCACGCACGCGCTAACGATGGACTCTGATGGGCAGCACCCCGCCCAGCAGATTCCGGATTTCATGGAAGCGGCGCGCGGTTCACCCCAGGCGATGATTCTGGGGGTGCCCGTGTTTGACGCCAGCGCTCCCAAGGTCCGGGTGCGCGGCCGCAAGATCTCCAATTGGGCCGCAAACCTGGAAACCCTGTACGCCGGAATCGAGGATTCGCTGTATGGCTTCCGGGTTTACCCCGTCGCTGCACTGCTTGAGGTCATGCGGCAGACCCGGTGGATGCGCCGTTTCGATTTCGATGCCGAGGCGGTCGTGCGTCTCAGCTGGGCCGGGATCCCGGCCATCAACCTGCGCGCCCCGGTGCGTTACTTTTCTCCAAATGAAGGCGGGGTATCGCACTTCAACTACTGGCGCGACAACGTGCTCCTCACAAGCATGTATCTGCGCCTGCTGAGCGGATTCCTGCTGCGCCTACCGCGGCTGGTGGCCCGGCGCATCGCTTGAGGACGGCCTAGAGGTTGATCGGGCCGTCGCCGTCGGCGCGCGTGAAATGCATGGGGCGCCCGCGGTCCGCGGCGGCCGCGAGCGCCGGGGACAGGGCCAGGACAAAGTTTGATGGCCCCAAAGAGAACCCTTGTCGGCGCAAGGCGGCAATCCATGCCGGGTGCGATTGATTGCTCACGAGCAGGTCGCAACCTGCCAGTCGCGCACAGGCGGAGCCGACCAAGGCATCGATGACCTCTGGCTCCGCAAGGCCGTCGACGATGCAGCCGAGCGCCATGTCGCCAAACTGCGCGTGCGCGTTCAGTTGTGAGCGGCTATAACAGACCCAACCGACCAGGCGGCCAGAGCGATAGGCAAGCAGCCGGAAGAGCTTCGGATCTGCCGGCGGAAGCTTGCGATTCATGGCCGCTGCTCGGCGGTCACACAGCAGGCCGTAGCTCTCGCGCACGCGCAGAAACAGTTCATCAACATCTGCAGGGAAGCTCGCGGTGGGATGCAGCGTGAGGTCGCGCGGCGGGCGCGCGGAGAACACCCGCCGCCGCAGGCGCGACAATCCTACGTAGAGCGCCAGCGCACCGCTATAGCGGGCCAGGTCCAGGATGCGGCGCCACGCCCGGCGTTGGCGGACCCAGCGCAGCTCGCGGGCAAATCGCCCTGCCCGCTCCACGCGGAACAGGAAGGGCACCTTGCTCACCGTCCAGCCCAAGCGTGTCAGCAGCTGCGGCAGCGGACGCTCCGTACTGCCCATGCCGAGGCAGTAGAGCCGCGGCTGGCGCGCCAGGGCATCCCGGATAAGCTGTAGTCCGGCGAGCGCATATCTGCGATCGACGATGCCCTCAGATAGTGGTAGCTGATAGTTGCCAGCCGCGAACAGGGTGCCGGTAGCGCACAGCCGCTCTTCCTTCAGGATGTATCCGCCGCGCACGGCAGCGCCATCCGTGAGGACATAGGCGTCCTGGAACGGGGCATCCGAGCCCGGATCTCGCGGCAGTAGCTCGTCCCGGCGCATCGGAAAGGAGAAAGTGACGCCCGCTTTGGCGAGACGCGCATTGAAGGCGCGCACGAGTTCCGCGTCGTCCGGAGCTAGCTCGCGAATGACCAGCGGCATCAGGTTCGCCCAGTGACTAGCTTATGCAGGAACCACCGCCATTCCAGGCGGCGTCGCTGCGCATCGTTGAGGGATGTCAGTCCGCGTTGGGCGCGGATCTCATCGAGCAACGTCGAGACTGGCACAAACCAGCCGTTCTTAGTGGCGAGGCGCTTTATCAGTTGCGCGAAACGCGCGTCCACTTGCGTGCCCTGTTGAAAACCAGAACCAAGATGGGTATAGACAATGCAGGCGCCGCCGGACGCCTCGAGCTGATCCTGGTTTCTTTCATCGAGCAACTGCACGCAGCTGCTTAGGATTTGCCCATTCGAGGCCGCGAACCATGCCTGCACAAAGGGTCGGCGCGGATCGTAGTAGGGCATGATGGGACACGCCGCGAGCGTATCGATCTCCCCGTAGACAAAATTGCGCACGTAGCGGATACGCTCTTGGCAAAGGTCGCCCCAGAAGTACGGCGAGGTGCGCACATGCCCTTGGTGGGGATTCGGACCGAAGTTGCCCAGACGGGCCCGGTAGAACAGTCGTGCAGCCCCAGTCACGCGCTCATGGCCCCAATAGATCCCCTCACTCGACTCGGCATGATTGGCCATGGCAGCCGGGTAGGTGCCGAATAGCGCTTTGAAGTGCTGCAGCGCCTCGTCAATCCGCTGCCGCGGCAGGCCGTGAAAGTACGAGTTGTGATAGCCAATTTCGAAGCCGGCGCGCTGCAACTGCAGCACCGTTCTCAGGTACTCGGCGTCGTCACAGGTCGAGCCCTGCACGTCACGCGAGTGCAGATCGGGCCCGGTTGCCGGCCACACGGACTTGGTGGTGCGCATCCCGACGGATCCGAGCAGCTCGTACACCGCCTCAAAGTTCCCCGGAACCGTCAGATCGGTGTCGTCGAAGATGGAAAAGGCGAATTGCTTGCCGTTCGGCCAGGTGATGCCCGTCGTCATTTGCCCCGCTCTAAGCGCGCCAGTAATTCCGGCAGGGAGGTGAGCGTGGTCATCTCGTCCAAGTCAAAGCGGACACCGAAATCCTGCTCGATCTCTGCCATGAGATCTAGATGAGCCACCGAATCCCACTCCTCGATGTCCCCAATGCGAAGGTCGGAACGATAACGTTCCGGGCCAATCTTTAGGGCCCGCAAGACACACTGCCGGAATTTCTCTTGATCAACGGCCATCACGCCACCTGGGTATCATCGATTCGCACGAAATGCTGCGGCAATACGTCTGGCCGAGTCACGTCGAACCTCCAAGCACTACCTGCGTCCACGGCGGCACCACCGGATGCCTGCAGGAAGTTGCGAGCCACTTCATTGCGTTTTGACGGGGCAAAGCGCAGGAGCACCTCTTTCGCGTTGGCGGTGCGCGCCGTCTCAAGCAGCCAGGCAACGAATGCATTCTCCACAGTGCGTCCAATCACGCGGCAACTGAGGAGGAAGTTATCCACGAACCAGTGTCCGGGGTCTCGCTTGTCCACGATCGCGAGACCCGTGATGCCGCTGTCACCGAAGCGATCCGCAACTCTCAGGCCAAGGACCGCATATCCAGGATTGCTGAGCAGATTACGAAACTCCTCCGGGGAAAGGCGCTGGGTGGTGAGGTTGAATTGATTGGTCTTGAGCACAAGTTGATGCAATCTGGCCGCCTGCTCCATGCGAGCGGTAAATATATCGAGACGCAAATCAAGCGATCGATAGAATTCCTCCGGTGACGCGGCGTCCTGCTGACTGGCCTTGCGCTGCGCCTCCTCCTGGTAGGCATCGGCGCGCTTCAAGTCCTCGTCAGTCTGACGAAGCACGTCGAAGCCCGGGAACTCGCTCAGAATGCTCGACAGCCGGTGCGCGTCCTCTGGAAATGGGAAAACATCTACCGACGGCAGCACCCGCGCAACCTCGTCCCGCTCTTGCGCTGAATCGTCAATGAATACAAATGAGTCCAGGCCCAGGCTCAACTTCTCTGCCGTTCTGGTGAGTGCCTCGGACTTCAAGCCCCAGCCGATCTCGATGTGCGCGAAATCCTTTGGACGCAGCAGGCAGTCTGGATGCGACTGAAGCACCTCGAGCGCCTCAGCGGAATTGTTCTTCGAACAGACTGCCAATAGCACCCCGTTGCGGCGCAGCTCGAGAAGGCTCCTCTGAAAGCGTCGGTACGCCCAACCAGCTCCGGCATCGGCCATCTGTATACCCTCGGCGCCGTCTTCGCCGAGAATGCCGCCCCACAGCGTGTTGTCCAAGTCGACCACGCATACTTTCTTCTGTGGACGCTCAAGCGCGCGCAGCGCGCGCAGCCACAGCACTGTCAGGTGACGCGTGCCCGTGGGCGAGTAGTAGAGTTGCGCATTCGCCTCGAAGCGTGGGTCGTGCAAGTTGTTGACGCCGTGCTGAAGCGCAAGTCCCACGTGATCGACCACGTGAAACCACGGGTGTGCTTCCCGAAAACCAAGCAGGCGTTCGTTGATCCGGGCTGCTCGAGCTTGTCGCGCCAGATTGCTCGACAAGGGCATGGGTGAAATGGGGTCGGAGAATACGCTCGAGAACAGGACGGTGGGCGGCGTCGCCAAGCCCGCCAGCCGGGCCAGCGTGGCTTCGACCTGCTTTTCGATATCGGGCACGTACTCGAGCACGCGCGGCGATAGCAGGAAGGCCCACGCCGCCGTGTCCTTGCGAAACAGCATCGAACCTGAGTCAAGCGGGGCTACCAGCCACGTGTCGTAGCCGCTATCGACCGCGTGCCAACGTGAACCGATCCGCTGCAGCTCGGAATTCAGGTTGCGGGTGAGCAAGCTAAGTGTCTTGTCACCCAAGAAGACGACGTCTTGCGTCATACCCGAGGGACAGGCCGGTTCATCGAACTCCCCACGCAGCTGCGCCGGGGAGTGGCCCCGAAATTCGCGCCCGCGAGGCTACATCGGTGCCGCGCTTGCCTTCCCACGAGAACAGCTCTGCAACCATACATTGTTCAATTCCGCGCTTCCGCAAGACCGCAGTTTACAAGGCCCTTGCCACCATTATGTGGCGGATTGCCGCCAGGGAGCGTGAGCGGTCCCTCGCAATCTGCGCTGCTGAGTCGCACGGCACCGTCCCATCCAGTGCACCCAACGCTCATTTGCTATGCTGATCCATCACTTCCAGAGAGCCATTTCCTGAGCACTGCACCACCAACCATGCAGTCGTTTGTACTGTACATCGCGCGAATGCTCGGGGTGTTTGCGCTCGCGCAATACCTCACCCGGAATCGGCTTCGAGTTCTTTGCTATCACGGCTTCTCGCTCGGAGACGAACATGAGGTCGCGCCGCACGTGTTCATGCAGCGCCAGACGTTCGAGCGCCGCCTGAGGATCCTGAAGAAGCGGGGCTTGCCTGTCATTCCATTGCAGCAAGCCGTACTAAGGCTCAAAGAGGGGCGCATAAGAAACGCCGAAACCGTCCTGACCTTCGATGACGGATGGGCGTCAAATCTGACCATCGCGGCGCCACTGCTAAAGAGCTTCGGGTACCCGGCCACCATCTACGTCACGACTGAGCATCTCGCCGCCGGACCGGAAGTCTTCAATGTCGTGCTCTTCTATATGTTGTGCCGAGCCAAGGCGCGTTCGTTCACCCTTACCGGCTTGCACCCCGAGATTGACGGCAGCTATCAGATCAATGCGAATCCTGACGAACTCAGGGTGCAGATAAGCTGCGCGGCCCAAAGGGCATTTCCGAAGCTCCTTGATCGGCAACAGCTGCTCGCTCCAATTGCGCGCGCACTCGGCATGGACCTTCGCGAGCTCCTCAGCAACCAGCGCTTCCAACTGTTGCGAGCCGGTGAAATCGCTGAACTCGACCGACGGGGACTGGATATCCAGCTCCACACGCATACCCACCACTTGCCCTCGGAGAGCTTCGAGCGGATGAGGGTTGAGATCGAAGACAATCGACGGGCAATCAGTGAGTTACTTAAGAAGAACCCGCACCATTTCTGTTACCCGAGCGGTGAGTACGAGCCACAGCATCTCGACTGGCTGCGGCGGCTGGGCATCGTATCGGCAACAACCTGTGAGCCAGGTCTTAACGATCAGAGCACCGACCTGCTCCAGCTTAAGCGGTACTTGGACAGCGACACCGTAAGCGACCTCGTATTCGAGGCGGAAGTGTCCGGAGTGCGCTATCTGATCCAGCGCCTGCTGGGCAGCTTGGCGCGCAAACCACACCGGGAATCCGCGCACGCAGCGTAAAATGGACGCGCTCCGGGTGAGGCGCGAACCACCTGATCGTCAAGGATCGGGGTAGCAGTTTCACGGGCCTGTCCCGGGCACGATCGACGTTATAAGCGATTGATTATCTGATGAATACTTTGCGCTTACGCATGCGGAGCGTGGCTGCTAAGCTGTGAATTGGCGCTTGGCGCCGCGGCGAGAAAAACAAGCACAGTCGCCTTCCATGGCTACCTTCGCGTTTTGGGCATGCTGCAGCGTTTTGCTGTACGTCTACGCCGCTTACCCCGTCCTAGTCCGGCTCCTCGCCTCCAAGTTCGGCCGAGCCGTTCAGCGCGGTGACCGCTTGCCCACGGTCACGATCATCGTCACGGTTTACAACGAAGAAAAATCCATGCGGGCCAAGCTCGATAATCTTGCCGGGCTTCAATACCCGCGAGAGTTGGTCAACGTCGTGGTCGTGTCGGATGCGAGCTCAGATGGGACTGAGCAGATCGCGCGCGACTACGACCCGCAAAGGGTCAGTGTGCTTCGCGTGGAAGGCCGCCGTGGCAAGACCGCCTGCCAGAACGCTGCCGCCGCAATTGCTTCCGGAGAAGTCCTGGTCTTCACCGATGCAACCACTCAACTGCATCCCGAGGCGCTAGACAGGCTGGTGGAGAACTTTGCGGATGCCCAGGTCGGCTGTGTAGGCGGCCGGCTCATCTACGTCACTGACGTCGACAATGCGACCGGCCGGGGCGGTGAAACCTACTGGAGCTATGAGCTGCAGTTACGCGCCGCCGAGAGCGCCCTCGGATCCCTCATTGGCGTCAGCGGATGTCTCTATGCTGTCCGCCGCAGCGCATATCGCCCAATTGATCCGACGCTCATCAGCGACTTCGTCGTCGCGATGAAGATGAGGGAACAGGATCTGCGCACCGTGCTCGCACCGAATGCGACGTGCTTCGAGACCACTCTGGAACATGGCAGCCTTGAGCTCGCCATGCGCGTCAGAGTGGCGGTCCGCAGCCTCAACGCGTTGATCCGGGAGCGTCGCTTTCTCAATCTTTATCGATATGGTTTCTTCGCGTGGCAATTGTGGTCGCACAAGTTGCTGCGCTATGCGTCGCCCATTCTCTGGCTCGCCGCCTTAGCTGCGAACTTGATCCTGGTGCGCAACAATCCCTACTCGCCCTACACCGTTGTGCTGGGCGCGCAAATCGCGATACTCGCTGCCGGTACGGTGGGCTTCATGCTCCAAGGGCAGCAGAAAAATCTGGGCATCTTCGGCAAGCCCTATTATTTCCTGCTTGCCAACGTCGCGGCTCTGATCGCCACGCTACGCTACCTCCGTGGTGAGCGGATGATAACCTGGAACCCGATCAGGTGAGCCGCCGCTGTTGAGGGCGGCTCAACTTACCGTGAGAGCCGGCGCCATGGGCACCGTGCTCGTGCCACCCGCCCCACCGGCGAAGTTGCATCCGACCTGGGTCGCGCCGTTCCCCCAGGCACCCATGTCGCATGCCGAGCCCGCTGATGTGCCATTGGTGCGGCCAGCGCCTTTTGCCGGCGAAGAACTGCTGAGCTGGTAGGCCGACGCAAAGCTGCCGCTGCCGACAAAGCCTGGATTATCGTTGACCACGCTGTGCGACTCCGCGCCGCCGATCCCACCGTTCGAACTCAATGCGGAAGCGAACGCGCTCGGCGAGCTGTAAGTCCCGATTACGTTTGAGAGCGCCGAATTCTGCCGCAGCGCCCAGGACATCCCCGAGGCCTTCACCAGGTTGAAGTCCCAAACCGTGGGAGCCTTTGGGTCGGTCAGAAACGACTTGTATCCGGAACCGTCGCCGACACCGGTGTAGATGTTGTTGTAGACCTTGAGCACCCCGGAGTCTTCGCACGTCAACCACAATGCCGTGTACGCACCGGACTTGCCGACTATGGTGTTGTTATAAACATTCACCGGTGTGGAAAATCCGTAGTTGTCCGAGAGAGTCGCGCGTCCGATGCCGAAACCGCTGGTGATCACGATATTGTGATGAATATTCGTGGTCTGAGTTAGGCCGTTCGTGTTCGCGCCGGTGAAATCCTGTATGCCATATGCAGTCGCCGGCACGCTGTACATCGAGACGTCGATGTAGTTGTACTGAACATTCGTACCCTGGTTCGCGACCTCTTTGCCGTACACGCTGCCGGCATTAACGCAGGTGTTGTACTGAATCACGGTTCCCTGACTTTGCCAGCAGATGATCGCATTCAGGTGATCGCCGTTGTTGTGAATGTAATTGTTGCTGACGACCGCTCCGACGCAGCCATCGATCCAGATAGCCGATGTATTGTCGGTGATGTCGCCACTGTTGTGACCGCCCCCGGTCAGTTCGCAGTTCTGAATGGTTACGCCCGTTATCCCTGAAGGTCCGTCACCCGAGGAGGCTCCGCCTATGCGAATCGCCTTGTAGGAGAAGCCGGTCAGCACCAAGCCATCGATGACGAGGTTGCTCACCGCGTAGTTCTTGGGGTACTGGCCGGTGTGCGCGATGATCGGCCCGTCCCAAACGCCGGCACCGCGCCCCACGCCGCCGCCAAAAAGACCACTTGAACCCTTGGCATCCAAGGTTGCCGTGCGCGGGCTGTACTTGCCCGACGAATCGCAGCTGGCGAGATACGTAGGCGAGGAAGAGGAGCCACCAGGAACCTGCAACGCGCCAACGACGGGGTCGTTCTGCATGAGGTCGCTGACGTCATACTTGCCCGGAAGCAGACCAATGCGCTTCCCGCCAAGCTGCGAGAAATTTCCGCTTGCGGTGCGCAATGAGCTTATCGCCCAGGGAGCGTTGACCGTACCCGAATTGGAGTCCGAACCCTGGGGACCGATATAGAAGTCGAACGTGGACGGCGCAGTTGCCGCTTCCGCAGTCAGCCATGCCGGCAGCATGAGCCCGGCGGGGAGCGCAGCGGCTGCCATGCGCAGCACATTGCGCCGGGACAGCGCAGAGCGCACTGCCGCGCGCGCGGAGTTTTCAGAGTTGCTTCGATCGGTCATTTGCTCTCCCCGTGCTGAAATCCGGGGATTTCAGTTGTCTTGCGAACCTGCCTCGGCCCAGTGAGACGCGATCCTAGCGAGAACACCACGCGCGATTCAATTGTCGCTGATTCGCGCCACGTCTCGGCGCGCACTCGTGCGGCGGCGGTATTACGTCGCACCGAATGTGTGAGCCAAATCGCATTTGCACATCGGTTCGCGAGCGGAAGCGCGCGGGCCGCCCGGTGCTAGCCGGGCAAGTGCGCGGTCAGCACCAGCGCTCGCAAGCGCGCATAGCCCAGAAGTGCCCACCCCAGGACGAGTGCATACAACACGGCGTACGCCGCTCCCAGCAGAAGAATGGCCACGAACGTAGTTGGGCCCAGAAGAACCGTGGCCACAAACAACGCCGCGATCGGCAAGGACGCCAACGCGGATACGGGCAGGAACACGCGACGCACGTAGCTGGCTACAGATATGCCAATAAGCCGGCAGCCGTACGCCCATTGGAATAACCCGCGCGTCAAGAACGCCGCGATTGCGGTACCGATACACACGCCAACTATTCCGAGGTCGCGAACCAAAGCCATGATCAAGATCAGGGTTAAGGCCCCTTCCACCACTGCCAGCAACGCAAGCAGGCGTTGACGATTCGCGCCCAGCAGAACGCTGTAGGTCAGCCATTGCGACATCGGCAGACTCTCGCCTGCCATCAGCACGAGCAACAGCATATAGGCCGAGTCCTGAGTGCCGTGCTGCCACCAATGAATGAACGGCATGCCCAGGCACAGCAGACCACCAAAGAAGAACAGTGTTAGTGCATATGCAAACCGGCCTCCATCCAATAGCAGCTGCATCTGCGTGGCGACTGACCCAGTTGCGAACGCCACGATCGCGCGCGGCGCCATCACCTGGGTCGCGGAGTTCGCGAAGATGTTCGTATACGTCACCAGCTGGCGCCCGACTGTAAAGGTGGTAACCGCAGCGTTGCCGAGGCGCGCTCCGATTAGCGTCGGCGCGATCTGCGGAATGAGGGTCCGCGACCAAGAAATGACGCTCATCCAGCCGCCGATTGCAAAGATCTCGCGGATGCGGTCCCGAAACACGAATTGGCGTGCGATGCGTAGTCCCGGATCAATCCTGAAGCACAGGAGCATGCGCGCGACGTTGCCGAGCGTGTTGACCGCGAAGGTAATGACGCCGAGGCTGGTGAGCGGCATGAGCGCGCTCACGGCGGTCAAGGAAAGCACGGTGCGCAGCGTCAGCGCCGGCACATCCACTGCATTTTGCAGGTCGAACCGTTCGCGGCTCCAAAGAAACCCGGCAAAGATCGAAGCCGGAAACGTGAGCGCGAGATTCAGGCCGACCAGGATGATCGAGAAACGGACATCCCACAGGCGCTCCGGGGGTACGGTGAAAACGCGCGGGAAAATCACCAGAACCAGACAGGTTGCCAGGCAGACGAGGCCGCACACGACCAGCAACAGCGCGCACGCGGTCGACATGAGTACGTTGACGTTTTCGTGTGCCCCTCTGGCCCGGTGCGCTGCAATTAGTCGGCCGAGCGCGGCGGAGATCCCAAGATCGAGCACCCCGAAGTAGCCCGTCATCGTCCCAATGAGTATCCACAAGCCGTAAGTCCCACTGCCGAGAGTTCGGATCAGATACGGCATCACGAGGAGGCCGGAAAGCATGTTTACGACCGTACCGGTCGTATTCGCCGCGATATTCCAGATGGTCCGTGGCGGGCGGCTCATGGGAAGTCAGCGAGAGGCTGCGGTCGATCTGCAGCGATCACTGCGCGCTAGGAAAGATACTGAAGACGATATTCATTCCATGCGCCTCCAGATTAATGTCCTGCAGCCAGACACGACGTCGCAAGTCATAAAGGGCGACGTGCGTCGGCTTCTCCGACATGCCCTCCTGGAATACGTTCTTCACCCACAGGACATTTTCCAATAGCCTCGTCTTGCGGACGCGAGTAAAGCCGACCCAAACCTTGTCGGCCGGCAGAGGCAACACCCCTCGGCACCAACCGAGCAGCGTGTTCGGCTGATCGATGAGCTTGAGGTCAATGGCCTCCGTCACCAGCAGCGTGCTGGCGCTTGCCAGCACCAATCGCCCGTCGACAAGCGTGAAGTAAATGCGATCCCCGCAAACCAGGCCGTCGTGCGGCAACTCGAGTGCGATGTCGATTCTTGAGGCGTGTGGATTGGTGAGACAGACGGCATCGCGTTGGCGGAACCGGGTAACCCAGACGTCCTTGCCGAGCTCGAAGACAAAGTTTGGATGTGACTGATGGGGCTTGGTGCTGTCGATTTTTCGATAGTCGATCTCCGGCGAGAACCGCTGCCAAGGGGGAAGTTGCAGTACGTCCCAGGCCTCGATGAGTCTGCCATCGGTGCTGAACCGCACGACCATGTCGAGCCCGGTGCTAACCGCAAGCAAGGTTCCGTCCTGCGAGGGTCTCACATGGTGTACGTCGTTGAAGCAGGGCAGCGATATGTAGTTGAGCAGTTCGAACTTGGGTAGCTTATAGACCAGCACCTCGGTATTGGTGCAGGTGTAGAGCACATCGCCCACAAGGGTGCCGCTTTTGAAGACGGAAGACGAGTGCTCGTGGGCCCGAGCCTCGGCGGGAGTCCGGTATTCGACGCAGGTGCGTACCTCACCCGACTCAGTGTCCACCTCGAGAATTAGCGCGGACTCATAGAGGTTCCATTCCTCCTCGCGCTTGAGAACCAGCCGTCGTTGTTTGCCACCCAACACGTACAGACGGGACATTCCGCCACTCACTCGTGATCACTGAACCCAGGGTTGAGACCCGGCACCCTAGCGGTGGCCCAGAAGCCGCGCCGCCGATTGGCTCCGAATTCACCCTCCTCGGCCCGCGCTTCTCCCGAT
>Ga0335082_10005102_pt1 | contig 14318 bp, 8 predicted proteins | sample Lox_Sample_41_FD_206718 | JGI IMG/M metagenome (GOLD analysis project Ga0335082, IMG submission 206718) | Soil microbial communities from Loxahatchee National Wildlife Refuge, Florida, United States - Lox_Sample_4.1 | ecosystem: Environmental > Terrestrial > Soil > Wetlands | place: USA: Florida...
TTGAGAATGACTGCACGAGTTTGACTACGTGCTCGGCGCCGAACTGCTCGCGGTAGTGTCCGGCCATTCCGATCAGCAGGCCTTTGATCATCGCGTATTGCAGGCACATCAGGAAGTACGACGTCAGCGGAGTGTTGGGCTCCCCCGGAGGAATTGGGCCTCTCGGGAACTGCGTTCGGAAGATGTAGTTGGAGAGATAGTTCTCCATGATGGACGGATGCTGCTCAACAAACGGCCGGTAGTAGCGGTCGTGCGCCTCGGCATAGGCCGGAGCCATGGCTTCCATCGGCAGATTGGCGTCGTATCGAATTCCGCGGATGAAGTCCTGGATGCATTCCTGCATCCGCACGAACCAGGTGTTTCTGTTTTGCAGGCGATGCGCGACTTCAACTACGGCTGCCAGTTGAGCTGCGGTTTGAACCGGAATCCCCTCCATGGATGCGCCGAGCCGGTTGAGTTTGACGATTTCTGCGAACTCTGCGAGCAGCCCAGGCAAATAAGCCCAGTCGTTTGCTGTGAAGACTTCCGAGATTCTTCGGCTGAACATCCCCAGAAGAAACAGCCTTTGCCAGAGAGGATAGGCGCGGTCGTGAATCAGCAGCAGGCTGAAGGTCTGCACATCGGAGTAGTGCTTCTGCGGATTGCCGTTGGTCTTGGCGGATTGGTCCGCCATCCGCAGGAATCGCTGGTAGCGCGGACGGTCGTCGGCATCGTTTCTTTCTACGGGAACCAGGTTCTTTTGGAAGAGGACAAGGCGTGCCGCCTCGGGACAGGAGAGATGAAGAGGCTTCGCCGTCATCCCGTTGAGAGGTTCCTGCACCCGCGGGTAGGAGTGGCAAATCGGAGACAGGTAGGCGGGACCGAAATCTCTGTGAACGCTGCACCAGCGCTCGGTGGTGAGAAAAGGGCAGGTGTGCGACGGCGCAGGGAAGACCAACTGTGCATACCTGGAATCAGTCACCGCATCCTGGATGCGGACAAGGTGCTGCTCCGCCACTGAGCGAAGCTGCGAAATGGCCTGGTACTTTTCGTAGGTTGCCTTGTCGAAGTAAACGTTCCAGGTGCGGCAGCACAAGTCCTCGCATTCGGGGCCGATGCAGCGAAACTCCTTCTCGTAGTGGGGCTGGAGGTCCGGCAGACTAAGCTCCTCTTCTCTGTCGCTGCCGGTCCAGTCCCGTTGGAGCTTACGCGAGTTCCGACACAGCTCCATTAAGGCAGGATGAGAACCAGCCTGGTAATCGTGATGATCAGCAGCATCTGCTCTGCCAAACGGTGCGGGTCGGAAATGAAAGGTCTCCTTCGAGACCAGGGATGGAAAGGAATGCAGGGGTTACGATTCGAACATCGGTACCTGCCGCGTGTCGGGAGGGCCTTTGCGGCGGCGGCGCGCGGCGCCGATGACGGCCAGCACGGTCAGGGCATTCAGCGATGTGCGGGGTACAAAGATGCGTTGCGTGTTCGAACGGAGATCGGGCGGCGTGATCAGATAGCCGTCCGCCGGATTGATGGAGAGATCATTCGGCATGATGCCTTCGATGACTTCGCTATCCTTGAATTTGAGGCGAACCCAGAGGCCCTCAGTTCTCGGGCGTGTGGTGAACGTTTTCCGGCTCAAGACCTCCGAATCGGAAAACTCGCGAACGAAATAGACTGCCCGAATGTCCTTCAGATCGATCGCCACCACATTGCCGGCAGTGTTGAGCAGCTCCAGCTTGCCATCAACCACGAAGTTCGCGGGAGAGACGTAGCCGCTGACCGAATCGCGGTCCGTCTTGCGAACAATGACTTTCTTGTGAGTCGAGGGCATGGAGCTATGGAGTCATTGAGAGATTGAATCATTGATTCCTTGATTCACTGAGACATTTAGTCGCGATCCTGGATACGCGCAGGCATTCCCAATGACTTGATCGCAATGATTCAATCTCTCAATGTCCCCGATTGTCGCATTTTTGAGGCTTGCACACTCTGCCCTCGCGTTCGTAGTAGCCAAACGGTAAACCTTTGTGTTATTTTCTGTTGCTTGCCGCATTTGAGGACTTGTTGTATAAGTCTAATATCTAGAGAGGGTTAGATTCCGCTCGCGGGACAGTTCTCCAGGTCATAAGCTCCCGCCTGTGGAAATCTTGTGGATAACGCCCCGCTCCAGCCACGGCTCGGCGACTAGGAAGGCATGGCCGATTACATCTACACCCTGGAGACCCGGCTCACGCCGGACCAGCAAAAAGCAGTCAGCCTGGTACAGGACGCCGCCAAAGCGGCGGAGATGAACCTCTATCTCACAGGCGGCGCGGTCCGCGACATCATTACCGGATTCCCCATTCGAGACCTGGATTTCACCGTCCAGGGAAATGCTCTCAAACTGCAGAAGGATCTGGAACGGGCAGGCGCAACGATTGGCGATGCCGACGGCGAGACGCGATCTTTGCTGATCACGCTGCCGGGCAACGTGCGGGCCGAGGTCGCGATGGCGCGATCGGAGACCTATGAGAAAACCGGCAAGCCGCCGTCAATCGCTCCCGCGACCATCATCGAAGACCTCCGCCGCCGCGATTTCACCGTGAATGCGATGGCCTTGTCGCTGAACGAGGGCTCGCGCGGCCTGTTGATGGATCCCTTCAACGGCGTTGCCGATATTGAGTTGAAGGTTGTCCGCATTCTGCACAACTACGCGTTCCTGGAAGATCCTTCGCGACTGATTCGCGCCACTCGTTTTGCCGCGCGTTTTCACTGGCCGCTGGAAGAGCGAACCCAGCTGCGTTATGACGCTGCCAAAGAGAACGGATATATCGAGTACATCCGGAACGCGTCGATTGGATACGAGATCGAGCAGTTGGCCTACGAAGACGATCCGCTCAACATTTTGAAGGCCTACGAGAAAGAAGGCTGGCTCAAGCTGCTGAACGCGCACTGGAGTCCGGCGAAAGTGGACGCTGCCGGCCTTGGCGTATTGATGAAAACGCGGCAGCAGATGAACGAACTCGGCTATACGCCGGACGTCGCTCCAGCGGTACTGTACTTCCTGACCTCGCGGCTGGGCGACAAAGATATTTCCGAGCTGCGCAAGGCGATCCCGCGCAAGGATCTGGTCGAGGCATGGAAAGACCTTGAGGACAACGCGAAGGATTTGGCGAAGCGTTTGTCAGGTAAAGAGGCGGCAACGCCGTCCAGGACATGGCAATTGCTGTCGTCCGCGAGCCCGGAGATGATTCTGTTCCTCGCTGTGACAGCGCGACAGCAGGCAGTCGTGCAGAAGATCAAGAACTTCTTCACCAAGTGGCGGCAGGTGAAGCAGAAGATTCCCTTGCCGGAGATGACGGAACTGCATATTACGCCGCAACTGCCGGCGTATGACAAGATTGCCAACGACGTCTTCCTGCTGTTGCTGGATGGAAAGTTGCGCTCGCGGACGGAAACGCTGAAGTTCCTGAAGCCACTGGCGCCTCCACCACCTCCACCGCCTCCACCACCGCCGCCAAAACGTGGGCGCGGAGCGAAAGCGGCAGCAGCTGCGGCGGCTGCGGCGGCCGCGACCGCGGCACAGGTGAAGGCGGCTACGGGCAAAGGGAAGGGCAAAGCGGTTACGCCTCCTCCGGCGCTCGCAAAACCGGAGCCTGCAAAGCCAGCTCCCGCAGCCAAGACCAAGCCCGAGAAGGCGCCCGCCAAAAAAGCAGCGAAGCCGGTTAAGCCGGCGCCGAAAGCCGCGGGCAAGTCGAAACGCAAGAAGAAGCGATAGCTTCCGTCCGGCCTCCCCGTGTGGCGCCTCTCGCTATTTTGCGCTGCACTATTCTCTGGCATTGCGTCATGTCTTTGAGCCGATAGAATAGAGGCAATGTCTGGCTTAGGTCCTGTCCTCGCATGAGTTCCCAATTCGTCCACTTGCACCTGCATACGGATTACTCGTTGCTCGACGGCGCGTGCGACGTGGAAAAGCTCGTCCATCGCGTGAAAGAACTCGGTATGCCGGCGGTTGCCATGACCGACCACGGCAACGTCTTCGGTGCGGTTCATTTCGTCAATGCGGCCCACAAGGAAGGTGTAAAACCGATCGTCGGCTGCGAGCTCTATATCTGCAAGAAAGAAGACCACAACATCGAGCGGACACCGCCCGAAGGGGATACCTACAACCATCTGCTCGTGCTGGCGGAGAACGAAGAAGGCTACCGTAACCTCGTCAAGATCACGTCGGAAGCGTCGCTCCACGGCTTCTACTACAAGCCGCGTGTGAGCAAGAGGTTCCTGGCGGAGCACTCCAAGGGATTGATCGGGCTCTCCGGCTGCCTGAAGGGCGAAGTCGCCGAGCGCCTGATGGAGAACAACTACGCCGCCGCCCGCCAGGCCGCCGCCTTCTACAGCGACATCTTCGGCAAAGAGAATTTTTTCCTGGAAATTCAGGATCAGGGCCTGGAGATGGAGCACCGCATTCATCCTGCGCTGTTTCGCCTGGAGAAGGACCTCGGCCTGCCGCTGGTGGCCACGAACGACAGCCATTATCTCTGCGAAGAAGATGCACACGCGCAGGATGTGATGGTCTGTATCCAGACGGGCAAGTCTTTGCAGGAAGCCAACCGACTCAAGTTCGAGGGCACGCAGTTCTACGTCAAGAACCATGACGAGATGTACCGCGTGTTCAAGGATTCACCGGATGTTCTGACGCGCACACTCGACATTGCCGAGCGCTGTACCCTGCGCCTGGAAAAGGTGCCGAGCCCGTTCCCGCATTTCGAAGTCCCCGACGGCTACACGCTCGACAGCTATTTCGAACACGTGACGCGGCAGGGATTCGCGCGCCGCATGGAGGTCCTGCGTGGACTTTCAGAAAAAGGCCGGCTGAAGCACTCTCTGCCGGATTACGAGCAGAGGCTGGCGCGGGAGCTCGCCATCATCCAGCAGATGAAGTTTTCCGGATATTTCCTGATCGTCTGGGACTTCATCCGCTACGCCAAGGAGCACAACATTCCCGTGGGCCCGGGCAGGGGATCGGCAGCGGGGGCGCTGGTGGCGTATTCACTGGGCATCACGGATCTCGATCCGTTGCAGCACGAGCTCCTTTTTGAACGCTTCCTCAATCCGGAACGCGTCTCGATGCCCGATATCGACATCGACTTCTGCATGAACCGGCGCGGCGAAGTCATCGACTACGTCACCCGCAAGTACGGCCGCGAAAACGTGGCCCAGATCATTACCTTCGGCACGATGGCGGCGAAAGCCGCGATCAAGGACGTCGGCCGCGCGATGGATGTCCCCTACAGCGATGTTGACCGTATCGCGAAGATGGTGCCGACCACGCTCAACATCAAGCTCGACGATGCCATCAAGGAATCGCCCCAGCTCCAGGATGCCTACGAGAAGGATCCGCAGGTGCGGCAGTTGCTCGACACGGCGCGCAAGTTGGAAGGCCTGGTCCGGAACTCCGGCGTACATGCCGCCGGGGTGGTGATTTCGCCGCGGCCTCTCATTGAGCTGGTCCCGCTGCATCGGACCAAGAACGACGAAATTGTCACTGCCTTCGACATGGTCGCCATCGAGAAGATGGGGCTGTTGAAGATGGATTTCCTCGGTCTGACGACGCTCACCATTCTCGACGACACACTCAAGCTGATCGCGCAAACCCACGGTCAGAGCGCGGGCGCACCGGTTCTCAGTGACGCTGAGGGATGGCCCAAGCCCATCCCCCTCACGCTCGACGACATACCGCTGGAAGATGAGAAGACCTACGAAAAGGTCTTTCACAGTGGCCTGACATCGGGTGTCTTCCAGTTTGAGTCGCACGGCATGAGGGACGTGCTGCGCCGCTACAAGCCCAACTCCATTGAAGATCTCACCGCGCTGAATGCGCTCTATCGTCCCGGACCGATCCAGGGCGGTATGATCGACGACTTTATCGAACGCAAGCACGGACGCCGCAAGATCGAGTACGAACTGCCGGAACTGAAGGAAATCCTGCATGAGACGCTGGGTGTCATCGTCTATCAGGAACAGGTGATGCAGATCGCGAACCGGCTTGCCGGCTATTCGCTGGGCGACGCCGACCTGCTCCGCCGCGCCATGGGCAAAAAGAAGCCGGAAGAGATGGCGGCGCAGCGCGAGCGGTTTGTACAGGGCGCGGTGCAGCGCGGTTTTCCGCCGAAGAAAATCGAAAAGATCTTTGACCTGATGAAAGAGTTTGCCGGGTACGGCTTCAACAAGTCGCACTCAGCGGCGTACGCGCTTCTCGCCTACCACACGGCGTATTTGAAGACGCACTATCCGGTTGAGTTCATGGCGGCGCTGCTGACGTCGGTCACCGGCTCGACGGATGACGTTGTGAAATACATCAAGGAATGCCGCGAGATGGGAATTGCCGTCGAGCCGCCCGACATCAACGTCAGCGATGCGAACTTCACGCCCCACGGACAAGCGATCCGCTTCGGGCTGGCGGCGGTCAAGAACGTCGGGGGGAACGCGATCGAGTCGATTACTGCCGCGCGCCGGAAGCTGGGGCGCAACATCCGCTCCATCTTTGAATTCTGTGAGGAAGTCGATCTGCGCCTGCTGAACAAGCGCGTGCTGGAATCTCTCATTAAGAGCGGAGCGATGGACTCTCTCGGCCGCCGCGCTCAGCTGATGCAGGCGCTCGACAAAGCGATCGAGCGCGCTCAAAAGGCCCAGCGCGATGCCGAGTCAGGACAGCACGGACTCTTCGGCGTTTTTGCCGATGAGGCTGCCACGCAAGGGAATGAGATCCTCCCCAACACGCCGGATTGGGATGAACACACGCGGCTGACCGCTGAAAAGGAGATTCTCGGCTTCTTCATCACCGGTCATCCCCTGGAAAAATACAGGGACAAACTGATCGATCTTGGCGCAAAAACAACGGAAGAGATCGGCGCCATTCGCACTTCGACGGCCAAGGAGGAAGTCATCACTACGGCCGGCATGATCACTGGCCTGCGGGTGCTGAAGTCGAAACGCGGCGATTTCTATGCCCAGGCGGCCCTCGAGGATATGACGGGCAAGGTCGACATGATCGTCTTTCCCGAGGCCTTCAAACGCCTGCAGGACAAGGTAAAGCTCGAGGTGCCAGTCCTGGTCCGCGCTGGTGTGCGCGTCGAAGAAGGTTCGAATCCGAAGATCACTGCCGCTGAAATCACTCCTCTCGATGAAGCGAAGGTTCCATTGCCCAAGGCCCTGCGCATTCGTATTCCGCTGGAAAGTGCAACCGCTGGCACGGTCGGAGCGCTTCACGCCCTGTTCAGCGAGCGCAAAGGTGAGGCAAAAGTCCTCTTCGACGTCGAGCGAGAAGGCGATTTCATGGTGGTGATGGAAGCCGAAGGCTATAATGTGATGCCGGACCGTAGCTTCATTGGCCGCGTGGAAGAACTGTGCGGGCGCGGCAGCGTACGCATTATCAGTTGATCCCTACCCGTTAACAGGTTCGGCGGATGAGTCGAGCGAGAATAAGACAAGCGGCAGATACAGGGAGCAACGCGGCGAGCCCGGCTCTCGCCGGCACGGAGTTTTTGTTGTCGATCGTGGAAGCACATCATACCCGCAGGAATGGAAACGTCATCAAAATGGATTCTGGTTTAAAAGCGCAGCACGAGCTGGAAAAGATTGAGGAACAGATTCAGCGCCTGGAGTTGCTGGAAGGGCAGAACGAGGAAACACGACGCCACATCCAGCAGTTGCACGAACGGGTCAAAGATTTGCGCCGCGAGATTTCAACGCAGCTGAATGCTTGGGAGCGCACCGAACTCGCTCGTCATCCGCAGCGTCCTTACACGCTCGATTACATCGAGCGCATCTTCACCGACTGGAGCGAGATTCACGGCGACCGCGGCTTTGCCGACGATCCGGCGATTGTCTGTGGCATGGCTCGTTTTCACGGGGAAGAAGTGTTGGTCATTGGCCATCAGAAGGCGCGCGACACCAAGCAGAAAGTCTACCGCAATTTCGGCATGCCGAATCCGGAAGGCTATCGCAAGGCGATCCGGGTGATGCAGATTGCCGCCAAGTTCCACCGGCCGATCTTCACGTTTGTCGACACGCCGGGCGCGTATCCCGGTCTGGGCGCGGAAGAGCGCGGGCAAGCCGAAGCCATCGCCTACAACCTGCGCGAAATGGCGAGGCTGGAAGTCCCGATTATCGTCACCATCACAGGCGAGGGCGGCAGTGGCGGCGCGCTCGCCATTGCAGTCGGCGATCGCGTCCTGATGATGGAGAACTCGATTTACTCGGTGATATCGCCCGAAGGGTGCGCGTCGATCATGTGGCGGGATGCGAGCAAGCGTGACATTGCCGCGGCAGCGATGCGGATCACTCCAAAGGATCTGACAGAACTGGGTATTGTCGATAGCGTGATTTCGGAGCCGCCCGGCGGCGCCCACACCGACCACGCCCTGGCGGCCGAACTGGTGGACAAGGCTTTGCAACAGCAGTTGGCGGAACTCAAGAACCTGTCCGTTCCCGATCTGCTCAATGGCCGCTACGCCAAGTTCCGCAACATGGCGCACTTCTTCCAACCGGAAGCATAAGACAGATCGGCTATCGATACCGCAACGCGGAACGTCCTTACTTTGCGTGCAACTCCCCGGCAAGGATCGGCAGGTGCAAGCAGGGCTGCACCATGAAGTCCAGCCGATTGATCTGTGCAAGCGCCTGATCGACCAGCGATGCTTTACATTCTTCGAGCGTGATCAGAAACGGCAAGTGGGATTTTGGGCATCCCGGTTTTTGCAGAACCGAGTCGATATTGATGCCGCACTGGTCGAGGATTGTGGCGAGTGTGGCGATAATGCCTGGGCGATCTCTCACAACAAAGCGAAGGTAGTGTTTGCTGCTGAAGTCGGACGAGACCGCAGGTGCCTTCTCCGCAGACCCGGCGGAATGGACTCCCGCCTGTTTGGCGCGAGCGATCGCAAGCACGTCGGATACAACCGCGACGGCCGTCGGATGGCCGCCGGCACCATGTCCTCCAAAGACGGTTTCGCCACCGTACACGCCGGTGGACATGACCAGGTTCTGGCTACCTTCAACGCTGGCCAATGGCGAATTCAGTTCCACCAGCGCCGGCTGTACCGCTGCAAACAGTTGATCGCCTTTCAACTCCGCCAGAGAGATTTGCCGGATCGTGCACCCCAGGCGGTCGGCGTATTCGAAATCGACGGAGTCGATCGCGGTAATCGACCGGCACTTGATCGCCTCCGGCTGGACGGTGCAGTGCAACCCCACCCGCGCGAGGATCGCAAGCTTCGCGCGCGCGTCCAGACCATCGACATCTTCCGAGGGGTCGGCCTCGGCGAATCCGAGCTTCTGCGCTTCGCGCAGGGCTGTGGCAAACGAAACGCCATTGCTTTCGATCTGGCTGAGAATGTAGTTGCAGGTTCCGTTGAGGATGCCACAGATCTTGAACAGGTCGTCGCCGGCTAAGCCTTCGTGCAATCCAGAGATGACTGGAACCCCGCCCGCGACCGACGCTCCGAAAGCAATCTCCTGGTTGTTCTGTCTGGCGAGACTAATCAACTCCGGCCCGCAACGCGAGATAAGCTGCTTGTTCGCTGTGACCACCGATTTGCCGGCCGTCAGGGCCCTGCGAATCCAATCTTCGGTTGGTTGGAGGCCGCCCATGACCTCGATCACCACATCGGCATCGGACGACAGCACATCGTCGATGTCTTCGGTCCAGACCATTTCCGGCGGTAGCCAGTTCACCTTCTTCCGCGCGACGTTTCGGTTGCAGATATGCGTCAAGCGCAGATTCGTCCCCTTACGTTCGTTGAGGATCTTCGCCACCGAACTTCCCACCGTGCCGAAGCCAAGCAGAGCCACCTTGCACATTCGTGGACTCGGGGCCGGGCGCTTCCCCGATACATCACCCTGTGTCGCGCCTGTCATTCCATCTCCAAGGACGTGTTGTCCTGATTAACCTTCATGTAGTTCCTCTAGGTATAATAAAGGGTTTTCGCGCGTACTCCGCACAATGCCGGGCGCCTGTGGGGATGGCCCGGCGACGAACAGAAAGGTATAGGGATGGCCACCACGGATGTCGTGCCCCAGCAATCATCCGGCCAACTGGGGCAAAAGCGTGTCGTCAACGACATGAGCATTCAGGTTGCGACCGTAAACGGGTCAGGGTCGCAGAGTTCCAACACAGTCCTGCTGCGCAGCATTTTCCAGATGGGGGTGCCGGTTTCCGGCAAGAATCTCTTTCCGTCGAACATCGCCGGACTGCCGACCTGGTACACCATCCGCGCCAACAAAGACGGCTACATCGCGCGCAAGAAGGAAATCGATTTCCTCGTGGCGATGAATGCCGAGACGGCGCAGGACGACGTGAAGTCTCTGGCTCCCGGCGCCTCAGTCCTCTATGACGAACCGCTCGCGCTCGATAAGCTGCGCAACGACCTGATTTTCTACTCTGTCCCTTACGACAAGCTGGTCGCGCCGGTCTGTCCGGAAGCCAAGCTGCGCAAACTGGTCAAGAACATGATCTATGTCGGCGTCGTCGCCTTCCTGCTCGAAATCGACATGGGCGAAGTGGAAAAGGCGCTGCGCAAGCAGTTCGCGAAGAAGGTCAAGGCTGCCAATCTCAACTTGGCCGCCGCCAAGGCCGGATACGACTACGCCGCCGCCAACCTGACCAAGCGCGACCCGTTTGTAATTTCGCGGTTGGACAAGACGGCGGGGAAGATCATCATCGACGGCAACTCCGCAGCCGCTCTGGGCAGCATGTTTGCCGGATGTACGGTAGTGACCTGGTATCCGATTACCCCATCCTCGTCGCTTGTCGAGACGATGATCGAGTATATGAAGGAGCACCGCATCGGGCCCGACGGCAAGGCGACGTTCGCCATCGTGCAGGCGGAAGACGAACTGGCCGCCGTCGGCATGGTCGTTGGCGCGGCGTGGGCTGGTGCCCGTTCTATGACGGCGACCGCGGGGCCTGGAATTTCCCTGATGGCCGAGTTCGCCGGCCTCGCCTACTACGTCGAAGTTCCGGCCGTAATCTGGGACATTCAGCGTGTGGGGCCGTCTACGGGACTACCCACCCGTACGTCGCAGGGCGACATTCTCTCGACTGCCTTTCTGAGCCACGGCGACACCAAGCACATCATGTTATTGCCCAACTCAATGATCGAATGCTTCACCATGGCACAGGACGCCTTCGATCTCGCCGAGCAGTTCCAAACCCCGGTGTTCGTCATGTCCGACCTCGATCTCGGCATGAACAATTGGATGTCGGATCCTTTCCCGTATCCCGACAAGCCCATCAAGCGGGGCAAGGTCTTGAGTAAGGAGGATCTGGAAAAGCTGGGCGGATTCGCCCGCTACAAAGACGTTGACGGCGACGGCGTCGGCTACCGGACACTCCCCGGAACGGATCACCCTGCCGCGTCGTACTTCGCGCGCGGTAGCGGCCACAATGAGAAAGGGCAATACAGCGAGCGCCCGGACGACTTCGAACGCAACATGGAGCGCATCAACAAGAAATTTGAAACGTCGCGTTCCTTTGTGCCGAGACCCGAAATGATGGGCAGCGGCAAGGAAAAAATCGGCATGATTGCCTATGGCACTTCGCACTGGGCGATCATGGAAACGCGCGATCAACTGCGCAACGAACACAAAGTCGAGACGGACTATTTGCGCCTGCGCTCGTATCCGTTCACGCGTGAGGTGCATGACTTCATTGAGAGCCACGACCGGATCTACGTCGTCGAGCAGAACCGCGACGCGCAGATGGCGAGCCTGCTCAAGCTCGACATCAAACCGGAACTCACGCCGCGCCTGCGCTCCATCTGCCATATCCACGGCTTGCCGATTGATGCCCGCTCCGTAACCGACGAACTCATGATGATGGAGGGCCAGTAATGTCGACGACCCCGATCCCACCCGCTCCCAAGACCAACCGCATTGGACTGCAGGTTGTTGACTATCGCGGCGGCAAGACGACCCTCTGCGCCGGCTGCGGCCACAACGCAATTTCCGAACGCATCATCGACGCCATGTACGAAATGGGTGTCAAGCCCGAGCGCGTGGCCAAATTCAGCGGCATCGGCTGCTCGTCGAAGAGCCCGGCCTATTTCATGAATCGCTCCCACAGCTTCAACTCAGTCCACGGGAGGATGCCTGCCGTCGCCACGGGCGCCATGCTGGCTAACAAGAATCTGATCGCGCTGGGCGTCACCGGCGATGGCGACACGGTCTCGATCGGCGCGGGGCAGTTCGTGCACCTGATGCGCCGCAATCTGCCGATCATCTACATCATCGAGGACAACGGCTGTTACGGTTTGACGAAAGGCCAGTTCTCCGCCACAGCCGACTTAGGCTCGACATTGAAGAGTGGGATCGCCAATGATCTGCCTCCGGTCGATACGTGCGCCATGGCGATCCAACTGGGCGCGACGTTCGTTGGGCGCTCCTTCTCCGGCGACAAGAAGCAGCTGCACACCATGCTGAAAGCGGCCATCGCCCACAAAGGTACGGTCATGCTCGACGTGATTTCGCCCTGCGTGACCTTCAACGATCACGAAGGCTCCACCAAGTCATATAAATACATGCAAGCGCATGAAGAACCCTTGCACGAGGTCAGCTTCGTGCCGGCTTTTGAGGAAATCAACGTTGACTACGATCCGGGAACAACGTTTGAGGTTACGATGCACGACGGTTCCCGATTGCGCCTCCGCAAGCTGGAAGAAGCTTACGATCCGACTGACAAAGTCAAAGCCGTACAGCGGCTGATGGAATCACACGCGAAAGGCGAGATCCTGACCGGCGTGTTCTACATCAACGCCCAGGCGCCCAGCTTGATCGACATGCTGAACGTGACCGATCAGCCCCTGGCGACACTACCCGAGTCGGCCGTGCGGCCGAGCAGGGAAGTCCTGGAAGCGTGCATGGAAGAGCTGCGGTAGGCTGCCTCTCTCAAAGCGGCAGTCACGTGTGCGGCCGACATGTCTCAGGATCCCATCGTCAGCACAACGCGGAACCGCGCCCGCCCTTTGATCATCTGATCGTAGGCCTCAGTGACTTTTTCCAGTGGATACTTCTCGATCATCGGGCGTACGCCAGTCTGTGCACTGAACGCGAGCGTGTCTTCCCAGTCCATCGCCGTGCCCGACGGCCAGCCTTGAATGGCCCTCCGCGTGAGGATCAGCTGAAGGGGGGCAACGGTCAGAGGCTCAGATCCAACTCCCACCACCAGCAGTGTGCCCCCGGGCGCGACGCCATCGATCAGGGCCGAGATTGCCTTCGAGTCCGGCGCTGTCGCCAGGACGACCTGCGCTCCACCGAGCTTGCGGAGTTCTTCGGCGGCGTTGGCGGTCGCGGTGTCGATGTAGAGACTCGCGCCAAGCTTGCGGGCCAGGGGTTCCTTGTCCGCGCCGCGGCCGATCGCGACTGTGCGGAATCCCATCTGCCGCGCGTACTGGATCCCCAGATGCCCGAGGCCGCCGATGCCTTGCACGGCAACCAGGTCGCCGGAGCGCGCTCGAGCATTGCGCAGGGAGTTGTAAACCGTAATTCCCGCGCAGAGCAGCGGTGCTGCGTCAACCGCAGACAGATCATCCGGGATTGCAGCTACCGCCTCGGCTGGCGAAAGCATGTATTCGGCATAGCCGCCGTCATGGTGAATTCCGGTGATCTTCTCGTTGCGGCAGAGAATGAAGTCGCCTCGGCGGCAGTAGTCACAAACGAAGCAATGGCCGCCGTGCCATCCCACGCCGACGCGCTGGCCGACTTTCCAGTTGCTGACGTCGGCGCCGACCGCGTCAATGCGTCCGGCAACTTCGTGGCCTGGTACCCGCGGGTACTGAATTCCGGGGAACAGGCCTTGCTTGGTAACGGCGTCGCTGTGGCACACACCGCAAGCTTCCACCTTGATGCGAACCTGATTGCGTGCGGGAGTGGGAATTTCGCGCTCGACCACTTCAAAGTCGCCGCCGGGCTTCGAAACCTGGACTGCTTTCATACGTGGCATTTTTATTCCTTTGGCTGGGGATTGATGCAATACAGAGCGATCAGACTGACGATACAGAATAATCAGATGAGGAATGCACGGCAGAAGACGCAGAACCACCGTGGGGTCGTCTCAGCTACGCGGGATGGCGATGATCCGAAACCCAACGAACCACCAATCACTAATCACCGGCCACTTTTTTGGCCTCTCCCTCAAACGAATGCTCAGGACTGGACCCGGGCTCGGGGAAATCCGAGTCCGCACCCTGAATCATCGGGTGCTGGTTGCGATGAGGGAGCTGGCCCTTCATGGAGTTGTTGCCAGCTTGGGTTCGATCGTCAGGCTCGAGCGAACCTTTTCCACGGTCGGAGTCGTTGAGCAGGTG
>Ga0335082_10005103_pt1 | contig 14318 bp, 12 predicted proteins | sample Lox_Sample_41_FD_206718 | JGI IMG/M metagenome (GOLD analysis project Ga0335082, IMG submission 206718) | Soil microbial communities from Loxahatchee National Wildlife Refuge, Florida, United States - Lox_Sample_4.1 | ecosystem: Environmental > Terrestrial > Soil > Wetlands | place: USA...
TCCCACCGGCCCGGCTGCTCACGCGGAGTCGCATGACTAGTTTCAACAAGGTGATCCTGATGGGCAATCTGACCCGAGATCCCGAAGTCCGGTTCACGCCCAGCGGAACACCGGTGGCCAACTTCCGCATGGCGGTCAATCATCGTTACAAGCAGGGCGGCGAGATGCGGGACGACGTCTGCTACATCGATGTCGTCGTCTTCGGCAAGCAGGCGGAATCTTGCGGGCAATATCTCAACAAGGGGAATGGCGTCATTGTGGACGGACGTCTGCAGGAACGTCGCTGGGAAACGGAAGACGGGCAGAAGCGGAGCAAGCACGAAGTCGTTGCCCAACAGGTTCGTTTCATGCCCAAGCGGCAGGGGGTGGGAGGGATGAGCGAAGAGGGCGGAGGCGCCCCGGTGCCAGCGGATGAAGTGTCCGTAGAAGACGACGTTCCGTTCTGACGGCGCCGCGTTCAACGGGGAAGACGGCAACGCATCCAAAGACATTGGAGTGAGCATGGCTGTGCGAGAGCATCGAGAACATCGGGAACATGAATCGACACGAGGTCGGGAGGGGGGGGAGTCCCGGTTTCTCCGGCGGAAGGTCTGCCGGTTTTGCGTGGACAAGTCCCCGTATATTGATTACAAGGATGCGTCGATGCTGCGGAACTATCTGTCGGAACGCGGCAAAATTGTGCCCCGTCGCATTTCCGGTTCCTGCGCGAAGCACCAGCGCCGATTGACCGTGGCCATCAAACGAGCCCGCATCGCAGCCCTGCTTCCGTTCATTGATGAGCGGTAAGCGCCCGTCATCGCGTCGGCCGGCGGCCAGGCGTCGATCGGCGGCCTCCCCGGCCTCAACGGCTCGCCGGGCGCGCCCGTTTGTTCCCCGTGATCGCCGATACTGGCTACCTTCCCCCCTGCTGGTGCTGGAAGTGAAGGGCAAAGGGTACGAGCGGATTTTCCTCGGATACGCGGAGAATCTGAGCCTCGGCGGCCTGATGCTGTCGACGCCCAAACGGCTCAAACCCGGCGATCAATTTCCAGTGGAATTCGTCCTGCCGGATCGGAAGACGACGGTCAGTTGCACCTGCGAAGTCGTATGGAAGCGGGACAACGAGCCCGGCGCGTCCCCGGCGGGCGTGGGGCTGCGGTTTGTGGGTGTCGGTCCCTCGGCACGTAAAGTATTGGATCAATGGGTGCGGCGGGAGGGCAAGCTGCTTCCCTCGCTGTAACCCCCCTACCTCCGTCCTTTCGACTGTTATCTGATCGCGAACTCACCGAAATTGTAGGGACGCGGCGGACCTCTGGAGCGGGTGAGCCTGGGGCCGCTACGGTGTGCCGCCCTTTTTCCGATCCTGCAGGAAGAGTGGCTATTCTCCATGCGCCTATACGCCAACCTCCACGTTTCCACGCCCCGGTCCCAACGAGGACACGCCGAGACACGCCGTTGGGGTGATGACCGGTGTGCGGGCGAGCCGCGCAGCGGTGCACCGCAGTTCATCGTATTTGCAGTCAGCCCGAGCCCTCTGATACCATCGGTATGCGACAGTCCCGCAGGCGCTGGGGTCCCGATCCGTTTATGATCGTGGGTGCCATGAGAAGAATGAAGCCTGATCGATCAACCCTGAAGACTGCGGTCCGCTTCGCGTGGCGGCGGGCCGGACCGGTCTGGGGACTGGCGGGAGCGCTTGCCGTTGCCGCCTGCGCCACCGTGTCACCGACGCTGAGAAATCAAGAGGTCGGCGTGGCGTCATGGTACGGAGAGCCCTTTCACGGTCAATTAACGGCCAACGGTGAGCGGTACGACATGCACGCCTTGACCGCGGCCCACCGGCTCTACCCGTTCGGCACCCGGTTGCGTGTGACGAATCTGGAAAACGGTCGATCGGTGATCGTGCGCGTCAATGACCGGGGCCCCTTCGTTCGGGGACGCATCATCGATTTGTCGTTGGCCGCGGCCACCGATCTCGGCATGGTGCCGAATGGCACCGCGCGCGTCCGCTTGGATCGCGTGTCGGTGCCGACGTCATTGGCGGCCGAGGAACCGTCGTACACTGTGCAGATCGGCGCTTTTGTTGAAGAGGCGTCCGCTCGGGCGCTCGAGCGGCGTCTGAGCGCCCGGTATCCAGACGTGCTGGTGGCGGCGGTCCGGGTGGACGGGACGACGTACTATCGGGTGCGTGTGGGGCGCGTGGCCACGATCGCCGACGCGGAGCAACTGGCCCGTCGGCTGGATCGCGAAGGGTACACGCCATTTGTGACTCGACAGGATCCCGATCCGCAGGTACGATGAGTCGAATGAGGCCAATTGCGCACGTGAGGAACCGCTCCCGTTCAGCTGGGTCGTCAGGATTCACCTTGATCGAGTTGATGGTGGTGGTGAGCATCGTGGGCATTCTTGTTACGCTGGCCATTCCTTCCTACCGCATTTCTGTGCTGAAGGCAAAGGAGGCGGTGCTCCGTGAAGATTTGTTTGTCATGCGTGACGTGCTGGACAAATATTATGCCGACCACGGCAATTATCCCCCCCAACTCCAGGATCTGGTGGACAAGGAATATTTGCGGAAGCTCCCCGCTGATCCCTTTACCGACAGCTCGGATAGTTGGGTGGAAATGTTCGCCACGGGCGCATCAGGGGACAGCGGCGTGTATGACGTGCACAGCGGCAGCGACCGCGTGGCGATCAACGGCACGCCCTACAACGAATGGTGAATGTCCAGGCGCGGCGACGCGATCCGGGTCAGGGGCGGCTCAACGCCTCGATCAACTGCCGGGCATCGTATGAGAGCATGTCGAGGTAGGTGTCGGTTCCCGGCAGCGCGCCTGGCAGCGACGCGAGAGGGACCAGCACTGCTCCGGTTTGCTCCGCCAACGCCCGGGCCGCCCCAGAGTTCAGGTGAGGTTCCGTGACGATCACTTTGATCCGTGTCCGGCGGATCAGTGCCGCCAGATCCGTCTGCACGCCCATCGGCGTTTCCCCTCCCGGCATTTCATCCATCACCCCCTTGATTTGAAATCCGAATCGCCGGGCGAAATAGGACCAGGTCGCGTCGTTGGCGATGATGCGTCGGTCCTTGAGCCGGCGGACTTGCTGCTTGATGGTTGCCTCGACGGCATCAATGGCCTTCAGATACTGGGCTTGATTGGCCAGCAAGACCGCCCGTTGGGCCGGAACGATTTTGATCATGGCATCGGTGATGGTCCGGATCATCATCTTGGCATTCTCCGGATCCAGCCAGATATGTGGATTGCCCGACCCATGAGCGTGCCCCATTGCATCCTGGTTGTCGATCGTCGCATCGCGCAGCAGTGGAATCCCTCGGCCTGCGGTCACGATCGTGACCCGCGGATTGTTGGCCGCCTGGATCATGGGAATGGTCCATGTCTCCATGCCGACCCCCAGTTGCACCAGCAGTCTGGCCCGGCCGACAGCGACCAGATCGTCCGGCGTGGGGGAGTAGGCGTCGATGTGCCCGGCGCCGTTGACCAGATTGGTGACGGTCACGGTGGCGCCGCCGACCCGTTCGACGAACTCCTTTAAAAATGGCAGGGTGGTCACAACCGGAATCGGAGCCGGAGTTTGCGCGAAAGTTCCGTGTCCAACGAGGAGCAGGCTGAATGGTAATGCGACAATCAGATGGCGGAGCAACCGGGACATCAGCGGTGCGTCACGATAGCATTGATCTCGACAGACTGTCAATTTTAATGCGGCCCCTTGATTCGAGGCCGTGATTGGGCTAGGCTCGCCCTGCATCGGGCGGCGACTATGAGGGCAGAACATATGCGCGTGGTGGGATTGATGTCGGGTACTTCGATGGACGGAATCGATGCGGCGCTGGTCGACATCGGCGGCACGCCCGGCCACCCATCGCTTCGACTGCTGGCCTTTCAGACCACTCCCTATGCGAAGGAGCTTCGGACGCGGTTGTTGCGCCTGTCGTCCGGCGAACCGGTCACGGTGGCGGACGTCTGCCGGCTCAACGCCAGACTGGGCGAAGAATTCGCCGCAGCCGCCTTGCGGATCATTCGGCGGGCCGGGGTGTCGAAGAGCAGGGTGACGCTTATTGGGTCGCACGGCCAGACGGTCTGTCATCTGCCCGAACCGGAGCGGGAGGGACGGTGGCGGCTCCGATCCACGCTGCAGCTTGGGGAACCGTCGACCATCGCCGAACGGACCGGGCTGGCCACCATTGCCGATTTTCGGCCGCGCGATCAGGCTGCCGGTGGACACGGCGCGCCGCTGACCCCCTTGTTACATGATGTGCTTTTCCGCCACCCGACACGGGGACGGGTCGTGGTGAATATCGGAGGGATCAGCAACATGACCTTCCTACGGCCTGGCGGGAGCCGAGACACTCTGCTGGCATTCGATTCCGGCCCGGGGAATATGTTGCTGGATGCCATCGTCCTGGTTCGGACGCGGGGCCGGCTGGCCATGGACGCCCACGGCCGACTGGCCGGGCGGGGGAGCGTGTGCCGACCCCTCCTGGACCGCTTGATGGCCCATCCCTTTCTGCGCCGCAGACCGCCCAAAACCACCGGGCGGGAAACCTTCGGTCTGCAGGCCATGCGGCCCCGGTTCGGACAGTACTGGATGACGCTTTCAACGGAGGACTTGTTGGCCACGGCCACGCTGTTTACCGCCCGATCCATCGTCATGCATTGCGAGCGGTTTCTGCGCCCTCGCGGATCGATCGACGATGTCATCGTCGGCGGCGGCGGCAGCCGCAATCCGGTCCTGATGCGGCAGCTTCAGGCGGAATTGCCGGCTTCCCGGGTTGCCACCATGGAAACGTATGGCTTTGACAGCCGTGCGATCGAGGCAATGGCGTTTGCACTCCTGGCCTACGAGACGCTGCATGGCCGGACCAACAATATCCCTGCGGCGACCGGAGCGGCCAGACCGGTGGTGATGGGGAAGATCCTTCCCGGAAAGCTACGCCGGGGAAAAAGAGGTTTTCTATTATAATCAATCGGTTGGCGTATATATAGTCAGGCCGCTGCGTGTTGACGTTGCGTGTTCTAGATGCACCAAATCTTGTTGACAAGGCGCGGATTGATACATTATTCTGACAATTCCTGACGAGAATCCCTATTTCAACGAGGGCACCCATGAGCATACACACATCGAAAATTCTCTATACCAAGACCGACGAAGCGCCGATGCTGGCCACCTATTCGTTTCTCCCGATCATCAACGCCTTCACAAAAGCCGCAGGCGTGGCGGTCGAGCTGAGGGACATTTCACTGGCCGGTCGGATTCTCGCCAATTTCCCCGAATATTTGACGGATGGGCAGAAGCAGTCGGATGATCTGGCCGAGCTGGGCAAGCTGGCCACGACGCCCGAGGCGAACATCATCAAGCTGCCCAACATCAGCGCATCGATCCCGCAGTTGAAGGCGGCCATCAAGGAATTGCAGGGGCAGGGCTACAAGCTGCCCGACTATCCCGAAGATCCGAAGAACGAAAAGGAAAAGGAAATTAAAGCGCGCTACGACAAAATCAAGGGCAGCGCGGTCAATCCGGTCCTGCGCGAAGGCAATTCCGACCGGCGGGCGCCGCTTTCGGTGAAGAATTACGCCAAGAAGCACCCGCACAAGATGGGGCCCTGGACTTCGGACTCCAAGACGCACGTGGTCCATATGGCCAAGGGGGACTTCCGGTCGAACGAAAAGTCGTTGACCGTCGGCGAGGCGACGACGGCCAGGATCGAGTTCGTCGGCCAGGACGGCAAGACGGCGGTGCTCAAGGAGAAGGTGAATCTGAAGGCCGGGGAGATCATCGACGCCACCTTTATGAGCCGCACGGCTCTGCGGGAATTCCTGGAGTCACAGATCGAAGACGCGAAAAAGCAGGGCGTCCTCTTCTCGGTCCACCTGAAGGCCACAATGATGAAGGTCTCCGACCCGAAGATCTTCGGCCACGTCGTGTCCGTCTATTTCAAGGATGTATTCGAGAAGCACAAGGAGACGTTCCAAAAGCTGGGCGTCGATCCCGACAACGGTCTCAGCGACCTCTACGCCAAGATCAAGAGTCTCCCGGACGATCAGCGGGCCGCCATTGAAGCGGACATCAAGTCGGTCTATCAGAAGCGGCCCCCGCTGGCGATGGTCAATTCCGACAAGGGGATCACGAACCTGCACGTACCCAGCGACGTCATCATCGACGCCTCCATGCCGCCGGTCATCCGCGATTCGGGAAAGATGTGGAATCCGGAGGGGAAGCTGCAGGACACGAAGGCGGTCATTCCCGACGGCAGCTACGCCCCCGTGTACGAGGAAGTGGTCAATTTTTGCAAGCAACACGGCGCCTTCGACCCCCGGACGATGGGCAGCGTGCCCAACGTGGGGCTAATGGCGCAGGCGGCCGAGGAGTACGGCTCGCACGACAAGACGTTCAAGGCACCCGGCAACGGGACAATCCGCGTGGTCGATGCGTCGGGCAAGACGCTTCTCGAGCACAAGGTGGAGGAGGGCGACATCTGGCGGATGTGCCAGGCGAAGGACGCGGCAATTCAGGACTGGGTCAAGCTGGCCGTCAACCGGGCTCGCGCGACCGGCGTTCCCGCTGTCTTCTGGCTGGACAAGAACCGGGCGCACGACGCGGAGCTGATCAAGAAGGTCAACGCCTATCTGCCCCAGCACGACACGAAGGGGCTCGACATCCGGATCCTCTCGCCGGCCGAGGCGACGCGTTTCTCGCTCGAACGGATGAAGGAGGGCAAGGACACGATCTCCGTGACGGGGAACGTCCTGCGCGACTACCTGACAGATTTGTTCCCGATTCTTGAAATCGGAACAAGCGCCAAGATGCTCTCGATCGTGCCGCTGCTCAACGGCGGCGGATTATTCGAAACCGGCGCGGGAGGCTCGGCGCCCAAGCACGTTCAGCAGTTCCAGGAGGAGGGCTATCTCCGGTGGGATTCGCTGGGCGAGTTCCTGGCGCTGGCGGCGTCGCTGGAGCATCTGAGCAAGACCTCCAACTACAAGACGGCGAAAGTTCTGGCCGACACGCTCGACCGGGCCAACGCCAAGTTCCTGGAGAGCAACAAATCGCCGGCCCGAAAGGTGGGGGAGATCGACAACCGAGGGAGCCATTTCTATCTGGCGCTCTACTGGGCGCAGGCGCTGGCCGAGCAGACGGAGGACAAGGCCCTGCAGGCGAAGTTCGCCAAAATCGCCAAGCAACTGGCTGACAATGAGGCAAAGATCGATGCCGAGCTGCTCGGCGCCCAGGGGAAACCCGTCGATCTGGGCGGCTATTATCACCCCGACGATCAGAAGGCGTCGAAGGCGATGCGCCCCAGCGCGACGCTCAACGGGATCATTAACGCGATTGCCTGAAGAACTCTGATTAGTCAACAATGCAAACGGCCGGGTCTGCTGGGCAGGCCCGGCCGTTTTTTATAATAGGACAAACGGCATTTTCTTGACAGTCCACCGGCGGCATAGTAAGGCCGCGTCATGCCACGAGAGGCAGGTAGTGGCACAAAAAAACAGGGCAAGCGACAACACCATTTTACGTTGAGAATAAACAGTGTCTGTCCATTTTTAATGACGCGTCTTATGCCGGTGGCACACGGCCGAGATTGAAACGGGTTGTAACTTACGCGGTGCGGCCTTCCATTTGCCGGATGCCATCGATGAGGATCTGGGCAATTTCGGGGCGGGTGAATTCCGCCGGCGGCATCTGGCCAGAGCGGAGCATTTCCCGGACCTTCGTCCCGGACAGGACAACGTGGTGGTTCGAATCGTGCGGGCAGGTCTTCGATGACGTGACGCCGAGGCATTTCTTGCAGTAGAACGTGTGGTCGAAGAAGAGCGGCCGGATCCCCAACTCCTCCTCGGTGAATTCAAAAAAGATCTGCTGCGCGTCGTACGTGCCGTAATAGTTGCCGACGCCGGCGTGGTCGCGGCCGACGATGAAGTGCGTGCAGCCGTAGTTTTTCCTCGCCAGGGCATGGAAGATCGCCTCCCTGGGGCCGGCATACCGCATGGCGGCGGGGAAGACCGAGAGCACCGTCCGGTCCTTTGGATAATAGTTGTCGAGCAGTGCCGTGTAGCAGCGCATCCGCAGCTCGGCAGGCAGGTCGTCCCCTTTGACTTCTCCCGCGATCGGATGGACCATGAGACCGTCGACCGTCTCGAGCGCGCATTTCTGAATGTATTCATGCGCCCGATGGATGGGATTGCGCGTCTGGAAGGCAACAATCCGCTTCCAGCCCTTGTCGGCGAAGAGCTGCCGGGTCTGGGCGGGATCGAGGTGATGATCCGGGAACTGGCGCGGGATCGTCCGCCGCAGCAGATCAATCTTGCCGCCGGCGAGCAGTTCGCCCTGACTCATCAGCACGGCCACGCCCGGGTGGGCGATCTGCTCGGTCCGGTAGACCTTCTTGGCCTCCTCATGCCGGTCGTAACTGTAGAGTTCCTCAAGGTGCAGAATAGCGGCCAGTGCGCCGTCTCCCGTGCGCAGTGCCACCGGATAGCCCTCCCGCAGGGGTGCGGCATCTGTCCGGGTGACGGCGAGCGTGATCGGTAGCGACCAGGGGAGGCCGTTGGCCAGCCGCATCTGCTGCACGACGCTGCGGTAGTCAGCCTGGGAGAGGAAGCCCTGCAGTGGGCTGAAGGCGCCGGTAGCGATCAGTTCCAGATCCGACAGTGCGCGAGGTGACAGCGTGAGGGAGGGAAGTTTCTTGGATTCCCCGGTCCAATACTCGATGGCTTCGCCCTCCAACAGCCGGTTGATCAAACTGCCGCCGTGGGGTATGGACTGGCGTAACATAACGGTCACCTCGATGTGTGTGATTATTCCGCAGGAACGGCCGGGGTCGTGGTGGCCAATGACTCGCCGGTGAGATGTTCGTAATGGGACCGGCAGGCGTCGAGGAACCGGTGGACGGCGTCCACGTGCAATTGCGCCGTCGATCGGGTGACGGTGTCGGCCGGAGCCGAGTGCAGCGGTTCTCTGACGGCGGACCAGAGTGCGGCCGGCAGAAGACCCTGTGAGACGACACGTTCGTCGAATTCACGCAGCACGTCGTTATGGCTCAACGGTTCGACGCCTTCCATGGTAAGCAGCGCCTTGGCGGCCGCGAGCAGAGCCAGATCGGCCCTCGTCACGGCATCAAACGGCCGCTCTTTCAACAGCAGCACCTTGGCGTGATCCAGTTCATACGCGCCGTCTTCGAAATGTTGCGCGACAAAGTTGACCGCCGCGGCGCCGCATTCGCCAGGCCCGTGATCGGCCAGCGTGTATTCGGCAGTGTCGCCCCAGTCCTGAAACAGCCCATCTTCCGCCCCCGCCGCAGACGGCCTGGCCAGGGGAGTCAACGCCTGCTGAAACTTCGCCTTGCCGGTTCGATCTACATACTCGAGGAATGATTCGCCCGGTTGCCGTTCGGCCTTGTAGAGCGCCAGCAGCTGGTGGACCACTTCGGGCACCCGCTTAGCCGGGAATTTCAACGGGAACAACTGGCCGAACTGTACGCCCTGAGGCGTAATGCGGCCGCCGAGGTGGAGTTGATAAGCGGGCAGCAACCGGCCATCAAATTTGTCCGCCAATCCGTGAAACCCGATCGTGGCGACGTGGTGCTGCGCGCACGAATTGGGACAGCCGCTGATTTTGATGGCGATTTTTCGAATCTCGGGGTCCAATTCTCCCTGCGCCTGCAACCGCTCGGTCAGGATCCGCCCCAGCTCTTTTGACGCCGTGATGCCCAGTCCGCAGGTGTCGGTGCCGGGGCAGGCGATGACGTCGGCCAACTCCTCGGCGCCGAAACGGGCGAGCTGGCGCTCGGCCAGCGCGGCATGGAGCGCGGGCAGCGCAGAGCCCGCGACGTTGCAGAAGAGCAGATTCTGATGTTGGGTGGCGCGAAGACGGCCGTGAGCGAACCGGTCGGCCAGATCGGCCATCACCGCCAGCGATGAGGCAGGAATGTCGCCGACCACCAGTCGAATTTGCACCGCAAAGAGACCGGGCTGCCGCTGGGCGATGACGTTCTGCCGGCGCCATCTGTCGAAGTCGGATGCGGCGCCCTGTTGCGGAGTGGCCTGAGCCGACGAACCTTCGGAATTCAGGGTCAGTGAAACCCCGTGAATGCGGGGCGGAATGGAGCGGAGCGGCTCGGGCAGCACAGGCGTCCTGCCTTGTCTGACACGCTCCACCTCCTCCCGGTACAGCCGGTAGAAGGGTTCAAAGCCGATCTTTTCCAGCAAAAATTTGATCCGGGCCGTGCTGCGATTTTTTCTGTTGCCGAAGCGGCTGAAGACCCGGATCACTGCTTCGCAGGTCGGCAGCAGATCGGACGGCGGGATCCACTCTTCCAGCAGATAGGGCCGGCGGGGGCTGGGCCCGAGGCCGCCGCCGACAGTAATCCGAAAACCGGCCGCGACGCCGCCGTTCGCGGCATCATCTGTGGGGGGCCGTGTGGAGCTGGAATGCCCGAAAAGCTCTGCTTTTCGGTCGGCGATGCCCCCATGCCCCAATCCGACGGCCATGACACCGATGTCGTGGATGGCCGTCATCGCCCGGTCGTGGGCACACCCGGCAAAAGCGATCTTGAACTTGCGCGGCAGATCCTCACAGATCGGGTTGCGAAGAAAAAATTGCGCGGCGGCCATGGCGTACGGGGTGACGTCGAACACCTCATCCGGGCAGATGCCGGCCAGCGGACACATGGTGACATTGCGCACCGTGTTGCCGCAGGCCTCCCGGGTGGTCAAGCCGACGTCGGCCAATTCTCGCAGCAACGGGGCGACGCGATCCAGTTTGACGAAATGGAGCTGGATGTCCTGGCGGGTGGTGACGTGGCAGACGCCGGTGGAATACTGCTCGCTCAAACGGGAGATCGCCCTGAGCTGCGCGGAGGTCAGATCCCCGAGCGGGACCTTGATCCGGACCATCTGCACGTCGGGCTGGCGCTGGCCGTAGACGCCTTGTTTGAGCCGGAACCGCTTGAAAACGTCTGGGTGCATCTCGCCCTGAAGAAACTGCCGAACGGCCGAATCAAACCGGTCGATTTCAGCGCGGAGCTCCTCCTGAGACGGCGATGGCATGGCCGATGATGAATTGATGAGTTTCATGTCACCTGCCTGAATCGAGCGCCAGGCGATCTATGTTGTCGATTGCCCGTCGGGCACTGCAGTGGCTGACGACGCCTCCGGCAGGATGGGGCATGTGGCGCCGCAGTGTAGTCCGCACTCATCCTTCTTGAACCCTCTCCACCGGCCGGATCGCGGATCTTCACCAGGTTTCACCTGCGAAGTGCAGGGGAGGCAGCCGATGCTGGGATAGCCCTGCTTGTGCAGGGGATTGTAGGGTACGTCGTTCTTCTCGAGATAGTCCCAGACCATGGCTTCGGTCCACTTGGCCAGCGGGTTGATCTTCACCAGTTGAAATTTTTTATCAAATTCGACAAGCCCGGAGTTGGCGCGAGCGGGCGTCTGATCACGGCGGATGCCCGTGATCCACGCCTGCAGGCCGGAAAGGAATCGGACCAGCGGCTGCACCTTGCGAATGTTGCAGCACAGATCGGGGTCGCGCTCCCAGAGATTGGCTCCGTGGGCGGCGGTCTGTTCATCGAGTGTCAAATCGGGCGACAACTGGATCGGCGTGATGCCGTACCGCTTGATGACCTCGTCTCGCAGGGCATAGGTCTCCTTAAAGAGGAGGCCGGTGTCCAGGTAGAATACACGGGTTTGCGGAGCGATTTTTGAGATCATATCCACCAGTGCCATGTCATCGGACCCCAGGCTGCAGGCCAGTGCGATGTCCGGGGTGAACCGGTCGACCGCCCAGCGCAGGACCTCCTGGGGAGTTTTGTCTTCAAAATTATTGCTGATCAGTTTGAGGTCGTCTCCGGAGAGCCGGACTGTCACGACATCGCTCAGCGCGGTGGGCGCCGACGCGGCACTGAATGGGGTCATTCTGAAGCCTCCTCTATCTGAATCGGTTGAGCCGCGGCGACCGCGGCGGGTTCCTCGTGTACGGGGTTGGAGATGGTCACCACGCGGTGACGAACGGCTTTGGTCTTGTCGCAGAGATCTTGTAATGTGGTGTTGTTGAGGATCTGATAGATGGAATGCTGAACCTGCTGCCAGACGCTGCGAACGGCGCAGGTTGGTTCAAGAGAGCAGTTAAAATGATCATCGTGGGCCACACAGGCCCAGGGCGCGACGGGTCCCTCGGTTAATTCGAGAATTTCTCCGAAGGTGATCTGCCTGGGCTCTTTGGCCAGCAAGTAGCCGCCATGCGAGCCCCTAATGCTATGGACAATGCTGGCGCGCTTCAGGAGGGAGATAATCTGCTCGAGGAATCTATAAGGAATATTCAATTCTTCCGCCATCTTGTGTACGGTGACAGGGCCGTCCTGACCATGACAGGTCAAATAAAGAAGCGCCAGTACCGCGTATTCTGTTTTTGCTGAGAAATTCATAATCCCTACTATTTCGATCGGATTAATGAGCAACATATCAAATCATTATAATTCATGTCAACAATTTTCTTTATGTTTCAATATGAACAGCAGTCTGGTTCTTGGCAGGTTGTTTACGGTCTTGTATTAGAGGGATTGATCTGCTAGGCTTATTCCCGAGGTGATCACCGCATGACGCCACTATGGGGTGAAGCGGCTGCTATCGTTTGTCTTGTCCTCGTAAACGGTTTTTTCGCAGCTTCCGAAATCGCCCTGATTGCCATCCGAAAAAGCTACGTTAAACAACAAGCCGAACAAGGGCGGCGATGGGCACGTCGAGTCCAGCAGCTGCAAAGCGATCCTGAACGATTCCTGGCCACCGTTCAAGTGGGTGTGACGCTGACCGGGCTGCTCTCCGGCGCCATCGGCGGTTTGATCGCCGTCAGCTGGATTCAACCCCTGGTGGAGTTAATTCCCTCTCCCATGATCCAAACGACCAGCGAAGCGCTGGCTGTGGGGTGCATGGTCATCGTCGTGGCGTACCTGACCCTGGTCATCGGTGAATTGGTTCCTAAATCCCTTGCCTTGCGCTATCCTGAAAAGATCGTACCCCTGATCGCCGCCCCTATTGGCTTGGTGGCCAGATTGACCGCCCTCGCCAATAATATCCTGACGTATTCGACAAAAGTGTTGCTCAAGCCGTTTGGAATTAAAACGGTGCGCGAAAGCACGTCTATCTCAGAAGAGGAGATCAAGTTTTTATTGACCGAGGGGCGCGAACGGGGGGTGTTCGACCGGACGGAGCAGGAGTTGATCCTGAGCGTGTTTCAATTCAATGACATTTACGTCAAGGAAGTCATGATCCCCCGCCCCAAGATCCGCGGGGTTCCGGCCAGCATTACCAAGGACGAACTGCTGGCCTACATGGCTGACTATCAATTTTCGCGCTATCCGGTCTATAGCAAGGGGATCAATGACATCTTCGGCATTCTTCATTACAAGGATCTGCTCCGGGTGATCGCGGAATCGAAACCATTCGACATGAAGGAACTGGTCCGACCCGCCTATTTCGCGCCCGAAACGATGAAGATCAGCCGCTTGCTCAAGGAAATGCAGCGACGCCGGAGCCAGATGGCCATCGTCATCAACGAATACGGCAGCGTCGAGGGGATCGTCACGATGGAGGATTTAATCGAAGAGATCGTCGGCGAAATCCGCGACGAATCGGATGTTGAGGAGCGGGCGGTGGAGAGACTCAAGGATGGCACCGTGGTGGCAGATGCGTCGCTCTCCATCCGTGATCTGCGGGAAGATTACGGGTTTGCCGTGCCCGATTCCCCGGAGTATGAAACGCTCGGTGGGTTTGTGCTTCATGAATTGCAGGATATGCCCCGCGGAGGCGAGATCATCCGCTTCGGCGGGTACAAGCTGACCATCGTGGATATGGAAGGCCGACGGATCAGCAAGGTCAAGATTGAAAAATTCAACGAGGCGCCCAGCCCGGTGTCACCCACCCCGGCCTCGTCCTAGTTCGCTGCCCCCATTACCTCTGCTCTGAAATGGCCGAGTCCGGCGGCGGTGCCTGTGCCGTGACGGCTGTCGATGGCTGATGCGTCACACACCACAGCGTTTGCCGGAGAATGCCCCGGAGCACCCGAACCTCCCGTTCATTCAGCTCGGCGCGATGCCACATGCGGCGAAGATCGATCATCGTCCGCCCCCCCTGCGCGCCGTTGAGGAACCCGATGGCGGTGAGAAGCGCCGTCCATTCGCTGAACATCCGCTCAAGTGTTTGCGAAGTTGCCGTGGATCTGCCGGACGGTGGAAGAGGTTGCTGCGCGGTGCTGAACAGCTCATAGAGTGTCAATAGCACCGCCTGGGCCAGATTGTATGAGGGAGCGGGGACGGCCATGGGGAG
>Ga0335082_10005105_pt1 | contig 14316 bp, 17 predicted proteins | sample Lox_Sample_41_FD_206718 | JGI IMG/M metagenome (GOLD analysis project Ga0335082, IMG submission 206718) | Soil microbial communities from Loxahatchee National Wildlife Refuge, Florida, United States - Lox_Sample_4.1 | ecosystem: Environmental > Terrestrial > Soil > Wetlands | place: USA...
CAGGGCACCGTCGCCGAAGCAACGGCGTGGCCCAGCGCGAGCTCGACATCCGTGTATTCGACATCGCTACCGCGGACCGGAAGGGGATCAGGCACCGCGGTGGAACGCGTGACCACCTCGAGGGGCGCGGTGGTCGGAGGCGTGAGCGGCACGCCTGCCGCGTTCAAGAGCGGGACGATCTGCCGCCCGCCGCTGCAACCTGCTGCGACGAAGATGAGCAGCGGGATTCCGAGCCATCGCATGCATCCAGCTCGAGCAATCTGCTTGCCACATCATGCATGTCGAATTTGTTGGCGCTGCTGTCGCGCTGGCGAAAACGTGCGGGAGAATTTCCCTGGCACGGCGTGGAAATTCTCCCTGCGCAGCTGTCGTTACTTCAGTCGCCCAGCGACACCGCGAGAACCACAGCCATCACGACGGCGACGGCAACCGATGCGATGCCGAGCGCATACGCGAGCCCGGGGCTGGGCGCGCCGGATCGTCGGTCCTCGATGGCGCGGCGCACGGTTGCGTACCGTGTGACCGCAGCTGCATTCGTCAGGAGCCCGAGGACGACCAGCACCACGCCGAACCAAGCGGACCCGAGGCCCCTCACGGGCGTCACGTGCAGCGCGCCGGCCTGCGCCACCTCGCGCAAGAAGATGCCGAATCGTGCGATCGCGAAGCCGAAGGCCATGAGGGCGATGCCGGTCCGGATCCACGCCAGCAGCGTGCGCTCGTTGGCCGCGTGGTCGCGGTAGCGCGTGTCGGTCGGCGTGACCGTGGTCTCGGAAGCCATCGGGGCTCGCAGCCTACCTGAGCCGTGGCCACGTGGGGGCAAGCTCGAGGCGCCGCGCCCGCGCATCATCCTTGCTTACGCGCGCCCCCCAGTGAGCACCCAGGCGTTCGAGCACGCACGTTCGGGGGTTGGTGAGGCGCCTCCGGAGCGACGGACCTCGGCGCTGCTTCCGCAGCCGGTCGTCGACGCGGCGCTGCGGGTGATCGACGGCCTCGCCAGGCCCCTGGTCGCTCGTGGCGTGACCGCAAACGCGGTGACCTTAGGATCGCTCGCCCTCGCGGCGGCGGCCGGCGGGTGCCTGGCCGTGGGCTGGTTTGGCTGGGGAGCGGTGGCAGGCTCCGTCGCCGCGCTCGGCGATGCGCTGGACGGTGCGATCGCCCGCCGCACGCGTGCGTCATCCGCCGCAGGCGCGTTGCTCGACGCTTCTGCGGACCGTTACGGCGAGTTCCTGCTGCTCGGGGGCCTGGCGATTCACTTCCGTGACCACGTAGCGGCGCTAGCTCTCACGCTGGGAGCCATGGTCGGATCGTTCATGGTCAGCTACGGCAGCGCGAAGGCCGAGGCGATGCGCGTTCCTGTGCCCGGCGGCCTCATGAGGCGACCCGAGAGAGCCATGTGCCTCTGCGCCGCCATCGCAGTGACGGCCACCCTGTCGTGGCTCGCCCGACGCGGGGATCTGCCCCTCTGGAGCGCGCGAGCGCCGGTCTTCGCGGCGCTCGGCCTCATCGCGTTCGTCGGGAACGCGTCGGCGATAACGCGTCTGCGGCTCGTCGCTCGTGCGGCCCGCCGATCGCTCGATTAGCCGGAGGGCGGCGGCTTGCGCTTCGCGCGCCCACCCCGGCGGCCGATCTCCGCCATGTGGTCGCGGTCCTCGCTCACGAGCACACCTCCGAGACGACCGGCCTCGCGGGCCTCCGCCGGCGTGAATTCGTACGCGTGCCCTCGAGCGTGAGCCGCTCTTCCTCCCCTGCTTGCGATCTCCCGGCGCTTCTCCGGATCCATCGCCCCGAAACCGACCCTTTGCATGCGGCGCGCGCAATCCAAGACGCGTGCCCGTGGAGCAGCCGCGCCTTGTCCGGGCCGTCGCTACCCCGAGGCGGATAATTTCCGTGTCGCAGGGAGAATTTCCTGGACGTGCAGCGTCGCCCGGCGCCGGAAGCGCCGGGACGAAGATTCGATTGCAGGCTCGGCGCATGCAACGTCCGTGGCATGGACCCAGTACGTGGCTATCGAACAGCCTGCCTGGCGCCCCTCGCATTCGTCGTCGGCGCGTGCGCCGAGTCGCCGGGCGGGCCCCCGAGTGTCGCGGCGGCACCGACGGTCGTGAGCGTCGATGAAGCCGCCACTCAGCTCGCGGCGACACGCTGCGACCACGACGCAGCGTGCAGCAACGTCGGCGCCGGGCGCCCCTACGCAACGGTCGCCGAGTGCGCGGCGCAGGTACAGCAGAGCACCACACAAGAGCTGGCCCGCTGCTCGGCGGGCGTCGAGCCTCGCAGATTGGCGGCGTGCGAACGCAGACTGCAAGCCGAGAGCTGTCGCCCGCTCTCGACCCTCTCGCGCATGCTCGCCTGCCGTCCCGAGACCCTGTGCGCGAGCCCCTCGGCGGCGCCCGGAGATGAGCAGCCAAGCTTCACCAGCGAGGACGTCTATGGGATGTCCTCCCCCGCGAGCACGCTGAGCCAGGAGGGGCCGACATGAGGGCCACGCAGGGCACGCCCATTGCTCGCCGGTGGCGCGGAGGTGTCTCATGAGCCGCGTCGCGAGAGTCCTCGGTCCCATCGTGTTGGTCCTCGGCCTGGCGGCCTGCGCGAGCTCGTCCGAAGAGTGGAGAGGGGCGGCGCAGATGCAGCCAGCGAACGCTCGGTGCAGGGCTTCCGGCGATCACTGTCGCTGGGACGACCAGTGTTGCAGTGGACGCTGCTACGTCGATCTGGGATGCAGCGGCTGACCGTTCATCCCGCGTGCGGCGGGCTACGGACGCGTCGCCGTCAGGTCGTACGTGGACGAGCAACTCTCCCCATCGCCCGTCCCCGTGACGAAGATGCTGCCCACAGCTCCGATGCCCGACTCTGCGAACGTCGTCTGGAAATTCTCCGTGAACGAGTAGCCGTTGCTCGTGTACGTGCAGTCGTTTCCGCGCGTCCTGCAGCCCGTCACCGTGAGCGACGCGCACCTGATGTTCGTCGGCAGGTTGATCCTACCGTCGGCGTTCACCTTGATCTCGCAGGGGGCTCCGGGTCCTGGCTTCTCGCAGAACTGCGAGGGCATGTCGTGGCAGGTTCCGCCAGGTTGCTCGGAGATCACCGCTGGATAGGTCGCGTTCTTCGTGGCGCACGGGTTGGCGGGCTGTGGAGTCGAACCACGGTCCCCGGAGCCGTCCCCGCGCCTGCAGCCGCAAGCAAGGGACGCCATCACCGTCCCGCCCAAGATCCACGCCATCGTTCGCATGATGGCGCCGCAAGCACAGGGCGCGCCGCCGTCGCGGTGCTCAGGGTCGGGCGCTCAAGGCATCCAGGAGGGCCATGTGATCGGCTCTTCCGGCGGGCCCACCTCCGCTGGCGAGCGGAGCGCCTGCATCCCGAGCGCGACGTGCCTCGCCGTCTCCGTCCGATCCGAGTCGACCGCGCGCTGCCCCGCAGGAACGTCCGGCACCCAGGCATGCGCGCCGGCGATGACGTGCGCTACCTCGGCGTCGGCGGGGTCGACCATGCGGAGAGCCAACCATTGGTACTTGTCGCACGTCTTCCGCAGCGCGAAGGGTCCGTTCTCGATGCTCACCGCCACGTAGTAGGTCCGGCCCGCCGCAAAGTCTCCCTCCAAGCGGCCCACTTGGTTGGCCCACGGGTACAGGTCGGGCGGGACATCGCCCGACGGCTGCCACGCGAAGAACGCGTGGTGGCTGGCCGGGACGAGCACGGTGAACTTGGACGCCGGGGGGCTGTCGCCGATGAACTTCAGCCCCCCGTCGACGATGCGAAACGGCGCCCCTCCGTCACACGCGCTCGCTTCGCGTACGAAGACGACCCGAGCGGCATCGGATGGCGCGCGAGTGTCGAGCGATGCGACGGGGGTCATGAGCGCCGGCGGCGGCGTCACGCACGCTGCACAGCCCAGGCTCAGAATCACCAGGTGCCGACCAACGCTCATGACACGGAAAGTGTAGCGCCGCGTGAAGCGAGAATGTAGACGCGACGCGGCGATCAGTCGTCTGGTGGCGGCCATCCTGGCCATGCTGGTGGCGACCGTGGTCGCCCAAGGGTGCTCAGGCAAGGCCTGCTCGCAGGACTCCGACTGCTCGATGGGGGAGGCTTGCCTGTACCCGATAGGCAGCTGCTCGGCGCGGGGCACGTGCATGACGTTTCCGGACCCGGCCGGAAGCGGCGGCTGCAACGCCTCCCCAGTGGAATGCAGTGGCGGTCACCCGATGTGCGGCTGCGGGGTGACGGTGATCGGTGGATGCAACTATCCGGAGGGATACGCGGGTGGTCCCACGAACGGCGACGTGGATTGCCCCAGCCCCGTCGGCACGGAAGGACCAGGTAGCGACGGCGGCGTCGATGCGAGCACGAGCGAGGAGGCCGGCGAGGCGGGGCTGCCGGAAGGTTCGGGCGAAGAGACCGTCCCGCCCGATGGCGAGTAGCCACTGCTCCCGATCCTCGACGACACTGCGCAACTCATTCGCGCGACCGGTGTCGAGTCGGGGATCGTTTTCTTGTTCGTAGGCGATGGGTCGTTCCATCATCTCGACGTGGACAAGCGCGCCCTCGTCGAACAGCTCGTATCGAGGATCCAGGAGACTGCGAACGTCGCGAAGCGGGCGGCCCACGACGCAACCACCGAGGCGCGAGAGGGGGCGACTCCGGCGGAGAAACGCGACGACGCCCGGGTCGCGCTCGAGGCGCAGAGCCTGGCGAAGGGACAGTCGCGGCGCGCCGAGCGAGCCGACGCTGCCCTCTCCGCGCTCGAGACGTTCCGTCCGCGTCCCCTCGCGTCGGGCGCCCGCATCGGCCTCGGGGCGGTCGTCGAGGTCGAGGACGGCGCGGCCGGGCGCACGTTCTTCCTCGCGCCGGTAGGCGCGGGCATCGAGCTGACCGGACCGGATGGCGACGGCTTCCTCTCGGTGGTGACGCCAGCTTCGCCGATCGGTCGGGCGGTGATGGGGCGCAGCGTGGGAGAGACGGTCCAGGTCGATGTCCCCGGGGACGTGAAGGAGTGGACGATCACCTACGTATGCTGAGGGCGATATAGTTCGCACGTCCAGATCGGGCGCAAAACAATGAGCGCCAAAGTCGTCCGTCGCGCAGTTGAATGAGTAGGAAGGGCGGCGAGGCCGGCGGACACAAGTCCGGCCTCGTTCGACTGAAAAAGAGCGTTGGCGGACTGGAATCCGACGTCGTCGGACCCGCCGCCGATGTCGGTCGGTCCGCCGACTCGAGATTTCAGTTCGCCGACGACGGCGTCCGACTGAAAAAGACTCGCGGCGGACAGAAGAACGCAGGCGGCGGACTGACAAAGACGAGCGTCGAGTCCGACGACGCACGGTTTCAATCCGCCGAGAATGGCGGCCGAGTGAACGACATCGGCGTCGGACTGAAAAACATCGGCGGCCGACACGAAAACATCGGCGGCGGACTCGAAGCGGCAGGCGGCGGACTAGAAACCGTCGGCGCCGAGTCCGACGCGTCTCGATTCCAGTCGGCCGACATCGATGTCGGACTGAAACACATCGGCGTCGGACTGAAACACATCGGCGTCGGACTGAAACACATCGGCGTCGGACTGAAACACGTCGGCGGCCGACATGAAAACGTCGGCGGCGGATTCGAGACGGTAGGCGGCGGACTGAAGAACATCGCCGTCGAGACGACGGGCGCAGGATTCCAGTCGGCCGTCGCGAGATTCCAGTCCAGCGCTTCTCTTTTTGGACTTTTCGACACTGCGTCGGCGTCGGCGTCAGAGCCCGCTGAGGTCCGGCGTCGTGTTGCCGGTGCCGAAAAGCCGGTTGCATGCGGTGCCGAGCGCGGTGACGTCGCCTTCCGCGAGGGCGAAGCCGATTCTTGCTCACGCCCCCGTAAAGAGAGATCACTCGCTCGCGGAGCCGGTCGTGCGGCGAAGCGCCTCCCGCCGGTAGGCCGCCACGAGAGCGGAGCGCGAGCGGACGCCGAGCTTCTTCGCCGCACGACTCAGAAGCACGCCCGCGGTCGAGACGCTGATGCCGAGCTCGTAGCCGATCATCTTGTTGGCGTGCCCCACCGCGGCGAGCGCGACCACCTGGCGCTCGCGCACCGTCAGCAGCGCGAACGGCGCCGGCTCGGGATCGTTGCGCTCGGCCAGGAGGTAGCGCTTGCCGTCCTTCTCGAAGTGATCGACGAGCGACCAGCGCCCGTCGACGAGCGCCCTCCACCGAGCCACCGCGCGCTCGGGGTCGCGCCGATCGACCGGCCCGCGCAGGCGTTCGATCCGCGCCGCCGCTTCGGCGAGCGCCGTCCGCGCTTCGCGCAACTTCGCGGCTCCCTTCGCATGCTCGATGGTGCCACGCGTGGTCAGGACGGCTTCGGCACGCTGCAGCGCGGGTTGCTCACCGAGGCGTGCTCTCAGGCGGAAGGATGCGGCGAGGTGCGACGACAGCCGCGCCAGAAGCTCGCCCGGCATGGAGGCCGGGACGTGCGCCGGCAGCAGCACGCCCACGTGCGCGCCCCGGCCGTCGACGTTGACGCCGTTGAGCCCGAGGATGTCCTTCGCGCCGAGACCGATGAGGCGCCTCCGACCCTCCGCGACCGCGCCGGTCAGGGGAAGCCGCCGGCTCGGCCCGTACGGCGTTCGGCGGAAGACGGCCTCCACCACGGTCGGCTCGGAGCGGTAGAGCGCTGGCATGTCGTCGCGCAGGAGCCGAAGCAGCCGTGGATCGGCGATCCCATCGTGCTCGAAGGCATCGAAGACGCATCGCGAGACATCCGAAGCGTCGTATGTGAGCGCGTAAGCGCCGATGTTTCGCAATCCGAGCGTCTGCCGGGCGCTCTGCGCGAGCGCATGCAGCCATCGAGTCGTAGGCGCCTCGACGTCGTAGGCGGACTCGATGAGCGCGACGGGATCGAAGCGAGGCACCGTGTGGATCCTACGCCGCCTACAGCGAGGGCAACGGCCGAAGACGCGGTGATTAGGCGCGCCTGCGGGCCCCCCGCTCATGCGTCTTCGGGCGGTTCTTCCGCGAGCCAGACCTCGACGACTTCGGGCATCGCACAGAGCGCCTTCGCGATCTGGGCCACTGTCATCCCGCGCCCACGCAGCACATGGGCGCGCGCGACCGCGTGCCGCCGATCGGAGATGGACATCCGTGGCTCGTGCACGGTCGTGCCTGGCAGGCGCCGCTCCACCACTTCGGCGGTCGGGCGCGACTTCGTTTCGAGACTCTCGATTGGGGCGGCTTCGACGAGACGCGCGGCGAACTGCCCACGTTGCAGTCGGCGAAGTGGCATACGCATCAACCGCCCATCCGTGATGCGCTTCAAGAACACGTACCGGACGCCATGAATTGGCACGGTGACCCGCAACACCCTTGCCCGGCGTTGGCGCCCTTGGATGCTGAACTCCCAGAGCTGCCCTCGCCGAACTTCCACCGGGGTGCAACCCGAGATCGCGCCGCTCATGACGGTTCGTGCCTTCGCAGCGCCATCAACTCGCCCAGCCACGGCTCGTAGCGTCGCCACCGGCCGACGGAGCTCCGGTAGATGGGCTGGCGCGCTTGCCAGCTGCTGGCGGTCCGCACCTCTTCGCGATTGGCCTCGGGGTGCGCGCACGCCGGCTCCCATTCCAGGCCGCAGAACGCGATGAGGCGCCGTGCCGCGCCCTCCGGTTCCGCGATGACGTCCTCGTAGCGGACGTCGAGCCATCGGTCCGGCGGAAGCACCGCGCGCCAGTGGGCGAGCAGGCGCTGGTGCAGCCGGTAGTACCAGACCAGGTCCCCGAGAGCGCTCGTGAACCCCAGGCTCGCCCGGAGCGGCGTCGCGTAGATCGACAGACAGGTGTCGACCGGGTCTCTCAGGGAGAAGATGAACCGCGCTTTCGGAAACAGCAGGTGCACGAGCCCGACCCAGAAGAAGTTGAGCGGCATCTTGTCCGTGGCACGACGCGCGCCGGGGGCGCCCTCTCGAAGCACCTGCAGGTAGGCGTGCTGAATCGGGCGGGCGAGCTTCGCCGCCGCTTCGGGGCCAGCGTCGATCCACGCGGGTCCGTGCTCGTTCCAGAAATCGAGCTCCCCGCACCCCCGTGCTCCGGAATGACTCGAGACGATGCGCTCGAGCAAGGTCGTTCCCGAGCGGGGCATGCCCACGATCAGGGCGGGGGTCTCGTCCTCGTGCCCCTTCGCGGAGCAGCGTGCGAAGAGCTCCGGGGTGAACCGCGCGATCAGGTCGTCCGCGAACCGCTCGACCTCTCGTCGATCGAAGGGCATGAGCCTGCACCGGATCACGTTGGCGGCGTGGAAGTGGGTCATGGCCCCGGCGTACTCGCCCAGGTCGTCGAGGGCCTTGCCGATCGCAAAGTGGAGCATCATCCGATGGCGCTCCGCGACGGCCGGCGCGAAGCGATCGTGCCAGCCGCCGGCCTCGAGTCGCCGGACGAGCCGGGCGAGGAGCGGCCGGTCGGACTCGGTGAATCTCCGCAAGGAGGCCAGGCCGTAGTGAGCGTTGGTCTGCCAGGGGTCCAGCGTGAGGGCTCGCTCGAAGCTGGCCGCCGCCTCGTCGAAGCGCCCGGACTCCTGGAGGATCCTCCCGAGCAGGGCATGCGCCAGGCTGTTGGTACCGTCGAGTGCGGTCAGCGTGCGCAGCTCCTGCTCCGCTTCGCGAGTCAGCTGCTGCGCGTCCAGAGCCTTCACCCGGGCAAGGCGACCGATCATCGTCCCCGGTGCGGAGACGTAGGCCTGTTCGTACTCCGCGATCGCTTCCTGCCGCGTTCCGCGATCCCAGAGCAGGTCTCCCAGTTGTACATGCGCCCCGACGAGCCTTGGGGAGAGCGTCGTCGCCTGGCGATGTGCAACGATGGCGTCATCGTCCTCTCCAAGGTGCTGGAGCGCGAGACCGAGGTTGTAGTGACTGTTGGCGACGTTTGGCTCGACGGCGATGGATCGACGCAGCCAGGTGACCGCATCGTGGAAGCGTCGCGTCGCCATGTAAGCCACGCCGAGGTCGTTGAGAACGGCGGGGTCGTTCGGAAGGAGCCGGGCGGCCGCCAAGAGCGGCTCGACCGCATCCGCGTGCCTGCCCTCTTCGAGCAGACGCTGGGCGACTTCGACATGACGCGTGCTCTCAGCCCGGACGCGCACCGCGGATCGTCTGCTCAGTCGCCTCGTCATGTGCCAAGGGCCACAGTTGGCGAGCCGCCAGCAGCAACTGGCATGCCGAACTGACCCGCCGCGTCGCCCCGCGATGTTGGTTGGCCGAATCGCCACCTTCCAGGGCGCGGATGGAATTTCTCCCTGGTCCTCGGAAAAAATCCGTCAAGGCACCTAGGAGCTGAGATCGAGAGCAGCCGAACGCGCCGGAGGCGGAGCTTCGCCGTACCGGGGTGCGACGGGCAGACGAGCAGCCCGTCTGGCCCCGGCGGCGGATCCGGTCCGTCGAGCAGCAGCTCGGGGTCATCGAGCGGATCGGGATCGTCGAGCGGCGGCGGGGCCATCCCCGGTGCCGGATGCTCGGGCGGCTTCGTGACCGCCGGCTTCACGGTGAACCCCGCCCCTCGTGGTGCGCGGCGATGTGCAACGCCGCAGCTCCGCCCGGGGCACGGCGGGTCGGCACCTGCGACGCGCAGGAGAACGACGCCGGGGCCGTGTTCATCCAGTGCGCCGGCTGCGGTGTCTGAGCGGATGTGGGCCTCGTACACGGGCTCCCCGCTCGGCAACGTCTCCTCGTCAACCGACATGAGCATCCCGTTCTAGAAGAGGGGGCGAGTACTGATCCGGCCCGCTTTCATTCGTCGACACGCGGAGAGCGCGGCGTCGTGGAGCGCACCGTTGGTGGCGACGATGCCGCGACGCAGGACCAGGTCGGCGCTCGCGTAGTCGATGGGCGCGCCTTCGAGGTCCGAGAAACGACCGCCCGCGGCGGTGAGCACGGCCTCGGGGCCGCACGTGTCCCAGAGCTTCGCCCCTCCGCCGTCGTGCACGTACAGATCCCCCTGGCCGAGCACCAGGCGCGCGATTTTCACGCCGACCGACCCGCTCGGCACGACGCGCCCGATGCCGAGCTGCTCGATCAGGGACCCGATGAGGGGCGGCCGGTGCGAGCGCGAGACGAAGAGGGTGGCCTCGCGCGGGTCGCTCAGCTTGGTCACCTCGAGAGGGCGCCGTCGGCCCTGCGCGTCCTCCGCGAAGGCCGAGGCGCCGACGCGGCCCGCGATCGTCTCACCCAGGGGCGGCATCGTCACCACGCCGAGCGCGGCGCGACCCGCCACGGCGAGCCCGATCATGACCGCGAACTCGCCGATGCGGTCGCTGAACTCGCGCGTACCGTCGAGCGGGTCGACGAACCACACGCGGGGCGACGAGACCAGGCGAGCGACGTCGGCAGGGCGCGCCGGCACGGCCTCCTCGGAGAGGACCGCATCACCCGGAAATGAAGCGGCGAGGCTCGAGCAGATCACATCGCTCGACTCACGGTCGGCGCGCGTCACGGGATCGCCTGGAGCCTTGAACTCGACGGTGAAGTCCGTCGCGTAGACGTCGCTCACGCGGCGGGCGGCGAGGCGCGCGATGCGGATCGCCTCTTCGAGCTCGCGGTCGACCTTTTCGACGAGAGACGCGGTCATGCTGCGACCTGGTGCACGCCCCGCGCCCGGCTACGCGAGGAAGGTGTGGAAGAGCATGAAGGCCGCCGCCACCAACATCAGGCAAGCGAATGCATGACGCAGCGCCGTCGCACTCATGCGCCTCGAGAGTCGGACTCCCAGAACGCTGCCCATGGCCTCGGTGCCGCCGAGATAGGCGGCGATTCGCCAGTCTACCGGCGGATGAGGGAGATGGCCGGCCAGACCCGCCAGCGTATTGATCGCGATGACCATGAGCGACGCGCCGATCGCCGAACGGACGGGGGAGCGCGCGAACAGCACCAGCATTGGCACGACGGCGAAGCCACCGCCCAGGCTGATGAGGCCCGTGATGCAGCCGATCAACAGCCCGCTGCCTGCAAGCACAGCCACGCTCCGCGCATCTACGCGCGCTGGCTGGAGCTCGCGCAGGGGACGCCGCACGAGCATCACGAGCCCCGCGAGCAGCATGCACACGAGGAACACGACCAGCAGGACCTTCTCCGGAACTCGCCGCGCGACGTGTCCCGCGAGAAACGCAGCGGTCATCGACGCGAGGCCGAAGCTGACCGCCGGCTTCCAGTCGACCGCGCGCTCGAGGACGTACGGGCCGAGCGCGACGAGGCTCATCATCGCGACGACGGCGAGCGAGGTGACGATTGCGTTCTCGAGGTTGAAACCCGCGACATGCGTCAGGAGGAGCACGGTCAGGATCGAGGGTCCGGCTCCGAGCATCCCGGCGAGGACCCCAATGCACATACCCAACAATGCGATGACCCAGATCATCGGCGCAGATGGCTGGATGCATCAGGCCGCGCCATGGCTCGTCTCCTGAGCGGCCTTCAGGAGGATCTGCGCCACTTCGGGCCGACTGAACTCTGGCGGCGGCGGCTTCCCGGCGCGCAGCAGCTCGCGAACCTGGGTCCCCGAAAGCGCGATGCGCGTGGAGGGGTCGCCCGGCGCGGTCTTCTCGGTTGCCATGCCGCCGACGACCGTCGACCAGAAGGCCTCCTCGAACTTGAGCGGCTCGACGCCCAGCTCGCCCGGCAGGAAGTCGTCGAACGCATGCTGCGCGTCGTACGTCCCGTAGAAGTGCCCGACGCCCGCATGGTCGCGCCCGACCACGAAGTGAGAGCAGCCGTAGTTCTTCCGTACCAGGGCGTGGAAGATCGCCTCGCGCGGCCCCGCGTATCGCATGGCCGCCGGATAGACCCCGAGGACGACCCGGTCCGCCGGGTAGTACTTCTGCAGGAGGACCTCGTAGCAACGCATCCGGACGTCGGCCGCGATGTCACCAGGCTTCGTAGCTCCTACGAGCGGATGCAAGAGCAGCCCGTCCGTGATCTCGAGCGCGCACTTGGTGATGTACTCGTGCGCGCGGTGAACGGGGTTGCGCGTCTGGAAGCCGACGACGCGGCTCCAGCCGCGGGCCTCGAACATGGCTCGCGTCGCGGCCGGGTCGCGCGGCACTTGCGGGAACTGCAGCGGGAGGGGCCGGTCGAACAGCCACACTTCGCCCCCGAGGTACGTGTCGCCCGCGGATCGCAGGTAGGCGACCCCCGGGTGACTCGCGTCGGTCGTGCGGTACACCTCGCGCGCCTCGAGCTCCTTGTCCGGAACCCAGCGATCGGAGAGCTCGAGCACCCCGACGACGCGACCGTCCGGAGACGCGAGCGCGACCTCGCTGCCGAGCGCCAGGCGATCGGCGGCCTCCTTGGAGACGGAGAGAGTGACGGGCACGGGCCACACCGCGCCGTTCTCCAGCCGGCGCTCGCGCACGACGCGCAGATAGTCGCGCGAGGTCATGAAGCCACGCAGCGGGGAGTAAGCCCCGTTCGCGATGAGCTCCAGGTCGCTCGCCGCGCGTTCGTCGAGCGTGACTCGCGGCAGGCCCGCGGAACGCTCGACGAGCCTTTGCCGAGCTTCCCCGCGGACGATCCGGTCGACGAGCTCGCCGCCGTGAGGCGGCACGAGGCCCCTCTTCGCGGGCTCGAGCTGCCGCTGGAGCGGCCGAACGTATCCGAGGCTCTCGAGCTTGCGGAGGATCGTCGCGAGGCTCTCGGCGGGCGTCTCTCGGTCCGTGTGGACGACCACGTCGGGCGACAGCGGCGGCTCGTACGGGTCGTCCACGCCGGTGAAGCCCTTGATCTCGCCCGCGAGGGCGCGAGCGTAGAGGCCCTTGGCGTCGCGCCGTTGCAGCACGTCGATGGGGCACTCGCAGTAGACCTCGCAGAAGCGCCCTATCGCGCGACGCTGCTCGTCGCGGATCTCCCGGTACGGACTGATCGCAGCCGTGATGGCGCAAGCGCCCGACCGGGCCAGCAGCTTGGCGACGAAGCCGATGCGGCGGATGTTGGTGTCCCGGTCCTCGCGCGAGAAGCCCAGGCCCTTGGAGAGGTTCGTGCGGACCACGTCGCCATCGAGCGACTCGACGTGCACGCCCCGCTGCGAGAGCTCTGACGCCAGCATCGACGCGAGCGTCGACTTCCCCGATCCGGACAGCCCGGTGAACCAGACCACGAACCCTTCCACAGCGGCCATCAGTGGCTACTCCTCTCCAGCTCCCCCGTCTCCAGCCAGTGAGCGCAGTCGCGCCCGAGCTTCTCGAGCGCCTTGCGATCGAAGCGCTCGATCTGATCCGATCTGAGCTCCGTGCGGAAGTCGCGTGTCGGCCCCTTCTGGAAGAATGCTTTGGGCTCGGTCATGTGCGCGCCGCCGAACGGCACCAGGCGCTCGGCTCGCGTGCGCATGTATCCGAAGGAGCAGTGCTCGCCGATGACGTCCATCCGCAGCCGCGCCGGCTCGGCACCGATGAACCGAGCGATCCGCGTCACTTGTGCCGGCAGGTCCTGAAGGAGCCGCTGGTAGTGGACGAGCAGCACGTTGGGATGGTCCCGGAGCGTCCACCACGATCGGACCACGTCGAACAGGTCGCAGCAGCCGTATCCATCTCGGTCCAGCCAGAGGTCGAAGAACTCTTGCTTGCTCTCCGGGATGACCAGGCGTGACGGATCGCCGGACCACGCCGCGTGGACGCGGTTGATGGCGGTCATGGTGTCGGCCGAGAAGTGCGCCAAGTAGTTGTGAAAGCTGATCCCGATGTCCTTGCCGTTCCGCCCGACGAAGACGTAGCGGGCGCGCGCATCGATGGGCACGGCGTCTGCCGGCAGGTGCGACTTGATGACGCGCTTCTTGGCGTGCTCGCCCTGCTCACGCAGCAAACGCAGCATGGCGGTGTGCTCGCCCCAGCTCGAGTCGAGCCAGGGAGAGGTCTCCGAGAGCCCAGCGGTCGGTTCCTGGCCGTTGTCGAGGATCTGCTGGATGATCCGCTGGGTCCAGGTCGTGCCGGCCTTGAACGGATCCACGACGACGATGTCGCCGGGCACGAAGCCGCCCTGGTCCAGGAAGTCCCTCCAGACGAGTGAGCTGGAGAGGAAGTCCCGCACGGTTCTCGTCGGCGCGATGACCTGAGAATCAGGAGACACACCCTCGGACAGGCAACGCGTGGGCCTATCGCGACTCACGGTTCGTCCCTTGCAGCGTGCCTCTCATGAGCCGCATGTACTCGAGGATACTCGTCCCGGTCGACGGAGGTCCCTGGAGCGACCGCGCCCTCGAGGAGGCAGCCGCGCTCGCGCTTCCCCTCGGCGCCGAGATCATCGTGCTCTGCGTCGCCGACGTCTTCTCGACCGTACGCGATGGGATGGTGGACGCAGCTCGGGTCGTCGAAGCCATGC
>Ga0335082_10005106_pt1 | contig 14313 bp, 12 predicted proteins | sample Lox_Sample_41_FD_206718 | JGI IMG/M metagenome (GOLD analysis project Ga0335082, IMG submission 206718) | Soil microbial communities from Loxahatchee National Wildlife Refuge, Florida, United States - Lox_Sample_4.1 | ecosystem: Environmental > Terrestrial > Soil > Wetlands | place: USA...
TCGGCCACGGGATTGTGATCGTCGTCGGGCACCCCGACTACTATCCGCGCTTCGGCTTCACGCCGGCGCGCGCGTGGGGGTTGGAAGCACCGTTCCCGGTCCCCGACGACGCCTTCATGGTGCTCGAGCTCATCCAGGGTGCGCTCGCGGGCATCGCCGGTATGGTGGAGTATCCGCCGCCGTTTGCGGCGGTGTGACTAGCGCGTCAACGCAGGCGCTTGCCCAGGCTGATGCGGTCTTCGACCGCGAAGCCGAGTCGCCGGTAAAAGTCCACCACGCCGGCGTTCGAGCCGCGCACCTGGAGGTTCACCTTTGGGCAGCCGCGCTGTCGCAGCAGCGCCTCCGCGTCTTGCATCATCCGCCGGCCGAGACCGCATCGCTGCACCTCCGGGGCGACGGCGAGGTAATTGATCCAGCCGCGGTGGCCGTCGTAGCCCACCATCACCGTCGCCACGACCGCACCGGCGAGGGCGCCGACGAGCAGCAGATCGGGTTGCACCTGCAGCTTCAACCGGATGTCCTGTCGCGGATCGTTGGCGGGGACGATCAGGTTGCAACGGTCCCAGAGGGCGATGACAGCGGGCTCGTCGCTGTCCAGATAGGGACGGACAAGCAACGCCTGGGCATCCATGCTCCCTCTTCGCACGCGCGGCGGTTGCTGACAATTGGCCGCGTTTCTTCGTTCGTGACGGCGTCTACCGGTTTGCGCGGGATTTCGATATGGTCGCGCCGATGCGTGGGATGTCAGCCCCGAGCCAGAGCGCGGCGACGGCGGTGGTGGATGCCGCGCGCGGCTTCATCGACGGAATTCGCGCGCGCGCCGATCAGATCGAACGCGATCGACGCCTGCCGCCCGAGCTGATCGAAGCGATTGCCGAAGCCGGCCTGTTCCGGATGTGCGTGCCACGGGCCCTCGGTGGTGGCGAGGTCGACGTGGTGACGATGCTCCGCGCCATCGAGGCGTTCGCCGAGGCCGACGGCTCGGCGGGCTGGTGTCTGATGATCGGTGCTACCAGCGGCTTGCTCAGTGCGTACTTGCCGGAGCCGGCGGCCCGCGAGATCTACGCCGCGCCGCACACCGTGACCGGTGGCGTCTTCGCCCCGCTCGGCACGGCAGTGAGCGTGTTGGGCGGTTACCGAGTGACGGGTCGGTGGGCCTTCGCCAGCGGCTGCGAGCATTGTGCCTGGTTGATGGGTGGCGCCGTCGTGCTGGACGATGGCACGCCGCGGCTGCTGCCGAGCGGTGCACCCGACTCGCGCTTCATGCTGTTCCCGGCCAAGGACGTCGAGATCATCGACACCTGGACGGTCTCCGGCCTGCGCGGCACCGGGAGCCACGACATGGCCGTGCACGATGTCTTCGTGCCTGAGGCGCGATCCGTGTCGCTGCTCAGCGATCGCCCGCGACACCGCGGTCCACTCTACGTGTTTCCGGTCTTCGGCGTTCTGGCGCTCGGCATCGCGGCGGTGGCGCTCGGGATCGCGCGCAACGCCATTGCGGCGCTGAGTCAGGTTGCCGTCAACAAGACGCCGAGCGGGAGTCGCCGGCGACTGGCCGAGCGTGCCACCGTGCAGGCCCAGGTGGCGCAAGCCGAGGCGTCCCTGCGCTCGGCGCGTGCCTGGTTGTTCGATACGGTGGCGGAGACTTGGGTGGCGGCGTGCACCGACGGCGCGATGACCATCGCGCAACGCGGGCTCCTGCGGCTGGCGGCCACCCATGCGACCACCACCTGCGCCGCCGTCGTCGACCTGATGTACAACGCCGGTGGCGGTACCTCGGTCTATGCGAGCAGTCCGCTGCAACGCTGCTTTCGCGATGTGCACGTGGTCACCCAACACATGATGGTGTCGCCGGCGACGCTCGAGCTGACCGGGCGCCTGTTTCTCGGCCTCGACACCGACGCATCGATGCTGTGAGGCGGGCCGAGAGAGTCGCCGGCCGCACGCGATCACTTGACGAGGCACACATGGATGTCTTCGAAGCCATCGATACGACCCGCGCCGTGCGGCGCTTCACCAGCGCGCCGGTCACCGACGACGAAATCATGACCTGCATCCGCGCCGCCGTGCAGGCGCCGAGCGGCGGCAACATTCAGCCGTGGCAGTTCGTGGTGGTGACGGATGCGGCGACCAAAGATGTCCTCGGCGCCATCTACCGGCGCGCCTACGCGCGCTACGAGCCCGCCTTGCAGCGCGCCATGCCGGGGTTTCGGTCGCCGGAGCACCAGGCCAGCTTCGCTCGGATGACGCGCGCCTCGCGCCATCTGGCGGAACACCTGGGCGAGGCACCGGCGCTGGTGCTGGTCTTGATGCCCAATATCTCAATGACGCTGAGCGATGAGCACGGTGCACTCGACGTCGGCACGCCGTTCGCCTCGGTGTATCCCGCCGTGCAGAACTTCATGCTGGCGGCGCGCGGCTTGGGTATCGGCACGACGCTGACGACCGTCTACCGCATCTATCAGGACGAGGTGCGCGCCGCCTGCGCCATCCCGGAGCGCTACGAGGTCGTGGCGCTGATTCCCATGGGACGCCCGCGCAAGCCGTTCGTCGTCGGCCGTCGTCGCGCGGTGGAGGATGTCACGCATTGGCAGCGCTTCGGCAATCGCCGCAACGCGAGCACGACATGAACGTCAAGGAGGCTTTCGACGCCGGGGCGCGCACCTACGATCGGGCGCGCCGACAGTTGGTGCCGCATCTCGATCACTTCTATCAGACCGTGCTCGACCTCGTGCCCTTCGCGCCGGACGCGCCGATCGCGGTGCTCGACCTCGGCGCCGGCACGGGTCTGCTCTCGGCGTTGATTGCGGCGACGTTTCCGCGTGCCGAGCTGACGCTGGTCGACATCTCGGAAGAGATGCTGGCGGTGGCGCGGCAGCGCTTGGCGGGCGAGTCGGCGCGCCTGCGCTTCTCCGTCATGGACTTCAGCGCTGCGGCCCTGCCCGGCCACTACGACCTCGTGGTCTCGGGCCTTGCCATCCACCATCTCGAGGATGCGCAGAAGCGCGCCCTCTTCGGCGCAATCTTCGCGGCCTTGCGTCCGGGTGGGGCGTTTATCAATGCCGATCAGGTGCTCGGCGCGACCGCCGGGGCCGAACGACGCAACCACGCCACCTGGTTGCGCGAGGCACGCGACAACGGCGTGAGTGAGATCGACCTGACGGCGGCGCTGGAACGCATGAAGGCGGACCGCATGGCGCCGCTGGCCGCGCAGCTGGACTGGTTGGCGGCCGCCGGGTTCCGCGACGTCGACTGCAGCTACAAGCATTTCATGTTCGTGGTGTACGCCGGCTTCAAGTGACGCCGCTTGAGTTTTCGGCGCGCGAATGAAATGGGTCTGGCAACGCACGAGGACGGAGGCACGCGATGGTGACGGTGATTGCAAAGCTGAAGGTGAAGGCGGGGAGCGAAGCGGCGTTTCGCGAGGCCGCCGACAAGATGATCGTACACGTCAAGGCGAACGAGCCCGGCACGCTGCGGTACATCCTGCATCGCGCCACCGGCGACCCGACGGAGTTTGTTTTCTACGAGGTCTACGCCGACCAGGCGGCGCTGGCGACGCACGGGAGTAGCGAGCCGATGCAGCAGTTCTTCGGCGCCGCCGGCGGCCTGCTCGACGGACGCCCGGACATCACGCTGTACGAGGAGCTGGCCGGCAAGCAGTAGCGCGGCCCCCGCCGCAGCGGGCCGCCCACGCGCCGGCTGCGGACATCATGAGCGTCGTGGACCTCCAGGCACACCATGAGCTCAGCGGAAACCGAGTATAGCGAGCGGCTGGCGGCGCGCCGCGCCACCGCGCAGCGGCTCGGGCGCCTCGAACGCCGCATCTCGAACAGCCGCCTCGGCGTCTTTCTGGTCGGCGTCGCGGTGGCGTTGGTGGGCTTCGACACGTCGATGTGGTCGCCATGGTGGGTCGTCGTGCCGCTCGCCGTGTTCATGGCCCTGGTGCTCGTGCATGACCGCGTGATTACGGCGCGGGTGCGCGGCGACCGCGCCGTGACGTTCTACGAGCACGGCGTCGCCCGGGTGCAGGATGCGTGGAGCGACCGCGGCGATCCCGGTGAGCGCTTCGTCGATGCGACCCATCCGTACGCCTCCGATCTCGACCTGTTCGGTGCGGGGTCGTTGTTTCAGCTCTTGTGCACGGCGCGCACGCGGAGCGGTGAAGAGACGCTGGCCAATTGGCTGCGCGCGCCGGCCGCGATCGAGGAGGTGCGGGCCCGCCAACGGGCGGTCGCCGAGCTGTGCCCGCGCCTCGACCTGCGTGAGGAGCTGGCACTGCTCGGCGCTGATGTGCGCGCCGGTCTGGACGCCGACGCGCTGGCGACGTGGGGTGGCAACGCGCCGCTCCTGACGTCGCCCTTGTTGCGTCCGAGCGCCGCCGCTCTGGTGGTCCTGCTGGCTGTGGCTGTGCTGTTCTGGCTGGTGGGTGGCGCCGGGCCTCTGCCCGTCGCGGTAGTGCTGGCGGTCGAGGCAGTCTTCGTCCTGCCGCTGCGTCGCCGGGTCGCGCAGGTGCTGCACGCGGCGCAGCATCCGGACCGCGACCTCGACTTGCTCGGTCAGTTGCTCGCGTGTCTCGAGCGCGAGCACTTCGAGGCGCCGCGCCTGCAGGCGCTGCGCGCGGCGCTCGACACGGCGGGCGAGCCGCCGTCGCGGCGTATCGCGCGGCTGCATCGACTCATCCATTTGTTGGACGCGCGCAAGAACCAGCTCTTCGCGCCGCTGTCGGCGCCGTTGCTGTGGGGCACGCAAATCGCGCTGGCCATCGAGGCGTGGCGGGCGCTCACCGGACCGAGCATCGGTCACTGGGTTTCGGCGGTCGGCGAGTTCGAGGCGTTGTGCGCCCTGGCCGGCTACGCCTACGAACATCCCGACGATCCGTTCCCGGAGATGGTGGCGGAGGGGCCGTGCTTCGAGGCCGACGGGTTGGGGCACCCACTCATCCCCGCGGCGCGCTGCGTCCGCAACGACGTGAGCTTGGGTGGAGCGCTCCGGCTGTTGGTGGTGAGCGGCTCGAACATGTCGGGCAAGAGCACGCTGCTGCGCAGCGTTGGTACGGCCGCCGTCCTCGCCCAGGCCGGTGCACCGGTGCGGGCGCGACGATTGCGGCTCTCCGCGTTGCAGGTCGGCGCCTCGATTCGCATCCTCGACTCGTTGCAGACGGGAACCTCGCACTTCTACGCCGAGATCACCCGCCTGCGGCAGCTCATGGACCTCACGCAGAGCCGCCTGTCGTTGCTCTTCCTGCTCGATGAGATTCTGCACGGCACCAACTCGCACGATCGCGGCATCGGCGCGGAAGCGCTGATGCGCGGCTTCGTGGCGCGCGGCGCCATCGGTTTGGTGACGACGCACGATCTGGCGCTGGCGCGGGTCGCGGCGGCGTTGGCGCCGCGCGCCGCCAACGTCCACTTCGAAGATCATCTCGAGGCGGGGCAGATGACCTTCGACTACCGCATGCGCCACGGGGTCGTGGAGAAGAGCAACGCGGTGGCCCTCATGCGCGCGGTGGGGCTGGAAGTCTAGCCGCGTCGCCGCAGCGGCAGCTCACGGGGCCGTGGCGGTGATCGCCACGATGGTTGCGGTCACATCGTCGGCGTCGAGAACGCCGTCACCGTTGGCGTCGGCGCCGCATCGTGGCGCCGCGCCGGCATCGATGAGCGTGAGCAACGCCGTGAGGTCCGGGGCGGACACGTGCGCGTCACAGTTCGCATCCCCAAGCAGGTAGCGCGGCGTAGGCGACGGACTCGCCGACGGTGTGGCGGTAGCTTCCTTCGTCGCAGTTGCGGTGTGGGTCGTGGTAGACGTTGGGGTGGGCGTCGGCTGCGCTGTGGCTGTCCGCATCACTGTTGGTGTCAAGGTGGGTGTGCTCGTCTGGGTTGGGCACGTTGGCGGGAGGGCCACGACCTGGCACAGTGCTGAGCAGCCGCTGCACGCCGCCGGCGCGCCGGCATCGCAGGTCTCCGGAAACTCGACGACCCCGTTGCCGCAGGCCGGGCACGCCACGACGCAGTCCATCTGCGTCGCCGCGTTGCATGTGGGCAGTGGTTGGTTGGTGCCGGGCGGCTGCACCGTGGTGGGCGAGACGACCGCCGGCTTGCGCTCCGGATACGTGAGCAGGTTGAGCCCGTTGGCGGCTGTGTCAGACGTCGGCGTCGCGTTCACGGTTCCGAGGATGACCAGCTGCTCATGGGCGGTGAGGTGATTGGTGCCGCCGCTGTTTCCGCCGCGCGCGCGGACGATTCCGGCAGCGGGAATCGTCACGTTGCACCCTTCGAGGTCGGTGTCGCCGCCGCTGCCGCACATGTTGTTGCGGTCGCATCCGCCGCCACTCACATCGACGGTGCCGCCGATCGACAGCAGGCCCTGGTTGCCCGTCTGCACCATGCCGGCGGCGATCGACACGCTACCGCCGCCGCTGCCGGTGCTGCGTCCGGTGGCGAGGAGCATGCCGGAAAGGTTCACGTCACCTCCGGCATCGACCTCGACGCGACCGCCGAAGGCGCCGCCCGACGCATCGAGGCGACCCGCCAGTGGGGCGTCGGTCGCCGCTTGCAGAAGGATCGAGCCACCGCTGCCGGTGACGCCGTCGGCGCGTGCGGACAAACGTGCCGCAGCTTGCAGCGTGACCGCGCCCAGGGTCGATTCCAGTGAGAGGCTGCCGCCGGTGGCGTCGGGGATCGAGCCGGTCGCTTCGAGGTCGCCGCTCACCGTCAGATCGCCGTCCGCGGAGAGCGAGACGCTGCCACCACTCCCCCCATTCATCCCACTGGCGAACACCGTGCCCGTCAGCTGCATCGCGCCACTGCTCATGATCGACACCGTACCGCCGTCGCCGAAGGCGCTGCGGCCGGTCGCGATGATGGTGCCGGTCAGCGCCAGGCTGTCGTCGGTGCTGATATTGGCATCGCCGCCGCCGGCGCCGCCGGACACGTCGAAGAGACCGGCGATGGCGATGGCGCGGTCGGCGCACAGACTGATCGAGCCGCCACCACCATCGGTGCCGTCGGCGCGCGCCGACAGTACGCCCGTCGCCGACAACGCGATCCCGCTCTGGTCGGCCATCAGCATGATGCTGCCGCCGGTGCCATCCGGTGCGTCGCCGTCGGCTTGCACGGTGCTGGTGATCGTCAGTGTGGCGGCGCCGGAGTTGATCGTGATGGAGCCGCCCCCACCGCCGCTGATGCCGTTGGCGGTGATCGGGCCGGTCACTTGCACCTGTCCACCCGCGTCTACCGAAACCGAGCCACCCGTGCCGGCATCGCTGCCGACGGCGCTTGCCTGAATGGTGCCGTGCAGGCTGACGTCACCGGCCGCGGTCAGCATCAGTGTGCCACCATCGCCGCCGCTGCTACCGCGCACGTTGACGTTGGCCAGGTCGACGTCACCGGTGGCGTCGATGTCGATCTCGGCGGTATCACCCTTGGCGGAGATGGTGTTCGTGGCGCCGCTGACGATGCCTTGGCCGGCGGTGATCGTGATCGTGCCGCCCTCGCTGTCGCTGTTCAATCCTTCGGCGAGCAGATCGCCTCCGAGCGCGACGGCGCCGCCGGCGTTGATGTCGAGGCTGCCCGGCGTGGCGTCGGCGGAGACGTCCATGCGCGCTACTGCGGTGCCGGACTTCTGCAGGCTGACCGCGCCGCTGGTATTGATGGTGATGCTGCCGCCGCTTCCGTTCTGGCTCTCGACTCTGCCGGTGATGAGCCCGCCGACCACGGACAGGCTGCCGGCGTTGATGGTGAGCGAGCCGGCGCCGACGTCGACCTTTCCGGTCGGCGTCACCACGACGGCGCGTTCTCCGAACCTGAGTATGCAGCCGTCGCCGACTTCGTACACCTTGGCGATGTTGCACGGCGCGCTGCTGTCCGGACAGTTCACGGGATCCTGGGCGATGATGTCGGCCGCCGAGCATGCGGGGGAGCCGTAGGCAGCGCCGCCCGGTAGGGCGCAGAGGATCGGTGTCACGGCAAGGATCGCCCTCGCGAGTCGCCCATGGCGTCGAGCGGTGCGCGACGACGCCCGCGATACGAGTGATGGCATCAGTGCGGAGCCCACTCAGCCGGTGGTGAGGGTGACGCGCACGTGTCCCAGCGAGCCGATGCCGAGACGCACGTGCCACAGTCCGGTGGCGTCGTCCCAGCCCCACGTATCGGGGCGGTTCGTCCCTAGGGTGGTCTCGGCCAGCGGCCGCGTGCCGCCGGGACTCCACTGCGTCATCGCGCCGGGTTTGGTGGCGGCGTAGCCATGCACCTCTACACAAGTGCGCGGCATACCGAACACAGTGAAGTGCAGAGCACCGTCTCGTTGCGTGATGTGAGCAACGCGGCGATCGCCGACGGTGGCGTACTTGCGGACGTCGCCAAAGATGGTCACGTCGCCGGGCAGCAACGGGCAGACGACACGGTAGTCCCACTCCTGAAACGCCAGCGTCAGGTCCCATCCCTCGTGCGCCGCGCACCGACTCCACGTGTGCCGCCGCCAGTCATAGACCAGCGCGGGCCCGGTCGGGCACAGCGCGCCGAGGTCGGCGAGGTTGACGCGCCCGCTGATCGGCTGCTTGCCGCGATACGCGTTGAAGCTGGTGACGTACAGCCAACGCCCGGCGGGGTGGAGCGAATGCGTTTCGCCGACGAGCAGCGCGGGCTCGAGAAAGCTGTTGGCGAGGAAGCAGCGATCGAGGGCGGCGAGCGGCACGTCCGGTTTGACCAGGACGCCATCCTCGCGGCAGCAGCGCAGCACCAACTCGCGATCGGAATGACCGAGCTGATCACCGATCGCCACCGGCCCGCTGCTCAGGCTGGCCAGCAGGGCCTCGACCTCGGCGTACGGCTCGCCGGGGCTGAGCTCCGTCGGGCCGTGCGTGAGGAACACGTCCTTGAACGGGTGCAGGCCGAGGGCGCGTGCCAAGGCGTTGGTGTGCAGGAACCACACCCAGTTGAGACCGTTGTCGAACAGGTAGCGGTAGTCGCCGCTGGTGCGAATCGAAGCGACCTGACGCAGCGTCACGCTCTGAAGGAAATCGGCGGGCGATGCCATGCACCATTGCAGCGTCAAGCCGCGATCGCGTGCGGCCCCGTCCAACTGCTCCTGCCAGGCGCGCGCCCGGTCCGGCGCCGCCCGCAGACCGCGGACGCCGAGGAAGGACTCTACCATCCAGTCCTGCTCGTAGGTGATCGCGCCCCATCGCGCGGCTTGCTCCAGCAGCAGGGCGTACAGCTCGCCGTCGACTGGATGCGCGTAGTCGCCGTCGCGCCACGCGGCGTGCGCCTCGAAGTATGGCGAGGCGCTCGAGAAGTGCCGGCTGTGGAACGTCAACGGCCGGCCCGACACCCGCGCCGACAACACCTCGAATCCATCCGGGAACAAGTCGCGCCGCGGCGCCCATTCGAGCATACCGCTGGGCGGCACGATCGGCGCGCCTTCCGGGCCGACAGGGCGGAGATGCTGGTGCGGGTAGAACCACGAGTCGAGCTGCAGCGAGCCGACCGGGATGTCACGCGCGTCCAGATCGCCGAGTACGCGCTCGAGGGTGGTGAGATAGTCGCAGTCACGTTCGGTGCGATAGTAGTACACCGCGCCGTTGTCCGTCCAATACGAAAGCTTGCCGAGGAGGTCGTCGACATAACGCCCGGGGCGCTGCGTCGCGGCGCCGCGCCGCAGGTACCCCGCCCATTCGTCGAGCGCCCGGCGTGGTGTCTCCGCCGCCCACACCGCCAGCTCGGTGGCGAAGCCGGCGGGCACGTCGGCAAGGTCGCCGTGCCAGCCACAACGCAGTCCATCACCGGCCGGCTCGTCGGGGTCGGGCGGCGCGATGATCTGCTCGTGAAACCGGTCCAGTGGCGCCAGCAGCAACGTGCGACCGTCCGGGGCGATCAGCAGCAGCGGCTCGACGACGTGCGGCCGGTGCGGTGCGAAGACGAATCCGGTGCATCCGGCGTCGCCGCTGACGGGCAAGGCGAACTCCGTGTACTGGTGACCGTAGGATCGTGTCGCGGCGGGCACGCCGCCGACACGGCGCTGCGCCGGGCGGGCGACCGGCCAGGCGACGGAGGGCACGGCGAACCGGCCGGTGCCGAGAGCGGCCAGTGCGGTCGCGGCCTCGATGCGAAAGACGAGGACAGACACGTCGGCGTAGGCACGGACGCTGGCGCGCACCGGCAGCGGCGCAGCGGGCCACGACAGCGTGACGCCATGGTAGTGTCCGAGGGCATCGCGACCATCGAACCCCTGTCGTCGCGGTTCGAGTCGGTGCGTTGGGTTGGCGGCCGCATCGCTGCTGTGCGAGATACCCTGGTGCTGGATGAGGAAGCTGATCGGGCCCAGCCAATCGGGCTCGCGCCAGGCGACGCGCCAGTGCGGCGCGTCGTCGAGATGCAATCGCAGCTCGCCGGCGGCCTCGAGAACCTGGTGCGGCGGAGTTGGCATCGTGCGCGCGGCGGCGCGCTCAGGCGCGTGCGGTGAGCTGGCTGATGGCGTCGATGAGGCGCGGCCAGAGCGCGCGCGGGAGGTCGTGCCCCATGCCGTCGATGATCAGTCGTTGCGCCCCCGGGATCGCATCCGCGGTGTCGATGCCGCCTTCGAGCGGGACCAGCGGATCGTCGGCGCCGTGGATGACCAAGGCGGGGAGCCGCACGGCGCGCAACGCCTCGGTGCGGCTCCCCGACGCGAGAATGGCGACGAGCTGGCGCACCGTGCCGTCGGGGCTGAAGCCGCGGTCGTACGCGCGGGTGGCGCGCTCGCGAACGTACGCTTCGTCGAACGGGAAGCCGGGGCTGCCGATGGTGCGAAAAACGGTGACCGCGCGCTCGATGCTTTCGGCGCGATCGGTCGGCTGCGGCGCCAGCAGCACGTTCATCGCCTCCGGCTTCGCCGGCGGCAGGGCGCGGTTGCCCGTGGTCGACATGATCGACGTGAGGGTGCGCACGCGTGCCGGATGCTCGATGGCGACGGTCTGCGCGATCATGCCGCCCATCGAAGCGCCGACGACGTGGGCGCGGTCGATACCGAGCGCGTCGAGCAAACCGACGCTGTCCGCGGCCATGTCGCTGAGTGTGTACGGTGCGTCCACCGTGCCGCCGCTCAACACCGCGGTCATGGCACTCAGGACGTTCGGCACGCCGCGGTCGTCGAACTTCGTGGAGCCTCCGACGTCGCGGTTGTCGAAGCGGACGACGTAGTGGCCGCGTCCGGCCAGCTGCGCGCAGAACGCTTCGTCCCACAGGATCATCTGCGCGCCGAGTCCCATGATCAGCAGCAAGGCCGGGTCACGCGGCGTCCCGAAGGCTTCGTACTCGATGTCGAGTCCGTTGGCTCGTGCGATTGGCATGGCGGTATCCTCATGAAGCGGGGTTGATGTCGACGGCGATGACGGTGGCGTAGGCGTCGACCACCGCCTCGGGGACGGTGATCGTCAGCTCGCCGGACGGGTCGGCGTTGAACATCGCGTCGATCAGCGAGCTACGCGTCGTGAAGCGGAGGGCGGCGCCGCTGCCCAGCGCCTGCACGGCACCGATGCGCTTGATGGGCACGCCGCGCACCGCCACGCTGTCGTAGGGCTTCAGCAAGAGGTGGAGATAGATGCGGTTGCCCCGGCGCGTCGACGGGCCGTAGAATTGCCACGGCTCGAGACCGGGCGTCGTCCCGACAATGCTTTCGGCGTGGCGTGCCATCCAGTCGGCGACGATGTCGAGCCGTTCGAGCTGCTCGGGCGCGATGTTGCCGTCACCCATGGGGCCGATGTTGAGGAGCAAGTTGCCGCCCTTGCCGGCGACCTCGCACAGGGTATGGATCAACTGGCGGGCCGACTTGTAGTGCGTGTCGCTCGGGTTGTACCCCCAGCTTTCGTTGAGCGTCATGCAGGTCTCCCACGTTAGCGCTGGCGGCTGTGGCGGGATGAACTGCTCCGGTGTATCGAAGTCGCCGCCGCCGGGGAGGCGGTCGTTGATCAGGATGCCGGGTTGCAGCGAGCGGATCAGCGCCCGCAGCTCGGCGGGTTTCCACATCTCGGGCTGGCGCTCCCATTGGCCGTCGAACCAGATGACGTCGATGCGGCCGTAGTTGGTCAGCAGCTCGCGGACCTGGCCGAAGAGCAGCGCGAGGTAGCGTGACCACTGTGCCGGCGTCGGTTGCGGCAGCTTCATGAAGTTGTACGGCTTGTAGGCCTCGGTAAAGGCCGGATAGTCGGGGTGGTGCCAGTCGCTGAGGGAGAAGTAGACGCCAATGCGCAGCCCTGCGGCGCGGAACGCTTCGACGTATTCGCGGACCAGATCGCGGCCACACGGGGCGTGGACCGCGGAGAAGTCGGACAGCTTGGTATCGAACAGGGCGAAGCCGTCGTGATGCTTGGTGGTGAGGACGGCGTACTGCATGCCGAGACGCTTCGCCACCCGAGCCCAGGTCGGCGCGGCGTCGCGCTGCGGGTTGAACGTCGCGGCGTTGGCGTAGTAGGCGTCGATGGTAACGCTCTGGCCGTGCGGCAGCGCCACGGTGCCGCCGACCAGGGGCCAGGACAGCTCCCAACCGGGGATGCTGCTGAGCCCCCAATGAATGAACATGCCGAAGCGCGCGGTATCGAACCAGGTCGCCATGGATCCTCGTATCGGTGGCACGCTCCCTATCGCGCAGCGCGGCGCATGGCAATCGGAAAAGGGCGGCGGCGCTGCCGGCCCTTCCCACAGTGCCGCACCTGGGACATGATTCCGGGCACGGGAGACGCATATGAGCGGCATCAGGATCGGTATTGGTTTCGGCGCCTCGCGGCTCGGGTTGCCGAGCCCGGAGGTCATTTGCGCGTATGCCGAGCGCGCTGAAGATCTCGGGATCGATTCCATCTGGCTGTCCGACCGCGTCGCGTCGCGGCAGCCGCAGCTGGACATCGCCTGTGTCATGGCGCTGTTCGCGGCACGCACCAAGCGCATCAAGATGGGTCCCAGCGTGCTGACGCTGCCGGCGCGTGATCCGGTGCACGTGGCCCGGACCTATGCGACGCTCGACTATCTGACCGGCGGGTGTGGTCGGGTTATCATGGCCGTGGGGTTGGGGAGCGATGCGCGCGATTGCCTCGCCTGCGGCGTGCCGGCCAACGAGCGCGCCGCCCGCCTGGAAGAGGGGGTCGAAGTGTTGCGCAAGCTGTGGTCGGCGGCGGGCGTGACGCACCACGGGCGGTTCTATCGCTTCGACGACGTCACCATCGAGCCGCGACCGGCGCGCGGCCCGCTCGACGTCTGGATCGGCGGCCGCACCACCGCGGCGCTGCGTCGGGTGGCCAAGTACGGTGACGGGTGGTTCCCATCGTTCATCTCGCCGGCCGAGTTTGCCGCCGGCTTGCAGCAGTTGATCGCGTTGGGCGCACAGCATGAGCGCCGCATCGATCCACGCGAAGCCGGTGTGGTTCTGCTGACGCACGTGACGCGCGACCCCGAGCAGGCTAACGCCGTGACGCAGTTGGTGGCGGCCAACTTCAAGGAGCCTGCGGAAGCCATGGCGGCGCGTTGCGCGGTAGGGACGCCCGAGTCCTGCGTCGACACGATCCGCGCCTACGTCGCGGCCGGGTGCACCAAGTTCGTCCTCTTCCCGATCGTGCCCGCGGACGAGCTGCTGGCGCAGATCCAGCTATACGGCACGGAAATCATTCCGCGCTTCAGCTGATGAAGCGTTATTTCTTGGGTGCGAAATCGAGGCTCACGGAGTTGAGGCAATAGCGTAAGCCCGTCGGTGCCGGGCCGTCGTTGAAGACGTGACCCAGGTGCGACCCGCAGGCCGCGCAATGCACCTCGGTGCGCCGCATGAACAGCTTACGATCCTCTTCGGTTTCGACGCTCGCAGGCTCGATCGGCGCCCAGAAGCTCGGCCAGCCGGTCCCTGACTCGTACTTGGTGTCCGAGCTGAAGAGCGGGTTGCGACACGCGACGCAGTAGTAGGTGCCTTCCTGATGGTTGTCCCAGTACGCTCCCGTGAAGGCGCGTTCCGTGCCCTTGTCGCGGCATACGGCGAACTGCTCGGGGGTGAGCGACTGGCGCCACTCCTCCTCGGTCTTGACGATCTTCGGTGGCATCGATGTGCAATCAATCATCACAGTGGCGCGGCTACAGTCAATAGACCGCTGGCGCGCGTCCAGCGAAACGGATAGGGAACCGTTCCGCAGGCAGCAGCGATGAACGAGCCAACGGCAACGCCCGAGGACCGCACGCTGGGGCACGTCACCGTGCGCTTCGGCGCACGCGGCGGCAAGTATCCGCACGGTAACTCCTTGCTGATCGAGGGGCGCGATGAGACCATCGTCGTCGATCCGTCGCTGTCGCTGATTGCCCGCCG
>Ga0335082_10005110_pt1 | contig 14305 bp, 8 predicted proteins | sample Lox_Sample_41_FD_206718 | JGI IMG/M metagenome (GOLD analysis project Ga0335082, IMG submission 206718) | Soil microbial communities from Loxahatchee National Wildlife Refuge, Florida, United States - Lox_Sample_4.1 | ecosystem: Environmental > Terrestrial > Soil > Wetlands | place: USA: Florida...
TCTTTTCTCCTATCAAGGAGGCGACGGCGGAGGAGTTCGAGCGTGTAACTAAAGTCACCTACCTGGGCTATGTGTACGGGACGCTGGCGGCGCTGAAACGTATGCTGCCGCGGGACCGCGGCGCCATCGTCCATGTGGGCTCGGCCCTGGCCTATCGCAGCATTCCGTTGCAGGCGGCGTACTGCGCCTCCAAACATGCGGTGATGGGCTTCTACGCCTCGCTACGTACGGAACTGCTGCACGACGGCAGCAACGTGCAGACGACGATTGTGCATATGCCGGCGCTCAATACACCACAATTCGGATGGGTGAAGAGCCGCCTCCCTCGGAAAGCCCAGCCGGTCCCGCCGATTTATCAGCCGGAGGTCGCGGCGCGCGCCATCTACTATGCAGCGCATCATCCGGAGCGGCGCGCTTACTATCCCGCATGGTCGGTCGTGAAGGCGGTAGTGGGTAACAAGCTGGTGCCGTCGCTGGCCGACCGCTACCTAGCCCACAACGGTTACGATGCGCAGCAGTATGACGGCCCTGAGGATCCGGACCGTCCCAACAATCTTTGGGAGCCTGTCGCGGGTGACCACGGCGCTCACGGAGCCTTCGATGACCTCGCTCGCAAACAAAGCCTGGAGTTGTGGGCGGAGACCCATTGGAAGTGGCTGGCAGTGGCAGCCATTGGTGTTCTCGCAGCTGCCATCGGCGATATGGCCGCCAGCAGAACCGAAATGAAGCCGTCGCAGCAGAAAAAGGCGGCGTAGCGCGACTGCAACCATGCATGACAAGAACAAACGGCAATCACATTCCGGGTAGTGCCGGCAGAACCGGTCGGCCAACATTAATTCGCCTTCACCCTCGAGAAGACAGTTTCGAAGTCAGCCAGGGGCGGACCGTGCTCTCCACCAATCTCAATGGATTCGTCATACGAGATTCGTCGGATGGGCTGTTCATTCACCAAACACGTATGCTCTCACGCTACCGGTGGCTGATTGACGACAAGGAACCGATCGCGGTCGCGCTCTCAAACGTCCAGCAACATTCGTGGCTTGGGTACTACATTCAATTACCCCGCAGCCTAAAGCCCGGACCCCAAGACCGCGGAAGCGGGGAAATGGCGGAGGTATCAGAAAGGTCCCTGGAGTTGAGGCTATCCCGCTCAGTCGGGTTCGGCGTTCATGAAGACGTGGACGTCACCAACTTCACTCAGGAGACAGCGGATTTTCAGCTTAAGCTGGAACTCGATGCCGATTTCGCTGATCAGGAGGAGACGACGCATCGTCGCCGACAATTCGGGAAGCTCTTGAAGTCGTGGCGGCGCAATCGGCAGACAAATTGGGAGATGGTCTTCGACTATGTTTCCCACCACCACTATAAACATCAAGAAGATGAGGGTGACGTTTGTATCCATAGATCTCTTACCGTCGAAGTGGCCAACTGCGACGCCGAACCCAGACAGTCGGATGATGCCATCATCTTTCATCTATCGCTTAGCCCTTTGCAAAGATGGCACACCTGCATTCGAATGCTGCCGCAGGTTGAAGATGAGCCGTCTCTTCCGCTATACGAGTGCTATGCATTTAAGCCCACCGGCAATCCATGCGACGTCAGCCGGGCGAAGTTTCTCGAAGAGGCCAGCGCGTTCACGTCTCCGGCAAGTGGCACGCTAACGACAACTGTCGTGGGAGCATTGGAGCAGGCCAAGCACGACCTCGCCGCCCTGAGGCTCCACGACCTTGACCGCGGTGAGCGCGCCTGGGTTCCCGCAGCAGGAATTCCGATCTATATAGCGTTGTTCGGGCGCGACACCCTTACTGTTGCGTGGGAGGCAGCAATTGTCAGCTCGGAGATGATGCGGGGGACGCTGCCCGTAATCGCCAGCAGGCAGGGCCAGGTGGTGGATGACTGGCGGGACGAGCAGCCCGGGCGCATGCTGCATGAGGCCCACACCGGACCGCTGGCGAAGTTAGGCTTCAATCCTCGCGCGCGCTATTACGGCTCAGCGACAACATCGGGTTTTTATCCAGTTGTGCTGGCGCACTTATGGCACTGGACCGGCGATAAGGAACTGATTCGCCCGCTGATCGACCCGGCGCTCGACGGGTTGCGCTGGAAAGACAACTGGGCTGATTTGGATGGCGACGGTTTTTACGAGTACCTGACGCGCTCAACGCAGGGGGTCAAAAACCAGGGATGGAAGGATTCCGGTGATGCCATTGTGTATGCGAACGGTGGCCAGGTCGAGCCGCCGATCGCGACTTGTGAGGAGCAGGCTTTCGTTTACGTTTCCAAGTTGCACATGGCAGAGATGCTGTGGTGGCTCGACCGTAAGGACGAAGCGAGGATTCTGTATCACCAGGCGGCTGAGTTGAAGAAGCGCTTCAACGAAGAGTTCTGGATGGATGACCTTGACTACTTCGCCCTGGGGCTCGATTCGCGAAAGAGGCAGATCCGATCCATCACATCCAATCCCGGACATTGCGTCGCGTGCGGCGTGGTGGACGAATCACTGGTGCAGCGGACCGTGAACCGCCTCCTGGCCGATGACATGTTTACCGGCTGGGGAGTGCGCACGCTTTCGGCCAAACATCCAGCCTTCAATCCGTTCAGCTATCACCGCGGTACGGTTTGGCCGGTGGAGCATGGTTCCTTCGCCATCGGCTTCATGCGCTATGGCCTCCATGCTGAATTGCTGAAGATTGCGCGCGGAATGTTCGAGGCTGCTGCTTTGTTCGACTTCCAGCGGCTGCCGGAGGTGTTTTCCGGACATCAGCGGGACGAACGGCATCCCTTTCCCGCCCTGTATCCGAAGACGAATTGGCCGCAGGCCTGGTCGTCCGCTGCGGTGTTCACTCTTGTTCAATGTATGCTTGGCATCTACCCTTATGCGCCGCTGCACGCTCTGTTTGTAGATCCCCACCTGCCGGACTGGCTCCCCGAAATTACCGTCAGCAACCTTCACGTTGGAAAAGCTGTCGTCGCCATTCGCTTTTACCGCGAGGACGACGGCGCCAGCAGTTATGAAGTACTGGACAAGCGGGGACGGTTGCATGTCGTGCGCCAACCCAGTCCGTGGTCGATGACCGCAGGTCCCGTGGAGCGCGTGATAGATGCGCTGGCCAGTGTGCTGCCGGGTAAGTAGGGAAATGTAGAAAGGAAAAAATTATGAGTAAGGACGTAGGGGTAAGAGACTGGGTCATCGCCGAAGGCTATATCCCGCCGGAAAGTCATGGCCCCGAACCGGAGATGACGAGCCACGAAGCCGTCTGCCTGCTGAACACCTCAGACCAGGATGCACACGTGGAAATAACCATCTACTACGAAAAGCGGGAACCGGTCGGTCCGTATCATGTTACCGTACCAGCGCGTCGGACCCGGCACCTGCGTTTCAACGATCTGCGCGAACCCGAGATAATCCCTCGTGGTGTAGGCTACTCCAGCCTGATTCGTTCGGATGTTCCGATTGTCGCGCAACATACCAGGCTCGATTCGCGCCAGGCAGCCAATGCCCTGTTGAGCACGATTGCCTATCCGGCAATGTAGGTGCGCGGCCGCAGCCGTGGAGATGACCTTTGTGGCAACGCGCCGTGCGACCGCTATTTCTCATGCAGATTTCCCCGGCTCTGCAGGGCCGATTCAGAGCGCTCACGCAGCGGCAGAAGAATATGCGCAGCCGCCGGACAGGGTAATTCACGGTCATACAGGCTGCGTGGGGGAACTTGATCGCAACCGCAGTCTTCCAGAACTGGTACGTCACTGGCTACGACTCTACTGAATCCCGGAGTCCGGCGCCTGGGATGAGGATGTATCGCACGCGAAATCAACGCGGCGAGTTTGGCAGCGGAGTTGCCATTCTCTTCCTATCATGATGCGGCGACCGAAGAGTCGCCCAGCCACGATGCCCGCTTAAAGCGATGAGGGCGATGATTCGTCGCTGAGTGAGGCCCGGTAGTTGCAAGCCTTGCGCGCCGGGCCTCAACGGGCATAGCTTCCCCCGAATTGCCGCTTCAACTTTCTGCCCAGGCACGAATTGCAACCACAAAAAATTGGGGGACCTGACGGCCCCCCTTAGTACAACTAACTTGGTTCAAGTCCCTAGAAGATGTACTTCAACACAAGCACGATGTTCCGGGGATGGTTGGAGAACACGTCCGACGGATGGTTGAACGTCGGCTGGTTCGGTCTCAGGAAGTTGGTGACTTCGCCCGAGGTGTAGCCAATCGGGGCAACGTCGCTGATGTAACCCGGCACAAACTGCGGGTGGTTCCACACGTTCAACGCCTGGAAGTTGAATTCAACCGCCTGACGCTCGGTAATATTAACGCGCTTCAGGATGCTGAGGTCCCAGTTGTTGATGCGTGGCACCGGCAGCGTATTACGCGGAGCGTTTGCCAACGCGCCCGCTTGGGCTTGGATGTACTGCGCCGTCGGGTTGTTCGCCAGGTAGGCAACCGTCTGACCCAACGAATTCTTCAGCGCGGTAACGCCGGAACCGGTGCCAGGGATGCCTGTCGGGTTGATGATGGAGCGGTCGGGAGCCGAGTCACCGTTCAGGTTGGCGTCAATTCCGCTCTGGACGGTCGCGTACTCTGGGGTCTGCAACGTCCAGATCGGAGAGATCTGCCAGTTGCCCACTACATTCTTTAACATCCAGTTGGAGCTGGTCTTGTAGTACGGAATGTCCCACACCGCCACCGCCGTGAGGCGCTGGCTGCGATTGTAAGCTGACGTTGACGAGTCGCAGTTAAAGCACTGGAAGTCCTGCGGACGACGCGGCGTCAGCACGGTCGAGAAGACCTCGGCCGTGGAGTTGTCAAACGTGTGGCTCCAGGTGTAGGAAATCTGCCACTGCAGCCCGTTGGTGTAGGTGCGGCTGGCCTGCAGTTGCAGTCCGTTGTACTTGGACCAGCCATAGGGCTCGAACGCCACAACGTTCGTAGTGAAGCCCGCAGCCGACCAGTTGGGAAGCAGCGAGGTAGAGTTCGTCAGGCGTGTGCAATTCGGTTGACCCTTCAAGCACGGCGACGTGGTGTACTGCAGCGAGTCCAACACCCCCTGGCCGGGATTGACCAGGTAGGTCGGGAGGAACGCGCTCGAACTGATCCCGGTTCCCCGGTTCAGACGGGTCTGGACCGGCAACTCGAGCCCGCGGCTCCATACGTAGCGCGCTTCGATGGTGTATTTGTTGGCGAACATGTGCTGAACGCCGGCCGTGAAGTTTTCCGAATAGGGTAGTGTCTGGTTCGGAATAAAGGCGGCCGTCAGACTGCGGGCCGTTGCTGCGTCAGTGATTGGAAGCGGGACAGACGGCAGTCCGCCGGCCCCCAGGAAGTTGTTCAGCGACCAGGTGCAGCCCGGGATTCTGGGATCGTTCTGCGCCGAAACCGTCAGCGTATCGCAGGTCTGCGAAACCTGCGGCGGGAGCGACAGAATGCCAAGGTTATCGAACAGAATGTCGTTCGCCATGGTGAAGCCTACCCGGATCGACGTCTCCGGGTTGGGTGAATAGGCAAAACCGACACGGGGCATGAAGTTCCCCTTTTGGGTGGTCGGTGCGGCGAAGGTAATCAGCCCGGGAACGCTGGAAATGGCGTTCAAGGGTTGCAATGTTGTGGCCGCCTCAGGCTCGCCCGTCCATTCGTAGCGGATGCCGAAGTTCAAGGTCAGCTTTGGCTTAATGCGCCACTCATCGTTCGCGTACCAGTAAACAGCCTTGCGATTTCCGTAGTATATGGGATTACCCGCCGAACGCTCGGCGAAGTCGCCATTGGCCGGATTGGGGTAGAAGTCATTCAGGTAGTCGGACGTAGCGGTCCACTGATAATCGCCACGCACACGCTGAGTAAACGTCTGCGGGCTGGTGTACCAGCGGAACTCGCCGCCGAACTTCAAGCTGTGCCGGCCTTTGATCCAGCTCAGGTTGTCAATGAACTGATACAGGTTCTGAATGGTTTCCTGCGGGGCGTTGCCATCAGGACCAAGGTCTAACCCGTTCAATTCATAGATCTGGAGGTTGGGGAACACGTCCAGGCCCGGATAGGTCGCCGAACCTACCGGATAATTCTGGGCGTACCGGTTGAATCCGAAGCGGAATTCGTTGTTCACGTTGCTGCTGAAGTTATGGAACTCGCCCAGAGTGGCCAGCCAGTAGCGCTGCGGGGTGGTTGACCAGAAAGCCGGTAGCTGGGCTGCCGTATCGAAGGCATCGTACTTTACCCAGGCCAAACGCCCGCGCAACTGGTCTTTTTGCGAAATGTTCCAGTCGAACGAGTTGGCCGTGCTCAGCGTGTTGATATAGCTGGGACCGATGAATCCGACCCCTCCAATCGGAATATCAAACGTCTGGACGCCCTTGGGAAAGGCCATTCCATCCGTGGTTGGGACGCCCTGCGCAACCGTAATCATATCCGGACATACCGACGACGCCGCCCCCCCTGCCGGCACGTACTTCTGCAGGGTTTGAAGCTGGGCATTATTGGGGAACAACTGATTCAGCGTGGTGTATCCGGCACTAGTCGGAGAACAAGCCGACGACGGAGTAGCCGTCTCGCCTATCGGGTTGTACTCCCAGTCGGTGAAGAAGAACAATTTGTTCTTCAGAATCGGCCCGCCGACATTGCCGCCGAAGCGGTTGTTGTCATACCGGGGGTTGGAAGGGGTCTCGCCCTGGCTCACCTGCGACAACGCCACCTGCGAGTCAATCGCATTCAGGTTGCGGTTCTGGAAATACTCGTACGCCGTGCCGTGCCAGGTGTTGGTGCCGCTCTTGATGGTCTGGTTGAACTGACCGCCGGAGGAGTGACCAAACTCCGGATTGTAGATGTTCTGCATGACGGTGAAGCTTTCCACCGCGTCATTGGGAATGGTGATGAGCGGACCGGTGACGGAGATGCTGTTATTGTCCACGCCGTCAACCGTGAAGTTATTGTTGCGGGGCCGCTGCCCGGAAACCGAGGGGCCGGACCCGACGCCGATACCACCCGTGCTGGCCACACCGGCATTCAGCAGCGAGAGGTTCAACACGCCGCTGCCCGTGGAAGTCGTCGGCAGGTCGGCGATTTCCTTCGTCTCAAACGTTGTGCTGATGACCGGTGTGGTGGTGTCCAGCGGCACGAACTGTCCGGTCACTTCAACCGTCGTGGCAGTGCCCGCCACGGCAGTAGTGATTGCAATGCTGACGGTCTTGTTGAGGATAACTTCAACGTCCTGATAACCGCCCTTCAGACCGGCGGCTGTCGCCTGCACCGAATAGTGACCAGGGGGCAGGTTGACGAAGTGAAATTCTCCCGCCGTGTTGGTAGTCTGGGTCGCCTTGTAACTGGTGGCGAGGTTGGTAACTTGAACCGTCGCTGCCGGTACCAGCGCGCCGCTCGCGTCCTTTACCGTTCCCACGAGGTCGCCGCTGATTTGCTGGCCAAAGGCCCAAATCGAGAACAGCGACAGGATCGCGAACAATGAAATTGTTCGTAGCGCAATTCGCTTCATCGCACTCTCCGCTTTACTGAAATTCGAGAAATTCGAGGTCAAAACCATTGACGATCGCCCCGCAGGTTGTAGTGCACGGGAATCGCCACTCTTTGATGCTTTGTTTTTAATAACTTATGGCTGTCAAAAAATAGGGGCTACTTTTTTTGGTAGGGGCACAGACGCGGGTATTCCAGAATCCGTAGGCACTATTTCGGTAGCCGCAGGAACCATCTGAGCGGAGGCACGCGCCGAGCGTCGTCCTGAACTTGCGCCATTTTTATTTAGTGGCAATGTTTTCTTATGGATAGAAAGAAGCAGTATCTCAGTTCCCTCCCCGAGGAATGGCACTGCTGTCAAGCTATTGTGATACCAGGTCCGACCGGGAACCAGGGCCAAGCAGCGGAAGCCCATATAAACCGTTTTGCGGTAATAGGTTACAGCCCAGCACTCCCGGTAAAAGCAGGAACGCCCGAGCCATTACGCCGGCTTCCCCAACGCCAGCGAGATCAGGGTCTTCTGCTCAAGTTCGTGGGCTTTCGAGGAGCCGGTTGCCGGGGTGGAATTTGCTGCGCGCTTGATGCTGCGCAGCCTGGAACCGAGGATTCGCTTGAGTCGCGGCGTAACAAACGAAAGCGCGCCCATGTTCGCCGGTTCCTCCTGCACCCAGATGAACTGGGTGGCGTTCTGGTAGCGGCCGAGAACTTGACGAACGTCGTGCTCGGGCCAGGGATACATCTGTTCCAGAGAGACGATGGCAGGGCCGGTACGCTTGAGCTTCTTGCGCTCGATTCGCAGCTCCTGAGCGATCTTGCCGGTGCACAGCAGGACGCGCCTGGCATCGAGCGCGGCCTCATCCGGGATGATGGTCTGGAAGCGCGGCCGCTCCAGTTCGGAAAGCGGGGAGAGAGCCTCGGGATGGCGCAACATACTCTTCGGCGTAAAGCAGATGAGCGGCTTGCGCCACTTGCGCAGCGCCTGGCGCCGCAGCAGATGGAAATATTGCCCCGCGGTTGACGGCTGCACCACCTGCATGTTGTCGCGCGCGCACAGTTGCAGATAGCGCTCGATACGGGCGCTGGAGTGCTCCGGCCCCTGGCCTTCGTGACCGTGCGGCAGGAGCAGAACCAGCCCGGTGAGCAGGTCCCATTTGTCCTCACCGGCTGTGACGAACTGGTCGATGATGATCTGCGCGCCATTGGCAAAGTCGCCGAACTGCGCTTCCCACATGACCAACGCTTCGGGAAAGTCGCGCGAGTAGCCGTATTCGAAACCCAGCACGGCGGCTTCGGCAAGCTGCGAGTTGTAAATATCAACTCGCGCCTGCCCCGGCGCCAGGTGACACAGGGGCACGTACTCTTTCTCATCCTCGATATCGATGAGGACCGAATGCCGCTGATTGAAGGTCCCGCGCCGGCTGTCCTGGCCGCTCAGGCGGATGGGCGTGCCCTGCAGCGCCAGCGAACCAAATGCCAGTGCCTCGGCCATGCCGAAGTCCAGCGGACGCTTGCCATATCCCATCTCGCGCCGCTGCTCCAGCAGCTTTTGCACCTTGGGATGAATATGAAAGTCCGGTGGGTACTTCACCAGGCCGTCGGTAATCTGGTGCAGTTTGCCGGCGGGGAGGCCCGTGTCAACTTCGTCCTCTGGGTTGTACGACCCACCGTGGAAGGGCGCCCAGTAGCTGGGCAATTGGCGCATGGCCGGCTTCTTCACCATGCTCTTGCCCGCCTTCTCGGCGGCGTCAAGTTCCGATTGGAACCTGTCAACATACGGTGCAGGATCAAGACCCGCGTTCCGTGCGTAGATCTGGTAGAGCATGGGATGGTCTTTGATCTTGCGGTACAGAATCGGCTGCGTAATCGTCGGATCGTCCACTTCCGAATGCCCGTGACGCCGGAAGCCGATGAGATCCACCACCGCGTCACTGCCGAAGGCGTAGCGATATTCCAGCGCCATGCGGCCGGCGCGCACTACCGCATCGGCGTCTTCGCCGTTCACGTGAAAGATGGGAATCGGCAGGCGCTTGGCAAGATCTGAGGAGAAGCGCCCCGAGTACGCGTCGGTCGGATTGGTGGTAAATCCGATGAGATTGTTGACGATGATGTGCACCGTGCCGCCAACAGTGAAGCCCCGCAGGTTGGCGAGATTCAGGGTCTCGGCGGTGATGCCCTGGCCGGCGAAGGCAGAATCGCCATGCATCAGCACGGGCAGAACTTTAAGTTTGCCATCGCGGGCAATGCGCGTCTGCTTGGCCCGCGTGCGACCCAGCGCCACGGGATCGACCGCCTCCAGATGGCTGGGGTTTGACACCAGGTGGATGCGTACCTGCCTGCCGCCTGCGCCGGTAAACACGCCGGTAGCGCCAATGTGGTATTTCACATCGCCGCCGCCCAACACACTCCGCGGATCGACATCTTCGAATCCGGCAAAGATCTCCGCCGCCGGGCGGCTCACGATGTTGATGATGACGTTCAGGCGTCCGCGATGGCTCATGGCCAGCACCGCCTGCTCGGCGCCGTTCTCGGATGCCGAGTTCAGGATTTCGTCGAGGAGAGGAATGAGTGCGGTGTTGCCCTCCAGCGAGTAGCGCTTGGTTCCGATGTAGCGCGAGTGGATGGTCTGTTCGAAAATGTCCGCCCGCACAAGCTGATCGAGAACGCGAGTACGATCAACGGTTTCTTCGTCGGCAGATTCCATGCGCTCCTGGATCCACTCCCGCCGCTCGGGATCGGGAATATGCATGAACTCGACCCCAATGCTGCCAGAGTAAATGCGGCGCGCAGCCTCTGCCGCGTCGCCCGAGAAGTCAAGCTCGGGATGGGGGTGTGGGGCGAAGTGTCCGAGTGGATCGAGATTGGCCTGGAGATAGCCCCAGCGGCGGAATGCGTCGAGCACACGCTCCTGCTTCTCGATGTCAACGTGCGTCAGAACGGTGGACAATTGTGACAAACTCCCCGAAGCTCCCGAAGTCGCGACGGCGCTTGCTAAATACGCGGCAATAGTTATAGATTCCCTACCGGCCTGACCGATGCGGGTGCAACGCCAGAACCTGAAACCGGTGACGGCAAGAGCTTTAGTATAACCAAACGATTTCGTCTTGCATAAGCTGACCGATCACTGCCAAGGGCCGCGATGAACCAACCTCTGTCGCCGCAAGACCGCGTGTTCGTGCTAACCGGAGCGGGCATCAGCGCCGAGAGCGGCCTGCCGACATTTCGCGGCGCCAACGGCATCTGGCGCGGCCGCCGCGTGGAAGAGGTAGCGACGCCGCAGGCATTTCACGCCAATCCGGAGATGGTGTGGCAGTTCTATTCGGAGCGCCGCAAGCGCCATACCACTGTTAGTCCCAACAACGCTCACTTTGCCTTGGCGGAATTGGAGCGCGCGCTGGGGGAACGCTTCTTTCTGTGCACCCAGAACGTTGATTCGCTGCACGAACAGGCTGGTTCGCAGCGTGTGATGCACATGCACGGCCGCCTTATGCAGACGCGCTGCTCGCGCGAGAGCTGCCGCACCGCGCCGTTCGACGACCAGCGTTTGTATCTCACGCGGGCGGAAATCCCCATCTGCCCGAAGTGCAGCGCGCTGCTGCGGCCGCACATCTGCTGGTTCGGCGAAGTCCCCTTTGGGATGGACCGCATCTTCGAACAGCTCAGGATCTGCACTGTGCTGCTGACCATCGGAAGCTCGGGAGTGGTCGAGCCGGCGGCCAGCTTCGTCCGCATGGCGCGGATGAACAACGCCAGGGCGATCTACATCGGTCCCGAGGAACCAGCGAACGGAATGTTCTTCGATGAGGTGGTGCTGGGAAAAGCGGGAGAAGTGTTGCCTGGGCTGGTGAAGAAGTTGCGGGGCGCGCAGGGCGTGAGCAACTAGAGCAGGCTTACTGGCTTTGCCTGCAGCTCACTCCACAGATCGCTGAGCCGCACAAATATTAGCGTTTCGGCCACGCGAAATTCTTCCACTGGCAGCCACGCTATTGTGCTGCAGTCGTAACCCACTCGATTACTGGGATCAATCACCCAGACATTCTGAATGCCCATCCGCCGATAGTCAGCCAACCGCTCGTTGTAGCGGGAAATGCGGTCTTCGGGCGAAAGGATTTCGATCACAACCAAGGGCGGCTTGGTCGGGACCTGTTCAATCGGCTGGCCGCGCGAGATCAGGCAGACATCAGCAATTCGCACCCGAGTTGCTGATCGGGTCCGCAATTCCGGTATCACGTACAACTGCCACTCTTCGCGGTGTTGATAAAACCAATTGCCCAGAAACATCTGCACCGCGCCATGATCGAATTCGCCCAAGTTGCGCTCCTGCACCTCGCCGTCAACGTAGTCGCAGTCCGGGTGGTAGCTCGTTCGAAGATACTCGTCCAGCGAAACTTGTACGGTTGCCATACAGGAAAGCTCCCGCTGATTTTACTCCCTCTGGCCGCCAGCTTTCAGCCGCAGCTACCGCACGAAGTGTCCCACGATGTTGTACGCCGCGAGCGCGGCAACGTAGGCCACCACCGTCATGTAGCCGAACTGCAGAGCCGGCCACTTCCACCCGTTGGTTTCGCGGCGCACCACGGCAATGGTGGACATGCACTGCATGGCGAAGGCGAAGAACACCAGCAGAGCGACAGCAGCCGCGGGGGTGAGTTCGTGGCGTAGCGCGGCCTGCAAATCGGAAGCTTGCGATTCTGGATCGAGGCCGTGCAGCGTCCCCAAGGTGGCGATGATGACTTCGCGCGCCGCGATCGACGTGACCAGCCCGACGCCAATCTTCCAGTCGAAGCCAAGAGGACGAATCACCGGCTCAATGGCATGTCCCATCCTGGCGACCACGCTGTTCTGCACCTCGGGAGGCTGGCCACGATGGAGGGGAAAGTTGGTGGCCGCCCATAGCAGCAGCGTGACCAGCATGATGATGGTTCCGGCACGATAAAGGAAGGCCTTGCCGCGATCCAGCAGGCGCAAGCCCAGTCCCTGAGCCGTAGGCCACCGGTACGGCGGCATCTCCAGGATGAACGGCGCGTCCTTGCTCTTCAGGATGGTTGACTTCAGCAGGCGCGCCGTGCTGACCGCCATGAGGAAGCCAAGCACATAGAGTCCGAGCATAGCGACCGCGCGCGTGCCGAGGAAAGGCCCAAACAGCCGGTGGTCCGGCAGAAACGCCGCAATCACCATCGTATACACCGGCAGGCGCGCCGAGCAGGTCATGAACGGCGCAATCAGGATGGTGGCGATGCGATCGCGCTTGCTTTCGATGGTGCGCGTCGCCATGATCGCCGGCACCGCGCAGGCGTAAGCCGACAGCAACGGAATGAAGCTCTTGCCGTTCAGACCAACCCGCGACATGGTGCGATCGGCGATCACTGCTGCGCGCGACAGATAGCCGGAATCCTCAAGAATTCCGATCACCAGGAACAGCAGCAGGATCTGCGGCAGGAAGACCAGCACCGAGCCGACGCCTTTCAATACGCCGTTGATGATGAGCGAACTGAAGATGCCCGTTGGCAGGTACGCCGCCACCCACGTACCGACGACATCGAGGAAACGCTGTATCGCGTTCGAAGGCGCCTGGCCGACGGCAAAGATCATCTGAAAGATGCTGACGACCACCAGCACAAAGATTATCGGTCCCCAGACGTGATGTAGGAAGACCGAGTCTAGCCGCTGCGTCCACACCGGCGTTGCCGGGCGGCGATACTTGGCATTCTCCCCTACGCGCACCGCCCACTCGCGATAGCCGCGTGTGCTGCCCACAACCGGCAACTCCAGAGGTTCAGGGCTGGCCGCAGTGGAGTTCAGGAAGTTGTCCACCGCCACAATCCCCTCGCCCGTCGTTGCGCTGACCAGCGCCACCGGCGTTCCCAGTTGGCGCGCCAGCGAAAGCACGTCCACATGGCCGCCCTGCTTGCGCAGTTCGTCGGCCATGTTCAGCAGCACCAGCGTCGGCGTGCCCAGCGCGATGACGCGCGCTGCCAGCACCAGATGGCTGTGCAGATTGGTGGAATTCAGAACCAGGATGATGGCGTCCGGCCGGGGCGTACCCGCCATCTGCCCGGTCAGCACATCGACGGCGACCTTCTCGTCTTCGGACTTGGGACTGAGGCTGTAAACGCCGGGCAGGTCAATGAGCGCAACCTCGTGTCCCTCCGAATCGCGCACGTAGCCCGTGTGATGTTCAACCGTTACGCCTGGGAAATTGCCGACCTTCTGGCGCAGACGGGTAAGCCGGTTGAAGAGGGTGGTCTTGCCGGAATTGGGAGGGCCAACGACGGCGACGGTGCGATAGGCAGTGGCGACTGCCGCGTCGCCGGGCCGCGCTACTGCATGGCAGCTCACCGCCGAGGCGCTCATGCGCTAGTCTCCGAAGGCTGGTGCGCCCAGCAGCTCCACGTGGATGTGGCGCGATACATCGCGGCGCATGGCAATCTCTGTTCCTTCGACGCGATACACGCGCGGGTCACCGCCGGGGCCGCTACGCGCGACGGTCACTTCCAAACCGGGGAGAATGCCGAGGTTCATGAGATGCTCCGCCACCACCGGAGACAGTTTCAGATCGGAGACGATGGCGCTCTCACCGACCCGCAGATCGGACAAGGCGCTGGCATTACGATTGCGCTCTTTCTTATGACGGCCAAACATGAAGTTGAAAATCATTTTCAATTCCGACTTTATTCTAACTCTTTTCCCGCCGCTGGCAACGACCAAAGTCACAGCCCCTTGTGATGTATGAACATGAGGGGGAAACCCCGATGGTGCAACTGCTCAAAACGGGACGGAAAGCGCCACCATCCCAACCGCGTGCCAGCCGGCTCCGCTAGCTCTAACCTCATGAAAACCATGCATCTGCTTTG
>Ga0335082_10005111_pt1 | contig 14305 bp, 15 predicted proteins | sample Lox_Sample_41_FD_206718 | JGI IMG/M metagenome (GOLD analysis project Ga0335082, IMG submission 206718) | Soil microbial communities from Loxahatchee National Wildlife Refuge, Florida, United States - Lox_Sample_4.1 | ecosystem: Environmental > Terrestrial > Soil > Wetlands | place: USA...
GGATGATGTCGCCGCCACGGATGCCTTGGATGGCGCGCCGCTCGATGCTGTCGGCGTCCTTGGCGTTCCAGTCGTAGCAGGTGACTGTCCACATCACCGGGGTCATGCCCCGTTCCCGCACCGCGGCAAACGTTCCCGGCCGGCGGCCACCGAACGGCGGGCGAAACAGGCCGTCGTGCCCGCCGATGGCGTCGGCGATCGCCTTGTCCGTGTCTTCCAGCTCGCGGCGGAGCTGTGCGGAGGACGTGAAGATCAGCAGCGGATGGCTGAAGGTGTGATTGCCGATCGCGTGCCCCTCCTGCCGGGTGCGGCGCACCAGGTCCGGCCGCTGCGCCACGTAGCGCCCGATCAGGAAGAACGTGGCCTTGACCTGGTGGCGAGCCAGCAGGTCTAGCAGCGCGGGCGTGTGCGCGTCGTTGGGGCCGTCATCGTAGGTCAGGGCCAGCAGCTTGGAGCCGGGCACTCCCAGGAAGCTCGATCCATAGAGCTGCGACGTCGGCCCCATGGTGGCGTATCCGGCATACGCGGCGGCGGCGGCTCCAGCGATCAGTCCGAACATTGCCAACATTGTAGCCGGAGCTCACGCGCCTTCCACGGCTTCGGCCTCACGGCACTAAAGACATTTGCTCCGGGGTACGGGTCTCGCTGTAGAATCCCTGCGCTCCCAGGTATCGGCCCTTCGCTCATTCATGCAGAAGATAGCCATCCTCTACGACGCCAGCCAGGCAGTGCTCTCGACCTTTGACTTGGACGAGGTGCTGGCGCGCATCCTTAACGTCCTCCGCGACTACTTCCACCTCCAGAACAGCGCCATCCTGCTTTGCGACAAGAAGACGCAGGAGTTCCGCGTGCGCGCTCAGGTGGACTGGGACCCGGAGCACAAGAAGGTGCGGGTGCCGCTGGGCAAGGGACTGATCGGGACCGCCGCCAACAGCAAGCGTCCGATCTACGTTGCGGATGTTTCGAAGGACCCACGCTACATCTGCGGCGTAAAGGCCACGCGCTCCGAGCTGGCCATCCCCCTGATGGTGCGCGAGGAGGTCGTGGGCGTGCTCGACTGCCAGAGCGACCAGCTCGACGGCTTCGACAAGGAGACCATCGACCTGCTGACCCTGTTCTCCACCCAGACTTCCATCGCCCTGCAGAACGCGGAGCTATACACGCTGGAGCAGCGGCGCTCGGCGCAACTGGAAGCCATCAACGCCATCGCCCGCCAGTCCACCGCCGTCCTGGAATTGAACGAGCTGATGGACAACGTCTGCAAGGTCATCACCCAGGCCTTCCGCATCGACCACGTTTCCATCCTCATGAAGGAAGACGGCAGGCTGGTGGTGCGCGCCAGTTCCGGACGGCTCACGCCGGTCATGGCGGTGGGCGACGCGCTGCCCAACGGCTCAGGGCTGTGCGGGCGCGCTCTGCTGAGCGGCAAGACCGTGCTCGAGAACAACGTCTCCGGGGTGATCGGCTACGTGCCCGGCCTGAAGGAGAGCGTCTCGGAGATGTGCGTGCCCCTGATGGCGTTCGGCGAGACCCTGGGCGTGCTGGCGCTGGACAGCGCCGGCGCCGAGGCCTTCCTCGCCGAAGACGTGCAGACGCTGGAAGCGGTCGCCGATATGTGCGCCACCGCCATCCAGAACGCGCATTACTTCGAGCGAGTGCGCCAGATGGCTTACCTCGACGGCCTCACCGGCATGTTCAACCGCCGCTTTTTCGAGATGCGCATCATGGAGGAGGTCGAGCGCGCTCTCCGCTACAACCTGTCCATGGCCGTGGTGATGATCGATATCGACCACTTCAAGCGCATCAACGACGAGTTCGGACACCTGCTCGGCGACGAAGTGCTCAAGCAGATCTCGCGCATCTTCCAGGAGCATCTGCGCAAGCCCGACGTGCTGTGCCGGTTCGGGGGCGAGGAATTCGCGGTGCTGCTGCCGGAGACCACCGGAGAGCGCGCGCTGGCGGTGGCGGAGAAGCTCCGGCAGATGGTGTCGGCCTATCCCTTCCCCGGCATCCCGCGTCCGGTCACATTCAGCGCCGGAGTCGCGGACCTGCCCCGGCACGGGCGCTCCCGCGACGAGCTGGTGCATGCCGCCGACGCCGCCATGTACGCCGCCAAGCAGGCCGGCCGCAACCGCGTCCTGGTCGCCTCCGAAGCGCAATCCGGCCTCGGGGCGCTCCCGGGTTGCGAACAGCGAAAAAGCAAACGAGAATAGGTCCTCATGGCGAAGAATGGCGGGACGAACACGGGGTCGGCGGCAACTCCTAAGAAGACACTCGGGCGCGTGGCCTCCATCGGTCTGGGAGAGGCCGCCGACAACATCCTGGCCGAATGCTTTCGCCAATTCGGGATCCAGGTCGTTCCCATCGCCGGTGACCCCATCCAGCGCCTGCACCGCGAGAAGTTCGACGCCTGCGCCCTTCACCTGGACGACAAGGCCGGGCCCATCCTGGAAGCCGCGCGCAAGTCTCGCTCCAACTTCCGCATGGTCGTGTACGGGGTGTGCGAGACGGCGCAACAGGCGCTGCGCTACTCCAAGTACTCGGTGAACGCCGTGCTCGATTCGCCGGTGGAGCGGCAGAACGCGCTGCGCGTCGTCCGCGCCACCCACCTGCTGGTGGTGCACGAATTCCGCCGCTACGTTCGCGTGCCTATCGTCACCGACGTCCGCATCAAGAGCGACACCGGGGAGACCCGCGGCAGTTCGCTGGAGATCAGCGGCGGCGGCATGTCCATCAGCTCCGGCAAGGGCCTGGCCACCGGAACCAACGTGACCGTGGTCTTCGAACTCCCCCGCATGCCGGAGGTCAACCTGCGCGGCGTGGTCTGCTGGACCCGCGCCTCCGACGACTCCATCGGCGTGCGCTTCGATCAGACTGACGAATCGCGCTTCCAGGTCCGCAGGTGGATCGACGAATTCGTGGAGAATTCCTAGCGCCCGCGGTTCCCCCCTCAACGAGCACGCCCGCAATGGAAAAAGGCACGGCCCAAGCCGTGCCTTGATGGTTGCGCGAGTTCCTATGCAGCCTGGATGTGATCGTTCTCTTCCGCCGGCCGCATCGCTTTGATGGCCGCGGGCAGAAGGAAGATCACCGCGGTGAAGAACAGGTCAGAGGCAAACTGGTTCCGGAAGAAGGGGATCGCGGCTACGTAGCACGCCACCAGGCCGGCGACCGTCTTCGGATAGGTGGGCCAGACCGCCCACACCCCGAAGTTGCTGACGATGAAGAACGAGATCGTGCCTGCGAGCGCCGTACCCAGCACGCGCAGCGGCTTCGCGCCGCCCTTCAGCGCTGCGCTCCCCAGCAACATCACCGCCAGGTACCAGGCGGAGGTGATGAGCTGGTCTGCCTTCAATCCGGCCCCGTAGACCGCCAGCGTGAGGTACAGGTCCGCGGCCGTCAACAGCGCCACGGGGATCCAGAACGTCTTGCGCGGGGCGCGGGCGCCAAAATACAGCAGTGCCGGCAGGACGGGAGCGAAAGCCAGTGGGCGCAATAGCACCCGGGCCACGATCACCGCGATGATCAGGACGTACGCAACCATGGTCACCTCACGAGCGAACAGACATTCTCTATTCCAGAGCGAGGCGCGTCAAGTAGACCGTCTTCACGCGAAACGCGAAACGCGAAACGTCTTCTCACTTCACCTTCTGCACCCGGCTGCCGAACCGCTCTTCGACCTCGTTCAGGTTCTTGTCGAGGATGACGGAGGAGCGCAGCACGCGCCCGCGCTCCGGATAGTCGTAGCGAAGATCGTAGAAGCGGACGTCGTAGGTCCCGTCGGCGCGGTTCTCCTGCTCGGTCATCGGATAGTGCGACCAATCCAGGTACACGCGTCCCAGGTAGGTCTTTTTGGCGGCGATGGTCACCGGGGTCTCTTCCGGCTTGTAGCGGATGCGTCCCTGGTAGCGGGTGTCCACGCTTGCCTTTGAAGAATCGACGATGAACATCTCGAAGAAGTTGGGAGTCTCGGCGACCCCGTGCCACTTGAAGGGGTCCAGGTTGTAGGGATATGCGGACGCGCGGATGGGCTCGGCATTCTCGTATTCGATGGTCTGCATCACCTTCACCGCTTTGCGGTGCTCGTAGTCGCGCACGCCCCAGATCAGCACGATGGCCACCAGCGCGAAGATCGCTCCGCCACGCCCCCGCGGTCCCTTGGAACGCGAGCCGATCTCCTCGTTCACCAGCCGGAACAGCGCCGGTAGAAGCAGTCCCGCCAGGAGCACCGCCCACAGCAGCACGTCGTAGATATTGACGATGTCCCAGGAGAACCAGCGGTAGCTGAAGGGCATGAACGGCCGCACTCCGTAGCTGTTGGTGTAGTCCAGCAGGATGTGGACGAATCCCGAAAGCACTCCCAGCAGCCACAGGATCCCCCACCGCGGTTGCTTGTGCGACGGCGCTGCTCCCGGCGGACAGCCGGCGCAGCCCACCGGATCCGGCTTGGCAAAGTGCCGCACGATCCGCCAAAGCACGTACACACCCGCCACGGTCAGCAGGGAGACGAACGGCGCGCCGATGAAGGTGTGGGTGATGCCGCGATGGTGGCCGAAGTAGAACACCGGGCCCTTCGACAGCCACACGATGTCGATGTCCGGGGCCTCCGCTGCCAGCACCAGCGTGGTGGTGGCCAGAGCCGAGGTGCGGTTCAGGCCGGCGCGGGCGATGCAGGCTCCGGTGAGGAAGTGCGTGATCGGTTCCAAGGCCTGCCAGCGCTCCGTCGGGAAGATGACAACGAACGTTCGATGCTACAGGAGCCGCGCCGCCGCAGAAAGTTCCCCGGCAAGAAAAAAGGCCGGGCGAGCGCCCGGCCCGTCAGAGGGGAGATCTCGGTCCCTACTTCTTTGCCGGCGCCGCCTCGTCTTTCTTGGCCGCCGGCGCCGCGGCTTTGCCGGCCTTGGCGTAGACGATGGTCATCGTGGTCTTGGCCTGTGCGGCGGTCGGGCCCGAACCCATGGTGAAGGTGATGGAGTCGGGCTTGATGTCGGTGTACTGCATGGTCATTATCATTTTCTGGCCGCCACCCATGTCCATCTCCTGAGGGGTGCTCACCAGCTTCTCGCCTTCCCACTTCATCGTGCTGTTCATGCACTCGGCGCTCATGGAGTCGCACCACGTTCCCTTGTAGGTGCTGGTCTTTGCGTCCCACCAGGTTACGCCGTGGCCCTTGAACGGACCCATCGCGCCGTGCGCCGAGTTGTAATCCTCGATCAGAGTCATGCCGCCGGGCCCCGCTTTGAATGTGGCTGACCCGGTCCCGGTCCCGCCTTTCGGAGCCATCGGGCCCGGCTCGACTTTTTCATTCGCGGTCCATGTTCCGGAGAACATCTTGATCAGCTTGGCGATCTCCGGCGACGGTTTGGCCATGGGTGGCATGCCCCCCTTATTGTCCATGGCGCCGTGGTCGTGTTTCATCTCTCCTTGCTTCATGTCGCTCTTCTTGTCGGTCTTCTTGTCCTGGGCCATGACCCACAAGGAAGCGAACCCTACGATCAAAACTGCGAGAAACAACTTCTTCATTGACGCTCCTTCTTCCCGATCGTCTGGACAGCTTGGATTGAGCTGAGATCGAGCGCCGGAAACTATAGTCGAACCGGAGCGAAGGTCAAGTGCCGGCCGTCCCAATATAATCGGGGGATGCCCGCGTCCAGGGAAGCGCAGAAAAAGGTCGAGAAGCTGCGCGATCGGATCCGCCACCACGAGCACCGCTACTACGTGCTCGACGACCCCGAGATCTCCGACGCCGAGTTCGACCGCCTGGTCAATGAGCTCAAGCGGATCGAGGCCGAGCACCCTGAACTCGTTACCCCCGACTCGCCCACCCAGCGCGTCGGAGGCAAGCCCCGCGAAGGCTTCGTGAAGGTGGCGCACTCGCGCCCCATGTTGTCGCTCGACAACGCCTACAACCAGCAGGAACTCCGCGACTGGGACCGCCGCGTGCACGAGCTCAGTGGCCGGGAGCAGGTGGAATACGTCTGTGAGTTGAAGCTCGACGGCCTGTCCATGGCCCTGCGTTACGAGGAAAGCCGGAAGGAGCCTGGGCGTGCGGACTTCGCCACCGGACTTACCCGCGGCGACGGCTCCATCGGCGAGGAAGTCACCGCCAACCTGCGGACCATCCGCTCGGTCCCGCTCTCCATCCCCGCCGCCACGCTGAAGAAGGCCGGGCTTCCGCCCGGGTTCGAGGTGCGCGGCGAAGTCATGATGCCGCTGGCCGCGTTTCAGCGCATGAACGAGGAACGCGAGCGGCAGAACCTGCCCAAGTTCGCCAACCCGCGAAACGCCGCCGCCGGGGCCGTGCGCGTGCTCGACCCGGCCATCACCGCCTCGCGGCGGCTCGACCTCTACTCGTATTTCCTTCTGGTGAACGGGCGCACTTACTTTCCCCAGCACTCGCAGGCTCTGGAGGCGCTGAGTGCCGCGGGTTTCAAGGTCAACAACCTCTGGCGTCGCACGAAAGACATCGACCAGGTCTGGAAGCTGATCGCAGAGCTGGAGCCGAAGCGCGAGGACCTCGGTTACGAGATCGACGGCGTCGTCGTCAAGGTCAACGACACGCGTCTCTGGGAGGAACTCGGCTACACCGGCAAGGCGCCGCGCTGGGCCATCGCCTACAAGTACGCGGCGCGCGCGGGTGTCACCCAGATCGAGGACATCGTTCCCCAGGTGGGGCGCACCGGGAAGCTGACGCCGGTGGCGTGGCTGAAGCCGGTTCCCATCGGCGGCACCACCGTGAGCCGCGCCACGCTGCACAACATGGACGAGATCGAGCGCCTGGGCGTGCGCATCGGCGATTGGGTGACGGTGGAGCGCGGCGGCGACGTCATCCCCAAGGTCGCTGGCATCGTCGAGGACAAGCAGCACCCCCGCGGCACGAAGTATTTCAAGATGCCGGAGCGCTGTCCGGTCTGCGGCGGGCACGTGGTCCGCGTCGAGGGCGAGGCCGACCATCGCTGCATCAACGCCAACTGTCCGGCCAAACTGCGCGAGAGCATCCTGCACTTCGCCTCGCGTTCGGTGATGAACATCGAGGGCATGGGCGACGCGCTGGTCAACCAGCTTGCCGACAAAAAGCTGGTCAAGAGCGTGGCCGATATTTACTCGCTGACCAAAGCCGACCTGCTGGGCCTGGAACGCATGGGCGAGAAGTCCGCGCAGAACATCCTGGACGAGATCGAGAACTCCAAGAAGCTGCCGCTGGAGCGCGTCATCTATGGGCTGGGGATCCGCTTCGTCGGCGAGCGCACCGCGGAATTCCTGGCCGAGCACTTTGGCTCTATCGACGCGCTCATGAAGGCTGGCGTCGAGGAGCTCGAAGAAGTGAACGAGGTCGGGCCACGCATCGCCGAGAGCATCCGCGAATTCTTCGACGAGCCCAAGAACGTCGCGCTGGTCAAAAAGCTCGAAGAAGCCGGCCTGCAGTTCAAGGGCAAAAAGAAGCAGCGCGGCACGCAGCTTGCTGGCAAGACCTTCGTGCTCACCGGCGCCTTGCCGACCTACTCCCGCGACGACGCCAAGAAGATGATCGAGGACGCCGGCGGGCGCGTGTCCGGCTCGGTCAGCAAGAAGACCGACTTCGTGGTGGCCGGCAGCGATGCCGGTTCCAAGCTCGATAAGGCACGCGAACTCGGCGTCACGGTCATCGGGGAAAAGGAGATGCTGGACCTGGTGGGGAAGGCCTGAACCACGGATTTCACGGATCTTCCTTTTGGGATCCTATCGGTGAATATCCGTGGGAATCCGTGGTAGGACTTTCTACTTCTCCGCCTGCTCGAGTTCGTGCTCGATCTCGACCACGGGCTCACGCAGCAGCCGATAGAGCACGTAGATCAGCACGATGGCCAGCACCACGACCGCGATGGTCATCGACAGATGCTCGCGCACCATGCGTCCCACGATGTTGACCACGTGCGGGCCGAACGCCAGCACCAGCGCCGACAGGATGCTGAAGCGCAGCACGCGTCCCAGGAAGATGGCTCCCAGGAAAGCGGTCACGTGCATCTCGAACACGCCGGCGGAGAGCACGAAGAGCTTGAACGGTGTGGGCGGCGGCAGCATCGAGGGGATCATCAGGGCGAAGAATTCCTGTTTCTCGAAGCGGTCGCGCATCTTCTCCAGGCGCTGCTTGTTGATGCGCTTGGCCAGCAGCAGCTCGCCGCCCTTGTAGCCGATCACGTACAACGGCAGGCTGCCCAGAGCCGAGCCTGTCGCCGCCATCAGGATGTACATCCAGAAATGCGGCCGGTCGGCCCAGACATAGCCGGCGACCACCGGATCCATGGGAATGCCCATGAAGGCCGCGTCCACGAAGGCGATGCCGAACACGCCCCAGGCGCCCAGCGGCTTGAGGACCGCCCAGATGAACGCGGTGTAGCGCTCGAATAAGTGCTTCAGCCAGTGCATGAGGAAATTGTCATTCTACGCGAAAGGCGAGATGCGACAGTTACAGCGTTGCGAATGCGGCATCATTCGGCGTGCGCGGTCTTGCCCTGCAGCAGCTCGAGGGCGTGCGGGAGCAGATCGATGACCGCGGCCAGCGATTCGGTTGCGGCGCTCGGGCTGCCGGGAAGGTTCAGCACCAGGCTGCGACCGCGAGTGCCGCAGACGGCGCGGCTCAATGCGGCCAGCGGAGTCTTCTTGGTGCCTTCGGCGCGCATGCGCTCCGCGATGCCGTCCACCAGGCGATCACAGACGGCGCGCGTGGCTTCCGGAGTCACATCGCGCTCGGCCACCCCGGTGCCGCCGGTCGTGACCACGAGTTGCGCCTGCTTCGACGCCTTCTTGATGGCAGCCTCGATCTTCTTCTGCTCGTCCGGGACAATTTCGGAGGCAACCACGTCGAAGCCGTTCGCCTTCAGCGCAGCCGCAACCGCCGGACCGGACTTGTCGGTCCGCGTGCCTTGGTGCGAAGAGTCGCTGACGGTGATGACGGCGGCAGTCATAAGGAGTTTCTAGTTTCTAGTTTCTGGTTTCCAGTTGCAAGTCGAGGCGCTTGGCGGGCGTGAGCGGAGCGGAAGCCCGCCGCCGAGACCCTGAGCGAGCGAAGGCCCCCCCCCACCCTCATCAGTCGAAGTAAAGGACATAGCTACTGATATCCGTCAGGCCGGTCGGCAAGTCATTTGTTGCAACGCGAGACTTCGCAAGATCAGTCTTCTAAAGGAGTTAGCGGGGCCTTGTTTTCAAAGAGGGGTTGCAGAGGGCGCAACAAGCGGGCTTGACATTGCTATAAGCTATAACTGAGACTTGCTAAGTCATACGATCTCAGCGGTTTAGCGTGTCGGATGGGAAATGGCAGCGCAAAGACTTATTTTCAGTGAGCGCTACACCTTACTCAGGGTTGCGGCGATTGTCTCAATCGTGGCGGTCGGGTGCACGTGGGCTCAGTCGAGTGCGGGGGCCCAGGAATCGCCAACGGCGGTGATCGATCGATATCGCAAGTCTGATCTGAAGGGAATGCGCCTAACCGCGGGCGGATGGCGGAAGATGTCGCAAGAGTTCTTTCTTGATCCCGACCTCAGGGTTAAGCGCACTCGGATCGAGGTCACGTATGGAGAACGGGTCACGGACGAACGGGCTTTGGCCAAGGAGCGGTCAGAGGTTTGGATCGTCTACGACTACCTCGGTTATCTGGACTCTGCGGGGCGCTTTCAACAGCGCTTTGACGACCTTGAACTCGGGCAACCCATGCCCATTACAAGGCCGTATGTCTTGGTGCGGAGGCGCCGTTCCACAGACACCTCAGGGCCGTCAGAGTGGCGGATCGAGACGTTTGAACCCAACCCGCGAGTGACTATCGACGTTGCGATCGCGTATCTGACGCGCATGCGCGACAAGGCGACAAGCGCAAGTATCAGGGGCAACGCAACTAAGTCCCTGGCGCTACTGAAGAAACTCAAGACTCCGCCGAGAAATCCCATACCATGACTCCCAACCCGACCCGCTCGATCGAGAAAAGTGGGGGGTATGTGAAGCAGAGGGTAATCGGCGCGATCATTTACGCTTTGGTTGCCCTGGCGACTGCGAACTGGATCGAGTACGGTCTGTGGTCCGGGCAGCCGTATGGCCACCAGGGCCCAATGCGCGTCGCACTGGCCGGAACTGCAGCGTTCGCGATCTCCATTTTCCTTAGCTTACTCCGCTCCCGGTTCGAGCTCCTTTTCGGCGTGGTCGGGATCGGCCTGAGCTGGCCTTATTTCGGGTTGCTTGCCGCTGACCTGCCTTGGAAGGACGTCGTTTGGCTAGTAAGAATCCACGTGCACGGTTTGGACCAAGTCGCAGCGATCTTATTCCTGATCGTCGCGACGATCTACGTGCTGAAACGGGGCTGGACTTGGCCTGCGCGATATGCCCCGCGATAAAGGCCGGCCTCGATACGCCCAGGAACTTAGCTGAATGCAAGAGTGTCTACCCGATGAGGGGGCACCCTTAGGCGGAAGCATGCAAAAGCGAACGATTCGAATCCCGGCCTTTGCGCCTGTAGGCTGCCGCCCTGGGCTCGAGAAGATTTCGCACGCTGAGGTGGGCTAGAGGTGAAAGGGTGCGCACCCGCCGAACGAATACATTGCTCAACACGTATCAACTATGTGTGGTGAGCGATGAAGCAACCAAGACTCGCGCTGATCCTGCCGGCCATTCAGGTGGTTATAGCGGCCGCATTGCTGATCATTGACCATAGGCAGCAGCCCACGGCTTACTACGACCCTTTTTCCGTTGGATCAGCGATTAAGGTCTGTTTAGCAATCAATCTTCCGGCGCTCCTGTTATGGGGTTGGCTGGTGGACGTGGTCTTCAGGGCAGGTCTGATCCACTACATTCGTCCAATCCTAGGGAGTCCAAGCTTGTTCGCGGTAATCGTACTGCTTTGGTTTGTGGTTGGCTTGGAAGCCGGATCACACATACAGAGGAGGGCTGGCTGGTACCGACCGATCGTGAACTGCGTGGGCCTAAGTCTTGGTATTGCGCTGGTATACCTTGCGTATGGAGCATGGCGGCAAGAAGCAATCCTGGCCGTAGGATCGGCGGCATGGGGCGTGGCTCTTGTAACGGTCTACGGGATGAAGTTGGCAATGCCAATGACGCGGCGGTGAGCTTGCAAAAGCCTTTGTACTCAGCCGTCCCTAGCGGGACTGGGCGTTGTTTGGTCCAATACCCGGCACTGGCCGCTGCGCGGCTGCGTGCCGGGCTACTTTCAGCCGTACCCTTGCGGGCACTGGTTCAGTTGTTGTGGTCGACGGCAACTGAGAATGCGAGACACGAGGCGAAGCCCTACGCTTCCAGCACGTCTTCTTCGGCTTCGCGGTTGGCTTCGTCGAGCAGGCGCAGGCCTTCCATCAGCAGGCCCTGGGTGGAGCGGGTGGTGGTGGTCTGGTTGGACGCGCCGTTGAAGTCGATCTGGAAGTTGCCGTTGGTCCAAGTGAGGACCTTGTAGACAGCGTCGTCGCCCACCACGTTGCCGTACACGGCGTGGTTGATCTGGCCGTCGGAGAAGTACATATCGCAGCGGTCGCCGTTGTTGGTCAGGATGAGCTCGCAGTTCTTGTGGCCCATCTCCAGCGACTGCAGCAGGTCCATGATGGACATCTGGGCCAGGCTGCCGCGCAGGGTGCCGTCGCTGGCGGTGGGGGCCTCGCGCGCCATCTTCTCCAGCGCGATCTTGTCGATCACCTTCTTGATGCGCGCGGTGGTCTCCTTCACGAAGAACGGTTTCTCCAGGAAATCCTCGACCGAATCCTGCAAGACCTTGAGCTTGTCGGTGATGTCGGACTTGCTGGCCACCATGATGAAGGGGATCTTGGCGGTCTGCTGGCGGCCGCGCAGTTTCTCCAGCAGCTGGCGTCCGTTCAGGCCGTCCATGGCGTAATCGCTGACGATGAGGTCGGGGGCCTCGTCGAGGGCCTTGAGCAGTGCGTCGCCGCCATCGGTGGTGGTGATGACCTGGGAGATGGGCGCGAGCGCCTGGCGCAGCATCTCCAGCACCATCGGGTTGTCATCCACCAGCAGGACGCGGACGTTGCTCGGCATAAGCTACTTCTTGGAGCGGCGGCGGTAGTCGCCGGACTTCCCGCCAGACTTGCTCTGCAGAACGACCTCGCGGATCTCGATGCCCTTGTCCAGGGCCTTGCACATGTCGTAGACCGTCAGGGCGGCGACGCTGGCGGCGACCAGCGCCTCCATCTCCACGCCGGTGACCGCGGTGGTCGTTACTTCGGAGGCAATGGCGACGCCATTCTCACACACTTTTGTACGCACATCAATGTGGGACAGGGGCAGCGGATGGCACATCGGTATCAGCTCCGCCGTGCGCTTGGCCGCCGCGATGCCCGCGAATCGGGCCACTTCCAGCGGGTCACCCTTGGGGTTCCTGGGGAGCGCTTTCAGGACCTTGGACGACATGGCGACGAAAGCGCTGGCCTCGGCAGTGCGCCTGGTAGGGCATTTCGCCGAGACGTCGACCATGCGCGCGCGGCCGGCGCGGTCGTAGTGAGACAGCTTCTGGCTCTTGGCGGTTGGCTTGGCCATGGGCGGGCAACAGCTTACCAGCAACCCAACGAAGTTGTAGCCCGGTCGCCCTCGGCCGGGCCCTTAGCGATGAATGCGTCCGAGAAAGTAGAAGACGAGCGACAGGATGATGCTCAGCACGATCGAGGTGACGATGGGGAAATATACGGTCGTATTCTTGCCGCGATAGACGATGTCGCCCGGCAAACGTCCCACCGGGATGGCTAGTCTTCCCAGGAGAAGCACTACCACCCCCAGGAAGACGACGACGCCTCCGATCGCGATCAGGAGTTTGCCCAGGTCGTTCACAGCAGCATTCTAGCTAACGACAGGCGACCGTCAGCCTATTGCTTCGGCGCCGCGGCCTTGGCGCTGCGGACCGGCTTGCCGGAAGTGTTCTCCACCGGCCCGGCCTGCTTGAGCATGTCGTCGATCATGGCGTAGAGCTGGGTGCGGTCCACCACTTCGACGAACGGCTTGCCGCGCAGCGTGTTGCTGACGATGTAGATGGTCGGCGTGTGCTGGATCCCAGTGCGCTGGCCGAGCGCGTAATCCGCCCGGACCTTGCGTTCCAGCTCTCCCTTGGGATCGATCGCGAAGGGCAGGCGCACGCCGTGCTGCCTGGCGAAATTCTCGCAGAAGGCCTGCAGGGTGTCCGGCGTGATCTCGATCTGGTGAGCGAACACTTCGGTGCGGAACTCGTCGCCGACCTTGGGCGAGACGGCGTCGAAATAGCGCGCGAAGATCGCCGCCTGGAACGACCAGTTGTGCTGCGGCAGCGGGAAGTCGTAGTGCATGATGGGGATCTTGTAGGCCTTCGACGCCTCCAGCAGCAGCGGCCAAGCCCGCGAGCAGTCGGGGCATTGCAGGTCCTCGAATACCACGATGGCTACGCGCGCGCCTTTGGGCGGCTTCAAGGCGGTGGTGTCGGCGGCAGCGGCGGATATGGTCGTACCGAGCAGCAAGGTGAGGATCAGGGCCAGCTTACGCAAGAGGTACCTTCCGTCTGTTGGGTTTCGAGAGCTGCCGAATGAGATGCAGCGCGGCAGCCGAGCGCTTCCCATTATCGTAAATGAAATCTTCAATAATGGAACGTGTACTTGACCTGGGCGGCGAACATGCGCGGGTCCACGAAATGAGTGCCGCCGAAGGTGTTGCTGTTGTCCAAGAGATAGTGGTTGTTGGTCAGGTTCAAAGCGGACAGGCGTGCCGACCAGCGTTCGCCGAAGCTCTTGCCGACGGCAAGGTCGGCGCTGGTGTGGGACGGCAGGTGCTGCGGGCCCTCGCCGTCGAGAAACCCGGAACCGTAGGCGACATTGGTGGAGACCCAGGCGCGCCAGGGCAGGGTGATGGTCACGCCGGTGGTCAGGGTGTGGCGCTGGTCGTGGTCGAGAAAGAACCGGTCGTCGGGGATGGAGCCCAGATCGATGAGTCCGCCGGTGACGCCGCCAAAGCCCATCGCCCACTGGTGGGAATACGCCAGGTGGAAGTCGGCGCGGCCCAGGATGCGCGGCGAGCGGACCGTCGCCTCCCAGCCGCGGATGCGGGCGCGGTCGATGGTGAGCGGAAGGAAAATGTTCGAGCTCCCCAGCACGTCATGGTCGAAGTAATTGCGGGCGGCGGTGCTGAAGTGACTGAGGTCGGCGGTCCAGCCGCGCAGCGGGATGCTGACGCCGAATTCGTACTGCTCGTCCCTTTCGCCGCGTAAGGGAGCGAAGGCGAAGCCCTGCTGCGCCGCCAGGTCGAGGAATGGCCCCGAGATGGTGGTCAGCGGCGGAGCCTGGTAATAGCGTCCGTAGAACCC
>Ga0335082_10005113_pt1 | contig 14303 bp, 15 predicted proteins | sample Lox_Sample_41_FD_206718 | JGI IMG/M metagenome (GOLD analysis project Ga0335082, IMG submission 206718) | Soil microbial communities from Loxahatchee National Wildlife Refuge, Florida, United States - Lox_Sample_4.1 | ecosystem: Environmental > Terrestrial > Soil > Wetlands | place: USA...
GGCCGGTTCGAGTGCGTGGCGGTGGAGAACACGTTCTTCGGCGCCAGCGTGACGACCGCGGGCCTCCTGGCCGGCGCCGACGTGGGCGCTGCGCTGGCGACCCGCCCCGGCTACGATCTGGCCCTGCTGCCGGCGGAGGCGGTGAACGAGGACGGGGTGTTCATCGACGACGTCTCGCTGGCCGAGCTGACCGTGGCGGCGCCGGCGCCGGTCGCGCTGTCGTACCACTTCACCGACGCGCTGGGCGTGGAGGCGGCCGCGCGATGAGTGCCACCGCGCCCACCGTGGCGTTGATCGGGCGGCCCAACGTCGGCAAGTCCACGCTGTTCAACCGGATCGTCGGCGGGCGCGCCGCGATCGTGGACGAGCGGCCCGGCTCGACCCGCGACCGCCACTTCGCCAAGGCGGAGTGGAACGGACGGGCGTTCTGGCTGGTGGACACGGGCGGCTTCCTGCCGACCTCGGACGAGCCGATGGACGCGGCGATCCGGCGCCAGGTCGAGATGGCGGTCGAGGCCGCCGACGTCGTCCTGCTGCTGGTGGACGTGGAGGTGGGCCCCGCGCCGGCGGACCAGGAGATCGCCGAGTACCTGCGGGGCCTCGGCAAGCCGGTGGTCCTGGTGGCGAACAAGGCCGATGCGCTGGCCCGGGAGACGCGGCACCTCGCCTTCTACGAGCTGGGGCTCGGCGACCCGGTCGCGGTCTCGGCGGGCACGGGCAAGGGCGTGGGCGACCTCCTCGACGTGGTGGCGGCGGCGCTCCCCGCCGGCTCCGCCCCCGAGGCCGGGGACGCCATCGCCGTCGCCGTGGTCGGGCGGCCCAACGTGGGCAAGTCGAGCCTCGTGAACCGGCTGCTGGGCGAGGAGCGCCACATCGTGGCCGCCGAGCCCGGCACGACGCGCGACGCCATCGACAGCCCGCTCAGCTACGCGGGCCGGACGATCGCGCTCGTGGACACCGCCGGGCTGCGGCGGCGCGGCAAGATCGACGAGGCGGTCGAGTTCTACGCGCTGCTCCGGACCCAGCGCGCGATCGAGCGTGCGGACGTGTGCGTCATCGTGGTGGATGCGGCCGACGGCCTGCACACCCAGGACCTCAAGGTGGCGGCGCAGGCGTGGGAGGCCGGCACCGGCCTGGTGGTGGCCGTCAACAAGTGGGACCTGGTCGAGAAGGACACGCGCACGGCCGAGCAGGGCCGGAAGCGGGCCGTGGAGCGCGCGCCGTTCCTCGCCGACGTGCCGTTCATCTTCCTCTCGGCGCTGACCGGGCTGCGGGTCCAGAAGGTGCTGGAGACCGTGGTGGAGGTCGCGGAGGCCCGCCGGGGGCGCGTGCAGACGGCGGAGGTGAACCGCGCCATCAAGGAGATGATCGCCGAGCGGCAGCCGCCGCAGGTCGGCGGCTCGGAGCTGAAGCTGCTGTACGGGTCGCAGATCGGGGAGGAGCCGCCGACGTTCGCGATCGTCACCTCGAACCCCGACGGCGTCCCGGAGTCCTACCGGCGGTTCGTCATCAACGGCCTGCGGGCGCGGTTCGGGTTCCAGGGCACGCCCATCCGGCTGCGCTTCACGCGGCGCCGCCGGGCCTCGGCGGCATGACGGCGATCGGCTGGGCCCACGTCGGCTGGCTGGTGCCGGCCTACCTGCTCGGCGCGGTGCCGACCTCGTACCTGCTGGCGCGCTGGATGGCGGGCGTGGACCTGCGGCAGCACGGCAGCAAGAACCTCGGCGCGACCAACCTGTACCGGCTGCTGGGCTGGAAGGCGGCCATCCCGGCGGGCGCGTTCGACGTGGCGAAGGGCGCCGCGCCCGTGCTGGCGTACCTCGCCGTGACGCGCGAGCCGGCGTGGTGGGCGCTGGTCGTGGGCGCGGCTGCGGTGCTGGGCCACGTGTTCTCGCCGTTCGTGAGCTTCAGGGGCGGGAAGGGCGTGGCGACGGCGGCCGGGGTGTTCCTCGCCTATGTGCCGGGGGCGATCGGGGCCGCCGCCGTCGTGTGGATCGGGCTGGTGGCCGCGACCGGCTACGTGTCCCTGGGCTCGATCGCCGCGGCCCTGGCCTTCCCGGTCCTGGTGCGGCTGCTCTACCCGAGCCGCCTCACGGCGTTCTGGGTCGCGGGCTGCGTGGCGCTGTTCGTGATCTTCAACCACCGGAGCAACATCCGGCGCCTCCTCAAGGGCACCGAGGCGCGGTTCCGGCGCGGGCGGCGGACGGCCTCGTGACGCGGGTCGCGGTGCTCGGCGCGGGCAGCTGGGGCACGACCCTGGCGGACCTGCTGTGCGCCAAGGGCGACGAGGTCGTGCTGTGGGCGCACGAGCCCGAGGTCGCGGACGAGGTGAACCGCCGCCACCGCAACGACCTGTTCCTCCCCGACGCTCCGCTCGCGCCCGCGCTGGCGGCGACCACCGACGCGCTCGCCGCGGTGCGCGGCGCCGCTCTCGTGATCTCGGCCGCGCCGTCGCACGCCGTGCGCCGGGTGGTCGGCACGGCGGCACCGGGCATCGCGCCGCAGGCGCTGGTGATCGGGGCGTCGAAGGGGCTCGAGCCCGGCACGCACCGGCGGATGTCGGAGGTCCTGGGCGAGGTGCTGCCGGCGGGCACGGCGATCGCCGCGCTGTCGGGCCCGACGTTCGCGCGGGAGGTGTACGAGCGCCAGGCCACGGCCGCGGTCGTCGCCGCCGCGGACGAAGCCACGGCGTGCCGCGCGCAGGCGGCCCTCGGCGCGCCGCACTTCCGGCTGTACACCAACGCCGACGTGATCGGCGTGGAGCTCGCCGGCGCGCTCAAGAACGTCATCGCGATCGCGGCCGGGATCCTCGACGGCCTGGACCTCGGGCACAACACCCGGGCCGCGCTGATCACCCGGGGGCTGGCGGAGATCACGCGGCTCGGCGTCGCGCTGGGCGCGCGGCCGGCCACCTTCGCCGGCCTGGCCGGCATGGGCGACCTGCTGCTCACCGCCACCGGACCGCTGTCCCGCAACCGCAGCCTCGGCGTCGAGGTGGGGAAGGGGAAGTCGCTCGAGGACGTCCGGTCGCGGCGCCTCTCGGTGGCGGAGGGCGTGGAGACGGCCCGGGCCGCGGTGGATCTGGCCGCCCAGGCCGGCGTGGAGCTGCCGATCGCGCGCGAGGTGGTGGGCGTCCTGTTCGAGGGCAAGCCGCTCCGGCAGGCGATCGGGGCGCTCATGGAGCGCAGCCTCAAGAGCGAGACGTGGGGTTGACCGTGGCCGATCCGGTGCAGGAGTTCTTCTCGATCGGAGAGGTCTGCAGCCTCACGGGGCTCAAGCCGCACGTCCTGCGGTACTGGGAGAGCCAGTTCCGGTTCCTGAACCCCGCCAAGAACCGCTCCGGCAACCGGGTCTACCAGCGCCGCGAGATCGAGCTGATCATGCTGGTGAAGCACCTCCTCTACACCGAGAAGTACACCATCGAGGGCGCGCGCCAGCGGATCGAGCAGTACCGCCGCACCGGCGAGCTGAAGCCGGAGGCCCGGCAGGCCCTGGCGTTCGAGACGGTGCGGGACCTGCGGGCGGAGCTGCAGCGGATCCTCAAGATCCTCGAGGGCGACGGGGGAGCGGTCCGTGAGTGACGGGCGAGGGGCCGCCGCGCCTTTGCCCTCCCCCCCGCTCGCCGTCGTGATTCCCGCGTTCCGCGCGGCCGCCACCCTTTCGGCGGTGGTGGAGCGGGTGCGGCGGCAGGCGCCGTCCGCCCTGGTCCTGGTGGTGGACGACGGCTCCCCCGACGGCACCGGCGCGGCCGCGGAGGCCGCGGGCGCCTCGCTGCTGCGGCACGACGGCAACCTCGGCAAGGGCAGGGCGCTGGCCACGGGCCTCGCGGCCGCCGTGCGGTGCGGCGCGGGGGCCGTGGTCACGCTCGACGCCGACGGCCAGCACCCGCCGGAGGCGATCCCCACGCTGCTGGCCCCGCTCGAGGCCGGCACGGCCGACCTGGTGGTGGGCGCCCGCGCCCGCGAGGGTGCGATGCCCCTGGGCCGGCGGGCGACCAACTGGCTCTCCAGCACGCTGCTGTCGCGGGCGCTCGGCTTCGCCGTGCCCGACTCGCAGTCGGGGTTCCGCGCCATGCGACGCGAGGTCGCCGACCTGGTGCGCCCGGCCGGCGGCCGCTACGAGTGGGAGACCGAGTTCCTGTTCCTGGCGGCGCGGCACGGCTTCCGGATCGCCGCGGCCGCCGTGCCCACCGTCTACCGCGGCGCCGCCAGCCACTTCCGGTACGGCAGCGACACCCTGGCCCTCGCCGCCGTGTTCCTGCGCCACTGGCGCCCCGTGCTCCTGGGCCCCGGGTCCGTGCACCCATGAAGATCCTGTGCACCAACGACGACGGCCTGCATTCGCTGGGGCTGGAGGTGCTGATCGACGTCTGCTCGGCCATCGCGCCGGTGACCTGCGTGGCGCCGGACCGGGAGCAGAGTGCCACCAGCCACTCGCTGACGCTGCACCGGCCGCTGCGCCCCATCGCGCGCGGCGCGGACCGCTGGCAGGTGGACGGCACGCCCACCGACTGCGTGGTGCTCGCGCTCGGCGCCCTGCTCAAGCCGGCGCCGGACTTCGTGGTCGCGGGCATCAACCACGGCCCCAACATGGGCGAGGACGTGCTGTACTCGGGCACCGTGGCGGCCGCGATGGAGGGCCTGATCCTCGGCGTGCCGGGCGTCGCGGTCTCGTTCGCCGGCCACGACTACCAGCTCATTCCGACCTACCGGGACCTGCTGCAGCGCCTGCTGCGCCGCATCCTCGAGGCCAAGCCGTTCCCGCCGGACATGCTGCTCAACGTCAACCTCCCGCCGGTGCCGGCCGCGGAGGTGCGGGGCGTCCGGGTCACCACGCTCGGCAAGCGCATCTACGCCGAGTCGCTGTCGCGCATGAAGGACCCGTGGGGGCGCGAGATCTTCTGGATCGGGGGCGGGCGGCTGGACTGGACCGGCGGCGACGACGTGGACTTCAAGGCCGTCGAGGATCGCTACGTCTCGGTGACCCCGCTGCACGCGGACCTGACGGACTACCGCCTGCTCGAGGCCGTGCGCGCGTGGCGCCTGGGCGAGTGAGCGCGGAGCGGCGCGACGCGCCGGCCGCGCTCCGCGAGCGGCTGGTGGAGGAGGTCCGGAGCCGCGGCGTCACCGACCCGGCGGTGCTCGAGGCCGTCCGCGCGGTGCCGCGGCACCTGTTCGTGCCGCCGGCGCTCGCCGCCCGCGCCTACGACGACGCCGCGCTCCCCATCGGGCACGGGCAGAACATCAGCCAGCCCTCGACCCAGGCGCGCTGCCTCCAGGCGCTGCGGCTGGCGGCCGGCGACCGGGTGCTGGAGATCGGCACGGGCTCCGGCTACCAGACCGCGCTGCTGGCGCGGGTCGTGGCGCAGGTGTTCTCGGTCGAGCGGGTGCCGGTGCTGTTCGAGCAGGCGCGGGCGGCGCTCGTGGCCGCCGGCGCGACCAACGTCTCGCTGCTGCTGGGCGACGGCACGCTGGGGTGGCGTGACTACGCGCCGTACGACGCCATCGTCGTGGCGGCCGCCTCGCCCGACGTGCCGGCGCCGCTGCTGGAGCAGCTCGCGCCCCGCGGCCGGATGCTGCTGCCCCTGGGCGAGCGGGACGGCCAGGCCCTCACGCTGGTGCGGCGGGTGAACGGCCGCCCCATGCGCTCCCGGCTCGCGGGCGCGCGGTTCGTCCCCCTGCTCGGGACGTTCGGCTTCGATGGTTGAGCACTTCCTGCGGTGGCTGGTCGACACCATCGGCCAGCTGGGCTACCCCGGCATCGTGGTGCTGATGGCCATCGAGTCGTCGGTGGTTCCCGTGCCGTCGGAGCTGGTCATGGCGCCGGCCGGCTACCTCGCCGCGACCGGCCGGATGAGCTTCGTGCTCGCCCTGGCCTGCGGGATCCTGGGAAGCCTGATCGGCTCGTACGCGAACTACTGGGTCGCGGCGCGCCTGGGCCGCTGGGTGTTCGTGCGCTACGGGCGCTGGGTGCTGGTCAGCGAGCGCTCGCTCGCGCGCGCGGAGCGGTTCTTCGAACAGCACGGGCCGATCGCGGTGTTTCTCGCCCGCCTGCTGCCGGTGGCCCGGCACCTGATCTCGATCCCCGCGGGCATCGCGCGGATGCCGCTGGGGAGATTCTTCCTCTACACGGCGACCGGCGCCGGGATCTGGTGGCTGGTGCTGATGGTCATCGGATGGGTGATCGGGAAGGAAGGCCGGAAGTGGAGCCCGGACCTCGTGTACGCCTACACGAACCGCGCTCTCGTCATCCTGATCCCCGCGATGGTCGTGCTGATCGCCGGCTACGTGATCTGGCACCGGCGGCGCGGCCGGCCCGGGGCCAGGCCGGCACAGCCGGCCGGGAAGGGGGCGGGCGCCTGACGCCCCCCGGCTCGCCGGAAATGGTGGGCCGGCGCTGGGTGATCACCGGCCGGGTGCAGGGCGTCGGCTTCCGCTGGTTCGTCCTCAACGTCGCCCAGGGCCTGGGCGTGCGCGGGTGGGTGCGCAACCGCGAGGACGGGGCGGTCGAGGTGGTGGGCCTGGCGGCCGCGGCGACGATCGACGCTCTGGATGCGAGGCTCGCCGCCGGCCCGCCGGGCGCACGCATCGTCCGCATCGATCGCAGCGATGTTCCACATGAGGTTGTGGATGGCAAGTCGTTCAGGATCAACCACTAACGGCAAAGACGAACAATCATCGCCACATGCGGGCGTTGGCTCGGCGGGCGACGGTCCCGCTTGAGAAAGCCCCTGCTGGTGACGAAGTTGATGGTCTGGGCCCCTGTAGCTCAGCATGGATAGAGCAGCGGTTTCCTAAACCGTTGGTCGGGTGTTCGAATCACCCCAGGGGCATTCAGCCTCAGTGCCGCGCAGGCTCCTCGCAGCACCGCTCCCTCCTGACGCTCGGACACGCCGCGAGTCACGGTGAGGGCGCGTCGCCGGGTTGCGCGCTTGGCCGGCGGAGCGGTTGCACGAGACGCGGACCGACGGGTAAACTGAAAGGCTGTGGGGTGGGACTTCACCGACTGGTGCGCGACACAAAGGGGAAGGGATGACCGCTTCGACAGGTGCGCCGCTCCCGTCCGGTTCGACCGCTGCGGCGGGGCGTGACTGGGGCCAGTGGATCAAGGATCACCAGCGCGACCTGGGGCTCGCGCTCGGCGGCGTGCTGATCGTCGCGGCGGCGGCCTGGCTGTACTTCACGTCGCAGAGCCGGAAGGAGGCGTTCGCCGCCCAGGCCCTGACCAAGGCGCGCGGGGACGCCGAAGCCGGCGACCTCCCGCTCGCCGCCTACGACCTGAGCCAGCTGATCGACCGCTACGGCGGCACCAAGTCGGCCGACGAGGCCCTCGTGATGCTCGGCCAGATCCGGCTGGTCGAGGGCGGCGCCCAGCTCGAACCGGCCGTCACGGCGTTGCGCACCTTCGTCCGGGGCCGGCACCCGGGCTACATCCTGAGCTCGGCCTGGGCGCTCCTGGGCGCCGGACTCGAGCAGCAGCGCAAGTTCCGCGATGCCTCCGACGCGTACCGGCAGGCCTCGAAGACTTCACCGTACGACTTCATGCAGGCGCAGAACCTGCTGGACGCGGCCCGCACGCTCGCGATCGCGGGCGATTCGGCCGGCGCCCTCAAGGCGTACGACGAGGTGGTGGAGAAGTACGGCGCGCTCACCCAGGGCGCGGAAGCACGGGTGCGGATCGGGGAACTCGGCGGTACCGTCCCCGCTCCCGGGGAGCAGGCGCCCGCCGGACAGAAAGCGGGCTGATCGCCCGCCGGGCCCGGAGCGGAGCGGGCAGGCGCCCGCGACGCGCCGGCGATCTCCCTAGTCGCCTACCGCCGGCACCTCGCGCGGCGTGACGTCCGCGCTCCCGGGGACGTCGGCGGGCGGGACCATCTCGATCTGGCTCGGTCTCCTCCCGGTGAGCGTCTTCGGCTCCCACACCTGCCCCCGGGTGTTGGTCGTCCCCTGTACCTGCGCGGCCGCCTGCTGCGGCTGGAACCAGTTCGGCCAGCTGCGGCGCGCCCGCTGCTTGGGAGGCGGACCGTTCAGGAGCAGGGTCCTCGCCACGTCGGTGCCCGACTTCAGGACCTTCTGGTTGTCCGGATCGCGCATCCAGCTGCTGACGCGCACCAGCAGCTTGCCGGCCCAGCTCTGCTTCTTGAGGGCAGGCAGGGTCTCCTTGAGCGTGCGGATGTCCAGCCGGATCGCCGCGACCTTGTTCCTGACCTGGGTGGGATCCTCGACGTACTCGCGGAGGCCCTCCTCCATGGTCGCCTCGATCTGCTCCAGGCGCGCCTCCATGTCGGCGATCTCGGTCTTGGTGAAGTACTCGTTCGGCAGGTCGGTCCACTTCCTCAGCAGGTCCTCGAGCTCCTGGGCCTGGACCGCCAGCTCGCGCGCGACCGGCACCGCCTGCAGCTCCTCGTGGATCCGCGCCAGCCAGTTCTGGGTGGCCTGGACCACCTGGTCCCACGCGCCGACGGTGAGCACCTCCGTGTCGGCGATGGAGCCCGGCTTCACGGTCATGCTGATCTCGAACCAGGGACCGTTGCTCGCCGACAGAGGAACGACCGCGACCAGGTAGTAGGTCTCGTTGAAGCGGTAGCGGACGATGAGGTTGCTGGACTGGTCCTTCGTGTTCTCCGTGTCGATGTGGAAGTCATCGGCCACGAAGTAATTGCTTCTGTCGATCGCAGCCCGAAGATCCTGGATGAGCCGAGGACGGATCATGCAGCCTCCAGTTGGCAAGCACGATTCGAGGGGGATGCCTCGGAACTGCGGCGGCCGATGCCGCGCCAGTGAACGTTGTGACCGCGGCCGCGGTCACTTGGGTGATCTTCCGCACGTCCCGTGCGCCTGCCGACCAACTTCGTAACTGATTGTCGCCTGGTCGCTTGCGAATGCAGTGTGACGTTTGACCTGGTGCGCACGGACCACAAATCGACCGGTTGTGACGCGACGGCGCAACGCGAGCCGTACCGTGTGGAAAATCGTAGCCGCTCCAGGCGAAATCTCTAAGAGCATTGACTTTAGAGAACCAGCCGCCCACTATGGGCCCCATGAAACCCGGCAAGAAGATCGTCGCGTGCCCCCAGTGCTCTCGCCGTCTCTCCCTGCAGGGCCTCAACGGCCACCTGCGCTTCGTACACGGGGTAGGGGCGGACCGGGTGGCGGCGACGATGGAACGCGGCACGCTGGAGGACCGGGCGGCTCGGACGCTCGAGCTGATGCGGCGCCTCAAGGAGATCCGTCAGCAACGCCTTGAGCTTGGCAAGCTGCCCAGACGCGCCGACGCCGCAGGCGAGCACAAGCCAGGGCAGAAGCGGGACGCCGTACACGACGCCTTCGAGCAGGCGTTCGAGCGGCTCGAGAAGGAGATCGTCCAAGAGCTTCGAGGTCTTGAGGTTCTGGGCGCGGCCGAGAAATGACTTGAAGTGTTGCGCCGGTCCCGCGGTCCTTGGACGGAGTTTGTCGTTGCCGCGCCTGGGTTTCCGAGGCGCTGCACGTTGAGACCAGGTCCGGGCCGAAGACAGTCGCTCGTCGCCCGACAGGCGGCGCAGCGGCGGCCGAGACCACGCCGCCTGACCGGCAACCGCCGGGACTGGCGTTTCGAGGACGAGTGAGAATCGTCTGCAGGATCGGTCCGCCGCCACTCGTCCACGGATCCCGAGCCCCGACGGCCTCGCAAGAGCCGCGGAGAGGCCCGCGCGCGGCGGCTTCGCCCACGGCACAGCCTGACCTGGGTCTGCGGCCGGCGAAAGCGCGATCATCGCGTCCCAGCCGAGTTCGCTGCGTCCTTCAGCGGGCGAATACGGACGTCTCGGGCGGGCAAACGACGTCGGGACAGGGGGCCGCCGAGGCACCCTGAGCCAGACGAGCGGGCCCGGGAAACGGCCGCATCGAGCCGTCACTGTCGCGCCAGGCCAACTTCGTATAAGATATGTTATGTTAAGTTGATTTGTTTGTAAGTGTGGAAACTCGGTAGCACTTCCTTAACCGTCAGTGGGACAATCGGTTGGAAGCGAGCCGGTGAGGCCGCGGAAGACGAGTCTCCCCTCTCCGGCGAGGCGGATCGAGGAGGCTGTTGACGACTCGATTTCGTAGGTTACGTCGAGCGGAAGGCCCGAGCGCGTCCAGATGCGGGCTGGGGACGTCACCAGGCCCTGGCTGGCCAGCGTCAGGGCGCACGCGACGGCGCCGGTGCCGCAGGCCAGGGTCTCGCCTTCGACCCCGCGTTCGAACGTCCGCATTTTCCAGCTGCCGTCCCCCCTGGGGGACATCCAGTTGACGTTGGCTCCCCCGTCGCCGGTGGCGGGGTCGAAGCGGAGCGCCGGGCCTCGGCTGGAGACCGCCACGGTCTCGACGTCGTCCACGGTGAGGACCAGATGCGGAACGGAGGGCCTGACCAGGGTCGGACGCCCCTCGCCGGAGATGGTGTGCACGTCGGGAGCGGCCCTGGGGGCCGGGCAGTCGGGGAGGGCGACCTCGGAGCGGCTGCCCACCACCCTGCCCCGATGGAGCCCCGCCGGAGTTGAGAATCGTATCTCGGCCTCGGGCCGGGCGAATTCGAGGACGACGGCGAGCCGGGTGGCGCACAGGGCGCCGTTCCCGCACATGGGGCCCACCGAGCCGTCGCGGTTCCAGAACCGGAAGCGGAAGTCGACGCCGCCGGGCTCGGTGGGCTCGAGGAGGCCGACGCCGTCGGCGCCGATCCCCATCCGCCGGTCGCACAGGGCCACGATCGTCGCGGGGGTCAGCTCCTCGGCCGAGGTGTGGCGCCCGTCGAACATGACGAAGTCGTTGCCGGAGCCCGACATCTTGTAGAAGACGCTGCCGGGCCTCATACCTTGCCCACCAGGGCCCACCACCTGAGCCGCCAGACCATCCAGACGGCCTCGCGCACGATGCGGCCCGACATCTTGCTGTGGCCCTCGCTGCGGTCGCTGAAGGTGATGGTGATCTCCCGGATGCGGAATCCCTTCCGCCAGGCCCGGAACGACATCTCGATCTGGAAGGAGTAGCCGTTCGAGCGGACGCGGTCGAGGTCGATCTCGGCCAGCACCGCCCGCCGGTAGCACTTGTAGCCACCCGTCGAGTCCCACAGCTTGAGCCCGGTGACCCGGCGGGCGTAGACGTTGGCGAAGTACGACAGCATCAGCCGGCTCATCGGCCAGTTGACGACGGTCACGCGGCGGTTGAGGTACCGGGAACCGATCACGAGGTCGGCGTAGGCAATCTCCTCCAGGAAGGTCGGCAGGTGCCGCGGGTCGTGCGAGAAGTCGGCGTCCATCTCGAACACGTAGTCGTAGCCACCCTCGAGCGCCCAGCGGAACCCGGCCACGTAGGCGGTCCCGAGGCCGAGCTTGCCGGCCCGGTGCAGCACGTGGATCCGCGGGTCCTCCGCGGCCAGCGCCGCGGCCAGCTTCCCGGTGCCGTCGGGCGAGTTGTCGTCCACGACCAGCACCTCGAGCCGCGGATCCTGCTGGAGGATCTGCGGCACGATCCTGGGCAGGTTCTCCCGTTCGTTGTAGGTCGGGATGATGACCAGCGCGCGCTCAGCCACCGCGCCTCTTCAGGACGAGGGGGAGAGCGAACAGGACGGCGATGAGGGCGAGCGAAGCCAGGGTGATGCCCATGCCGGCGGCGTAGGCATGGCTGGCGAACCAGACCTGCACGACCCGGGCGCCGCGCGGGACGGGCACGGTGATGAAGGTCTTGTCGCCGCGCAGGACCTGCGCGGCGCGGCCGTCCACCGTCGCGTGCCAGTCCGGATACCAGTTCTCGCTCACCAGCAGCCAGGCGTCGTGCTCGGGGGCCGGGTCCAGCCGCACGGTCATGGCCCCCGGCTTCCAGTCGCCGACCGTGGCGCGGCTGGTCATCGCCGGAGGCAGCGACTCCAGGGGCGGCGTGACCACCGGCGCGTCCTGGGGCAGCAGGACCAGGCGGGCATAGTCGAGGCGCGGGTTCATGACGGTCTGGACCAGCAGCTCCTCGGGCACCTTCGCCGCGGCCGGCACGACCCGCGCGTACGGCACGGTCTCGTTCCGCTCGAACAGATCGGCCTGGATGCCGGCCGACGTGGGGACGTCGTGCAGCACCCGGTGGAAACGGGACATGAAGACGGAGTCCTTCGCCAGGTCCTGACCCTCCCCCGGCCAGATCACGTAGCGCACTCCCAGCAGGTCCCACAGCGGCGGGTACCGTCCCACGAAGCGCCACTGTCCCTGCCCGCCGAGCAGCTCGTCGTAGGCGTTGAGCTCGAAGCTGTGGTGGCCCAGGACCTGGGGGATGTCGAAGGCCATCAAGCCCACGCCGCCGACCCCGTACAGCCCCGAGCCGAGCGTTGCGGCGAGATCCAGGACCCGGTATGGGGGCGCCGTGGCCTTGATGCGCTGGGTGATCGCGTCCGGCCCGAACAGGGCCGGTGGCTCGGGACTGTACGCCCAGTAGGCGCGTGCGTTGAGCCACAGGTCGGTGCCGACCACGAGGGCGAGGGTCGTGGCCAGGGCCAGGACCGGGATGCGTCCCCGCAGCCACAGGACGGCGATGCCGGCCGTCAGCGCCAGCGCCACCGCGCTCGTGGCGGCCCCCCAGAGGATGGCCGACTGCCCCGCCTGGGCCGCCGCGATGCTCTGCCCGCCGAGCGTCGCCTGCACCGTGCGCGCGGCGGACATCGCCATGGCGCCGAAGGCGCCGATCACCGCCAGGACGAGCGCGACGGCGGCGACGATCCACCACACCCGCACGTGCCTGGCGCCCTCCTTCTTCTCCAGGCGGGCGGCGCCCAGGGCCGCCAGCATCGCCACCACCAGCGCGACGACGTAGAAGGCCATGCCCGGCGCACGGGTCTGCTTCACGTACGGCATCACCGTCCACCAGACGGCGTAGAACGGGGTGGACGCGCCGAGGCTGATGAGCAGGAACAGCAGGCCGATGCCGCCGAGCCACCACACCAGGCGGCGGCGTCCCGCCGCCCCGACGCCGAGCGCCGCCAGCGCGATGACCGGCAGCCCCAGGTACTCGGAGTGAAGCTTCAGGCCGTTGGGGCCCCAGTACGTCTCCTTGAGCCCCGTGAAGCGCTTGAGGAAGAACTCCGGCACGTGGACCCAGGGGATCGCGAACGAGGTCGCGCCTTCGAAGCCGCGGTAGCCCGCCGCGCGCGGCGAGAACGGGAGGTAGTCGTAGAACGGGAGCACCTGGATGGCCGAGACGCCGAAGCCCAGCAGCACGGCGGCGAGGGCGAGCGCGAGCCGGCCCACGCGGGGCCCCAGCGGCTCGTCCGTGGCCTCGCCGAAGGTGAGGTAGAGCGCGAACAGTCCCGCCGCGATCAGCAGGTAGTACGTCGTCTGGAAATGCGGGCTCAGCAGCGCGAGGCCGACCGACAGCGCCAGCAGGGCGTAGCCGCTCCAGCGCCGCTCCCGGAGGGCCAGCACCAGGGCCAGCATGGCCAGCGGGAGCATGGTGGACACGAACAGCTTGCCGTCGTGTCCCGGCAGGGGGTACGACGCGATGAGGCCCGAGAGCTGGTAGCCGAGGCCGCCGATCAACGCGCCGATCCACGGCACCGACAGCCGCCGGAGCAGCAGGTAGGTGAACAGCCCCGCGGCGACGTAGTGGATCACGAAGCCCAGGTCCATCACGGCCGGCATCGAGAAGAACAGCCGCAGCCAGGAGGTCGGGTAGAAGATGTCGCCGTGCAGGGCGGCCACGAACGGCAGCCCGCCGAACATCTCCGGGTTCCACAGCGGCACGTGCCCGGTGCGGCGCAGCTGCTCCGCGCCCCAGGTGCGGAACGCGTAACCCGCCGCGTACTGGTCGCTCCACGGGGACGTGGCCAGCCAGCGGCCGGCGAGCATCGGGAGCGAGAGGATCGCGATCCACAGGGCGAAGAAGCCCGAGGCCACGAGCGTGGGGCGGCGCGGCGCGTAGCCGGCCGCGGAGGTGTCAGGTTCGGCGTTCAAGCGAGGCCCTTCCCTTGCGGCCGCCGAGCGCCAGCGCTCCGAGCCCGGCCGCCGCTTCCGTCAACGTGAGCTCCAGGCGCGATGCGACGCTCAGCGCCAGCGCTCCTCCGCCACCCAGATACGGGGTCAGCAGCGCCAGGAACGTCGCCTCCCGGATGCCGATGCCGCCAGGCGCGAACAGCGCCAGGAGGCCAACAATGTAGCCAAGGGCGAAGATGCCCGCAGCGTCGCCGAGCGGCAGCGACGGCGGCAGGCCGATGCCTCGGCCCAGCGCCCAGAAGGCGAAGCCGTACACGCACCAGCTGAGCAGTGTGAGCGCCGACCCGGCGAGCGCGGCACCCGGCGGCAGTTCTCGCCACTC
>Ga0335082_10005115_pt1 | contig 14301 bp, 12 predicted proteins | sample Lox_Sample_41_FD_206718 | JGI IMG/M metagenome (GOLD analysis project Ga0335082, IMG submission 206718) | Soil microbial communities from Loxahatchee National Wildlife Refuge, Florida, United States - Lox_Sample_4.1 | ecosystem: Environmental > Terrestrial > Soil > Wetlands | place: USA...
TCGCCTACCTGCGCGATCCCTCGGGCAACAAACTCTGCGCCCTGCACCGCATGGGTTGATCTGATGCGTATCACTCGGAACGACGCGGTCGCCCTCCAAGGGAACTTCGCCGCCGACTTCTGAATCGAGCCCGCCCTCGGCCGTGCGGTCGAGGGCGGGCGCTCACCGGCTCCGGCGCTCGCGCGCGAGGCCGGAGATGAAGAGGTCGAGCACGACCGCGAACGAGTCCTCGACCTTGCGCTTGCCGACGTTCCACTGCGCCATGTGGCCGTCGCTGAGCATGCGCGCCATGCCGTAGACGAGCGCACGGCCGAACAGCGGGAGGTGCGTCACGTCGTCGGAGCGCAGCTCGCCGGCGCGTTGCGCCTCGCGCAGGAGGTCTTCCATCCGCGCCCGCAGCGTGTCGTTGTCGCCCCGCAGCGACTCGGAGCTGTCGTAGTCGATCAGGCTGCGGTCGGAGACGATGCGGCCGAGCGCGCGGAAGCGCTGCAGCGGATCGCGGCTCGTCGTCGAGAAGGCGACTACGATGACATCGAAGCCGCGATCCGCGCCGCGCTGGCGAAGGACGCCGCGCCGCAGCCGGCGCGCTGAGCGTGCCGCGGCGAACACGCGCCGGCGGACGCCGTGCCCGCGAGCCATCGGTCGCGGGTGAGCACGGTCGGGGCGGGCAGGCAGATCGCGGGAAGGGGAGCCTGCGTCCGGCCTCCGCGGCCGCGCCGACACGCGGCTTGCGAATCGCCATCGGGAACACGTATGCGTCGTATAGATGGCGAAGCCGCTGCGCGTCCTGTTGATCGACGACTCCGAGGCTGACGCGGAACGGCTTGTGCACACCCTGCGGGGCGGGGGGATGGAGCCGCTCTGGCGGCGCGTCGACACGGCCGGCGCGCTCGACGAGGCTCTGGCCGAGACGTGGGAGCTGGTGCTCTGCGCGTGGCGTCCGAGGGGGTTCGGCGGCGGGGAGGCGCTCGCCCTGTTGCGGGGCCGCGGCGTCGACGCGCCCGTCATCGCCGTCTCGTGCGATCCCGATGACGCCGCCGCCGCACGCGACCACGGCGCCCATGACTGCATCAGCCACCAGTCATTGCCGGCGCTGCTCCCCATCGTCGAACGCGAGCTGCGCGAAGCGAAGCGCCGGCGTTCCCGACGGCACGCCGAAGCATTGCTGCGCGCCAGCGAGGAGCGCTTCGCCAAGGCGTTCGCCTACGCGCCGATCGGCATGCTCTTGGTGGGAATCGACGGCACGATTCTCAGAGTGAACCGCGCCTTCTGCGAGATCGTGGGCTACTCGGAGGCCGAGCTGCACCACATGCCCGTCTGGCACTTCACCCATCACGAGGACATGCCCGCGACCATCGAGCAGCTGCAGCGCCTGCTCGAGAACGAGATCGACACCTGGTTTCTCGAGAAACGCTATTTTCACCGCGACGGCCATCTGCTCTGGGTCCGCTCGACGACGTGGCTCGTGCGCGACGAGCAGGGCACACCGCAGTACGTCGTCTCGCAAGTGCAGAACATCACGGAGAGCAAGCGGCTCCAGGAGCAGGTGCGCCAGCAGCAGGACGCGCTCGCTCACGCACTGCGCGTCGCGAGCATGGGCGAGATGGTGGCCCAGATCGCGCACGAGGTGAACCAGCCGCTCGCCTCGATCGCGAACTTCGCCAACGGGTTGGTCGCCCGGCTCGACCGCGACACCGTGGACCACGCGGCGGCACGGGCGGTCGTCGCCCGGATCGCCGACGAGGCGTTGCGGGCCGGCGACGTCATCCGTTGCCTGCGCGATTTTCTGCGCCGGGGCGAGCCGAAGCGGGCCACGTGCGACGCGAACCAAGTCGTGCGCGACGCCGTCCAGCTCGTCGAGGCGGAGGTAAGCCAGCACGGCATTCAGCTCGAGCTCGCGCTGGCAAGGCAGCCGGTGCCGGTTGCCATCGACCCCGTTCAGATCACCCAGGTGGTGCTGAACCTGCTCCGCAACGCCGTCGACGCACTGCTCCGGCAGCCCAAGAGCGAACGCGAGCTGACCGTGGGGACCGAACGGAACGGCGCCGGGGCGGTCACCATCCTCGTGCGCGATACGGGAGAGGGCCTCCCGAACGTGCCCGACGGGGCCATTTTCGAGCCCTTTTTCACCACCAAGCCGGCGGGCCTCGGGCTCGGGCTGTCGATCAGCCGCTCGATCGTTCAAGCGCACGGCGGCGACCTGTGGGCGCGGCGAGACCCCGACCGCGGCACTACGGTCGGCTTCACCCTCCCCGCGGCGCTCTCGGCGGCCCCGTGCGACTCAGGCGCGGAAGCCGCATGTCCGCCTTCTGCGCCGGGCGCGCTCTATCGCCAGGGCATCCTGCACGATTGACCCGGCGCCGCTGGTCGCCGCACGCGAATGCCGGCGTTCGTCATTCCGAGGTCCGGGTCATGGCGTGGAGCATAAGCCGGACGGCGGAGCGTTTTTTGGCCTTGAAGATGCCGGTCGTGCCGCTGCCGGCCGGCGCGCCGTGGTCCTTGACCACCTAGCCGCCGAACGCCAGGCGGTACGACTGCGCCATGCCGCCGCCCACCGCGAGCCGCGCCACCAGGTTGCCCTGGGCGGGCTCGTCGAGGGTGAAGCCGGGCTAGCGGCGGCCCGCGGCGACCGTACCGTCGCTCGTTTCCCACCCGTCGTGCGACGACGCGAGCGCGCTCGCCGCGCCCTCAGCGCGGCGGGCGCTTCGGCAGCTGGTCGCGGATCGGCACGACGACGGGCATCTTCAGCCCGCGCCGCTGCCAGTTGGCGCCGTCGATGACGAAGGTGTGGCCGCTGACGTAGGCGGCGAAGGGCGAGCACAGGTAGGTCGCCGCCCAGCCGAGTTCGTGTAGGCGGCCGACGCGGCCGGCGGGAATCGTGCGGCCCGCCTCGGCGTACCCCTCGGGGCGATTGGCGGTCATGTGCGCCGGCATGTCCTCGTGCGGGAACATGCCGGGTGCGAGCGTGTTGACGCGGATGCCGTGCTCGGCCCATTCGACCGCGAGCGTCATGGTCAGGTTGTCCACGCCCGCTTTTGCGGCGGCGGAGTGCGATGCGCCCGGCCCGCCGGTCCAGGCGTAGGTGGCGCCGATGTTGAGGATCGCCCCCGCGCCGCCGAGGGCGATGCGGCGCGCGGCGAACTCGTGCGCGCAGACGAAGGTACCGTTGAGGACGATGTCGACCACCGCGCGCCAGCCGTTGGGGCTGAGATCGAGCGCCGCGACCGGAAAGTTGCCGGCGGCGTTGTTGACCAGGACGCCGACCGGGCCGAGCGCCTGCTCCGCCGCGTCGAACGCCGCGGCGACGGACTCCGCCTGCCGGACGTCCATCGCCACGCCGGCCGCGCGTCCGCCCACCGCCTCGACCGCGGCGACGCCGCGCGCCCGGTGCCCCTCGTCGCGGCTGGCGACCGCCACCGCGGCGCCGAGGCGCGCGAACTCGACGCCCATCGCCTTGCCGAGGCCGGTGCCGCCGCCGGTGATGAGCACGACCTCGCCGGCGAAGGTGCCGGCGGGCAGCATCGCGGTGCCCAGCGGCGGCGGTTCGGGCAACGACATGCCGCCTCTTGTCGCACTCGCTCGACCCTGCGGTCAACGTCGCCTTGCCCGCGGGCGCCGGGGCTCCTAGACAGTGCAGCCAGGGAGGATCCACCATGGCCGACGACGACTTCGCCGATGCCGTGCTGCTCGAGCGCGACGGTCCGATCGCGACGGTGACGCTCAATCGCCCCGATCGCTTGAACGCCTGGAGCTGGGAGATGGGCATGGCGCTCGCCCAGCGCATGGAGACGATCGCCGCCGACCGCGACCTGCGCGTGGTCGTGCTGCGCGGCGCCGGGCGCTCGTTCTGCGCCGGCATCGATCTCAAGCCCGACGTGCGCGAGCGGATCGTCGGCCGCTCGCCGGCGGAGAAGGTGCTGAACTACTACCACCGCTATCGCGGCTCACACCGCCGCACACAGGGCATCGAAGCCATCCCGCAGCCGATCGTCGTGGCCCTGCACGGCCATTGCCTCGGCGCCGGGTTCGAGATCGCCATGCTCGGCGACATCCGTCTGGCCGCCGAGGGCACGGTGTTCGGCTGCCCCGAGGTGCGCATCGGCGTCGCCATCGACTGCGGGCTCGATCTGCGCCTGGCGCAGGAGGTCGGCCCGTCGTGGGCGAAGTGGATGACGCTCACCGCGCGCCGCTTCGACGCCGCGCTCGCCCACCGCCTCGGCCTCGTGCAGGAGGTCCACCCGCCCGACGCGCTGTTCGCCGCCGCGCACGCGCTCGCCGCCGAGATCGCCCAGCACGCACCGCTGGCGGTGCAGGCGACCAAGCGCACGATCGACATGTTCGCCGACCGCGGCCTCGACGACGCGCTGCGCTTCGAGGCCCTCAACGCCGCCGTCGGCTTCGTCTCGGAGGATCTCGTCGAGGGGTTCGCGGCCGGCCGCGAGAAGCGCGTGCCGCGCTTCGAGGGGAAGTGACGCCGTGAAGTCTCGACACGCTCTGCCCAACCGCCTGAAAGAAATGGTTCACCGCCCGCGCGCGAACGCCGGTCTCAGCTGGCCGGATCGATTTCATCGCTGTGCGTCTTTTTCGCGGGCAGGAGACGACGTACAGCCGCGGCCATCGAGATCCACACCGCCGCCATCAGCAGCGGTGCGACGACCAAGTGTTGCGCGTCCGTCGTGAGATGCAGGACGTGCTGTGAAAAGAGAAACGCCGGATAGTGAAGATGGAGCACGATGACGCCGGGCAACGGCGCATTGCACGAACCGACGGGGAACAGCAGGAACGTCCCCACCAGCGCGGCCTCGACTCCCAGGCCGCAGACAATGGGATGACGGAGCAGGTTCATGGGTGACCGAGTCTGGCGACTCCTGAGAGTCATTATTGGCGTTTGGGACGGACTCGTCGACGGCGAACTCGGCCCCGAGAAGCGCGCGCCGCGCGGCGGCCCTATCTGGAGGCCGCGCTGTCGGCGCGGGGCGGGAAAAATGTAGCAACATCGTCGCCGCACTGACCTCACCAAATCCCCCGCCCCGGCGGCGACGGCGTGCCGCCCTCCAGGGAGAGAACCCGATCGCTGGCTCGCGAATTGCTTTGCATCGGGACGATGATCCCGCGCACGGCAACGTTCTGCTTCGTTCTCCTTGCAGCCGTCGGCGCGCGGGCGGGTGAGCCGGTGGCGGTGCTCCCCAGCGCCACCGACGCGAGGATCACCGCGTTTGACGCGCCGCACCTCGTCTGGCTCCCCGAGGGGCGGGCGCGAAACCAGTTGCTCGTGTTTCTGCCCGGTACCGGCGGAACGCCCGAAAAGGCCCTGTTCCACCCCTTCGCGGCGACGGCGGCGCGACTCGGCTATCACGTCGTCGCGCTGATGTATCCCGACAACCTCGCGTCGCAGAAGAAGTGCGGGGAGAGCGCCGATCCCGACGCCTATGTGAAGTTCCGCCTCGCGATCATCCGCGGCGGAGCGATCGGACCGCACCGCACGGTCGCATCCTACGACTCCATCGAGAGCCGGGCACGCGCACGTGCTCTACACCGACGCCGACCCCGGCCCAGCGCAGAAGTTTCACCCCGCCGTCTTGAACGGACGCCTGCCCGGCAACCGCCCGGTCTGAACCTACCTGCTCACCGAGCCCATCGAGTGAACGCGGCGCCAGTACCCTTCTAAATCCGGACAACCACCCATCGAGCTTTGAGCTGCAGGAAGCGGCCCTGCGGGCCTCAGAGCGGATGGGGAGTCGACTTCATGTACAGCGTCACTGTCGTTCCACGCTGCACGAGCTCACCGGCGGTGGGGTGCTGGCTGAACACTCGAGCGTTGCCGGCAGTGGATCCCTCGAAATGCGGCAAGAGGCCCACGCTCTGGAGCCTGTTCGTCGCCAGCGCCGCTTTGGTTTCCCTCAGGTCCGGCACCTCGACGGGCGCCGTCGGGTTGTGGATCGTGACGGCGAAACCGCCCGTGACCGCGGCGTCGACCCGCACCCTGATCCCCGACTCCGACGTGAAAGACTGGCCGGGCTGGAGCGCCGTTGGCGTGAGGAGTCTGATCAGCGGGTCGCGCTCGGGCGGCAGCTTTGGGTCCTCCACGCCAACGACCTCGTAGACGATGACCCCCTCGCTTGGGATGCCGACGTGGTTGTAGCGGTTCGGGCCGTCGAACTGGTCGCCTCGCAGCCGCGCCTCGACGATCACCTGCAAGCCTGATCCTTGCGTCTGCACGGCTTGCACACGGGCGAGCGGTGCTGGCCCGAGGCTCGTCGCGTGCAGGACGTATCCAGCGTCTGCAAGGGCGTCGACCGCGATCGACGACGGATCGAGCCATTCCAGGAGCGTCCTCGTGTACGCGGTGAGATGCGTTCCGCACGAGCAGGCCATGGTATCGAAGCCGCCGAGATCATGCGGCACCAACTGGGAGTACAGGTCCACCATCCCCGTGAGCCCGTGCATCACCTCCATTGCCCAGACCCCGACGCCCTCCGCCATCACGAACCGCGACCAGAACCCGTAGTTCCGCCCCGCCCCCGGTCCCCCGAGCATGACCACCGCTCCGGCGTCATACTTGCCCGACTGCACGATCGGGTCGAGCTGCGCCTTCAGATCCTTGGGCTCTACAGCCTTCTGTAGGAACGTGATCGTGTCGAGAACTTCGCCGGCGATATCGGCCCGGTTCTGCGACATCGTCAGGATGAAGCTCCGGAGCGAGACATCCATACCCGTAGCGGGATCGCGGTCGTGGTAGACCCTCCGCTCGATGTCGCCCTTCCAGTCCGATGGGACCGGATACTCGTTGTACAAACCACGATCCACTGGAACGAACGCCACGCGCTTCGTCCCCAGCCACGCCATCGAGCAGCCATACGGCCCGTTGCGCGCCGCCGTCAAGGCGCAGCGGTGCCAAACGCTCGAAGTCAGCCGTCTCCGTGTCTCCGTGGTGAAGATTTGTTTTCAGATCAAGGTTAGTTATCTTCACGACAGTCCGAATCGGGCGTCGGCGCACATCCCGTCGGCGCGGGAAATCTGGAGGTTCTCGATGAGATCATTGGTCCGGGTGCGGTCGATTGGCGTCGCCGCGGTGGCGCTGCTGTGTGGGCTTGGTGTGGCCGCGGTGGCACGTGCCCAGACCGATCCGCTGCCGTCGTGGAACGACGGACCGGCTAAGCAAGCGATCTTGCACTTCGTGCAGACGACGACCGATCAGGCCAACCCGGCGTTCGTCCCGCCCGCGGCGCGCATCGCCACTTTCGATCAGGACGGCACGACCTGGGTCGAGCACCCCATGTACACGCAGATCGTCTACTGCCTCGATCGCGTCGCCATGTTGGCCAAGTCGAAGCCGGAGCTGCGGCACATCGAACCCTTCAAGACGGTGCTGTCCGGCGACCGGGCCGCGATCGCCAAGCTTCTGACCATGAAGAATCTGGAAAAGATTCTGGCCGCCACGCTGACCGGTATGAGCGTGGGGGACTTCAAGGCGGACGTCAGTCGATGGATCGCGACCGCAAAGGACCCGCGCTGGAACCGGCTGTATACGGAGCTGGTCTATCAACCAATGATCGAGGTGATGCAGTATCTGCGCGCCAACGGCTACCGCACCTACATCGTCACCGGCGGGGGTCAGGACTTCGTCCGCGTATACTCGGACGCGGTATACGGGATTCCGATCGAGCAGGTGGTCGGCACCATGGGCGGGACGTCGTTCGGCTACGACAAGGCAGGCAAACCGGTGCTCACCAAGGAGCCCAAACTGCTGCTCAACGACAACAACGCCGGCAAGCCGCAGGGCATCTATCTGATGATCGGGCACCGGCCGGCCGCGGCCTTCGGCAACTCGACCGGTGACCGGCAGATGCTCGAGTACACCGGCGGGGGCGACGGCGCCCGGCTCGCGATGCTCGTCCTGCACGACGACGCGCAGCGCGAGTACGCGTATGGCCCGGCCGAGGGACTGCCCGACACCAAGGTCGGCACCTTCACCCAGGCGCTCTACGACGAGGCCAAGCACAAGGGGTGGACGATCATCAGCATGAAGAACGACTGGAAGCGCATCTTCGCCTTCGATCAGTGATCGTCCCGCGCACGCGCTGCGCCGATTGTGGATGTGTTCCTTACGCGTCTCCGGCACGAGCCTGCGAGCACCCCCAAGAGACGCGTCTTCGCGCTATCCGGCAGGATCTCGAGGGTGCCAACGGAGGGCACCAAGAGTCCGACGCACGCAACTGGCCGATTTTCCGGGTTGGCGGAGAAGGGAAGGAGTCGAACCTTCCGTCGCCCTTGCGGACGACCACGCGGTTTTGAAGACCGGGAGGGCCACCGGGCCCCATCCTTCTCCGCAGGACGCAGCGCGGGCGGCGCCCACGCGATTACCGGTACGCGTACTCGTACACGGACGACGAGGCGATCGCGTACGAGTACGTGGAACGCTTACGAGTACGTGGGTGGTGCAGCATGCGCGCGTTTCGGCCGGCACAGCCGGCCCTACGGCACTGCCGCGGTGCGACGGGCCTCGGGTAGCGCCGCGCGAGCGGTCGTCACAGGCCGTGGCCGTTCTCGCCGCGCAGGATGCGCATCGCCGCGGCGACATCGGGAGCCTGCTGCAGGGCGCGGCGCAGCGTCGTCGACTGGAGCAGCAGCGAGATGCTGGCGAGGGTGTTGAGGTGCTCGCCGACGAGCTGTGGGGCGGAGAAGACCAGCACCATGATCGAGATCGGCACACCGGCCATCGCGTAGTAGAGCGCCGTCGGCGTGGCGGCGAGAGCGGCGATGACGCCGTCGACCCCGGCGAGGCGGGCGTGCGGAACGCTGACGCCGATCTCGACGATCGCGGTGCTCGCCACCGCCTCGCGGTCGCACACGGCCCGCACGGCCGCTCCGCGCAGTGTCGGGTCGAGGCTCCGGCTGGCGATCAGCGTATCGACGAGCGCGCCCACCACGTCCTCGAACGAGCCGCACGGCGGCCGCAGCAGGATGCCGCCCTTCTCGATGATCTCCACCACGCGCATCCGCCCTACCGCTGCCCGGATCCGGCTCGGACGCGTCGCCGGACATCCTGCCCCTCGCCTGAGCACTGATACCGGACCGTCCAACGCGCGCGCATTGCGTGGTCTTTTCACATCTGTGCGGACCGCCGCAAGCGGCGCGGCCGGAGACCGCACGCGCGCGGGCCCGGATGCGCGGACGCTGCGTCACCTGATGTGACAGTGACGGAAAATCGCCGTTCCGCCGTGCACTCGCCGCTGCGCCGCCCGGCATGCTGGGCGTGGGCCCGTCACCCGGCTGTGCCTTCCGCAGCCTGGCAGCAGAGAAGCCCCGCGTTGCTGCGCCTTTTCCGGTTCCGGACCCGGCTCTGCGCACGCGTCGGGTGTCCGAGCCGGCAGCGTCGCTGGTGGTATGCGAATTGCGACAGCGCACCTGATGCGGACCGAACGGAGCCGCGAGCGCGCGCAGCCGATCGGCATGCTCGGGAGTCTCGGGATGAAACTGACGCTGGAAGCCGGACAGCTCTCTCCGCTGGCGAAGCTGCCGCTGGAGGTGCAGTCGATCTCGCCGTCCGGCTTGGCGGTGCTGACCGCCGCGTGTGCGCCGACCGACCTCGACCGGCGCGCGCTCGGCAACCGCAGCCAGAGCGGCGAGGCGCTGACCTTCCTGCTCGAGAAGGACGGCCACAGCCTGACCCTGCGAGCCAGCCTGCTCTGGGTGGAGCTGTCGGCCGAGCAGCCGGCCGGCCAGCGGCTCGAGCTGATCGTCGACACCGGCGATCAGCCGGGCTGGTGGGAGGTTCAGTCGGCGTTGGCCGGAGGGTGAGCGATGGGCCTCTTCTCGCGCATCCGGCGCGCCAACGGCGCGCTGCCGGCTGAGTCCATTCCGCCGACAGCCGCCGAGATCGATCACACCTTCGACTTCGACGCGGCCGCCGAGCGCGCGCCGGTCGCGCCGCCGCCGTCCCGCCCGCAGCCGCTGACGCCGAGCGTGAGCTCGCTGCGCGACGGCCTCCAGCAGCTGTACGCGATCCGCCCGTCGCGCGACGCGTTCGCCGAGGAGGCGATCAAGCTCATCGCCAAGGGCGCCGGCGTGAAGGCGGCCGCCCTGCTCGGCTACGAGCAGCGCGATGGCCGCATGCGGTTGCTCCAGCACGTCGGCCTCGATCCCGAGGCGGTCCAGATCCTCAGCGGCGACAGCATGGTGAGCGCGTGGGACATCCCGCTGCGCAGCCTGCGCAACCGGCGCATCAACGTCATCGAAGCCGCGCACGAGAACCCCTTCGTGCCGAAACCGCTGGTCGCCATCAGCCCCCGCCGGCTGACCATCGCGGCGCTGCCGTTCTTCCACGCCAACACGCCGGTCGGCGTGGTGGTGCTCTTCTCGCCGACGCCGCGCGGGTTCGCCGATGGCTTGCTCAAGGCGCTCAGCCAGTCGCTGCGCGTGTGCGCGCTGGCGCTCACCGAGCTGCCGGCGGCGGGAACGACGACGGCTCGGCCGGTCGAGGTCGAGTCGCCGGGGGTGCAGCCCAACCTGCTGCGCGGTCTCGCCGCGCTGAAGACCGAGCTGGCCCGCCTCACCGAAGCGCTCGACGAGGCGGAACGGCAGCGCGCGGCGGAGGCGGCCGAGCGCGTCACCGCCCAGTCGTTCCTCAAGGCCGCGCAGGAGCGCACCGCGCAAGCGGAGCAGGATCTCGCCGAGCTGCGCGCCGCGGGCGACCGCGTCTCCGAGTTCGAGGAGAAGATCAACCAGCTCAATCACCGCTTGGCTGCCGCCACCGAGGCGGCCGACGCCGCGCAGAGCCAGCTGGCCCAGCTGCAGGCCGTGGCGGCGCAGAGCGAGCAGCGTGGCGAGCGCGACGCCGCCGCGATCGCCGACCTCACCGCGCTGCGCAAGCAACTCGAGGAGCAGCTCCAGGCCGCGCTCGACACCGCCAGCCAGCGCGGCGAAGAGGCCGCCGCGCTGCACGCGCAGGTGGCCGAGCTCGCGCCCCGCGCCACCCAGCTGTCGGAGCTGCAGACCGCCCTGGCCGCCACCGAGGCCGCCAAGGCGGAGACCGACGCCGTCGTCGCCCGCCTGCGCCAGGAGCTGCGGACCGCGCAGGACCACCGCACCCGCGCCGAGACCGCGCTCGAGCAGTCGGCCGCGGCGCTGGCCCGGAGCGAGACCGAACGCGTCGCGGTCGCCGGACAGCTCGGCGACGCGCAGGCGCGCCTGGTCGAGCTCGGCAACGCCAAGCAGGAGCTCGAGGCCGCTCGCGCCGCCCTCGGCGCCAGCGGACAGGAGCTCGCCGCGACCGCCGAGCGCACCGCGGCCCGCGTCACCGAGCTGGAGGCCGAGCGCACCCGCCTCGCCGACGATCTCGCCGCCGCCCGCCGCGCCGCCGAGCAGGCCACGGCCGAGCGGTCCCGGCTCGCCGAGGAGAGCACCACCCTCGAGCGCGAGGCCGAGGCCGCCCGCCGCGCCGCGGCGTCCCTCGAGGCGCGGCTCGTCGAGCAGACCGACGCGAGCACCCGGCTCGCCGCCGAGCGGCGCGAGCTGCTGGCGCGCGTCGACGCGCTGGCCGCCGGCGGGCAGTCGTTGGAGCAGGAGCGCCAAGCCATGATCGGCGCGGCGCAGCAGCGCGGCGCCGAGCTGGAGGCCGAGATCGGCCGCCTCAGCGCCGCGCTCGAAGCGGCGCGCGGTCACGCCGCCGACGAGCTCAACCGGACGCGCGACGACGCCGTCGCCACGCTCGACGGGCTGCGCGTCGACCTCGCCGAGGCCGTGCGCGGCCGCGAGGAGCTGCAACGCGCCCTGGCCGCCGCGCAACAGGAGTGCATGGGCCACCAGCGTGCCCTGGCCGACCTGTCGGCCGAGCGCACCCGGCTGGAGGCGGCCGCCAAGCAATCGAGCGCCGAGCGCAGCGAGCTGAGCGCGCGGGTCCAGGCCGTCGACGACGAGCGCGCCGGGCTGCAGCAGGCGCACGAGCAAGCGGCCGCCCGCATCGAGGCGCTCGAGGCCGAGCTGCGCACCGCTCGCGAGCAGGATCTCGTGGCCGCCGAGGCCACGCTCGCCGCCGAGCGCGAGGCGCGCCAGACCGTCGAGGAAGCGTTCGGCGCGGCCGAGGCCCGCTATCAGGAAGAGATCACCGAGCTGCGCGACCGCCTGGCGCTGTTCGACCAGGAGCAGACGCGGCTCGCCAAGGAGCTGGCGGAGAAGGACCTGCTCCTCCAGTCGGCCGAGGAAGGGCTCACGACGGCGATCGACCTCACGACCGAGACCGGAGACGAGGACTCGGTGCTCGACATCGATCGCGACCGCGCCCGCGACGACGGAGCGACGTCGGCGCTCGACCTGCTCGCCGAGGCCGACGCGGACGGCGATGCCGTCGTGAGCGGCGATTGCATCCTGCTCGACGGCGATGACATCGGCACCGCGGCGGTGCGCCAGCTCGCCGAGTTCGGCCACCGCGTCAGCGCGCTGCCCCCGACCCCCGCCGCCTCCGACACCCTCAAGGAGCGCACGGTGGCCTGCGCCGCGGTCAACCTCGCGGTGCCGAACGCCTGGGCGCTGCTGCGCCACCTGCGCAACGGCGGCGGCATCCCGCGCATGCCGCTGGTCGCCTACGCGCTCGCCGCCAACGCGCCGAAGGGCTTCTGGCTCGGGTCGGTCGACTTCGCGGTCCTGCCGGTGGAGGAGAACGATCTCACCGACATCCTCAACCGGCTGGTGCCGAAGGTGAAGCGCGTCATCGCGATGAGCAACGACATCGACGTCATGAGCGACGTGCGCACGCAGCTCACCAGCGCCGGCATCTCGACCGCCGTGGTGCTCGACGGCCGCCAGGCGCTCGACCTGGTACCGACCATCCGGCCGGAAGCGGCCGTGCTGCACCTCTCGCCGAGCTGCGTCGACGTCTTCCGCGCCATCGCCGGGCTGCGCAGCGCCGAGACCTCGCGCAGCATCCCGATCGTGTTCCTGCTCGACGCCGAGCCGCAGCCGCGCGAGGAGGCCTTCCTGAGCGCCGGCCTGCGCATGCTCACCGGGCGCGGCAGCCTGGTGCCCGACGGCCTGGTCGACTCCCTGGCGGCGGCGTTCGACGGCTATCGGGCGCTGTGAAAACGGCCCCCTCCTGACCTCCCCCGCTCACGGAAATGCTCGCGGGGGAGGAACACACGCCAACGCGACCTAGTCCGATGTCGCCTTGAACTTCGTCGGCGTGTTCTCGGACGGCATCGAGAAGGTCGCGCCCCAGCATCCACCGAGCGAGGTTTGGAACTGTACCACGACGCTCGGGGTCGCCGGCCACGGGAGCGGCGCGAGCGCCGGGCTGTTCACCGCCTTGACCTGTATCTTTGCCTTGAGCGGGATAGTCGAGCCGGTGAGCTTGGCATTGGTGATGCCATCGGGCGCTCCGGTCGCGCTCTTGAACTTCCACCGCGTTGCGGTTCCGGTCCATGCTCCGCCGTCGCTCGCCGACGGCGAACCGCTGAACGCGAGCGCGTAGGCGCCCGGCCCAGTTTGGCCGTAGATGCAGAGCTGCAGCACCTCGCCGGAGGTGGGATCACCGAAGTCTCCCAGCATCACGACCGGTCCCTTGGCCCACTGGAACTCCACCTGGCTTCTGCCGGACGACGTCGCTCGCACGAGCAACGACGCCCCCGCAGCCAGGTCCGGCGGCGTGCACGCCATCGCTGGAGCGGCCGGGTGGATACACAGGCCCGCGCCGTCGCAGACGTCTGCGGTGCAGAGGTTGCCGTCATCCGTGCAGTCCGTCCCCTCGGCTTGGAAGGTACACGTGACCGTGCAGCAATCGCCGGGCGCTCCATTGGCCGCGCCGTCGTCGCATTGCTCGCCGGGATCGAGCGTCCCGTCACCACAGATCGGGACCGCGACGGCCGGCGTGTACGAGAATTTATCCGCGGGCGTCCTGGCGCTCGTTCCGCCCAAGTTCACCACCGTGATGTCGACCGTGTCCACGTCCTCTCCCGGCGGTGACAGCGCCGTGATCGACGTATCGTCGTTCACCGTGAACCCGGCGGGGGTCTCCCCGAAGCTGACGGTGGCGACGTCGACGAAGTTCGCACCGGTGATCGTGACCAGCGTTCCCCCGTTGAGTGGACCGTTATCCGGGCTGATCCCCGATACGATGGGCACGGCAACGAATGTGAATTGATCGTTCGAGCCGGCAACGCTCGTCCCGCCGGCCGTCGTGACCGTGATGTCGACCGTCCCTCCGCTCGCGGCCGGTGAGATCGCGGTGATCGACGTGTCGCCGCTCTCCATGAAGCTCGCCGCAGGGGTACTGCCGAACGTCACGGCGGTGGTGCCGGTGAATCCGGT